>Ga0074199_1000029_pt1 | contig 348258 bp, 282 predicted proteins | sample EPASupsiteSAE347_FD_64528 | JGI IMG/M metagenome (GOLD analysis project Ga0074199, IMG submission 64528) | Bioremediated contaminated groundwater from EPA Superfund site, New Mexico - Sample SAE3-47 | ecosystem: Environmental > Aquatic > Deep subsurface > Groundwater > Contaminated ...
CAGAAGGCCGTTCTGGTCAGCGGATTTTCAGAGACGGATCGCGTCAGGAAAGCCCAGATGCTGGGAGCGGTCGCCTATATCCGGAAGCCTTACGTGATGGAAAAGATCGGTGTGGCCATCCGGAATGCACTGAAACGGTAACGGGCTGCATGACGTTATTTCCAGAGTATGAATAAGAAACTGATTGCAAAATGAATAAATAGCAGGGGGAATAAGTTAATGAAAAAATATCTTAATGCGGCAATATATTTTTTTTTAATAGGGCTGACAATTTATGCCCCGGAGGTATGTATGGCAAAAGAATTCGATGCATCCATCAATGTCATGGGCTATGATCGGAATGTTACTGTAAAAATCAATGGCGTTCATATCAGTCGGATAACAGGAGGGCAATCACAATCGGCCAGGTTGTTTCTTGCCGATGATCCCATGATAAAACAAGCGCCGGCTGACAGACAGCAGAAAATGAAGGAGCTTTTTTGCCTGAAGCAAGGCGAAAACACCATCGAGATTATTTTCAGTCAGAAAGGCCAGCCAGCGTCTCCGTCTTCGATGACGGTCTCCATAAATTCCGGCAACTATAAAGCGCCTGTGCTTCAATACACAAAGAATCCGAATGTCAAAGAAGGAAAAGCAAAAGGGACATTCAAGATATATACGGACGAACCGGCGGGATTTAAGACGGTCATTTTGCAATAAGGGTTCATTTTTCTCCGTCCAGGAAGGAGTGTGAACAAATGTTTGAAAAAATTCTAGCCTCCATCTTTTCTTTCTTTGCGGTAATAGCGGTCGTTCCACTGATTGTGGTTATCGCCGTATTCCTTTTTAAGTTCGACCTTGGCTCATTTATGGATTCGCATCGTCTTGCGACGGCAATTATTGCAGGCGCGTATGGATTCATCTGGGTCTTCGCCTTTTTCGTCGTACAGGATATTTTTATTGTCTGGAAACCGGCCCCTACGGTTCTCCCCATCGGCAAAACGGAATTAATCGATAAACTGGAACGTTCTTTTAAGAAACCCTTTGACGGGAAAGCCCTCTTTGATGTTTTTCGTTCGGATGACGACAGGGTTGCCATCACCTGGTCATCTTCGATCAACTATTTTCAGATTGTATCAGGCGGTCAAAAGGGGAAAAAGCGTGTCGTGGTTCTCACGCTTGACGAAAACAAACATGAGGCCTATCTCCTGATGAAGGAAAAAGACTGGGCATGGTCGTTATCGTCAAAACGTTTTGATTTTTCCATGAATTTTTCCGCGGGAATATTCGCGGAAATTTCGACGGAAGCCATACCCTCCCTGACGGTTGGAAAGGACGGCAGCTTTTCCATTGATGTAAAAAAACTATCGTACGACTATCGAGAACTCTGGCTGCCGATTGAAAATACACTTCTTGCGAGCGGGTGGACCATCAGAAGCGGAATGCTTCCCAAATTAAGCTATCGGCTTATACTCGCCGTGCCTTTGGCCCTTTTGATGTTTGCGCTTTTCTATTTTCCCGCGTGGAAGAATCCGGCCACATCATCTTCTTCATCAACAGTAAAAGAACACGTACAAGAAACAAGAGCGGTGGATCGGGAAATCTATAAAAAAAATGAAGCAGAGCAGATCGCCGTATCGGGCAAACTGATGTCAGCGGACAATGTTGAAACCATACTGGATGGTTTTATGAAGATGCCCAGGCAGTATTTCGGTGACTATAAATACGCATTCATTGCCTATTCCAAGGTATATCGGGAAAAGAAGGACAGGAACCCTGAATTCGTTGCCAGGCTGGATGCGTTTGCGAAAGAACATGATGTGGAGTGAACCTGCATCGTCTGATAATGGCGATGATAACTTTTAAATGGTCAATGGTTTTTCTCTAAACCATTTACACAGAATTATTTACACCCGCTATCCAGGGCTTTTTGCCGTTCCAAAGAGATTTCAGAGACATGTTTGTTAAATTCGGGATATTTGTTTCTTAATATTTCAAAGCTGTGATGGGAAAGCCTGTAGATATCACAATAAGAGATAGCCCTGATAGAGGCATTGCGCTTCTCATTCTGGATGAGCGCCGTCTCCCCGAAGGGCGAGCCCTCTGCCAGCACGGCCACCTGTTTTTCGTTGACGATCACTTCCACGCTTCCTGCGCTGAGAAAGTACATGCAATCCCCGAATTCGCCCTGCCGTAACACGAAATCTCCCGGAAGGAAAATCAGGGGTTCGAGTTTCTCGATAACCTCATAGATGAATACCTCGTCCGCATCTTTGAAAAGTGAGACTTTACTAAGAATGCCCCTGTTGAGATACAGGGAAATTTCCGTGCGGAGGGCCTGGGGAAGCGTTGACATGAAATCGATGTTGTGGATCCCTTTCCGCGTTTCCCACAGGTAGTTGTAATAATTCTTAACGCGGTCTTGTATGGGCGGGGGGAGGTGCTTGATGCGCATATAATTGCAGACTTCTTCCAGCTTTTCATGGAAGTCCGCACGCGCTGCATCGATATTGACAATGAGCGTGGCCACGTTGCCGATAATGTAGCCGAACATGCCCACGCCGATGATCTGGACAATGATGGTGTAGATGATTTGGAGGTTGCTGTCATGGTTGGGGCCATAGTCCCCGTACCCGATGGTCGCAATGGTGGTGATGCACCAGTAGAGCGCACGGATGTATTGGTCTCCGAAAGACCGTTCTGTTTCGCTGGCGCCGATGGCAATCCAGCCCAGGGACATGAAATGCGCGATAAGCGCGAACCAGAAGAAAAATACGATCAGGCGCATGAGCGCGGGCGGAATGTCGATAAGTTCCTGGAGCGCCTTGAAGGTTGTGGATATTTTGATCAGCTTCAGAAGCCGGAACATTCTGAAGAGCATCATGATTTGATAAGCCAGTGTTCCTGAAATATCATGGGACGCAATCAACCCAAACAGAGGGGCAAGAGGAAGCGCCGCGAGGAGGTCGATGAAAAACCAGGTGGAGAGATAGTGTTTTGCCACGGATCTCCGGTCCGTCAATACATCCAGCCCGATTTTTACTTCGGTGTTGAAAATAACGATGATATCAATGCAGAAAATGACGGTAATCAGCCAGTAAAGGAGATCCGTAGGGTCTTGACAGGACACTATCCGATACGGGATAATGAGGCCTGAGGCGAAGATGGCAATAACCATCAGCAGGTCCCAGCCGATCTTCAGGTTGCTGTTATGGGAAATTAAGGGAACCTTCATGGTGGATATCTCCTCGCATCCGGATGTCTTTAAGGCGGAAAGGTATCAAAAGAGTGGTAGGGTGTCAAATAGGAATACGGCACTGCCGACAACGTTTTTATCGAAAGATTATGGAAAAGCGTTAAGTACGAGGACGTTTATCTAACGGCATACGCGTCAATGACAGAAGTGGGAAACGGGCTGGCTGGTTACTTCAAGTTTTACAACGAAAAGAGATGGCATAATAGCTTTGACAAAAAGACTGCGAATATGGTTTACTTTAACACACTATCGCAGAAGCAGGCGGCGGCATGAGTCTTAACCCAGGGTAGCTTCCCATTCATAGCCTCCTGCTTCCTGTCCTAAGAAACCAGACCAGTGCAATCTTGGGTGGCGGGGGTTGATGAGAAATATATTGAAGTCCTATGAAAGATAATTCCACCCAACGCCCGCGCGTTCTTGTTTTGACCTCTACTTTTCCCCGATGGGAAAATGACACGGAGCCTGCGTTTGTCTTCGAACTCAGCCGTCGTCTATGTTCTCATTATGATGTTACCGTTCTTTCCCCACGGACGCCGGGCAGCAAGACTCGTGAAACCATGTCCGGCCTGAATGTGGTCCGCTTCCCTTATTTTTTCCAGTCCTGGGAGAAACTGGCCATGCACGGCGGCGGTATCCTGAACAAGCTAAAATCAAATCCTTTCTATTACCTGCTGGTTCCTTTTTTTCTTCTTGGGCAGTTATTTGCACTGGTCCGTCTGATGCAAAATGAGAAATTTGCGTTGATTCATGCCCACTGGTTGATTCCCCAGGGGGTGATAGCCGCAATAGGTCTGATGTTGACGAGGCAAAGAATACCTTTGGTCTGCACGTCACATGGTGGAGATCTCTTTGCTTTGCGCGGAAAGATTTTTCAGCGTTTGAAAAGCTGGATTATGGACAAAAGCCAAGCGTTGACCGTAGTCAGCCATGCCATGAAAAACACGGTTGTCGATATGGGTATCGCTCCGGATAAAGTAGATGTGATATCCATGGGCGTCGATCTCAAGAATCTTTATACTCCTGATACCACGATAGCGCGAAGGACCGGCGAACTGCTCTTTGTCGGGCGTCTTGTGGAGAAAAAGGGCGTGCGTTATCTGCTGGAAGCCATGCCCAAAGTACTGGCCAGGCATCCTTCTCTGCGTTTAAGTGTGGCAGGATCCGGGCCGATGGAATCGGAGTTGAGAGAATTGGCACGGCATCTGAATATCTCCGACAAGGTTGATTTTCTCGGGATGATGACGCAGGCACAATTGCCTGCCCTCTATCGACAAGCTACACTTGCCATATTTCCGTTTATCGTTGCCAAAAGCGGCGATCAGGAAGGGTTTGGGCTTGTGCAGGTGGAAGCCATGGGTTGTGAGTGTCCGGTTATTGCCGGCGATCTTCCGGTCATTCACGATATCATTACACATGAAGAAAGCGGTTTGATTTTTCCATCCGGCGATACGCAGGCTCTTGCCGATACAATCCTCAGGGCGCTCAATGATTCGGATTTATGTGCCAGACTGGCGGAGGAGGGACGCAAAAGGGTGGTGCAGAAGTTTGACTGGAAGAGTGTTGCGGAAAAATATGCGGAAGTTTATGACAAACTAATACATAAGGGCTAACATCCTTAATGGCCACTATTACTGTACTTTTTTCACGCAAACCCGAAAAAAATCTTCAAGCTGATTTCCCATCATAGTCCATGTCGGCGCTTCCAACGGTAAGGCAACTGGATTATTGATCTGACGGCGCAGGACCGCTGCCAGATCATCCGCATTCTCAGGTTCGAACAGGTGTTCCGGGTTATCTTTCAGCAATTCCAGCATTGAACCAGTCGCCGCAGCTATAACCGGCACACCGCAAGCGACGGCCTCATAGAACTTTTGAGGAAAACAATATTTGCCAAATTCAGAGTCGCGATTACAGATCACGGAAATATTGAGGGAAGATATTAAAACAGGGACCATTTCCGGCGGCAGCGTCTCAAGATAATGCACGCGGGAGTGCTGAGGGATGGAGAGCCCCTTATCGCAGAAACCGGCCAAAACAAGGTGTACATCTGATCGTTCCCGAGCAAGTGCTTTAAAAGCGTTGAAAAGTGTTTCAATACCGCGTGATTTGGAAATAGCGCCTGCCACACCAATCAAAATACCATCCTGTGGAAGCTTCAATTCCCGACGACAGCTTAATGGATCCATCGGATGAAAAAGACCTTTGGGCACTGCATTTTCAATGACTTCAACCGGACAGGTACAGGCGTTTGTTTCACAAACATACCGGGCCAGCGGACGACTGACACAGGTAATGCCGTCAGCGCAGCGCAGCGCGCGGCGAAACGCCGACGTTATTCCCGGGATACGTGTTGCCGTGAAGCTTTCAAAATTGTCATATAAATCGATTACCAGAGATGCTCCAAACTTTCTGGCAATGTGTACGCCCAGAATCGCATGCAACGCATCCGAACAGGCCCAGACATGATCGGGACGAAAATTCCTCCCGATCATGTCGATAGTGCGCCAATAGTTTGTTGAACCCCACGGCAACAGTCGCTTGAAATTCAACGCATGCCAGACAACCTGCGCATTTTTTCCCACATCGTCGCGCCTGCCTTCGTCACGGGTTCGGTAACTCAGACAAACGCCGGAAACTTCATGACCAGAATTAGCCAAGGCAAGTGGTAATTCTCTGAAGCGGCCATAGCGGTCATCAATCAGATCTCTGTTCATGTATTGACGTTTGCTGAGAACGAGGATGCGCATTATCTTTCACTTCGTGTTGCTTTGACCATGCTCCGTGCATTCTTCAATACCTTCGCTGCAAAGAGAATGATCTGAAAGTATTTATGTTTTTCAGTCTCGAACTGACCGCGAAAATAGTCGCAGATTGCCCCTGCGCGATCTTTTCTTGATGTTCCGGTAAAACCGAAAGTGCCTGCCACAAAGTCAACCTTAATTACTTTGGTTTTCGGACTTGAGCAGGCCACCTTCAAAAACAGAAGGTCGGCGGCTATCGGATGCCTTTTTGAATAAAAGCCGAATTTATCATGTAAGTCCCTGCGGATAAGCGACCCGACGGAATGTTCGGAAACGTAGGCATGATGAGCGTATAACCACGGCCAGCATGGCTTGCGTTGCTCGATTTTTCCATTACGCATGATTAATGATGTTACGATATCGGCTTTAGATTGATATGCATGTTTTCGATATTGGGCAATGGCATCCGGATTTAATCGGTCATCCGCACCCATAACCAGATAATACTCTCCCGTGGCGGTCTGAAGCGCCTTGTTCATGGCGTGGTAAACCCCGAAATCCGATTCAGATATCCAGTTGGTTACTATATCGTCGGCGGACTTTATCAATTCAACCGTTCCGTCAGTTGAAGCGCCATCCACCACGATCCATTCAAAATCACGATCTGTCTGCGCCCGCAGGCTGTCAATCAGACCTGGAAGAAGACCGGCGGCATTGAAAGTAACGGTTATTACGGAAATTGTAGATTTTATCATTTCAGCCAAACGGTGTTGTTTTGAAGGAGATTATCATTTGCGGAGCGCTTCAGGGCCTTCCACTCATTCTTTCCAGCATTCCCTCATACAAACGGAGGTACTGCCTGGCTACCTTGCCTGCCTCAAAATAGTCGAGTACCTTTTGTCGGGAATTTTGAGAGATCAGGTTATGGTCGGGATGAGATAGAATCCAGTCGATCCCTTGAGCCAGGTCGGCAGAGTCATATGGTTTTGCCAGATAGCCGGTTTTTTTATGTTCTACAATATCCAGCAGTCCGGTTGTGCCAAAGGCTGCGACCGGTGTGCCGCATGCCATCGACTCTGAAGCTGTTTGACCAAATGCTTCCTGTAAACTGGGTACGACCATGACATCCGCGGCACTGTAAGCGACGCGCAGGGTAAGGTCATCATAAAGCCTTCCCAGGTAATGAACAGGAAAACCAAGCTCCGGTCCATTTTCAGGCCGGCCTGCACCGAAAACAACAAGCTCGATTTCATTTGATTTTATTTTGCGCAAAGCTTCTGATAGTTCTGAAAAACCCTTACGCCGATCAGTTGTGGCAAACAATGCTCCGAAAAGAAGAATCTTTTTCTGAGGAGAGAAGCCAAGCATATCCCTTGCGATATTTTTGTTAAGTGGTTTGAATGTAGCCGTGTTGATAGGGTTGGGAATGTTGACGACATGTTTATCTCTGAAAAGAGTACTGCTTTTGGCCTGATCCGTCAGCCAGCGGCTGACCCCGACCACAGTCATATTGTTCAGGCGGGAAAAGGTGCGCTTTTTTCTTTTGAAATTACGCGCACCCAGGTCATTTTTTTTCATCGAGCCCAAAATTGGACATGCGCTGCACGCATTTAAATATTTACCGCATCCATTATCATAGTGGCATCCGCCGGTAAATGCCCACATATCATGCAGCGTCCAGACAACAGGCTTGCTAATTCTGGCCAGATCCTCCAAATGAAACATCCCGGCGTTTATCCATTGCAAATGAACGATATCGGCATCGGAAGCATTAATTTTTCTAATGAGAGACGAAGAGGGTATCCATGATGATGAAAATATCGTTTCGCTGCGCTTTTTGTAGAGCAGGGCAGGTACACTATCCAAGCGGGAGCGCACGGCTGCGATTGCTCTATCTAAGATAGTTGCCGGACCTGAAACAGTATAATCATCGCTGGCCTTGGTCTGAACCAGCATCTTCGATTCAACGCCAATGCCCTGTAAGGCATTATGGAGCCGATATGCCGCACGCGCTGCTCCGCCTTCGATGTCATGAGTATTCACTATTATAATTTTCAATGCAGAATAAATCCTTGCCTTTATTTAATCTTATATAGAATCGCGAAACAGCCAAAGCGTTTGTCGGGAATTTCAATATCATAATATTTTTCAATCTTATTTTTATCATGAATAAATTCATCAACAGCGGTTTTAACTCCCGTTGAAAAAAAATCATAATCATCAACGATGAAGATTCCCCCTTCGGGCGTCACGTTGTGAAGGAAATTCAAGGCAATGAAAATGGGTTCGTAAAAATCAAAATCGATATATGCAAAGGATACGTTCTTTGGTAAATTTATCTCCTGGTGGATTGTTTTTTCAATAAAACCTTCATGAATAACATATCTTTTCGAATCGAATGATATTTCTTGCAAACGCTGGATAACCATTTTCTTATCGCAATTCATTGTCCCTTCATACTTTTCAATTTTACCGAGGCCAAAAAAATCATCTATTAATTCATCCTTTGCCGTCGGTCTGGGAAGTCCTTCAAAGGAATCAAACAGATGCAGCTTTCTGCTGGTTTCCCGGATTTCATTGGCTATTAAAGCGGATGTCTCACCTTGCGCGACGCCGAACTCGCAAACATCGCCGGGAATCTTGTTTATCCTGGAAATGGCCTCGATAATAAAATACGCCTCTGACGAAGGCGTGCCCAGAAGTCTTGCAGTTAATTCAGCCCGGTTTGCGTTGGCTGGGATCGTTTCATGGTTTCTGTATTTTTGAAACAAATACTCATAGACGTTGATCATACTTTGCAGATTTTGAAAAACAGGACTGTTTTTTTCGGAATCCGTACGAACAATATGATATCCCAATATTAAGAAAAAATGGTTTATTACTCTTCTGAATAGGTTCAATTCATTCCTCCGCTCCACAAATGGTTTTATATGCAGAGAGTATCATTTTTGTTTTAAAACCTGCTGATTATCGTTTGAAAATGGGCAGAGCATGCAGCATCTTCTTCATTAAAGATGCCTTGCTGTTTGGAGTATCCACCAGCTTAGTGTATTTGCTTATTTGATAAAAGTTACCCTTGTTCTGCGAATGGTTTTTTACAAGATCGATTAACTTTCTTTTGTATTCATCAGCAAGATAACTCATGATTGCCTGATATAGTTTTTTAGGCAGTAGAAGATCCAAATACATTTTCTGATAGGTTTTAAAGTCGTACTCCGCAAATTTATTTAAATTTTTCATGCAAGATTTAGCATATTCGCCGATACTTTGCTCTTGATTGACATAGGACATCCCGGCTAATCTGAACGAAACAAAGTTTAAGGGGACTTCAACGAATCTTGCACCGCTTAAACACAACCTCAAAACAAAATCGAAATCAGCCGCGCTTTTAAAATTTTCATCAAATTTATCTAACTGCAACAGGGTTTTTTTCTTAATCAGCATGGTCTGATGGCAAAAGGGCATCCGGAATAAAAAACTTTCTATTACCGGAAGATAGATGCCCAGATATTTACCCTGACTATTTACAAACGTGCACCTGGCAAAAGAAAAATCAGTTTTCGTTTCCAGGAGATGTTGTACGGATAATTTAATGCCGTCGGGGTGATTAAAAAAATCATCAGAATTCAGAAAATTGATATAATCGCCATCGGATTTATCGATGCCTCTGTTCATTGCACTGTAAATCCCATGATCTTTTTCGGAATGATAAGTGAGCCAGCCTTGATCAGCGTATTCTTTAATTAAATCCAAGGTTCCATCTGTTGAAGCGCCGTCAATAACAATGTGTTCAATATGATCGTATGTCTGATGGCGAACAGACTCAACACATTGCCGGAATAATTCTTTTCTTCCGGCATTTATTAAATTATGTGTGACCGTTACTACGGTAACTTTAGGGTTATCGTTCATTATTATTTACGTGAAGATTATGTTGTTGCAATAATGTTGCAGCAGCTATTGCAACTTCTTGAGGAGACACCCCTTTGATGCATTCTGCTTCTTCATGAGGGCATAGCCAATTACAGTTAAAACATTCCATCTTCTTCGTCAGAAATATATTATTTTCAGGATTACCCCATGGCACAAAACGACCGTAGTGACCTCCACCAACAATACCTATTGTCGGAACATTTGCTGTAATAGCCATATGTAATCCTGATGTTTCCATGCTTATTAAAAGATCGCAAGACATGATAGTCTTTGCTAACTCTCTTAGCGTCGTTTGTCCTGCTAAATTCAGAATTCCAACGTCTCTACAATGTTTTCCGATGGAAGTTGCCACCAGGTCCGATAAGTCTTTGTCTGCGGAGCTACCGAATATAGCGTAGATTGGCCTACCTCCCATAAGTTTCACAAGTTTTCCATAGTTCCCCGGTTCCCAACATCTTTTTTCCCGGGAAGCACCGGGGAACAGACCGATGATTTTTTGCTCATTTTTTTGCATATTATCAAGGTAATTTTTTTCCGAATCAGCGAGCCAGAATTGGGGCTTGATGTCATCAATGGTGGTGATGTGGCACCCCATAAAAAGGAGAAAGTCTAATGTTGTTATAAGTTCATGTGTCCAAGGATCAATTCGGGAAATGTCAAGATAGTTCGTAAACAGTTTGCTTAGCTGTAGTTTTGAAGGATATCCGTCTTCCGGTTCGTTTAGTCTGCATCCGGTAATTCCAAACGTTGTCTTCGCATTCAGGAAGTGAATTATTTCGAGATGAAAAACTTGAGGCGACTTAACGGGGTAAATGATAGTGTCAAATGGTCTGCGAATGATATTCCATATTCTATTGATGGTGCGAATGCTTTGAGTTATTCTTGATTTAAAAGGTAATTTTACCTGTTCAATTTTTCCATGCCACGTTAAATAGTCGATGGAAATACAGGTGTCTATATAGGGACATAATTCAACCAGATTAACAATATGTGATTGAACTGCAAGAGTGATGTGCCCATCAGGATATAGGTTTCTGATATGCTTAAGCGCGCCAGTGAATAGCAGCACATCTCCGATATTGTCTGGCCTGAAGATGAGAATTCTTTTGCCATTCATTTGAGATTGAGCGCTTCTTTTATGATCGAGATGTAATTTTCCCATACTTGAGCCTGCAAGAAAAGAAGTCTATCGTGCTCAAATCTAATTGAATTAATAATTTTTTCAGTTTCTTCTTCAAGAATATCGGCGTTAACGTCTTTGACGTAATGTATTGGAAGGCCTATTTGTGAGACCATCAAGAGTCGCGTATCTGTACAAACAGCTATGGAAGGTACCCCGATGCCGGCCATGGCAATTGATGCATGCATTCGGTTGCAAATGGCAAACATAGATTCAGATGCGCAGTCTAAGTATTCCTGAGTCGATTTTGGAAAAAAGACGGGAAGTTCAGAATTAATCTTTTTTGTAAGAGAAAACTCTTTTTCATCATGGCAAAGGAAAGCAATTTTATGCCTTTTGGATAGTCGTTCAATGAGCGTTTTCACCGTGTATTCCCATTTCCGATCATCGATCTCCTGATTCCATGTATAATGACCGCCTCCAGTCATGTAATTGATCAAGATATAGCCGGACTGATTGATTTGTGTTTTTCTTCCCCTTCCCACCAATAAAGCGCTACAGGGGATTAAAGGTACTTCCTTACTCAGTGTTTTAGACAGACTCTGAGCAAGGTGATCACGAACGGTTGTTAATCGACAATAATTGAGTATTGACGTTATGTATTTTTCGTCTTCCGGGATATCAATTTTTATAGGTTGTTTTTCCCAGGGATAACATGATCCGGCTGCCAAGTTCAAAATAGGGATTTTATCATATAGTCTCCCTACGATATCTTGCCAAATTGGCTTGGCCCATTCATTCTGATAACAATTAGGCCAAAAGACTGGTGCACCGCATTGAACAATCATATCACAGGTATCGAGGTGGCTTAATTTTATGTTCGATGCGAAGTTTTCTATAAGACGGCTAAGATGATATCTGCCCCGTAGTAGCAAATATGTTTTTTTGCTGAGTTGAATAGGATGCCAGTCAGGGTATGCCGAAAGGGGCTTATGCTTGTTAACCGGAATAAACTCGACATTACGACTCTTAAATATCTCTCGCAGTATAAGGCAGATACCTTCCCGGATAAAGTCATCCCCTATATTGGTATTCAAGGTTGTTATTAATCCTATGCGCATATTATTCAGATGGTTTTTGAGCGAAAGCTATGAAATTAAACCCTGCCCTTTGTGTTATGATTTTTGAAAAACCGACCTTTTCCAATTCCAGTTCCATTGTTTTTCTTGTCCAGCCATATTTATGGCAGAAAAATGACGGGAATTGTTTTCTTGAATCATTCATTTCTTTATTATTGCCTTGCGGAATATCCTGCCCACCGAACAGCAGGATGATTTTCTGCGCAACAGGGATTTTCCAACTCTTTATAATGTGCTCGGTATCAGGCACTCTGATTTCACATTTGCCGGTTGGTTTTAATATGGCATAGAATTCTTTTAATAAATTAATGGCTTCCCAGCGGAAAAAATGTTCAATAATATCATTTGACAGAATATAATCAGTACTATTACGTTTAAAATTATCCAGTAATGATTCGGTCTGTAAATTAATTATTTTGTCGACTTTAAATAAGCAGGAACTTCCGTCTATATTGATGAAACCATCCCTGTAATCTGTTCCACATCCGATGTTCAGTTTTTGCATCATATTTTCATCTTTCCGCTTTTACCATTCTACAAATCTGTACGTGCTATAACCACAACAAGAAAGGCATTTCGTTTGGATGTCCGCCCGGTGTAATTCGTAATCCCACATGGTATTAACTTTTGGCCCTAAACTAATGTTTTGACAATCTGCGCCGGGTTTCCCGCCACTATGACATCTGGTGGTACGTCATGCGCCACTACAGTACCAGCCGCCACGATGGAACGCGCGCCTATCCGGACGCCTTTTAGGATCATGGATCTCATGCCTATCCAGACATGGTCCTCAATCACAACCGGCTTACATAAAACCTTCGAAAAATCTTTTCGGAGGTCAGGCGCACCGGCCATCCGTTTACGGAACAGCTCGATGTCACCTTCCCGAATGAGGTGATTTGTTGAATGGGAATTGTTGTCCAGTATGTTCACTTCAGAGGCTATCAGCACATGCGCTCCAATTGTGATCCGTTCCTGTGCGTTTAATTGTACGTTTGCTCCCAGAAATGTTTGTTCCGCAATTTCAATAATGCTTCCTGGTGAGGTCAAAATCATCTGTCCCATGATAATGCTGTTCTCGCGCAAACGGATAATTCCTCCGCCATAAAGCGCGTTCAAAGATGCCTCCGCTCCAAACATCACTGTAGGGAATAGTGTTTTCAGCGAAGAAGCTTCACCCTTCCTGTACGGTTTTCTGCGCAGTGCATTCCATAGCCTTTGAAATGGTGACGAATCTATGGACACTGCTGCGCCAAACCGGTAAGGTTGGGCCATTCCCTGGTATTCCATCCAGTTCATCGCATCTTTACCTCGCTATCAAGTTCTAATGATCGCCACGAGTGATCTATCAAACAGACGCCATTAATACCTTGAATTACTCGACCAGTGCCGAAATAATCGCCATCATCTACTAAAAAAGAAAATGCACTTTCAATATGATCTAAAACTTGTCCGCCATCTAAAATTGCGACATTTAATCTATAGATACCTTTTGACAAAGGAAATTTTTTAAAATTGCAGGCAACAACACCCTGTCTATCCAATCTGTCAAAGAAGGTTGTTGCAACAGAACTATTACAATGTGCAATGGGATGGCAATGTTGATTGTAAATTGTGAAAACAAATATTGGTTTATTTATAACGTATGTTGATTCATATACGATATTCAGCATACATTCTTGTCCCGATAATATTTCATCTAATAAAACACCCTGTGAGTTTGAAATGTAAATTGCTTTCAGCTTAGCGTTGCCATTGCCGACACGATCTTTACGCTTATCTAGGGATGTTATGCCAGCATCCTGGAAAGAAGCTAAATATTTATCTATAATTCTTTGTGGTAATCCAATATCATCCACTATGCCGTGATTTAAAAGAATCGCCTTTCCACAAATAGCATTGATGGCAGCCATATTATGACTTACAAACAAAACCGTCCGTCCTTCCTTTGCCACATCTCCCATCTTTCCGAGGCATTTTTTCTGGAAGGCTGCGTCTCCAACGGCCAGCACTTCATCCACTACTAAAATTTCCGGCTCCAGGTGGGCTGCCACGGCAAAAGCCAGGCGCACATACATGCCGCTGGAGTATCGCTTCACCGGTGTGTCAAGATATTTCTCCACCTCGGCAAAGGATACGATCTCATCAAACTTTCGTTTTATCTCATTTCTGGTCATACCCAGGATAGTACCGTTAAGATAGATGTTTTCGCGTCCGCTCAACTCGGGATGAAAACCGGTGCCTACTTCCAGCAGGCTGGCTACACGGCCCTTGATGGTTACACGACCGGTTGAAGGTTCGGTGATGCGGCTTAAAATCTTCAATAGCGTACTTTTTCCGGCTCCGTTGCGGCCGATGATGCCCACGGCCTCTCCGCGACGTACCTCAAAACTTACATCCTTGAGTGCCCACACTTCTTCCATTGTGTCGCCCTGTATGATGGGTTTTCCCATTGCCAGATCTTTTGTTTTGCTCCAGAGGGTTCTGGCGTTCTGCATCAATACATCGCGCAGAGCAGTATAGCTGCCCCTATCTGCCTGATGACCAATCATATATTTTTTGCCGAGGTTTTCAGCTTTGATGACGATGTCGCTCATATTGACGTAAGGCGTGAGGGGTTAGGGGTTAGGTGGAATAAATTATTCACTTTTCTTATTCGCACGCTCTCTAAGGCTTTTTATTAATCCGCCGATCATTACAAATATCCTGTCAATTCTTTCCTGAATATTTGAAGCATCCTGCCTGTAGCCAAGGTCACGCGCAATAAGCGACTGTGTTTCAAGTTCGCTCAACGAGCCCCGTGCAATAATCAGAAATTGCATGAACTCTCTATCTCCACCTCTTGCCGCACCTTCACTGATGTTACTCGGTACAGACACGGCAGCTCGGCGCATCTGGCTAACAAGGCCATAGATTTCTTCCTTTGGAAATTCTCGAGTTACTCGGTAAATTTCCTTGACCAGTTCCATCGCCTCTTGCCATGCCTTCAATTCATGATGTTTCCTTACCTCTTAACACCTCACTCTTTACTCCTAACTTATATTATATCTGCAAAAGTTTTTTCCATCTTACGGAAACGGGAGACACCCAGCCAGAGGAAGAATGTAATAATAGCAAGGCTGAGTATGAAGCCGGGCAGGTAAATGGGGCTGTTACCACCCAGAATGCACCAGCGGAAGCCGTCGATGACTCCAACCATGGGATTTAGGCTATACAGGAGACGCCATTGTTCCGGGATGATCTTGCTGCTGAATCCCACCGGAGAAATATAAAGGCCGATCTGCACCACAAATGGGATGATATAACGAAAATCCCGGTATTTGACATTGAGGGCAGTAATCCAGAGACCGGGTCCCAGACTGGCCAGCAGGGCCAGGATGATGAAGAAGGGCAGTAAAAGCATTTGCCGATCCGGTGTGAATTGATAATAGATCATCATTCCGATCAGAATAATGAAACTTATGAGAAAATCTACTAAAGCGGTTATCATGGTTGCCGCAGGAATGATTAATCTGGGAAAGTAAACTTTGCCGATCAGATTGGCATTGCCGATCAGACTGTTGGACGATTCACTTAGCGCATTGGAGAAGAGGGACCAGGGGAGCATGGCGGCAAAGACCATCAAGGCATAGGGCGCGTTTCCGTCGCTGGGAAGTTTGGCAATCCGGCCAAAAATGATAGTGAAGATGATCATTGTAAGCAAGGGCCTGATGATTGCCCAGAGAATTCCGATGATGGTTTGCTTGTAGCGCACGGACAGATCGCGCCATGCGAGGATCAGAAAAAGTTCCCGGTAGCACCAGAGATCGCTCCAATAGTTTTTCTCAGTGCGGCCTGCTTCAATTATAATTTCGCTCATGACTTTGTCGAAGTAATATCTTTTTTGGTTTAAATTATAGAAAAGAGATGTGATAAAAAGAAGACGAAGGGGAGCTCAGAAACTATTTGGCGCGGTTTAAAACGACTTCTCTGCCTTTCCAGCTTTTTTCTCCAACGTTATTAAAATCCCCTGTAAGATATCGCCGGGATTTAATCCACCTGCTGCCGCCTCCCGGCCAAAAGGAAATAATATCCACCTTGGCTTCTTTGGCAAGTTCTATTGCTTTATCGATATGGCTTTTTTTATCGTTCCACCGAAACAAAACATATTTCCATTCAATCGCAGGTTTATTGAATTTTTTACTATCTCTGTATGAAACAAGCATTTTCATGTTGTGATAAGCTTTGTCAAAATCTCCCTGCCTTTGATATTTTTGCAAAGTTTTATTGTTAATGCCGTCTATGGAAAAAAATATGTAGTCAACGTATTTAAGGCAGGCTTCCCTTTTATCTTCATTGTCCAATAATAAGCCATTGGTTGAAATATAAATAATCAGATCAGAATTGTTCTCTTTTAAAATCTTTAATTCCTTATGAATATTTCGGGATAAAAAAGGTTCCCCCAGGTTAAAATAAAAAACACAGCTGATTTTGTTACCCTTTATTTCTCCGGAAATCTTTTTCAAATCTTCGATGGAAAGGCTTTTCTTCGCACGGATACTTTCCACCAATTTCCTGTTGCAGCATAAACAATTTAAATTACAACTTACCGTATTTTCAACCATGATTCCTTTACACGGAAGGGGAAAATTTTTTGTGTATTTTTCGGCTAAATCCGCCTCTATTTCTCTTAATTCCATACATCCTAAACACGTCTTTATCGGTATTTTCCCTTTTGCAAGACTCAACCTCAATGCCTGCGCTTGCTGCCCGTTAAAAATTTCACGCAGACTCTCTTTATTCAAATCGCCGATTCTTCCGGTTCCATCCCAGTCCTGACAATTACAAGATACAGACATGTCGGAGTTTACGCATATGTTATAATTTGAATTACCGGCAAGAGCATTGCAATAGAACTTCTTCTTCTTTAATTTTGCCCTTAATTCTAATAAGAATTTCTTTAAATACATATAATTTAGGTAAAGGCTTATCCTGGTTTGCGAGCTTCCATGAACAAGGATGTCGGATCAAATACAGCGCCATCTTTAACATCCAGTTCATACGTATCCCATTGGGGAATATTACTTTCATGGGGGCGTTTTATTTCAATATCTTCAAATCCAGCTTTTCGCATCAGCCTTGAAAGAGAAAACCGGTCATACATCCACATGTGAATTTCTCCACCTAACCGAAACGCCCCGATTTTTTTCTCTGGTGAAGAAAGAACATCCGACAGTTTTCTCAAAATGTGACGGATGACTTTTTTTGTCCCTGATGGATGTGCAGCTTTGATCAAATTGGCAACACCTTGTTTGTCCTCTGCTAGCGTTATGTAAGTATTCCTGATGCTTTTACCCACATAACCGCTTCTGCCGAGAACATACTCTTCATTTACCAATTCCGGCTTCCTGAGGAATTCCGCCATCTGCCCCCCACTGTAGTTTCTGACCGTCTGGTCATACATCTCCAGTAAAATCCAATCGTAATTCGCTTCTGCCTGCCTGCCTGGGTTTTCAATATTTTCATTTAAGTGTTTTATATATTCGTTCACAATATTTTCCAAATCAGGAACAACAACCCTCATAATGCCGTGTGGTTTTAAGACGCGAAAACATTCCCTGATAAAATCAGGCGCCTTTTCTTGCGGAAAATGCTCCAACACCTGTGAGTGATAGATGACATCAAATTGGTCATTAGGGAAGGGTAGTCCTTTGAGCAAATTATGTGATCTTACATATGGACTGGTTGAAACCATGTCCATATTGACCCATTTTTTATGGAATTTATTTCCACAGCCCAAATTCAGATAGTTCAAATTACTCATGTTGATTCAGCTCCGCTTTGTGAGTTACATTCCGGTGACTGTAACCCCTGGTCTATCTCAATATTATACGGTGTGATTCCCCCGTTTGTTGTAACTGCTACGCCTTCTCTTGCCGTTCCCACACCAGAAAGTATGGCCGGTTTTTCATTGTCGGCATAAAAGCTTTGAATTCTTCTCTGGTCAAGACCAGGGAACGGATTTTTCGTTTAATATAGCGTTCAGTTTTTCTGCTCAAATCGTTCAGGTGGTACTGGTCGATGTTTCCGACAAGAACCAGGTCGATGATTCCTGTATCCTTTCCTTCTGCATAATCATCGATAATATAAGCTTTTTCCAGGTCGCCTAATCTTGTGAGAATGCTTTCGATGACCTGGTCCAGCCCCATGACTTTGCTGACCATGGATTTCAGTTCCGGAAAGAGAGGATGGTCGCTGTTTGCCGTGTATAAAACGTTGCGGCCTTCTTTTTCCGATGTGAGGAGTTTTGTTTTTGTGAGCTGGTTCAGTTCTTCGCGGACAGCATTGGTGGAAACTTGAAGATCTTTCGAAAGTTCCCGAAGATAGGACTTTGTGCCGGGGTTGAAAAAAAAGCGCACGAGCAGGTTGATTCTGGTTTTTGAGGATATAAGTCCCGAAAAAAGGTCGTTCATCTCTGCTCCATTATGAGTAGTTATCTTACTCATAACATAGATACAACCGTTGTCAAGAATTTTTTTGATTTTAATCTCTGCGTTCGCTTCGGTCGTAGCGCATCTGTGCAACCTGCTCCGAAACGAGCCCGACCATAAAGACTACTACAGACATGGTGATGAGCATGGCCGATGTGGGGCCATAGCGTCCATCCATGAACAGGGTTTTGAAGAGGCCATAGCCCACCCCGGTGAGGAATATGATGAAACTGACGGGCAGAAAGACCCGCATGGGCGAGAGCAGCGTTGCAATTTTAAGAATAATTAATAGAAAACGGGAGCCGTCTGCGATCAGTCGAATCTTGCTTTTGCCGACACGGCGGTTTGTCCTGATGGGCACATACGCCAGGCTGTATCCCGCGTGGATGACGGCCATCGTGATGGTTGTGGGATAAGAAAATGTATTCGGCAGCATTGCAACAAACTGGCGGGCGATGTCTGTTCTGACTGCCCGGAAGCCCGAAGTCAGGTCCTGGATTTTTCTTTTGCAGATGTAGGATGCGAAAAGGTTATAGAATCCATTGGCCATATCCCGATGAAGATGCGAGTCGGAATCGCCGGTGCGCGCTCCGACAACCATGTCGTACTGTTCAATTTTTTCAAGCAGTGCAGGAATATCTTCAGGATTATGCTGGCCGTCGCCGTCCATCATTACGAGAATCCTGCCTTTCGCCTGCCGGATGCCTGTTTTGACGGCCGCACCGTTGCCGATGTTGTAAGGGTGAGAGATCACCCGGGCTCCGGCGTTTTTCGCCTTCAGGGCCGTATCGTCCTTTGAACCGTCGTCGATCACCAGGATTTCATAAGAACGGTTCAACCGGTCCATGGTCAGACGAACTTGCCCGATGACATCGGCAATGATTTCCGCTTCCTGGCAGGCCGGTATGATGATGGTAACATCCAGGCCGGCGTTCATTCGGCGCCCTCAATAATTTTGTCATGGCATGAAGTGACAACAGCATTCATTTTATCTATCGGCATCGAAAAGAACTCCCAGTATTTTCACGTGTTTGAATATTTACTATTTTTATCATCATTTGTCCAAAAATATTTCATGATAATCATTGAGTTTTTATCTGGTTTTCAACCCTGTTTTCCGCTCAATCTCTTCGCGGGTGATCACGCCTTCTCTTAAAATAACCGGTTTCTCAGAAGTCATTTCAATAATGGTAGATCCGACCGTTCCGCCTTTTTCTCCCAGATCAATGACAGCGTCAATTCTATCGCCGAGCTGAGCGATAACCTGATCGGCTGTTGTGCATTCCGGCGAGCCGGATAAATTTGCGCTGGTTGCCGTCAGCGGGTTGCCTGTTTTCAGAGCGATTTTCCGGGCGCCGTCATGACCGGATAACCGGATGCCGATCTTGCCTGTGTCGGCCGTAAGCAGCGGCGAGACGCTGTCGGCGGCTTCAAAGACAATCGTGAGCGGTCCCGGCCAGAAAGTGTCCATTAACTTTCGGGCGTTGTCGGTGACTTGACGGACTAGCGGATAAATATCCCGGGAGTTTCCGATAATGACCGAAATGGGATTGCTGAAATTCCGGCCTTTGATCTCGAAAATCCGGCGGATCGCCTGTTCATTTGCGGCATCCGCACCGAGGCCGTAAATCGTTTCCGTGGGATATGCAATAACGCCGCCGCGTGAAACAATCGCGGCGGCGCATGAGATAACTTCTTCCGCGGAATGATCCGCGCCGGTTTTCAGGATTTGAGGCATGAAAGATTTCCCTGCTTTTTCTCCACGTCTTTGGCCATCTTCGTTACATAAACAGCCAGTTTGGCGTTCAGGGCCTGATCTTCCAAAGCCAGAAATCGTATGGCGAAAAGCGCGGCGTTCTTTGCGCCGGCCTTGCCGACAGCCATCGTGGCCACGGGAATGCCTCCCGGCATCTGAACCGTGGAGAGCAGAGCATCCAATCCATGCAGAGACGTGGCGTCAATGGGGACGCCGATAACCGGCAGAAGCGTTTGTGAGGCAATCACGCCGGCCAGATGCGCAGCCGCGCCCGCGCCGACAATAATGATTTTCACGCCGCGTGCGGCGGCTGTTTTGGCGAATTTTGCCGTGCGTGCAGGCGTGCGGTGAGCCGAGGTCAGCATCAGTTCATAGCCGATGCCGAATTCATCAAGAATTTTTGCCGCCTCGGTCATGACCGGCAGATCCGAGTCGCTGCCCATGACCACACTGACCAGCACATTGCTTTTTGCGTTTTTTGCTTTCATGCGGGCTCCTTATTTTCACCTGTAAAGATTATTGCCTGATAAATTTGCCCGTCCTTAACGCATTGGAAAGCACTTTGCAAGATGGTTTTTGCCTTGAAATATCCGCCGATAATCTTTAAAGTTTTTTCATCTATCCCGATAAAATGAATATTTCGCCCGAATCCAGTTGACATACGAATCTTCTCTTCATATACTCCCGCGACAAAAATTAGATGCCTTATACATAAAAAGGAGAGAAGTAAAAAATGAAAGAGAACTTGTACAAGTATCTGGCCGGCAACGAGTATCCGGGCCGCGGCATTTGCATCGGGAAAACCAAAAGCGGCAACAAAGCCATGATTGCCTACTTTATCATGGGACGCAGCGTCAACAGCCGCAACCGTGTGTTTGATCCCATTGACGGCGGCATCCGCACCATGGCGGCCGACCCTTCCAGGATGACAGATCCGCACCTGATCATTTACAACCCCGTGCTGACTCTGGACAACACGACGATTGTGACCAACGGCGACCAGACAAACACGATCCGCGATTTTATCGCCCGCAACGATTTTCCGGGATTCGGCTTCGAAGCCGCGCTGAATACCCGCACCTTTGAGGATGACGGTCCCAACTGGACGCCCCGCATTTCCGGCGTGGTGGATATGCGTCTCGGCGGCTATAAGTTGAGCATTTTGAAAAGCGATGACGGCAACGAAAAGAGCGTACAGCGTTTTACGTTTGATTATCCGCAGCCCGTGGCCGGCGAGGGGCGCTTTATCAGCACCTACCAACGCAACGGCGCGCCGATTCCCAGTTTTGCGGGGGAGCCGCTTGGCGTGGCAATGGATATGGAAGACCCCGACAAATATGCCGCCAAACTGTGGAAAGCCCTGAACAAGGACAACAAGGTGAGCCTGTTTGTGCGCGCCATTGATCTTGTGACCCGGGCGTACAAGGACGTCATCATCAACAAATACAAAACAGTGGAGGAATAAGGAATGAACGAATTAGCGCTTAAATACGGCTGCAACCCCAACCAGAAGCCGGCCAGAATCTTCATGGCGGACGGCGGCCATCTGCCCGTTCAAGTATTGAATGGCAAGCCCGGCTATATCAACTTTCTGGACGCTTTCAACAGCTGGCAGCTGGTGAAAGAACTCAAAGAAAATACCGGCATGGTGGCCGCGGCCTCCTTTAAACATGTCTCACCCGCCGGCGCCGCTCTGGGCTATCCCCTGGACAGAGTTCTGCGCAAGATGTATCACATCGACCCCAAAATGAAGCTCTCCAAGCTGGCCTGTGCCTACGCGCGCGCCCGCGGCGCAGATCGCATGAGCAGCTTCGGCGACTGGATCGCGCTTTCTGATGTGTGTGATGTCTCCACGGCGAAGATCATCAAAACTGAAGTTACCGACGGCATCATTGCCCCGGGCTATGAGCCGGAGGCTCTGGAGATTTTAAAGACCAAGAAAAACGGCAACTACAACGTCGTTTCCATCGATTCGAATTATGTACCCGTCTCTCTGGAGCACAAACAGGTGTTCGGAATTACCTTCGAGCAGGGCCGCAACGACCTGAAGATCGACAACCGCATGCTGGAAAACATGGTGACCGAAAACAAGACCCTGACCGACGCGCAGAAACGCGATCTGGTGCTTGCCCTCATCACCCTGAAATACACGCAGTCCAACAGTGTCTGCTACGTGCAGGACGGTCAGGTCATCGGCGTGGGTGCGGGACAGCAAAGCCGTATCCACTGCACCCGTCTGGCCGGACAGAAGGCCGATAACTGGCAGCTGCGCCATATGCCCAGGGTGCTGAATCTGCCTTTCCGCGACGATGTTGCCAAACCCAACCGCGACAACGCCATTGACGTTTACCTTGGCGATACGCCGGAAGATGTCATCGGCGACGGCGTTTGGGCCGAAACGTTTACCAGACAGCCCAAACCTTTGAGCAAAGTTCAAAAGAAAAAATGGCTGAGTAAAGTAACCGGAGTATGCCTGGGCAGCGACGCGTTCTTTCCCTTTGGCGACAATATTGAGCGCGCGCACCGCAGCGGCGTGACCGCCATCGTCGAGGCCGGCGGTTCCATCCGCGACCAGCAGGTGATTGACACCTGCAACAAATACGGCATGGCCATGGCCTTTTGCGGCCTGCGCCTGTTCCACCATTAAGATCGGCAAAAAGGTGAAAAGTTAAAAAGAAAAAAGAGATATTCCGGCGCAATGATTGCGCCGGAATATCTTTATTAATTCTTCCAAAATCATCCTGATATGCATGACCGCGCCTTCCATTCTTCAGCACAAAAAAGGAAGTTCTCCTCAAGCTCCAAGTTGAAGATTTAATAAAGAAAATGATTCTTGACAACCGGGGAGGGCCAGTATAACCTGTTACTCAAGTAAAAGATGATTATAGCCAGTAATAGAATTCCGTCCGATGAAAAAACGGACATTAGAGAGGAGGTTCCCTTTTTGATATGAAAAACAAAAAGTCAGATTCTTCTTTCAAAGACGAAAGACCGGAACGATTTCCCGAACTGGATGCATTGATCATAAAGATTTCGACCGGATTTGCCAACGCGTCTATTGATGAAATTAACGGGAAAATCGACCAGGCGTTAAAGCAGGTTACGGAATGCCTTGATCTGGACCGCTGCGCCTTTTGGGAGATGTCGGCGGATGCGACGAAGATGAGTTGGACTCACCAGTACGTTATTTCAGGATTAAAGAAAATTCCTGCAGAGGCCAACGAAGAAAATTTCCCCTGGATGTTCAAAAAGGCAAAAGAAGGCGATTATATAGGTTTCATCCGGCTTGAAGATTTGCCGGAAGAGGCTTCAAAGGACAAAGAGTCCTTTCGCTTCATCGAAACAAAATCACTGATAATGATCCCTTATTATATTGCCGGCAGGCCAATCGCGGGAATAACATTTTCCGTTATCAGGAAAGAAAAAAAATTTTCCGCCAATCTTATTACCAGGCTGCAACTGTTCGGCGAGATCATTACCGGAGCTTTCTATCGCAAGGTAATGGAAGAAAAGTATCGAAAGGACTTTATCGAAGCGCAGAGATTGGACGAACATCTTCATCCGGGAGATTTTCCTCTCCGGCAGGAGACGAAAAACGAATGCAGCTATGAAGGAATCATTGGAAAGTCCGCGGTGATGAAGCTTGTTTTTTCCAGAATGGAGCAGGTGGCTCCCACGGATTCCGTTGTGCTTCTCCTGGGAGAGACGGGAACGGGAAAAGGCGTTATTGCCCGTGCCATTCACGATTTGAGCCGCCGGAATAAAAAAAGAATAGTGACCGTAAATTGCGCCGCTCTTACGCCTACTCTGATTGAAAGCGAATTATTCGGACGGGAGAAAGGCGCTTATACAGGCTCTGTCGAAATGCAGATCGGCCGTTTCGAACTTGCCGATAAAGGAACGCTGGTTCTTGATGAAATTGCGGAACTGCCTCTGGATTTGCAGGCGAAACTCCTTAGAGCCATACAGGACGGAGAATTTGAACGGCTGGGCTCTCCGAAAACCATCAAGGTTGATGTTCGCATTCTTGCTCTGACCAGCAGAAACTTGAAAGAGGAAGTGTCCAGGGGGCGTTTCCGCCGGGATCTTTATTATCGCCTGAATGTTTTTCCCATCACCATGCCCAGTCTGAGTGAACGCCGTGAAGATATTCCAGCCCTGACGGAATATTTTGTGACGCAGTTCAACCGGAAAATGCAGAAAGAGATTACGACGATTCCGAATAATACCATGACGGAACTGCTGCAATATTCCTGGCCGGGCAATGTCCGGGAACTGGAACATATCATAGAACGCGCCGTCATTAGTACGAAGGGGAACAGCCTCCGTCTTGCGGAAAAACTTGACGATTCCGAAGCCCAGATATCCGAGGAACAGATCATCACGAACCTGGCGGAGGCGGAGAAACGTCACATTCTCAAGGTTCTTGAAAAGGTTAACTGGAGGATAGACGGTTCAAAAGGCGCCGCGATTCTTCTCGGACTGCATCCGAATACCTTGAGGGGCCGTATGCTGAAACTGGGCATCCACCTGCAAAAAAGCTCATAATAGAATAAAAGACCGGTGAAAAATTCACCATATATTGTAGATTCACCACATTTAGGAGATAATTTAAAGCGATTGCGGAAGGATGCCATTAGAAAATATTCAATTATATCATAATGATATATGCTATTATTGGCTGATATGTTTTTTGGCACTCACCTTGCTAAGATTGTCAGGTAACAATGTTTGTTATTTAACAGCTGGAGATTTTGATGATGAAGGAATTGCATAAAGACATTGTGAATAATGGTTTAAAGGTGACGCCGCAGCGTCTGGCCATTTTAAAAATTTTAAGGGAAAACCGGAACCATCCCACAGCCGAAAAAGTTCATAATGATCTCATCAAAGAATATCCGGCTATTTCTCTTACGACCGTTTATAACACGTTGTCGAGCTTTGTTGAGGCGGGAATGCTTAAAGAACTGGATGTAGATCCGCATAAGAAGAGATTTGATTCCTTTTTGGAGCCTCATGATCATTTTCATTGCAAGACTTGCGATAATGTGTATGATATATATCGTAACTCATTAATATTAAAGGATAATCTTCAACATGGAAGAACCATGGAGGGGCATCATATTGATAAAGTCAGTATCAATCTGAAAGGGATCTGTAAATATTGCGAGGCGGATAGTTCCTGAGGGATTTTAACGAAATCATGAATCTTATGAAAAAAAAGTTGAAAAACTTAAGGATTATAGTTAACCAAATAAAAAAGTAACACAAATTTAAGGAGGCAGTTATGAAAAAGAGTTTAGTAGTTTTGGCGGCAATGATGATGGTTATAGCCATGGTAGCAGGGGCGTATGCGGCGGGTTCCAAAACCGATGCAATACCTGTAACAGCAACGGTTGCAACAAATTGTACGATTTCCGGCGGGTCCATCGCGTTTGGAGCAGTTGACGCAGTAACAGATGCCGGTGGAAAGGCAGCGACGGTAACCGCACCAACGATTAATTGTACAAAAGGCGCTTCAATTGCAGTAACCAACGATGATGGCGTGAATGAGTTAGTTGCCGGTGCTCCAAGAATGACAAACGGTACGGATTATATCGTATATGGTGTTACGTATGTGACTCCATTGACCGGCGACGGCATGGGTGCTGCTCATGATATCGGCGGCGCCTTAACTCTGGCTGCCAACTTTGCTAGCGGCGCTCTGGATGCAGCATCAGCCGGCGCGTACACTGACACATATACAATAACGATTACCTATTAATTATTCCAACTGCTGGCTCTTTGTTAATACTGAGGAATTAATTGAAAGAGGAATCATCGTGAAAAAGGTCTTATGGTTCATGGCAGCATTTGCTGCCATGAACCTGATGATAGGTAGCGCGTTAGCGGCAACTCTTTCAGGCTTTTCAAGTACAGCTCTGAAGGTGAACGCTCAGGTAATGGCGGTGTGCGAAGAAGCTCAGCACGGCTCGTTCCCGGATCCGCTTACAATCGACCCCCTGGTGGCGTCTGATCTGACCTTCCCGCATAGCGCCGACCAATTGATAAAATGCGTAAACGGAACGGTCTTCACGGTTAAAGTATCCAGCGCCAACGGGACCGCCCTTGATCAAAACTGTACATCGGGCGGCGTCGCCGGAATGGTGCTGAGATCCGCAAGCTGGCCTTCAGACAGTGTTGCCTATACCTTTATGTGCGCCGGCGATACGGACGGCAGGGGCCATTTTACAGGCGCCGGATTTGCCACCGCGAAGGCGATGGGGATCAGCATAAAAATTCTGGCGGCGGACGCGCAGGATGCTCTTGCCCATGCCGACTATTCGGATACGGTCACCATGACCATTTCGTATTAGTTTAAAAACGGAAATTTGTGAACGTATTGACGCAGCCTGTTTACCTGCAAAAGGATGATTGCATCAGGCTGCGTTTTTTATTAGAATGAAGACGAATTGACTTATCAAGAGGCGCTTCATCATGAGGCCTGATTTCGAGAAAATATTATTAGCTGCTTTCGTATTTTTATTTTTATCGTTTGCATGGATAAACAACGCGCAGGCGGTAACGCTTACACCAGCGAATGGATCAACATTCACCGCGGCAAACGAGTTTCAATCCTATACATCCTCTAACTTGAGAGCGAGCGGATGTATAGGAGGCACCTATACGTGGACGGCCGCCAGCCTTCCCACGGGACTTTCTCTGAGCAGCCTTACGGGCACCAACAATACTTTTACAGGATCACCGACACAGTCGGGATCATTTACGTTCACCGTTACCGCGAAGAATAGCGGCGCTTGGCTTTGCTTTGGCGGCACTTCCGCCACTTATACTTATTATATCACGGTCAATCCCCGGTGCCGGTTTTCCGGAGGCACGACAGGAAGTATAGCCTTTAGTATCGACCCGACACAGGCCGGTCCGCTCTATAACTCCATCGTGACTAATTTAAGTTTTCAATGCGGTCCCGGAACAACATATTCTTATACCATTTCACCCGCCCAGCCGAATTTGACCGGTTCAAACAATACCATACCCTATACATTGAGCGCCGGTCAGGGCCTGGCCGCACTGGGCCAGAATACCAGCGACAGCGCGCTTATTCCGTTGTTGACCACCTTGTCTCAAGTGCTGCGGGCGGATTATCAAAATGCTTACGCGGAAACCGACACCTCGACGGAAACCGTCACCATCAGTTGGACCGGAGCCGCGGCAGGCTCGTTAACCGCCACAATAACCGCCACCGGCATAGTGCAGAATGCATGTTCGATGAGCGGAACTCCGGCATTAGCTTTCGGCACGCTTGACGCGGTTACCAATGCCGGAGGAGCGACCGCAACGGTGACTCCGCCTTCGATTATGTGTACGATGGGAGGTTCGGCTGTCGTATCGAACGATGGAGGATTAAACTATTCCGGCACACCGCGGTTGAAGGATTCGTCAACGAATTATATCAATTATAATATCAATTATACCACTCCCCTGACCGGCGCGGGCGGAACCACGGATATCGGCGGAAGCGGCGCCGGTCATTTGTCGATGGGCGCCACGATTCCCGCCAGCGCCCTTGACAACGCGCCGGCCGGCACGTATGGCGACACGGTGAATTTAACGATTTCGTATTAGTTTGAAAAATAGCAAATTGAGACCTTATTAACGCAGCCTGTTTGCCTGAAAAAGGATGATTGCCTCGGGCTGCGTTTTTTATTATAATAAACACAAGGAATTTTGTCATGAAGCTGAAAAACATAAAAATAGGAACGATTGTTTTAATATTTTCATTGTTGCTGGCAGGAACGGTTCAGGCGGCAATTAATTGCCCGGGAACTCTGCCGCAAGGCACTCAAGGGAGAGCTTATTCGTACACCTTTACGGGAACCAATGGCAATGGCGGTTACCCCTGGTGGTCAAGAACAGCAGGCACTCTTCCGACAGGCCTGACTTTAAATAGTTATGCTACAAATTCAGTGAGACTGTCGGGAACGCCGACCGCCGCGGGAACTTATACGTTTACGATCCGCCATACAGAACCGGGCACTGATCCGACCTGCACCGTCACCATCACAATCAATCCTCCGCTGGCATTGACGCCTGCCCAGTGGACGCAGGTATCGCCCGATGCCATCCGAAATCTTTATTATACATCCGCAACCGCTTTTACGGCGAGCGGGGGGACGCTGCCCTACACCTGGTCAACCCCGACTGCCCTCCCCACGGGGCTAAGTCTGAGCAGCACTTCGGGGAATAATATTACCATCATGGGAACAACGACCGCCACGACCGGTCTTAAAACTTTCCGGGTGCGTGTGCAGGATGCGAACGGGGCGAACGTGACTTATTATTACACGATACAAATCGATGCCAACGGTTGTAGTTTTGTCGGCGGCGTGAGTACGGGGAGTATATTATTCGACAGTTCCGGTACGATTGATCCGACTTCCGCCGGTCCTTTGATCGGATCGGTAACGTCGCCGCAATTTACCTGCACGGCGGGCACTTCATGTACGATGAGTGTCAATCCGGCAAGTGGGTGGCAAATATCATCCGGTGCCAATAACATAGGATATACGCTTGGCGTTGTTCCCAGCGGCACCTACGGTGTCACGGCAGTGAATGTTTTTACTGTCAATGGCAGTTCCATGACGCAGGCTCAATACGGGAACGCCCCTGCCGGCAGTTATGCAAACACATCAGCCATAAACGTTACCATTAGTTTTACCGGGGGATCTATTACCGCTTCGTTGCCGGTTGGAAGTGTAACCGGAACGGTGCCGAATGTCTGCTCGTTAACCGGCAGCCCATCGCTGGCTTTCGGCACGCTTGACGCGGTTACCAATGCCGGCGGAGCGACCGCAACGGTGACTTCGCCTTCGATTATGTGCACGATGGGAGGTTCGGCTGCCGTATCGAACGATGGAGGATTAAACTATTCCGGCACACCGCAGTTGAAGGATTCATCAACGAATTATATCAGTTATAACCTTAGTTATACCACTCCTCTGACCGGCGCGGGCGGAACTACGGATATCGGCGGGAGCGGCGCCGGTCATTTGTCGATGGGCGCCACGATTCCTGCCAGCGCCCTTGACAACGCGCCGGCAGGAAATTATAACGACACAATAACATTGACAATTACCTATTAAATGGTTATTGGTATCGGCAAAATACTGAAACACAGGAAAAAAATCGATAAAAAATGGAGAAACGGCATGAAGAACATTTTCTGCGGATTAGAGGCGTCAATCAAAAAATGCGTGATATTGATGGCCGGCGTGTTGTTTATGGCGGTTTTTATTTCGCAGGCCATCGCGGCGGACTTTCAGATACAGCCAATGACGATGGAATTAAGCAGCAGAGTCAAGAGCGGTGTTTTTTCCGTGATCAACACCGGCGGCGAAAAAATTGATTTTCAGGTATCGGCCAAAGAATGGAATCAGGACGAAAAAGGCAAGGACGTTTATGCGGATACGAAGGAACTCGTGTTTTTCCCTAAGGTCATGAGCGTCGAGCCGAACTCACAGAGGGCCATCAGGATCGGCCTCAGGACTCCGCCATCCGCCAAAGAAAAGACCTATCGACTCTTCGTTCAGGAAATTCCCACGCCCAAAAAGATGACGGATGCCGATGCCCCCAAAAACATAAAAGCAGGCGTAACGATAGCGTTTAGATTTTCCATGCCGATATTTGTCAAACCTCTCAAGCCGCAGGAAAGCTATGTCATCGATAAGATCGAAATGTCCAACGGCGCGGTGAAGGCCGTTCTCAAGAACACGGGGAATGCTCATGTTAAATTGCGCGCCGTGAAGTTCAGTGGAAAAGCCGCGGATGGAAAAGAATTGTTCTCCAAGGAAGTTGCCGGCTGGTATATCTTGAACGGACTGTCGATCCCATACGAAGCAGCCGTACCGAAAGATATCTGCGAGAAACTGGCAACGATCGATGTGGATTCCAGAACGGAGAGCGGCGCTGTCAACGGGAATTTGAATGTTCAAAAGAGCATGTGCGCACAATAATTTTGCCGCGCTTGGAAGTGCGCCTTGCCTCCTCCGCCGGCGGGAAGTCGGGAGAATTTCCGAAAGGTGTAACGCAGTGACGGAGGCGAATATTGCAGGGACTGTTCCCCTGAACAGTCCGAAACGGCGTGTTTGGGAAACGCACCCTACTTTTATTGCGCGAAGCGATATTTTTTTTGTCGGCGCGATCATCCTGTTTTTTTTCTTTTTTGCCGTTCCGGCATTTCCGGCGGACGGGAAAGACACAACCCAGATCGTCGTGAACGTTATTGTCAACACGGAATCAAAGGGTGATTTCTTCGCCGAACTCGATGATAAACAAAATTTGTTTATCGCGCTGGAAGACGCCAAGACTTTAATGTTGCAATATCCCGAAAACAAAATTGTTATTATACGGGGAGACGAGCAATTCGTTCCCCTGAGCGCCCTGATCGACGTAACCTGCACCTTCGACGAAAAAAAACTGACTGTCTCCATCATCGGCAAGACGACGGCATCCGGGAAAACCGCCGCCGACCTTTTTTCACTTCAGAACGCAGCCAAAAATATCTACTATCCGCGGGAAACGAGCGCGTTTCTCAATTACGGATTGAACTATATGCATACCAGCACCGACGGGTTTCAATCTTTTGCCGTCACGAACAAACTGGGCTTAAGGACCGGGGACGTATTTTTTACCTCTGATTCCGTTTACACCAAGACGCCCGACGACGATAATTTTGTGAGGCTCCAGAGCAGCGCCACTTATGAGCGCCGGGGCGATCTTCAGTGGTTCGTGCTGGGAGACCAGTATGCGAACTCCGGGGATCTGGGCAGCACCGTTAACATGGGAGGTATTGGTCTATCGAAGGTTTACAGGCTGGATCCCTTTTTTATTACTCAACCGGTTATGGACCTCAGGGGCTCCGTTATCTTTCCCACTCAGGCGGAAATTTATCTGGACGGGGTGCTGATCGGGAAACAGGCCATTGCGCCCGGGTCGTTCGATTTAAAAAATCTGTACTCCTACACCGGCTCCCATAACGTCGAAGTCCTGCTCAAGGACCCCTTCGGAAATGTGCAGAAGATTTCCTATCTGGCGTATTTCAGCTCTCAGATGCTGCGGAAAGGCCTGCATGAGTATAGTTATAATGTCGGTTTTCTGCGGGACCAGTACGGCGTCAAAAGCAATGAATACGGCGAAACGGCTTTTTCCGCTTTCCACCGCTACGGTGTGACGAATAACCTGAATATCGGGGCAAGAGCGGAAGGATCCGACGGTACTTACAACGGAGGGATCTCTACGGCCTTTGCCGTTCCCCGCGCCGGTGCGTTCACGCTGTCTCTTGCCGGAAGTTCCGCGGTTGGCGGCGTTGCGGGCGGCGCGGTCTCATTACAGCACTCCTACCAGATCGGCAATTTCAACACGAATATGCTGCTGCGCGGATATACCCGGGATTATCTGACCGTCGGCAGTCCCCTGCTGACGGAAGACAGAACCCAGTATGAAATGAATCTGGGAATGGGGCTGCTGCTGAATCCTCTGGGAAGCTTCTCGATGAATTATGCGCAGAACACGACGTTCAATGGTTTCGATACGCGCGTCATGTCCCTGAACTATTCCCGGACGATCTACAAATCAGTCAGTCTGTATGCAACCGGTTCGGTAACCCGTTCGGTGGATACGACTTACAGTTGTTTTTTAGGTCTCAACTTCGATCTGGGCGAGGGGATTCGCGGCTCGGCGCAGGCAAGCGCCGGCAGCGGCGATATGAATACGGAAACGCTGCAAGTGCAGAAAGACATACCCGTCGGAGAAGGCTTAGGCTATCGCGCTTCCATCAGCCGTTCTGAAACGTCGGCGGATACCGTGACTTCCGTAAACCCCTATGTTCAGTATAACGCCAAATACGGCATCTATTCTCTCGATGCCAGTGTACAGGACTCCGGCATCGGGGTTACTTCCGAAGCGTATAATTTATCAGCCGCCGGATCGGTTGTGTATGCGGGAGGATTTTTTGGACTCTCGCGGCCGGTCAGCGACAGTTTCGGCATTGTGGTATTCAATAAAGAAGTGCCCGGCGCCGCCGTACTCAACAACGGCCAGGAGATGGGGAAAACCGGCTCTTCCAGCACGCTGGTCGTGCCGACGCTTTCGTCATACGGCCAGAACAAGGTCACGCTGGACACGAAAAATATTCCAATCGATTACAGTATTTCCGACGTGAACAAGTCAATTTCTCCCTCGTTATGGAGCGGTTCCTGCGTTTACTTCGACGCGCAGCAAACGCGGGCGCTTACGGGGAAACTGGTTGTGGAAAAAGAAGGCAGGAAAACGCCGCTGGAATTTATCGAAATATCCATGAAAGTCGGCGAAAAGAGTTTAATATCTCCCACGGGAAAAGGCGGGGAATTTTATCTGGAAAACAGTCTGTCGCCGGAGACCGGCGCCGGAGCCGCCGTCACCGACAACCAGAGTTGCCGTGCGATCTCGGAACGGATAAAATCCGGCGGAAATACGATTTTGCCGGGGACATACCGGGCCACGGTGGAATATGACGGCGGCAAATGCGGATTTTCCATCACATTCCCCAAGACGGAAGAAGCGATTACCGATGTCGGAGAAATTCAGTGCGTTGGTTATCAAAGCGCCAAGCCGTCCGTCACGGCTGCTTTACCGTCAACCCGGACGCCGTCTGCTTCGGCGCCGGCGTTATCCGTCCGGGAGACTTCGTCTGTTCAAGCACCGATGCCTGCTCCGAAGGATGCCGTTCCCGCTGCCGTTGAAAAAAAGCAGGAGAAAATTTCTGTAAAGTTTATTGTAAGATTCGATACGAAGAAAGCCGTGATCCTGAAAATGTATCATGACGAATTAAGAAAAGCGGCCGATTTGATGAAAGCATATCCCAAAACCAGTGTTGTCGTAAGCGGTCATACCGATGATGTTGATATCTATAAGGAGCCGGATAGAAATATACGGCTTTCCCGGGAGCGCGCCAATATCGTACGGCAATATTTGATTGACAGGTTCGAGGCGGATGCTTCCCGTATTACCGCCGTGGGTTATGGTCCCGGAAAACCGGTTGCCGGCAACGCGACGGCGGAAGGGCGGCAAAAAAACCGCAGAGTTGAAGTTTTCATTGAAGGTCTTCAGATGAAGTAACGGTATTCTGTCCATTCTTGGCGTCCGGAAACCGCTTTTGTGAAATGGTTTTTGCCTTGACATGTGATGCGATAATCTTTAAACTTTCAGTCACCTATTCTAAAGGAGACCAGCATGAAAGATAAACTTATCGCAGTCATTGAAACCAATAAAGGTTCCATCCGTCTGAAACTATTTGCCGATCAGACACCCGTGACGGTCAGCAATTTTGTCAACCTGGCGCGGCGCGGCTATTACAACAATCTGAAATTTCATCGCGTCATTCCCGACTTTATGATTCAGGGCGGCTGTCCCGCGGGCGACGGACGCGGCGGCCCCGGTTATCGGTTCGCGGACGAGTTTGTCAACGAACTGCGCCACAGCAAGCCGGGCATTTTATCCATGGCCAACGCCGGACCTCAAACCAACGGCAGTCAGTTTTTTATCACCCATGTGCCCACGCCCTGGCTTGACGGCAAGCACACGGTGTTTGGCGAGGTGGTCGGCGACGCGGATCAGGACATCGTCAACGCCATTGCGCAGGGCGACAAAATCCATTCCATTGTCATCGAAGGCGATAGCTCGGCGTTGATGGAAAGCGCGAAAACGATGGTCGATAAATGGAATGCCGCACTGGACGCGAATTTCCCCAAACTGGCCAAAGTTCAACAATGAGAATGGTCCACCGCCGGAGATAAACCTTGTGAGAAATGTGCAGATATCCCCTTCGCGGATGGTGGAGGAGAACGGATCGATCAATTTTGGCGCCTACCGGACGCCATTCAGGAATGCCAATCTTCTGGATGCGCCTCTGTATGCTTTTCCCGTGCCCAGGTTCTGGAAGCGCTTCCGTCTGAAGGAATGGCAGCATTTCGGCATTATTACACCGGCTTATTATTTCGGCATGGTCATTTTTGACGCCAAGTTTTCGGGCGCTTCTTTCTTCTATGCTTATGAACGGATGAAAAACACCCGGTTTGAACACAGCCGCCAGACGCATGGAAAATCGATACACGTTGCCGAACAGCCTTATTCCGATGCCTGTCGTTTTGACGCCAAAGGTTACCGCCTGCGTTTTGAAAACAGGTTGGATCAGGGATTCCACCGGATTTTCATCGACATTGAAGAGAGCAAAAACCGTCCATCCGTGCAAGGCGAAATCATGGTTCATGAAGATCTGAACGTCTTCGAACCGCTGGTTCAGGTCTCCCCGATAACCCCGGCACGTCCGTTTTACACGCACAAAGCGGCTGTGCCGACGTCGGGCAGGATCAGGCTGGGCTCGCGGGAAATTGTGCTGGAACGCAATGCCTGCATCGCCCTGATCGATGAACAAAAAACATATTATCCCTATTTTGCCTTCTGGAAGTGGGCGACGGCCGCCGGTTACGGCGACGACGGAAAACTTCTGGCGTTCAATCTCTGCCGGAACATGATTGCCGATGATGAAGATTACAATGAAAACTGTTTCTGGCTGGACGGGAAGATTTCCTGCCTGAAGGCCGCGCGATTTGAGTATGATGACGTCATGAAACCCTGGAAGATAAAAACAACGGACGGAATATTGGATTTGTCTTTTGTTCCTTTAGGCGAACGGGCGCAGAAAATCAACGCCGGCATTATCCGCTCCGACTTTCATCAGCCTTTCGGCCTGTACGGTGGCGCGTTCAGGGACGACCGGGGCGTCAATCATTCCATGAAGGATATTTTCGGGTTGGCGGAAGATCATGTGACAAGATACTAGGTGCTCTAGAAGCAGAAAGGAGATGCGACCATGACCAAATGCCTGATTGTTGATGATGAAGAACAGAACCGCTACTTCCTGGATGTCCTTCTGCGGGGCCACGGCTATGAAACAATGACTGCCGTCAACGGCGAGGACGCTTTAAACAAGTTGCGCCTCAATCCGCCTGATCTGATCATTTCCGATATCATGATGCCGGTCATGGACGGGTTTCAATTCTGCCGGGAATGTAAGAACGATCAGAAGTTGAAAGAGATTCCGTTTGTGTTTTACACGGCGCAATATACGGAAAAACAGGATGAAAAATTTGCCCTGGCTTTGGGTGCCGATCAGTTCATCATCAAACCTCAGGAACCGGAGATCCTGCTGGAAATCATTAACGAGGTTTTGCATCTTAACAAGTTCAGGGAGGGGGCGGGAAAGCCCTCTCTGGATCGGGAGGCCTATCTTTCCGCCCACGATGAGAGAATCGTTAAAAAGCTTGAAGAAAAAATGGCCGATATGGCGAAAATGAACCTGGCGCTTCGCGAAAGCGAGGAGAAATACCGCCTGCTGGCTGAAAACGTTCACGATGTCATATTCATTTTGGATATGAATCTGAATTACAATTACGTCAGTCCTTCCGTTAAATTTCTCAGGGGATATGAACCGGCGGAGATGGTGGGACGCAGGGTATCGGAGACGTTGACTCCCGCTTCATGGGATATGGCCACAAGGTTATTTTCCGAAGAAGTAGAGCGGAAAAAGATCAGACGCGGGGACTTCCGGGAATCCCGCACCATTGAGCTGGAAATGATGAAGAAAGACGGGACCACCATATGGACGGAGGTGAACGTCTCTCTGCTCCGGGATGACAAAAATCACCCGACGGGCATTCTCGGCGTTACCCGCGACATCACGGAACGTAAGAAAGCGGCGGAGGCGTTAGGCAAAAGCCTTGCTCAATTACGGGATGCGCTGGCCGGCACCGTTCAGGCGATGGCCGCCCTGGTTGAAACGAGGGATCCATACACGGCGGGTCATCAGCGCCGGGTCACCGGTCTTGCCGTCGCTCTTGCCGGAGAGATAGGGCTCTCCCATGATCAGATCGACGGGCTTCGCATGGCCTGCACGATTCATGACGTCGGCAAAATATCCATTCCCACCGAAATTCTCGCCATGACGAGGAAATTAACGGATATAGAATTCAGTCTCATCAAAACCCATGCTCAGGCCGGCCACGACATCATGAAGGACATCCGGTTGCCGTGGTCCATTGCGCGGATTATTCTGGAGCATCATGAAAGAATGGACGGATCCGGATATCCCAACGGTTTAACGGGAGACCATCTTCTTATCGAGTCCAGGATTCTTTCGGTGGCCGATGTGGTGGAGGCGATGGTTTCTCACCGTCCGTATCGGCCCGCTTTGGGGATTGATGCGGCTCTGCAGGAAATTACCGGGAGCAGCGGCGTCCGCTATGATCCCGTCGTGGTCAATGCCTGTGTGCGGCTTTTCAAGGAGACGGGCTATCGGATCGGATTGCAGGTTAGCGCATGAGGAATACCGCGCTGACGTTATTGAGACCGCGCCTGCTTTCCGCCCGGAACGGATTAAGGCCGGACAGTCAGAACAGCAACCGGACAAGGCTTTACCTGTTCTCCTTTATCGGCCTGGTTTTCTGGACAGGCACCTTTTTAATCGTTTACCGTGTTTTGACCTATTTTCAAAGCGTGCAGGATTTTGGCGACATCCTGGCCATGAAACTTCTTTCCATGCTGATTATCACCTTTTTCACGCTTCTGCTGTTCAGCGGCATCATCAACAGCCTGTCTCACCTGTATTTGAGCCGCGATTTATCATTGCTGCATTCCATGCCGGTATCGATCAGGGAAATTTTTCTTTCACGCTGGCTGCTGGCCGCCTTTGATTCTTCCTGGATGGTGGTGGCTTTCAGCCTTCCTGTTTTTTTGTCTTACGGTCTGGTTTATAAAGCCGGTATTGTTTTTTACCTGATTGCAATTGTTGCGATCGTTTGCCTGTGTCTGATGACCTCGGCCGTCAGCAGTCTTTTTGTGTTGCTGGGCGCGGCAATGCTTCCCGCGGGAAAGATTCGCACCCTTTTTGTGATTATGGGTGTGCTGCTGGCGATTTTGCTGATTATTGTCATGAGGATGATTCGGCCGGAACAGCTTGTGAATCCGGACAGTTTTGCTTCGGTTGTCCTTTATTTGAATTCCATGCAGGCGCTCAGCCTGCCGTACCTGCCCACCACCTGGATTACGGATGCGGTGCGTCTTGCCTTGAGAAGTGAATGGAGTAATTCATTATTGAATCTGGCGCTTTCGGCCAGTTGTGTTTTCTCCCTGGTTTTTTTTAATGAAATGGCCGCCCGCGCCATCTACTTTCGCGGCTTCTCCCGCGCTCAGACAACGGCCAAAAGGCTTTTCACGCCGGTTAAATTAAACGGACACAATTGGGAAAGCCTGTTAAATTTTTTGTCGCGTCCGGCGAAAGCTTTTGCCGTCAAGGAAATCCGCTCCTTTTTCCGCGATTCCACGCAATGGCCGCAGCTTTTTTTAATCTGCGCGCTGATTGTGGTTTATCTTTACAATTTTTCCGTCCTGCCGCTGGATAAATCACCCATGAAAACGGTCTATCTCCAGAATGTTTTTTCTTTTTTGAATGTTGGGTTGGCCGCTTTTGTGCTTTCGGCCATCGCCGCCCGCTTTGTTTTTCCGGCGGTCAGCATGGAAGGCGAAGCTTTCTGGATTATTCAATCAGCGCCTGTCTCGATGAAAACATTCCTCTGGATCAAGTTTTTTCTCTACTACATCCCGCTCTTGATTCTGTCCGAAATCCTGATTGTTGTCTCCAATATCCTGCTGGGGGTGACGCCGTTTATGATGTTTTTATCCGTTGTCACGATATTTTGCCTTGTTCCCTCCGTCGTCGCGCTGGCCGTGGGACTGGGCGCCCGCTATCCTGATTTCAAATCGGAAAACCCGGCCATGTCGGCGACCAGTTTCGGCGGCGTGCTTTTTATGCTGCTCAGCTTTGGTTTGATTGCTCTGATCATTATGCTGGAAGCTGGACCGGTTTATCGAATCTTTATGTCCAGAATGTACGGCCGCGGCTTTTCCTTATGGCAAATTCTCTGGTTTGTCTTTTCCTTCGCTTTTGCGCTGTTTCTTTGCGTTTTTGCGGTTTTTTATTCCATGAAGCTGGGGGAAAAAAATCTGCTCAAAAGATGAACGCCCGCCCATCCGGTCAGAAGCCGATATCATTATGCGCAGGCAGTTCCGTCGTCAGAAGTTGAAAATAATCTTGATTTTAGTTGCCGGATACGCTAAGCATCCCCGTATTCAAAATGACCCGTTTCATCAGATCTTTTGACGATCCTGTTGAGATATTGAAAGGAGTTTTCATGGCAAAGTACGAATCCAAATCTCTCAGAAATCTGGCTGTTATCGGCCACGGCGGCACAGGCAAAACCTCTCTTTGTGAATCCCTTTTATTTGTTTCCGGAAAAAACGAACGGCTGGGCCGGGTGGACGACAACACATCCACGATGGACTTTGAACCGGAAGAGCAGAAAAAACATGTTTCCATCTCGTCCGCGGCCAATTTTGTCGAATGGGACAAGCATAAAATCAATATTGTGGATACGCCGGGTGACTCCAATTTTACCTTTGATATTCAATGCTCTCTGAGTATTGTGGATAACACTGTCGTGGTGATTGATTCCGTGGGCGGCGTAGAATTCCAGACGCAAAAAGTCTGGGAACTGGCCGATCAGTATTCTCTTTCCCGCATGATTTTCATCAACCGCATGGACCGTGAAAGAGCGGATTTTAACAAAGTGCTGGAAAGCATTAAAACGAAGCTCAAAAAGAAAGCAACCCCCGTCTGTCTGCCCATTGGCGCGGAAGATAAATTTCAGGGCATTGTCGATCTGATCAGCATGAAAGCCTATGCTTTCGCCGACAACAAAGGCGTCGGCAAGGCGGGCGATATTCCGGCGGACCTGCTGGATGAAGCCAAAAGCATGCACAGCTCGATGGTTGAGGATATTGCGGAATCCGATGACGAATTGATGAATAAATACCTGGAAGAAGGCGAACTTTCCCCCGAAGAAATTAAATCCGGGTTAAGGAAGGGTGTGTTGTCGGGAAGCGTCATTCCCGTGATCTGCGGATCGGCCGCCAAAGGCATCGGCGTGACGATGCTGATGGATCTGGTCGTCAGTTCTTTTGCGTCGCCCGTTGACCGCGGTCCCGTCAAAGGCAAAAAGCCGGGCAAGGATGATGTTGAAGAAAGAAAGCCGTCGGAAGATGAAGCCTTTTCGGCGATTGTCTTCAAAACGATTGCCGATCCCTACGCCGGCCGTTTGACGCTGTTCCGGGTTTATTCAGGCAAACTCAATTCCGATACGGCCGTCTATAACGCTTCGAGAAAAATCACGGAAAAATTCGGCCACATTTTTTTTCTGGAAGGCAAAAATCAGAAACAGGCGGAAACGCTTATTCCCGGTGACATTGCCGGCGTCGCCAAACTGAAGGAAACCATCACCGGCGATACGCTCTGCTACGAAAAAGCGCCGGTCATCTTTGAGAAAGTCGTTGTGCCGCCGCCGATCATGTCTTTTGCCGTTGAACCCAAATCCAGAGGCGATGAAGACAAGATTGCCTCTTCCATTCACCGTCTGACGGAAGAAGATCCGACCATTGTCTTCTCCCGCAACGTTCAGACCAAGGAAATGATTCTTTCCGGAATGGGGCAGGTGCATATTGAAGTCAACGTGGAAAAAATGAAAAGAAAATTCGGCGTCGAAGTCAATCTGAACACACCGAAAGTTCCCTACTTTGAAACCATTAAAGGAAAAACCAACGTTCAGGGACGATACAAGAAACAGTCCGGCGGACGCGGCCAGTTCGGCGACTGCACGATTGACATTGAGCCGCTGCCGCGCGGCGGAGGCTATGAATTTCTGGATAAAATCGTCGGCGGGGTTATTCCGGGCCAATACCGCCCGGCAGTCGATAAAGGCATTGTGGAAGCGGCGGCCAAAGGCGTTCTGGCCGGTTATCCCGTCGTGGATTTCAGAATATCGCTGGTCTTCGGCTCCTATCATACGGTGGATTCGTCGGAAATGGCGTTTAAAATTGCCGGCTCCATGGCTTTCCAGAAGGGCGTTATGGACTGTCAGCCGATTCTTCTGGAACCCATCGTCAATATTGCCATTGAAGTTCCTGATGAGTACATGGGCGATGTGATCGGCGATCTCAACAGCCGCCGGGGACGCGTTCTGGGCATGGACACCAACGGCGCCAATCAGGTCATTAAAGGCCAGGTGCCCCTGGCGGAAATTTTAAAATACGCTCCCGATCTGCGCTCCATGACCAGCGGCCGCGGCAACTTTACCTACACTGAATCGCATTATGAAGAAGTTCCTTCCTATATCGCGGATAAGATTATTGCCGAATCGAAAAAGGAAGCGGAAGAATAATACAGAATGTTTAACGCCGGAATCATCACGGTCAGCGATAAAGGCTCACAGGGCAAACGGGAAGATTTAAGCGGCCCCGCAATAGCAGAAATGCTTGCGGGCGCCGCTATCGAAATCAGGAAAACCTGCATTGTTCCGGACGAAGTCGATCTGATACAGCAAGCCATCATAAAATTTGCGGACGTTGAAAAACTGGATTTGATTCTAACGACCGGCGGCACGGGAGTCAGCCCGCGCGATCTGACGCCGGACGCAACCCTTAAAGTAATTGATAAAGAAATTCCGGGAATGGCCGAAGCCATGCGCATTTCCAGCATGAAGATTACGCCGCACGCCATGATTTCACGCGCGGTGGCCGGTATTCGCGGCCGGTCATTAATCATCAATCTTCCCGGGAGCCCCAAAGGCGCCAGAGAAAATCTTGCCGTCGTATTACCCGCGCTTTCGCATGCCATCGAAAAAATCAAAGGCGACGACCGCGACTGCGCCACGTTACGGTAGAGAACAACTTCCCCCCTTCCAAACAAGAAACGATGAAGTAATTTATTGAGCCCCGATGTGGTTCATTAAGCCCGGATTCATTCTTTGCCATAATGGTCCTCTTTCTTTTTAAAGATGCTGATCAGCCGGTATTCTTACCTCAACGGAATGTTCCTGATGATCATTGACCAGTTGAATCGTTTTATCCGGTCTTGCGAAACCATCCAGGGTGACACCGGCCTCTTCAATGCTGGCATCTGTTTGCCGTACAATGATCCGGTAAAGTGTCTCTCTAAACAGGTAATCAATTTTGAACTCTTTCCAATCCGCGGGCAGGCAGGGTGAAAAACTCATTTTATCCATATGAATCGACATTCCCAGAAGCGATTCCAGAATGAGCCGGTACATCCAGGCCGCAGAACCGGTAAACCATGTCCAGCCGCCACGGCCGGTATGCGGAGGCAGAGCATAGACGTCGGAAGCAATAACATATGGTTCAACTTTGTAAATATCGACCTCTTCGGGAGATTTCGCATGATTGATCGGATTGATGATAGACAATAGATCCCAAAGGCGCTGATGGTCGTGCAGGGCTCCAAAAGCCATGGCCGCCCAGATGGCCGCATGCGTGTACTGGCCGCCGTTTTCTCTTACGCCGGGAACATAACCTTTGATATAGCCCGGCTCCAATGCGCACTTATCAAAGGGCGGGTCAAGTAATTGGATCAGTTTTTGATCCCGATGAACCAGGAACGCATCCACGGATTGCATTGCTTGCCTCGCGCGCTCGGGCGCACCCGCGCCGGAGAGAACGGACCAGCTTTGCACGACCGAATCAATCCGGCATTCCGTGTTCGCTGATGTTCCCAAAGGCGTGCCGTCATCGAAATAAGAACGGAGATACCATTTGCCGTCCCAACCGTTGCTCTCGATGTTTTGCTGTATTTGAATTGCCTGGTTCTGGCAGAACCCGGCAAAAGGCATGTCGCTTTTCAGGCGGGCCATTTCGGCAAATTTCATGAGCACGTCATACAGGAAAAAGCCCATCCAGACACTTTCACCTTTCCCTTCCTCGCCCACCTTGTTCATGCCGTCATTCCAGTCGCCTGTGCCCATCAGCGGCAAACCATGCGTGCCGAACTTCAGTCCCCTCCGGATAGCCCGCGCACAGTGATCGTACAAAGTCGCTGCTTCATCCGTTATACCGGGCAAGTCGTAATAGGAATCCTCATCGTCTCTAACCTGGCGGCCTTCAATAAACTGGACGGTTTCATTCAGGATGCTCAAATCACCGGTGCTGACAACATAACGGCTCACAGCCAGAGGCAGCCACAGATAATCATCGGAACATTTTGTGCGCACGCCCCTTCCTGAAGGCGGATGCCACCAGTGCTGGACGTCACCCTCCTGAAATTGACGGCTCGCGCATAAAAGCATGTGCTGACGAGCCAGAGCCGGCTGGGCATAAACAAGCGACATGGTATCCTGCAACTGGTCCCGGAACCCGAAGGCGCCGCCCGACTGGTAATAACCGTTGCGAGCCCACAGCCGGCAGGATATCGTCTGGTATAATAGCCAGCCGTTGGTTAATATATTCAGAGAGGCATCCGGTGTTTCCACCCGGATCGCGCCCAGGGTTTTCTTCCAATAGCTCTGCACGTCATTCAGAACGCTTTTCGCGATGATGGATCCCCTGAAACTTTTCACCGTGTTGCCGGCGTCATCGGCGCCTCTTCTTCCGGTAACACCCAGCCGGAAGATGGTTTCATTTTCCTGTCCGGCGTCCAATTCAATGTTCACCGAGATGGCGGCGCAGGGATCCAGGGCTGCGCCGACTTTGCCGGAAAGCTGTGTCCGTGTCATGGCCGCAGGAGCGGCAAGGTCGCCATTGCGCCCGATAAACTCCGTCCGATCTCCGGTGATGTTGCGATTTTTATCGTCCACATCAAAGAAAACCACTCGGTCGGCAAATTCCGAATTGTATGAATTCCGCGCAAATAATGCACCGCTTCCCGTATCGATTTCCGTTGTCACATGCATCATCGTTTTTGATCGCAAATCACCGAGCACCCACTCCATGTAACCTGTTACCGACAAACTTCGGGAATGTCCGGATTCATCACGCAACTTTAATACGGAAAACTTTATCGGCGCATTAATGGCTACGTAAATCCACAACTCCGACCGGATTCCTTCTTCCACATGTTCAAAAACACTATAACCAAATCCGTGCCGGCTGATATAGGGTGTTGTGGTCTTGCAGGGCAAGGGGGACGGAGACCAGAAATGCCCGGTTTCTTCATCGCGGATGTAGAAAGCCTCTCCGCTCAGATCGCTTACGGGATCGTTGTACCAGGGTGTCAGGCGAAACTCATGGGCATTCTCGCTCCAGGTTGAAGCAGAGCCGCTCTCTGAGATGACTGATCCGAAATGAGGATTAGCCAGTACATTAACCCAGGGCGCCGGTGTCCTCCGGCCGGGTTTTGTCATGATGACATATTCACTTCCGTCTGGTGTAAAACCGCCAAGCCCATTGAAATAGTTCAGATTGTGAAGAGAAATTTCCTTTGTCTTCCGGATTTCCGCATGAGCCCGAATGGGTTGAAAATGCGGAACAAAGGCTTCCATAAGAGAACGACGGTTGATTTGTTCCGAAAGCGTTCCCCAGTTGTCCTTGATCACGATGCGGGCAACCGTTTGCAGAAGAATTCTGTCTTCATTGGATATCTGATCACCGGGCCTGACAAAGATGCCGCCCGGTTTGTCAACAACCGTTCCTTCGATCCCTGCCGTAATCATGCCTTTGATCTGATCGTTAAGGAATTGCCTGTAGATGGCATTATCTTCATTCCAGATCACCAGATCAACCGCCAGACCTTTTAAGCGCCAGTATGCATGGGCCTGTTCGAGTTGGCGCACCAGTTCGATATTGGCATGGTCTCCGATCTGGAGCAGCACAATGGGCAAATCTCCGGAAATGGCGTAACCCCATAAACCCGATTGTCCGCGACAATTTTTGAGAATAACCTTCGGATCGGCGCGCAGAGATGAATTGGCGTAAATGACACAGCCGGCAAGTTGCCCGTAAAGTTGGACGTCGGCTTCCGTGGCATTGATTTGCCGCAAGACGACCTGGCTATGGGTCCATGCCAGATTGAAAACACGATCGGCAAGAGGTTGATCGGAATATTTTCCGGCAAGACCAAGCGCTTTATTCCGTGTATCACAGACGCCGGAAACAATATCAATGGTCGCCGATTCTCCCGCATTCAACAAAACGCGGCAGCGTATAGCCACAATGGGATCCAGAACGGAACCTTCCGTATTCGAAAGTGCGAAGGAATCATCAGCATCCCCATTCATTGCCTGTGGACGGGCCAGCGTATTCCCGCGGCCGATAAACTTTGAGCGATCCGTTTCATAGGACACTTCCCTGCACTGCGTCCCGTGCAACGCCATGAGGTGAAACATCCAGGGTGTAGGTTCGCCTTTTGAACGGGGCCTTCTGGTGCAGAGAATCGTCCGGCGCTCACGGCTGATTTCCGTCTGAACAAAAAGATTACTGAACGCGGGATGAATTGCATCAGCCGCCGGCGCCGCCAGAACAACTTCCGCGTAACTGGTTATCTCCAACTCTCTGGGCCTTCGTGAACGGTTGGTGAGCGTTATGCGTCTGAGCTCAATGTCATCCTCCGGTGATACGGCAATCTCCGTGTGGGTGTTGATTTCATGATCGCGACGCCTGAATTCCACCTTGGCGTCTGAGAAAATAGCTTCATATCGATCCGGCCGTTTCAGGGTGGGTTGATAGGCTGTTGACCAAAACTCGCCATTGGTCACGTCACGAACGTAGCAGAAGGTTCCCCAATTGTCGCGGGTGGAGTCTTCGCGCCATCGTGTCACAGCCAGATCGTTCCAGCGGCTGTACCCGCCTCCCGCATTGGTGATCATTACATGGTATCTTCCATTGGACAATAATTGCACCTCCGGCACGGGTGTGTTGGGCGTTTTAATGATCCGCGCCGGAACCTGCTCACTTTGTGAGGACTGGCGAATATTAATATCCTCGCCGATTTGCCGGTAGAATGCCACCGCCCTGGGAATGCGCTCCTGGAGAAGCAACATCGTCGATTGAAACATCGGGTCGGATAAGAAACGTTTCTGCATCGGACGATCCAGCAGCAGATAAGCCATCGCCAGCAGGCTCATGCCCTGGTGATGGGCCATAAATGACTTGACCACAACACTTGATTGCCCGTGAGGCAGTCGTGAAGACGTGTAATCTATCGCTTCATAGAAACCATAGGCCCCTTCCATACCGTCCGCGGCCAACTGTTGCAGATTCAGACAGGCCTCTTCGGGCGCGATCATCAGCGCCAGCGCCGACGCATAGGGCGCCACCACCAGATCATCAAAAAGGCCTCTTTTGAGGCCGAGCCCCGGAACGCCAAAGGCGCGATACTGATAGTTAAGATGGACATCGATGGTACTGTAACCGGATTCTGAAATACCCCAGGGTACGCCGCGGCTTTTCCCGTAGTCAATCTGTCTGGACACGGCCGCCTTGTAAGTCTGATCCAGAAGGGTGTTTTCATAATTAGGCATCACCAGAAGCGGCATCAGATACTCAAACATGGAACCGTCCCAGGCAAGGAGCACCGGGTATCGTCCCAGATTGGTCAGCAGTCGTCCCAGGGCAAACCAGTTCTCCTGGGGCAGCCGCCCCTGCGCAATGCCGATGAAACTGCAAAATCTGGCCTCCGAGGCCAGCAGATCATAGTAACTCGCGTCCTGACGGCGCTCCCCTACGCTATAGCCAATCGTCAACAACTGACGTCCCTTATCATAAAGGAAGTCGTAATCCATGTCAGCAAACTCACTGGCCTGTTCTACCAGGTGGTTGATTGCCGCTATTCTTTCCCGGGCTCGCTGAGAATCCTCCTTAACCGTCCTGTGAAAATCAGCAAACCACGCCGTCTCTTCGGCTGTTTTGCCGATGCTGATGATATTTTCGATTGCCGGCGGCAGCTTTTCCTCTAATACTGATAATTCCCGTAACGTGGGAATCTCCATCGTTTCAAAAAACGCGCTCAGTCTGGGCGATGGTGATTGGAGCGTTATCCAGGGACAAAGAAAGTTGATTTCATCCATGGCATCGCCACATTGATGCACCAGGGCTTTTACCCACCTTTTGATATCATGATCCGTGTTTGCGTCAAAAGCATTGGCAAGATCAATAGAGGACTTGCCGAGATGCTCCAGGCACTTTTGCAACGGTTTGAGCTTCATGGCGCCGGAATCCGGCAATGAGGCGACATATTTTTGCAAATCGGCAAGTTCTTTTGTCGCTCCCTTTCCTGAAACCTCCTTGAGAACCCTCAGCGTGTCGCCAATGCCTTTGAACAATTGAGATCCCCAGATATTCTGATCGGGAAGATCGATCAGGCCTCTTCGCAATATTAATAAATGGCCGCTCAGATTTCCGCTATCCACGGTGGATATGTAGTGAGGCCGAAGCGTGGCCAGGCTTTGCGTGTCGTACCAATTGTAAAAATGACCCCGGTAGCGTTCCAGTTTTTCCATCGTATGGAAGGCATCGGCTGTGCGCTCGATTAACTCGCCGACCGAAATGTAACCGAAATCATTCGCGGATAAGTTGGCCAGCAGGGACAGTCCGATGTTCGTCGGCGACGTGCGATGTGCAATCACGGCGGCCGGATGCTCCTGATAGTTATCCGGCGGCAGCCAATTGTCATCCGGTCCGGCGAAGGTTTCGAAGAATGCCCAGGTTTTGCGGGCCATTTTTCTTAGAAAAATAGTTTGTCCGTCTTTCAGTTTTACTCCGCCATCCACAAGGGGTTTACTGACCCACCAGGCTACCCCGGGAGATATAAACCAGAGCGCCAGAACAAACAAAGCAGCGCTCAAAGCGCCGGGTCTCGACATTGTGAGGTAAAGAAACAGGAGGACGGAAAGCAAAGGGGCGATCCACATCGATCGGCAGGCCGCGGCAAAGCTATTGCTGCTATGGCTGTTCTGGTGGTGCGAAGGATTCCACTCCAGGAGTCTCTTGTGTGTAATAAACATCCGCCACAGTGTGCGAACAACGGCATCCAGGCTGAAATAGGCTTCATAGGGAAGACAAATCAGCGTAAACAGTGTCTGCAAAAAGCACCTTCCGGCCTGACGCAAAGCCATGACAAAATGCTGACGCCACAGAACGTCTCCCGGCTTGCGAAAGACCGTCAGAAGGATTTCGCATGCTGAAGGAATCAGAAGAATTCCAATCACTATGACCGTCCACAGCCAAACCGGAGACAGGATGGTCCATCCCATCATGAGCATCAGGGTAAGAGCCGCGGGAACAAGACTGCGCCGGAGGTTGTCGAAAATCTTCCAATGGGACAGCCAGGATATTTTGTTTTTTCCCCGCCCGCCGCTCAGGGCCGGAACAACCGATCTCAGCCAACTGGCAATTTGCCAATCTCCGCGAATCCAGCGATGCCTCCGATTCACATCCATGCTGTATTGAGACGGATATTCCTCATAGAGCTGAACATCAGAGAGCAAACCCGAACGCGCATAGCAGCCTTCGATAAGGTCGTGACTCAGGATCCGGTTTTCAGGAAGACGGCCCGCCAGGGCCTTCTCAAACGCATCGACATCATAAATTCCTTTGCCGATATAGGAACCTTCGCCGAATACATCCTGATAGAGGTTGGAAACAACGCGCGTATAAGGATCAATGCCGGTTTCACCTCCCCATAGCCGCGCATACCATGACCTGCCATCGCCCGATAAGCTCTCCGCGACACGCGGTTGAAGGATGCCATACCCGTCACAAATCCGCTGCCGGGCTTCATCATAACGCGGACGATTCAGCGGATGAGCCATCGCCCCCACAAACTGCTGCGCGGAATCGCGGGGAAGCTGCGTATCCGTATCCAGCGTGATGACATACTTTACATTGGATAATATTTCAGTGATGCCCACGATCAGCGAGAAACCCTCTTTTGCGCCTGTGTGCAGAAAGGCATTCAACTCGGCTATCTTTCCTCGCTTGCGCTCATAACCCATCCAGCGTTTATCCCCGGGATTCCAAAGACGGGGACGATGGAAGAGAAAGAAAGAGCCTCCTTTCAGCCCTCTGTATTTCTCATTAAGTTCTTCAATCCGCATTCCGGCCAACCTTAATAACGCGTCGTCCGCGGGCATCGTTTCTTTATCGGCATCCAGGAAATCCGTCAGCAAGCCAAAGTGCAGATGATTATCCCGATTTGCCAAAAATCGAATCTCCAGGAATTCGACCAGATCTTCGACATTTTGAGTACTGGCCAGCATCGTCGGGATGACCACCAGTGTGCTTGATTCCGGCGGAATTTCCAGGGAAAAGTCCATTCGCGGCAGCGGATGTGGACGGGCAAACAGGGTCGCCAGCCAGTTGATCAGCCCGACGGCCAGACTGCTTGCGCCCAGCATAAAAATAAGTGCAACAGGCAGAAGTATCCAACCTTGCAGGCAATCGGTTTTAGCTTTCAGCAGTAAACCAAAGGTGACGATGAATGTGACCGCCATGATGGTCGTCAGATAGATAAACAAAGGATATTTGCAGATACCTCGACGAACAACCTCGGAAAGGGGCCTGCGCATCTGAGTCCTTTGTTCAAGTTCGGGCAATCCTTTGTCAATCAGATAAAAACCAACGTGGGTCTCCCGATGCCCCATATTGTGGCTGGATGAGGCCTCCCGGGATAAATCGACGGCATGGCGCGCTACTTCACTTTCGGACAGGAGGCTGTGTTTTGCTATTTTCTCGACGGCATGACGATAATTGTCTCTCGTCGTAAAATCCATTTTGATATAGACGTCACCGGGATCTTCGCGAAGTATCTGTTCGACAACGCTCATGGTCTCCACAAACTCAGGCCAGTTCATGGACGTCAGAAACCTCAGGCTGCCGATACTGTTACTGACGGATACCTGATCGGCGGCCTGTTGCTGATTTTCGGATCGGACCAATTGTTCAATCGTCAAATGAGACTCGGAAAGCCGCTGCTCAATCCAGGTCAGCGGCAACGCCAGGGCCGGCCCGTGTCCTTGCAGGCGACGCGAGAATTCCGCGACAAACGCACTGGCCATTGGTTGATCGGACCGAGCCATGTCCGCAATGACCAGAACAAGGCTTTTGGGGTCACTCCGGGCGATATCGATCATCTGATCAGCCCAATAATCGGCTTGCGCTCTGTCGGCGATACCGGCCATAATTCGCGTGCCAATGCGCCGCAGATTCTCGATCAACGCCAGACGCAGCATGATCGGAATGGCCCACAATTCACCTAATTTCAGAGGGGTTACGGTTTGATAGGCCGTGACAAAACTAATGAGGCTTTCCATATCTACCCGGCCATCACCGTGGGAGATGGTCTCGATCGCTATATCATAGACACGGGGCAGCCCGGCCGACGGCCCGTTTTGCAGACGCGGCAATCCACGGCTATAGCCTTTGGACAAATGTCTTTTCGCCATGCGAATCTGTTCTTCAATTAAATAAAAGTTATCCAGAAGCCATTCTTCGGCAGGGGCTATCGAGCTTAGGTCTTTGACCACTTTCGAAAGCTTGTTGCATGTTTCAATCAGCACCTCTTCATTCTCATGGAGTCTGGCCAGAAGCTGTTCAGAAACTCTTTGGCTTGTTAAAGTATGCGTATTCGCCAGTGCCTTGCCGTGCTGCTTCATCTGCTCGGAACTGAGTAATTCCGATCTCAGAGGTAATTCATCATAGGAATACTTCCTTCCGAAAGCACCTCCGTGGCGGTATTTCTTCAATTTGAGCAAAGGCTCTAAAACTGTTTTGTCGGTTAACTTCACCCTTTGGATCTCCTCATCTGGAAAGCCGGATTTCCAGCCGGCCCTTGTTTATTTGCCGGATGCTTTTTGTTTGATCCGTATGATCTGACTTGTGTAAAAAAATCGAAGCAAAATAATGATTAGGAACTGTTTACCTTCTGAAAACAAAAAAACCGAGACATATTGAGAAGGGGAATATGGTGGACATAACTATGTGGTGCAATACGGCTCCCATCCTATATTAAATAATAACAATATTCAATGTTAATATTACGGGATAATGCCGGCATACCTATTCAGGAAACAAAAAGACTATACAGGGTAGCACGAAAAAAAAGAGGGGCTAACCATAATTGGTTAACCCCTTGATTTTGGTAGCGGGGGAAGGATTTGAACCTTCGACCTTTGGGTTATGAGCCCAACGAGCTACCAAGCTGCTCCACCCCGCGACAGGACTTGAATTTAAGAATTGACCTTACACCATTATCTCTTCTGTTTGTCAAGGTGTTATTTGGCCGTTCGGACAATGCACTTAGAAGATGAAAACGGCCGCCGCGACGGCGGTTGTAAACCAGTTGTTTTTAACAATGGTTGATTGCGTAATGTTGCGTGTGCTGACGATCTTGCCGCTGATTTTGAATATTTCTTTTTTCTCGTCCCAGTTTTCATCAATATCAAAATCGATGCCCAGCGTGGAAGCGAGCATTGCGGCAGCCAGATCTTCCGCAAAGTCACCCGCTTCTTTTTCCGTTTTGCCAAAAGCATGATGCTCGCTGATATAGCCGTAGGCTTTTTTGTCCGCGGGAATGGCCAATCCCACCGACGCGGCAAGCAATCGACGGGGTTCATTGCAGCAGATACGGCTCATGACGCAATAGGTAATAGCGCCGGTCTGCAATTCTTTCAGGCCTTGCGTTTTGGAAATCACTTTGCAGCCCGGCGGCAGGATGCTGGATACCTGCACCAGGTTGCACTTTTCGATGCCGGCATCGCGCAGGGCCAGCTCAAAGGAATGCAATTCTTCTTTGTGGCTGCCGACGCCATTGGTAAAAAAGATTTTTTGGGGAACACGGGGATTCAATTTGTTATCTCCATTGTTAATCCTTCTTTTCATTTAAAAAGTTGCGCTTTCTAGCATAAAGCAGCGGATATGTCCAGTTTTTCATCGGTTCCAGGCAAGAAGATGATGAAGAGATACTGATGGTTATCGAGGCGAATAATAACTCATAAAGAACTTTTCATTTTCGTAATAGAGAAACGAGAAACCATTGCTCCAGTCGCCCAAAGTGACGGAAGTTTTTTGTCTGCCTTCCATTTCAACATAACGTAATATCGGCTTATGGCAATGCCCCATGATGACGGCATCATAATCTTCACGCAGCTTTGTGTGAGCAAAGAGGTGCATTTTTTCGGCCAGAAGATCATTATTGTCCGTATTCATTTGCTTGCTCGCATTCGATGATGTGCCGGCTAACGCCCAGCGCACGGAAGCGGGGATCCGGCGCTGGATTTGATGGAAAAAACGGCTGCGGAGAATTCTGCGGAGCATCAGATACCCCCGGTTGGAACGATCCACGGTGTCGCCGTGTGAAATCAAAATCCGCAAGTTGTCCAGGGTGATCGTTGTCCATTCTTCAAAGACTTCCATGCCCAGCGCGTCATGAAAATATTCCTTCATGAAAAAATCATGATTTCCTTCACACCAGTGGATGTGGACGCCGGTTTTCTGCAAATCCACAAGCTTGCGGATCACTATCTGAAATTCCGGATAGATACGGTCCTTACTACAGAACCAGAAGTCAAAAAAATCGCCCAGAATATAGAGATCGTCAATGGGTGTTTGTTTGCAACCCGGTTCCGCGGCATTGATTAACGATCTTACGTCTCCTGACTGAATATCAGACAGGAATTGGATCAACCGGACATATCGCTCATCCGTGGAGTTTTTTAAATGGGCATCGGATATAAAGACAGCTTTCATGATTTTCTTTTCTTCCCACCAAAATGCATTGGTTCTTTAGCAAACAACCGCTTGTGAAACCATGATTTATTTATCGGCGATTTTTGCAGAGCCTGTCATATTTTTCTTGTATATAGTTGAAAAGAATATTTATTCTTTATGATGACAGGATTTCAACTTTTGCAGTTGCCGATTTTACCACAAATATCCGGTCATTATTCCCTTTCGAATCCGCCGGGACCATCATGAAGCCCTTACGCTCCGGAGAGTATCCAAATGAATATCCAACGATTGTTTCGCCATCCAAAAACCGCACTTGAATTTTTCGTCCCCCATCGATAATCCTATCGTTGTAGTCTTTTTGGTGATCCTTGTTGCCAGCCAAATCTTTGACAAAAAAAATCGCCTTCAGGGTCTCCATGTGAATCTCAAGGGGAGTGCCTTTATCCTGCTGTAAATGAAAGTAATCACTGGTTGGAACAAAATTAAGCGTTTCTCCTCTTAATACCTTGTTATCTTTGAATTTCACAACTACTTTATTGAGCATAATGGAGTCCTTTTATATTGATGACCGTATGGTAGTAAAGGCAATTCCTGTGTTTTTAGTATAAAGAAAACAGGGAAGTGTGTCAATGTGAAACAGGCCGAATTCAGTTATAAACAGACCTGTCGAGAGAGCTGTTGATAACGCTGTCGATAAAAATGCTAACCGGTCAAAAGAAGTCACTTTATACCGGATTGCATAATGATTGGTCAATGTGTAAATGATCTATTATATTAACATGTTATGAGTTATGTCATATAAAACCAACAACTTACCTTCAGGTAAATTGAAGTTATCAACTGTGAGGAAAAAAGTTTGCCGGAATATGCCAATAATAGAGCTAGTTATGCGCAATAAATTGAACCGGTTTCCAACTTTGCATCCAGTCGTTCAGATCCTGTATTGCGCGCTTTTCATAGAGAAGATGTTTTTCTTTTTTCTTTATTTTCCGGACAGACACAGGCTCCAGGATTCCAAAATTGATATTCATGGGTTGAAAATTCTTTGCGGATTCGGGAGAGGTAATGTAATGCGCCAAAGCGCCGATGGCTGTCGTTGCCGGAGGCGGTTGAAGGTGTTTCCCTTCCAGAACCGACGCGGCATTTAATCCTGCAAGGAGTCCCATGGCGGTGGATTCCATGTAACCTTCCACGCCGGTTATCTGCCCGGCAAAAAAAATATCCGGATCCGTTTTCAGTTGCAGGGAAGGCTGCAGCAGGGAAGGGGAGTGAATATAAGTGTTGCGATGAATGCTCCCCATTCGGGCAAATTGAACATTTTCCAACCCCGGAATCATCCGGAAGATGCGTTCCTGTTCAGGCCAGGTTAGTTTAGTCTGAAATCCGACCAGGTTAAAAAGGGCGCCGGAAGCATTTTCCCGTCTCAGTTGAACAACCGCGTGAGGCATAGCGCCGGTATGTGGATTGATTAATCCCACCGGTTTCATCGGGCCAAAGGCCAGTGTGTCTTCACCGCGAGCCGCTAACACCTCTATGGGCAGACAGCCCTCAAAATGCTTTATGTCTTCAAATGCCTTAGCGGTAACTTTTTCACCGGTCAGCAATGCCTGGTGGAATCGCTGATATTCTTCCCCGGAAAAGGGACAGTTGAGATAATCCGGCGTGCCTTTGTCATAGCGCGATGCCCAGTAAACCTTTTCCATATTGATGGAATCAGCATAAACGATTGGTGCAATGGCGTCATAGAAATACAGATAGGAACCGCCAAGCCTTGCCTTGATTGCCTGCGCAAAAAGGTCGGAGGTCAGCGGTCCTGTGGCAACGATCGTTAAACCATTAGAGGGTATCTTGGTGATTTCAATCCGGCTCAGCGCAAAATTCTTTTGCTGTAATAAGCTTGCTTCCACCTTACGGGAAAATTCCACGCGATCCACAGCCAGAGCGCTGCCCGCGGCAACGGCTGTTTGATCGGCCATAGAAAGGATCAGGGAGTTGAGTCTGCGCATTTCCTCTTTCAGCAGACCGGGTGCGCTGTCGGAATGGTTGGATTTGAGGGAATTGCTGCAGACGAGTTCGGCCAGGTGTTCCATTTTGTGGGCGGGAGAGAATTTCTGCGGTTTCATTTCAAAAAGATGAACCGCATGTCCGCGCCGCAGGAGCTGCCAGGCGGCTTCGCAGCCTGCCAGGCCCCCGCCGATAATGATGACTTCCGCGGATTTCATTCGCCTGACTTATTTTTAGGTATTTTTTTGATGTTTTTGCATTCAGGATAGCCGGTGCAGCCGAGGAACTGACCGTAGCGGCCGCGTTTGACGGCCATCGGCTTGCCGCACAATTCGCAAACTTCATCCGACAATACGGGTTCCTGTGTGGTTACCTTGCCGTCTTTTCCCATTTTTTTGATGTTTTTGCATTCGGGATAACCGGTACAGCCGAGGAACTGACCGTAGCGGCCGCGTTTGATGGCCATCGATTTGCCGCACAATTCACAAACCTCGTCGGTGGTTGGCGCTTCCTGTGCAACGATATCGCCGTTTTCGTTTCGAGTTGCGTTCATGGTGTTCTTGCATTCCGGATAGCCGGAACAGGCCAGAAACTGCCCGAAACGTCCCTCTTTGACCAGCATGTCTTTGCCGCATTTATTACATTTTATATCTGTTGTTTTTGCTTCCACGTTTTTTATTTTTCCTTCTTTGTCCTGAGTAAAATTCATAGTGTTTTTGCATTCGGGATAATTAGAACAGGCGAGGAAGCGCCCGTTCTTTCCCCATTTGATAACCATCGGGTTTTGGCACTTTTCGCAGACAAGGTCGGTTGGCGTATCTTCAATCTTGACATTTTTCATTTCGCTTTTTGCTATTTGTAGTTCATCGGCAAAAGGGCCGTAAAATTCTGTGAGAGTTTTGACGCGTTGTCTCGTTGCGCCTTCAATGGCGTCAAGCTTATTTTCCATATCAGCAGTGAATGCGAGATCCAAAATGGTGGGGAAACTTTTTACTAAAAGTGTGGTAACAATTGTTCCCAATTCTGTTGGAAAGAATTTGCCCTGTTCCAGGCGCACGTATTCACGATCCTGGATTGTGGAAAGAATCGCTGCATACGTGCTGGGGCGTCCGATGCCTTTTTCTTCCAGTTCTTTGACAAGGGATGCTTCCGAGAAACGTGGCGGGGGTTGGGTAAACTTCTGCTGTGTGTCGAGTTTGAGCAAGTTTAATTTCTCTATTTCGTTTACCTCGGGAAGAAGTTTATCAACACCGTTTTCTTCTTCTTTTTCATCCTTCCCTTCCGTATAGACGATGGTGAAGCCGGGAAATCTCAGGACTTGCCCTTGGGCGCGGAAGATACAATTAGCGCCAGCGATATCAATTGTGGTTTGATCAAAAATCGCCGGATTCATCTGGCTGGCCACAAAGCGGTTCCAGATGAGCAGGTAGAGCTTGAATTGCTCGGCGGTCAGATATTGCTCGATATCCTGCGGTTTGTAGGACATGCTCGACGGACGGATGGCTTCATGAGCATCCTGCGCCTTTTGCCCATTCTTGTATGCATGAGGTTTAGTCGGTAGATAATCGGCTGAATAATTTTTTTTGATGTAGTCGCGTACGGCGGTCAGCGCTTCTTCGGCAATGCGGAAAGAGTCAGTTCTCATATACGTGATGAGACCGACGGAGCCGTCTTTTCCCAGTTCAATACCTTCGTATAATTTCTGCGCCACCATCATGGTTCTCTTTGCGGAGAACCCAAGTTTGCGAGAGGCTTCCTGCTGTAACTTACTGGTTGTGAAAGGCGGAAGCGCTGAACGCTTGAGCTCTTTTTTTGTCAGCTTTTCAACAGTAAAAGAAGCTTTTTCCAGGGATTTTACTAGCTGGGAGGATTGTTCGCTGCTGACAACTTTTGCCTTTTTCCCGTCTATTTTATGAAGTTTCGCATCAAAGGGTGGAGGATTGCTGCCTTCAAATTTAGCCAGAAGATTCCAGTATTCCTCGGGTATGAATTTATTTATTTCATCTTCTCTTTCACAAATTATTCTTACGGCAACGGATTGAACACGACCTGCGCTCATTGCTCTTTTGAACTTACCGGAGAGTAAAGGGCTAATTTGATAACCCACCAGTCTATCGAGAATCCGGCGCGTCTGCTGAGCTTCGTATTTATTGAAATCGAGAGTCAACGGATGGGCAATGGCTTCTAAAACCGTATTTTTTGTCAGATCGTTAAATAAGACGCGGTAAACGTTTTTATTTTTTGTGTTGATGACTTCGGAGATATGCCAGGCAATTGCTTCCCCTTCACGATCCGGATCTGGCGCCAGGTAGATGTTTTCCGCATTTTTTGCTGCTTTTTTGAGTTCATCAATTGTTTTCTTTTTGGTATCAATATTTACATAAGTCGGTTCAAAGTCTTTTTCGAGATCAATGCCTAAAGTCTTTTTGGGCAGATCTTTGATATGCCCCACGGAAGCGACAACATTAAAGTCTTTTCCCAGAAACTTCTTTATCGTTTTAACTTTTGTGGGGGATTCCACCACAATTAATGAATTTGCCATCACAACTCCTTACATTTCGGCGCACCGTATAGACGGTCAAAATGCATTTGTAAAGCTTTTTATTCGTTATTTATTTTTTAGAGAAAATATTTTCCCCGGATGTTGTAAAACAATTCCTTTTAATTCCAAGGTGATCAGACTGCTTAAAATTTCGGCGGCAGGCAGGCCGACGCTGTCAATAATGTCATCGGCGTGCATCTTCTCCAGAGAAAGAAGGTTCAATATTTCCTGATCAACGGGACTACTGATGGGATCGGCGCTTCTTTCCATATCTGTCTGTAAAACGCCGGCGGGAGCAGGTTCAGCTTTACGAGGCGGCGGTTTTGTCGATGACCGTTCCAACTGAGGCAGAATATCTTCTAAAATGTCGTCAATGTTGTCGACTAATTTGGCGCCCTGTTTGATCAGGCTGTTCGTGCCGCGTGAGGAAGCGGAATCAATGGCGCCGGGAATCGCGAAAACATCGCGTCCCTGTTCCATCGCCAGCCTGGCCGTGATCAATGAACCGCTTTTTTCACCTGCTTCTACGACCAGAACACCGTAGGACATGCCGCTGATGATGCGGTTGCGCGCAGGGAAATGATACGAAATGGGCTCTGTGCCTGGTGGATATTCCGAGATCACTGCGCCGTTTTGCACAATATCGTTAAATATTTTTTTGTTTTCCGGCGGATAAATCACATCCAGGCCGCTGCCCAGAACGGCAATTGTGCGTCCCTGCGCGGCCAATGCGCCGCGATGCGCACAGGAATCAATTCCCCGCGCCATGCCACTGACAATCGTGATGCCTTTCAGCGCAAGTTCCCGGCTGATTCTTTCCGTTGTATATTTGCCGTAGGTGCTGGCATGCCGGGAACCGACGATGGCGATGGGAATGTCCTCTTTTCCCAATTGTCCCAGAACGTAGAGAAAGGCAGGACGATCATAAATATTGAGAAGATTGGGCGGGTAGCGTTCATCAAGATAGGTGATTATTTTTATGCCGGTTTTGGTTAGCGTCTCCAGTTCGCGAAGAATGTTATCCCAACTTTTAAATGAAGCAATTGCTGCCGCGCTTTTTTTGTTGATTCCGGGAATCGCGGTCAGATCGTGTGGGGTTGCCGAAAAAACGGCATCCGGAGAACCGAAATGTTCCAAAAGCGGCTGAAACGATGCATTGCCGATGCCGTCAATGGATTTTAAGGCTATCCAGTATTTTAAAATTTCATCATTCATAGAGTCGTAAATATGTCAGGATGCCTGTTTGGGTTCCTGTTTCTTAGGGGATGTATTGGAAATTACCGTGTATCGGAAACTACCTCTTCTTCGTCCTTTCTGTCAAGTATTTTAAAATTATTGCGTAAAATTCATCTTTACGCTAATGAAACGCAACAGATATAAAGAGGGGGCCATGTTTAAAAAAATTCTTTATTTTGTTTCAATTGTTGCAGCGGCAGGTTTTTTATTGTTCAGCGCCGATGCGCTGCTTGGCACGAATTGTCAAACCGGTATTCCGCCTTCGGCAGACGCGGCCAATTCAACAAATGTCAATACGGACCCGCACCCCGTTCTTACGGCTACTCCCAGGGAAATTGATCTGGGAACCGTGAAGCCGGATGAAACCGCTTCTGCAGTGTTTACTTTAAAGAACATTGCGCCGGGCATGATATCCTGGTCGGCATCCTGTCCGGAAGGCTGGGAGGGGGATTCCGTTAAAACACTTCACGGTTCTGTATCCGGTGAACCGGATAGTCTGCGTCTGGATCTGACCGTCGCGGAAAACATTGAAAATCTTTTAAGCGATAAAACAAGAATTGCCGCCTATCGGACCAGCATGAAACTGGCGGCCGGGGATAAAGAACTCATTTGCCATAAGTTTTTGAAAGCCGGCGCGTATCGAACGGCTATCCGGCTGATGTCCATCGGAGGCCAAAGAAACATTTTTGTGAATTTCAGAATTTATGCGGTGCGGGGAATTCCGTCCATCAATTTAAATCCGCAGCGTCTGGATTTGGGCATGCAGCCGCCCGGTAAAATCATATCAAAAAGAATAGAGCTGACGAATAAAGGCAGGGAAATGTTGAAATGGTCAGTGGCCCCTCGAAAAGAAACATCCGCTGAATTTTCGGGAGATTTACAAAAAGAAAGATACTTTTCTTTTCATCATGATGAAGTGCCGGAACCGGGTAAATATGCCATTCCCGATCATCTGAAAGACAATCTGGAATTAATGGGAAAATGGACGGAAAAAAACGGATACCCTGTCACCAAAGGTGGGGCAAGCTCATTAAAATTCCGTTTTCAGGGAACGGGGATCAGTGCTTTTCTGCAATCCCATACGGAAAACGGCAATTGCTCCGTCTATCTTGATGAAAACCTGCTGAACCTGCCGGACAAATTATCCGGTGAATGGGAAAAGAAAGAAATACGGATTGCCGAAGGGCTGTCAGAGGGGCCGCATGTTGTGACAATAGTGATCAGAGAAGGTAGTCTGGAAATGGAGGGTGTCAAAGTATTCGGCAAGGAAATTATGCATGGCCCCCGGGGCTGGCTTGCTGTTTTTCCCAATTCCGGCACCACCATGACTGAAACGGAATATATCAATGTTAAGGTGGACACGTCCAATCTGGCTCCCGGTTATTACGGTGATCAAATCGTATTTAAATCAAATGCCGGAGAAGAAACAGCGGAAGTCTTTGTGGATGTGATTCCCGATTCCGGACATAAAATCATTGATGTTTATTTATACTCAAAAGATGTTGACTACTTGTTTACCGTAGATCCCCAGGCGGAGTCACAAAGATTAATTCAAAACGGCTATGTGAAAGAGGGGATCGCCTTTCGGCTTTTTGCGCCCCAAACCCCCGGAACGAAAAGTTTTTATCGCTGGTATAATCCCGTTAAAAGAGATCATTTTTATCATTATGACCCGACCGGCGGCGGAAAAAGGCTGGGAGGTTATGTTTACGAAGGGGCGCTTGGCAATATCGCGACATCCCGGATGACCAACACCCGGGAATTATATCGCTGGTTCAATCCAGCGACCGGCAGGCATTATTATTCGACAAAGTCAACCGTCGCGAAGAGGGGATACCGTTACGACGGGATCGCCGGGTATGTCAGATAAAAATGAAAGTTCCAGCATTAGACCTTGACAAAAAAATGAAGAGGGGATATTAGGCTACTTCTTTTTTGGTGCAGGTAAAGAATGCGCCTGTAGCTCAGCTGGATAGAGCAACGGACTTCTAATCCGTGGGCCGAGAGTTCGAATCCCTCCAGGCGCACCAAAGCGAAAAATGGTGGGTGTAGCTCAGCTGGTCAGAGTGCCGGGTTGTGGCCCCGGAGGTCGAGGGTTCGAACCCCTTCACTCACCCCATTTTGGGATTTGAAACTACGCGCCCGTAGCTCAGCTGGATAGAGTCGCAGACTTCGAATCTGTTGGTCGTAGGTTCGAATCCTACCGGGCGTACCAGAAAATATTAAACAAGGGCCCTTAGCTCAGCTGGTAGAGCAACTGACTCTTAATCAGTAGGTTGTCGGTTCGACCCCGACAGGGCTCACCAAATAAATCAAGGGTTTTCGGAGTTTACACCGGAAACCCTTTTTTTATTTTTTGTCAAATCTGACCATTTTGGGTTCAAAATGCACCCAGATTGTACTTACTTGGTATAAGAGACCGGCGCAAAATGCGGAGATGAAATTCTTCCGGTGCGTCCAAGTTTCGGACAGTCTTCAATACATCATCATATTTATTTCTTCAACTGTTTACTCGGATCGAAATCCGCGTCGTAAAGAAAGCGAGCCAGTGTAATCATCAACTGCTCATTCATTGCCTTCTTCTGTGCTTTCGTCAGCCGGTCGATTTTCTGTTTAGTGATATCCGGGATGCGGAAGGGGCATACGAAGTATCCAGCGGATTAGTCTCAATTGATAAAAAGGTTTCTTCTCCCATTATTCCCAAGTTTTGATTTCTCATACGCCATTTAAATGTTTCGTGTTCCGTATATTCCTTGGAATACAAGAACCCATCTGTCGCTAAAACCAACCCATCGGCTGTTTCTTTTTTGAATCTTCCATGCCACTTCCCTACACTAGGATTACATTCAGAACATAAAGCTGGCCCCGTAAATTTATGCGTTGCTTTATCTACCGGTTTGTTTGTTGCGCTTGCTTTGAATTTAAAGCTGCTCACCTTTATCCCAAATATTTTTCTATATAAAAAAGTCTATTTCTGGTCGCGCAAAGCATGAAAAATGGTTGGTATTTGTTGCGGGGCTAGGGGGTAACCTCCTCTATCTTGAAGTTCAGCTTTTCCATTTTGTCTAAAGCATTCATAAATACATCACTTGAATCGCCGGAATCACAAGACATGTTCAATGGCTTTTTCATTTCTTCTACGGACAAGAAAATGGGTTTTTTCTCATCCAGTTCCCACATAAAAACGAGTGCGTGTTTGTTGACCTTGCCTGACGGGAAAACAATGCTGTGCGCCCCGCCCCGGCCGCCGGAAAGATAAGATAGATAAGGCTTACCGGATTTCTCATTTGGAAGTGAAATCTCAATTTTGTTTGGTGCGCCGAACTTGTACGATATTTCTTTTGGGTCGCTTTCTGATTGGCACAGCGATACGGATTTAGAAGAATTTTTGAGTTTGCAGGAAAATAACGATTTTTCATCCGTTGCACAAAGGGATTTTATTAAAGATGCTTCTGATTCTTGTTTCATCTCTACTGTAAAATTAAATGTCATTTTTTTCCCATTTCGGGTTACATGCAGTTTTGCTGTTTTTCCGGGTTTTAATATTGCCATGACTTTTCTGAAATCTGCTTCGGTATTTAGCATTTTCGCATTAATCTTATAAATGCCGTCTCCTGCTCGAAGCCCCGCCTTGAATATGTTTTTGTCTGGTTCCACATCCGTTACAACCGCGCAATGTTTATGCGTATCCCATTGAAACGTTATTCCCGGAGATGAAGATGGTGGAATAGTTTCATCTGCGGATAATGGATGGATCATCGGAAATATTGAGATGAAAATTATGACAAAAATCAGTAATTGATTCGTTTCATAAGAGCGGATGGGTTTTTTTGCGTACATTTGAGATTCCTCTTATATTGTTTTAAAAAGAACAACTGATTTTAATATGAGAGTGTTTCTTTATGAGTGAATAATAATTACATGTCAAGATAATCTTACGGCGTGAATAGTGGTGATCTGGATTGTGCTGAGGTCTCTGACCGCTTGATCGAAATTCATAATATCTCACCATCTAATCGTCCGCTATTGGATAGGGGAGCGCAACTTGACCGGTATCTGAGGGCGTTGAATGTTGACAAATTTTCATTTGAAGCCGACGAATGATCATGATACGATAAATTAACTTTAGAATATTAAAATTACATTAAAAAAAGGAGGAGCTGATTATGAGAAAAAAGTGTGTGCTTGTTATGATGTTGATGATTTTACTTGCCGCAACCCAGGTAGCTGCCCAGACTTCTGGACCCATTCATAGCGGTTGGTACAGAGTGGACAGCAGTGCCTATGGTAATTACTACCCTGCCATGTGGATGCTCCTTGTGAAAAATAATTCTATTTCCGGTATGTCCTACTGGGGGGGTGAAGGTTTTCATAAAATGGAAGGGAACCTTCAGGGTAAGACCTTGACCGTTACGCGTTCCTGGAATGAGAATGGGAAAGTGCTGCAGCAGGTCTATACAGGAACAATAAAGGGAAATACTATTGAAGGGACTTTTAAGGCTGCACTTGAAGCCGGTGGACAAGGGACATGGAAACTTTATCTTAAATAGCATCGTATAGCATAATACCAGTGAAAGGCCGTTTCTGTGAAGATAACGGCCTTTATTATTCATGCCACTTCCCGAATACTTCTTATTCTGCCACCAGTATTTTGCCCAGCGCTAAAGCATCTTGCATCACCTTTTTATTAGATCGGATCTCGCCGGCATCCATGGCGCTGCCATAGACCATCCCGACAAGCGAAGAGCCTGTGTATCGATACGCGTCCTGAAAAGTTCTTAAAGCATTGATGCAACCGGAAACGAAAGGATCTTCATCGCCATATGTCATGGCTACCGCAATTCGTTTACCCCGAAAGGGATCTTGATGGTATGCGGGAAGCGCAAAACAGCGATCCATGAAAATCTTGGTCTGCGCGGACATCGTAAACCAGTAAACGGGACTGGCAATAACCCAGGCGTCTGATTCTACCAGCTTTGAATAAATTGCCTGCATGTCATCCTGGATGGAACAGCCCTTGCTCCCTTTCTTTTGGCAACTCATACAAGCTTTGCAGGGCGCAATATTTTTCCCGTGAAGATAAATGGTTTCAACTTTGGCTTTTCCTGATTTTGCTCCCTTGCTGATCTGATCTGCCAGAATGGCACTGTTCCCTTTTTTCCTCGGACTGCCTAAAAGTACCAGAACTTTTTTTGTCTTCATCATGCCTCCTTGGTTTTTTCTCTATATTTTCCCGTTCCCCAGAGTGCTCCAATTTGATCTCTGTCCTTTTGTGTCTGCCTGAATTATTATCATCTCCGACTCTTTTACTTGTAACTATAATTTTTTATCCCAAATGGACAATCAAGGTTTGGCATCCTTTATCACGTTGGGAATGCCTTTTTCGCCGAGATAAAAGACAACGAGCTTGGCTGGAATTTTCCCATGGTTTATTCCGTTGTGACGAAGCTTGACGACTTCGATAATCACTTCTCCTTCTTTGAATTCAGCTGTTTTTCCGCCTTCCATATCAACCGTCAACTGACCGGACATCACGTAAGCATAAACATTCACGGGATGGCTGTGCCAGCCCGTTGCAGCGCCGGGCGCTATATCCACCGTCATAACGGTTACCCTGGGATGATCCGTGTCCAGATAGTCAATCGGTTCGCCATTGCTCATCGTTTCCGTTTGGAGGATGATTTTTCCCTGTACGCCGGCATCATACTCGCCTGCCACAGTCTGAAAAGGCATCATCAACAGGAAGCTCAGCAATATCCACACGCGACTTTTCAATAATGTCATACATGGTCCTTTCGTCATGTGAATTTAACTTTTCCCAAAGGATAAGGTCGGTTAACTTGAATCGTTACAACCCTCTCAGAAATTCCGGACGCAGCATTTCAGGATCTTTTCTGGATAATAAGGCATTCAACTGTTTGAGGATTTTCCTGCTGTCTTTTGGCATGGCGCCTCGAATCGAATAATAATTTGAAGCATGCATGGAACTGAAAAAGCAGTCAGAGAAGGTTGAATTTTCTACAATCGTTTTTAATTCCCGCAGAGAATCAAAAGGAGTGACCAGTTCGAACCGGCCATGCTCCATTTCTTGATAAAGTTCCGTCCCGGGTATTAACGTCAGGGTCAACGCTCCGGCATAGTCCGGGTCCATTTCCGTCAGGATTCTTGCCGATTCCAACGCGTGCTTTTCGCTGCCCTTGACTCCGCCAAGCCCGAGGATGACTGTTACGGACAGAAGAATGCCGGACTCCTTTACTTTTTTTGCCGCTTCAACCATCTGCCGATGCGTGGCGTTCTTATGAATTTTCTGGAGTACGTCGTCATCACCGCTTTCCACGCCCATGTAGAGGATTCCAAGCTTCTGCTCTTTCAGTGTCTGAAGTTCTTTGACACTTCGTCTCAGAACGTCCTGAGGTGTGGCGTAACTGGCAATACGTTCAATAGCAGGAAATTTTTGGTTGAGATATTGCAGCGCCTCCATCAGCTTGGGGTATGGATAGACCAGGGCGTCCCCGTCCTGGAGAAATACCTTCTTCCCGTTCCACTCATGAAGAATTTCATAGACGATATCCGGCTGACCCGGCGTCCACATGCGATGATTCACATACAGGGACATGGCATCGATTTCTCGTTTCACGTCATCAAGTTCGCGAATGCCGAGGTTGGAACAGGAGTAAGCACAAAAGGAACACGAGTTGTTTGAGCATCCCGACGTCAGGGGCAGATAATAACTCGCATGTTCACTGGGTGGTCTTAGAATTCCCGGTCTGATAAATGACATATACTCATCCTTCAAAAGAATAATTTTGTTGCAGAGTATAGAGGCAAGCAATGATTTGTCAAGGCCATATAAAAAAATCGAATTGATTCAAATTTCATGCTAAAGACTAGGAAAAATGGTGATTGACTGATTTTAGCCGGTCAATGACCTGGAGAATCATTTCATGAAAAAGGTTATATTTCTTGTTGATATGAATGCCTTTTTTATAAGCTGTGAAATGATCAGGAACCATTCTCTTGCGGGAACTCCCGCCGCCGTTGCCGGTGATCCCAGGAAACGCTCCGGGATCATCCTTGCGGCAAACTACGATGCCAGATCATTTGGCGTCAAAACGGCTATGGTTCTGCATGAGGCTTTAAAACTCTGTCCTAATCTGATTCTGGTGCCGCCGGATCATCATTTCTATCAGCGGAAATCTGAAGAAGTCATGGAGTTACTTTCAAATTATACGCCTGTTCTGGAGCAAAACAGCATTGATGAGGCCTGGCTGGATATGACCGGGAGTGAAGGGATTTTTGGTGATCCCCTAACGGCCGCGAAGCGTATCATGGATGAAATCAAGGACAGACTCGGACTCTGGTGCTCAATCGGAATCGCTGAAAACAAGTTTCTGGCAAAAATGGCCGCTGAAATGAAAAAGCCACTGGGTATTACGGAACTGTGGGAACAGGATGTCCCAAAGAAGCTCTGGCCGCTTGCTGTGAAAGAAATGTACGGCGTCGGCGCGAAGACCGCTGACAAGTTGAACCGTATGGGAATCAAGACGATAGGTGATCTTGCAATATCTGGCGGGAATCTTATGGTTAAGACTTTTGGGAAAAGCGGCCATGAAATTTATCAGCATGCCAACGGGATAGACCATTCAACCGTTCAACCTCATATGGCTGACGAAATGAAGTCCATCGGGCGTTCAACGACACTGCCGGAAGATATAACTGATATCGAGAGAGCAAAGCTGGTGCTTATGAATCTTGCCGATGATATTGGCATGACCGCAAGGAGGCATGATAAGAAGGGCCGCACGGTTCATCTCACGCTGAAATATTCTGATTTTAAAGTGCTTACGAAACAGGCAACCATTCCGGCAACCCATACCACCAGAGAGATATACCAGGCAGGTTGCGATTTGCTTGAAAATAACTGGAAGAAGTCTTATCCGGTAAGATTAATCGGAATAAGCCTGTCGGGATTTCATGAAGATTGCGATTCTGATCAACTGTCGCTTTTTGACCGGATGGATAGTGATTTAAAAAGCGGCAAAAGCGAGCAAATCGACAAGGCCATGGACATCATCAGAAACAAACACGGCTCTGAAACAATAACATTTGCCACATTGGTTCAATTTAAAAAAACGGGCCGGTCTTCTTCAAGGTCATAGATGAAATGTTTTCTTTGCGCCGATCATCAATCTTTGATAAAACCGGGCAGGGGAGAGGTTTGGGCGGAGAGCGATAACAGGGAAGGACGGTATCAACCTTCTCTGCATCGCTCCGCACACATCTCATGGTGTTTAGGGAAAGTAGTTGTCAGCATCTGCTGACAACTACCGGATTTTATCTTCGCGCCTTGTGATATCCTGCCTTGATAGCATCGGCTTCGGAATCAAATTCTACACGGTGATACGCTTCGACGGCATTATAGTATTTCATGCCGGGGAGGTGATACCGTTTACTGTCTCGATTGGCGATAACTTTTATCTTTTGCTCTGCCGGGGAAACCGCTACGGCCGACGCTGCGGTTGTCGCTTTTTGTGCTTCAGACAAGGAGACGCCGCCTCGCGCCTTGTGATACCCTGCCTTGATAGCATCGGCTTCGGAATCAAATTCTACACGGTGATACGCTTTGACGGCATTGTAGTATTTCATGCCGGGGAGGTGATACCGTTTACTGTCTCGATTGGCGATAACTTTTATCTTTTGCTCTGTCGGGGAAACCGCTGCCACCGGCGTTTTTTCTGTTACCGGTGTTTCTGCTACTGTTACCGGTGTTGCTTCTGCGGGCGGCATTTCTTTTACTGCCGGTGTTGTTGTGACGGCAGGCGCGGCGGCTTCTGCTGCCGCCGTTTCTTTTGGTGTTTCTATTTCCGCCGTTTGAACCGCTTGAACTGCCGGTTTTTCCGGCGCTACTGCTTGTGTTTCCGACAAGGCGATGACGCTGGCTTCTTTCTTCGAAGCGCTTCTTGCGGCTAAAAATTGGTTATATTGATATCTAAGCGCGTTAAGATAAAATTCCACCTCTGCCGTTGAACGGTCACCCAGTGGCTTACTGAATCCAACCCCTTGAGATGCGGCATAAACAAGCCAGTTGCCTTCTTGTTGCTGTTCGCAGCTAATGGTAATTAAAGTATTGCCACTCCAGAAAGAACCACGACGTAGTTTGATAAGCTCTGCGGGGCCGTCGTTTTCGTATTTTCCGTCGGGGAAAGATCTCTTTGCGGCATCAAAGGCTAAATTCATCACCTGAGCCTTTGTTCCCTGTATGGCAACAGGTTGTAGTGAAGGTGATCGCAATGCCGTTGTTTTAGTCGCGCCGCATGAGGATAACAAAATAACCAATAAAATGAACGACCCTAATTTAAAAAAATCAAATTTTGCTCTTTTCATTTTAAAGCATTCCTTTCTGTGCAGTTGATTTTTTTGGGGCTTCTTATGCTTACTTTAAAAATATATGGATTTCCCATACGTTAGTCAGAAAAAAATTGCAATAACTTATTGCAGTTTCCAAAAGCATCGATGTTTGATCATGGCTTGTCAAACCACCTGTCTAAAAATATTTTCTTCTCCGCGCAGCGTTTTTCCTGCCAGCAGGCATTGATGACGGTGGAACCGCCCTTATCGTTCTCAATCTGTACCTGCCAGGGTTTTTTGTCCCGCAAAACATGCACATAGGTTGCAAATGATTCGGCGAAATCCTCCCACACATTGGTGGAAGCCTGCAGACTTACAAAATTTGTTGATTGCTGCAGGTTGCCATAAACAACCGGCAGCTGGTCATTTGTGAGCTGCGCTTTGTCAAAACTGTAAAACCGGATTTTCTTCCGTTCCGGAAACTTGTCATCAAACAAGCTGACAGACTTTCCCCGATTGTCCGGTTTCCAGGAAAGCTTCATGAAAGAATAATTCGGGGAAATTATCTTGTCCGCCGGAATCCATGGCGGATGAACGTTGCTGACCAACCCCAGAACATGTCCCAATTCATGCAGCAGAAGATAACGGACGGCATTTTGGACCGTATTATCTTTTTCAGGCGCAATAGTCATCTGCAACCTCAGCCCGCCGGATTGCTTCGGCTGAAAGATGCTGTTTTCTTTCCAGGTTGCCCACTCGTTCGCCTTTCTCTTTAAAAGAATGTCGCGATCCAGAACAATGATGGCATAAGATTTCCGGCTGCTTTCATCAGAAATCTCTTCGGCAAATCCGGAGCTGCCTAAATCCTTTACGCAGAAAATGCCGATCAGTCTTTCATTCAGCAATTGATTCAAAGCCGGTGAAAGAGAAAGGCTTATGTCTTTGCAGACGTCGGCCATTTCCCGGACGGGCATGACGGCAACCGGCACTTCTGAAAATCCGTCAAGTTTGTTTTGTTCATTCAGATATTCCAGCAATTTTTCCGGCGCCGGTTGCAGTCTCTCGATCCATGGTTTCTTTTGCCAGTGGGTTCCCCAGTAGTCTGTTTTGAGGATCTGGCGCGCCGCAGTTTCCTGCGCGGCAGCGTTGCCGGATGAGAAAAATATCAGCAGAGATGCGATGAAAATGCTTATGGCGATGACGATTCGCTTTTGATTTGTCCGCGGATTTATAAGCATAGTCTTACCGTCCTTCTTTATGATGTTGGCGTCATCATAACCTATTGCTGTGTTTTTGTCATCGTTTTCGAAGTTGAAAACGGGGTATTATTTTTGCGGCCACATGAATGAATTACTTGCCACGGAAAATAAATATTGTTAGAAATAGTCAATATTAAAATAGAGAATAAGGGGTAACCTATGAGAGAAGTTGTTATTGTCAGCGGTGTCAGAACGGCAATCGGAGATTATATGGGGTCCCTTTCGGGTTTGACCCCGGTACAGTTGGGCGTAACGGTATTAAATGCTGCCATTGCCAGGGCGGGTATTGATAAGAAACTTGTTCAGGAAGTGATTGCCGGTCAGTGCAACCAGGCAGGCGCGCCGGGCAACAGCGCCCGTCACATTGCGATGGGGGCGGAATTGCCGGTGGAGTCCTTTGCTTTTACAGTCCATCAGCAGTGCCCGTCTTCCATGCGCGCCGCTGAATTGCTTGCACAGGAGATTATGCTGAGCAAAATTGACGTCGGCGCCGTCGTCGGCATTGAAAGCATGAGCAACGCCCCGTATCTGCTGTTTGGCGCCCGCAAGGGGTATCGTCTCAATGACGGCGAAAAGATCCAGGACAGCTTGATGATCGGCGGTCTGGTGGACGCGCTTCTGGGCTATCACATGGGCGTTACCGCCGAAAATATCGCGGACCGGTACAAAATTTCCCGCCAGGAGCAGGATGAATGGGCGCTGATGAGCCACCAGCGCGCCTGCGCCGCCATTAAAAACGGCTGGTTCAGAGATGAAATCGTTCCGGTGGAAATCAAAACTAAAAAGGGTCCGGTCATGTTCGATACCGATGAACATCCCAAAGCCGATACATCGATGGAAGCGCTGGGCAAACTCAAACCAGCCTTTAAGAAAGACGGCACCGTCACCGCCGGCAATGCTTCCGGTTTGAACGATGCCGGATCCTGCATGGTCATGATGGCTGCCGAAAAGGCGCAAGACATGGGTGTTAAACCCATTGCCCGGGTGGTTGCTTCCGCACCCGGTTCCGTTGAGCCACGCATTATGGGGATGGGTGTTGTTCCGGCTGTCCATAACGCGTTGAAATTCGCCAAAATGAAACTGGAAGACATCGATTATTTTGAATTCAACGAAGCTTTTGCCGTGCAGGTTATCGGCTGTAACCGCGAATTGAAAATTTCTCTGGATAAAATCAACGCCGTCGGTTCCGGAATCAGCATGGGGCATCCGGTTGGCGCAACCGGCGCACGTCTGATCGTTACCATGATCAACGAAATGAAGCGGCGCGGCGCGAAATTCGGCTGCGCATCCCTCTGTGCCAGCGGCGGCCCCGGTCATGCGTTTATTGTAGAATCCCTTTAATATTATTTCAGGAGGAAATAACATGCCACTGAAAACACCAGAGCAGTATGAAGAAAGCATGCGCAGGATGAATCTGAGGATTTATCTTCTGGGAGAAGAGGTGAAAAATTGGGTGGACCATCCCATCATTCGCCCCTCGATGAATTCCGTCAAAATGACGTATGCACTGGCGCAGATGCCGGAGCATGAAGAGCTGATGACGGCCACATCGCATCTTACCGGAAAGAAAATCAACCGGTTTGCTCACCTGCACCAGAGCACGGATGACCTGATGAAAAAGGTCAAAATGCAGCGTCTGCTGGGGCAGCAGACGGCATCCTGCTTTCAGCGCTGCGTGGGGATGGACGCCGTCAACGCCGTGGACAGCACGACGTTTGAAATGGATGCAAAACTCGGCACAAAATATCACGAACGATTCATCAGGTTTCTGAAGATGGTGCAGGAAGAAGACCTGATGGTCGATGGTGCAATGACGGACCCGAAAGGTGACCGCAGCCTCGCACCGCATCAGCAGGCCGACCCGGATATGTATATTCGTGTCGTGGAAAAAAATGACAAGGGCATCGTGGTGCGCGGGGCTAAGGCGCATCAGACCGGGGCGGTCAATTCGCACTGGATTCTGGTGATGCCGACGATTGCCATGACCAAAGCTGATGCGGATTACGCGGTTACCTTTGTTTGTCCGGCCGACGAGAAGGGGGTATTTTACATCTACGGCCGCCAGTCCTGCGACACACGCAAACTCGAAGGCGGCACCATTGACGTGGGCAATTCTCAATTCGGCGGCCATGAGGCGCTGATGGTTTTTGACAATGTTTTTATCCCCTGGGAAAACGTTCTGATGTGCGGCGAATACGAATTCAGCGGCATGCTGGTGGAGCGCTTCGCCGGCTACCATCGCCAGAGCTACGGCGGCTGCAAGGTCGGCGTGGGCGATGTGCTTATCGGAGCGGCGGCGCTCGCGGCGGATTACAACGGCGCGTCCAGGGCCTCCCACATCAAAGACAAGCTCATCGAGATGACGCACTTGAATGAAACTCTTTATTCCTGCGGCATTGCCTGCTCGGCCCAGGGGCATAAAACGGCTTCCGGAACATATCTGATTGATCTGCTTCTGGCCAATGTCTGCAAGCAGAACGTGACGCGTTTCCCTTACGAAATCGCGCGTCTGGCCGAAGATATCGCCGGCGGTTTGATGGTGACAATGCCTTCGGAAAAGGATCTGAAGCATCCTGAAATCGGCAGGGTAATCGAGAAATATCTTAAAGGAGCAACCGGTGTTTCCTGTGAAAACCGGATGCGTGTTATGCGTCTGGTCGAAAACATCACTCTGGGAACAGCCGCCGTCGGCTACCGCACCGAATCCATGCATGGCGCCGGTTCACCCCAGGCGCAGCGCATCATGATCGCCCGCCAGGGTAATCTGGAACAAAAGAAATTACTGGCTAAAAAGATTGCCGGCATTAAAGAATCAGGCGTTGCAGACAGGATGAGCGCCCCGTTTGTCAACTCAGGTTGAATTTTTTCATTTTCCGATAAAGTGTTGCGCGGGAGATGTTCATGCTTTCCGCGATGCGGTTCTTGCGTATTTTCTGTTCCAGCATCCTGGCGATCGCGACATGCTCGGCGTCCTGCTGCGTTGGGAATTCTTTACGCGTGTCCAGAGGGTGGCTGGCATACTTGATATGATCGGGAATGAGATCGGCTGTCAACTCCTCCGTTTTCAGAAAATTAATCATGCGTTCGATGGCGTTCTGCAATTCACGGACATTGCCGGGCCATGAGTAATGCATGAAGGCTTCGATCACCTTCTGATCGATCCGCATGATTTTCTTTTTCATGGCGTTTGCGCATTGCTTGATGAAATGATCGGCAAGTAAAGGAATATCGTCCAGCCTGTCGCACAGGGGCACCATTTCGATGGCAAAGACGTTGGCGCGATAATAGAGATCTTCGCGAAAGTTGCCCTTGCGGACTTCTTCCCGGAGGTCTTTGTTGGTCGCGAAAATGATGCGCACATCCACCGGCCGCACCCGGGTGCCGCCAATGCGCAGGACGGATTTGTCCTCGATGACCCTGAGCAGCGCCGTTTGCAGCTCCAGCGGCGTTTCGGCGATTTCGTCCAGGAAGAGGGTGCCGCCGTCGGCCAGTTCAAACTTCCCCTGATTTCCGCCGCGCCGCGAACCGGTAAACGCCCCTTCCTCATGTCCGAAGAGTTCGCTGGTAATCAGATCCCGCGGAATCGCGCCGCAGTTGATGGCCAGATACGGGCCGTTTTTACGATCGCTTGCATTATGAATCGCCTGGGCGAAGATGTCCTTGCCCGTTCCACTCTTACCCAGCAAAAGCACGTTGGACCGGTTCTGCGCGACCATTTTGGCCTGATCCACGGTCATCAGGAACCGGGGATTCCGGCCGTAAATATCATCAAACCCTAAATTGGCGGAAGCCCCCATCATTTTGGTGACCATGGATTTGGCTCTCTGAATTTCATTCAGGATGATAATTTTCCCGATGATGTTCTGGTCAGGCGATAAAATCGGATTGCAGGTCAGCGTGTAGTCGCCCGAAGTGTTTTTTGAAAAAATCCGTATTTCCCGGTCGGTGATGGTTTCGTTATTTTTGATGAGAGTAAAAAACGGTGCGTTCTCGGAACTGAAAACCTCGCGAAGGAGACGCCCTTCGATCTTTGCGGTATTCAGACCGAATACCTTCCGCGCATTGTCGTTGAGCAGCGTGACACGGCCTGTGGAGTCCACGGCGATGAGCATTTCCTGAATCGAAGAAATCACCGTTTGCTGATAGCTTGCGGCTACCTGACTTTCAGCCAGCGCTTTGCGCATCCGCAATTCGTTTTCTATGGCGCCTGCCGCCGCCACGACCATGCCCAGGGTATGCGGATTGGCGCAGTAATATCGCCCGAAAATGACAATGCCGCCGATAAATTCTCCAGCGGCGTTAAAGATAGGCGCGCCCGATCCTGTCGCTCTCTGATTAAACCGTATATAGTGCTGGGAACCGAAAAACTGAATGGGTTTCTGATAGACAACAACCGTTCCGGCAGCCGTGTTGCCCGCGTATTTTTCATGCCAGCAGGCGCCGACAAGGCCATTGGCCATCTGAACCAGTTTTACTTCTTCCGGATCTCCGATGAATTCCAGAATGAAAGCCTCACGATCAAAAAGAGCGACCAGAAAACCGGAGCCTTCCAGAAAACGGTAGAGGTTTTTCATGAATGGACGGCTGACATCAATGAATTCCTTATTTTTAAAAAGCAGTTCGTCCAGATTTTTCCCGGTCAGGATTTTATTGTCCGGTCTTGAATGAGGATCGACATGGAGTTTGGCGCAGCGTATCCAGGAATCAAGGACTTCCTGGGGGATGATGGATGTGTCAATATCGTGATCACCCGAGATAAATTTCTTCCATTCCAGAAAAGTCTGTTGATAAAATTTCTCATAATAATCCGTGCTCATCAGATTGATGTTTCTGACCAGCCATCCTTGCTGTAATTCTGGTTCTTCAGTCATTTTTCCCCTCTATTTGTGTAGGAAAGAAACACAAAAAATGATTCATTAGTGTATCATTGAGACAGTTATGAGACAGTTTTAAAGCATTATTTGACACAATAATCCAGTAATAAAATAAAAAATGAGAAAAAACAGTGATATAAAATTATTGTTTTGTTGGCATGATGAATGCAGTGGCAATAGAAAACATGACTGCGGGTCAGGAATCTTCTTGCCGCCTATCCGGCACAGGCAACATCAATTGCAATATCCTGTGTGCCGGATAGGATAATAGGTGTCCCGCTAAGAGAGAATGCTGAAAAAGCAATATACAGCCGCTCTTTAGGCTGTTTCCATTCCCCTTTTTTTCCTGCCAACGAGGGGGAGGTGTTTAGGGATGTAAGGTATCTCCAATATGCCTTCCCGGAGCCCTCTCCCTCACCTTCCTGAAAAACGCATGATTCTTATTGAACCCAGCGCCGGAATCGTTCATGAACGGCTGATGGTAATCGGCATCCCTCCTTGACCATTCTGACTTTTCAGTGTAGGGAAGTCCGCAATGATCCGAAGATAAGGAGGCCGTTTAGCTTGCAGTTTCCATTATTTTTCAGGGCATAACAACCATCAATTCCAATAAAAGGAGACTACCCATGAGTGACGCTAACGGACCCAGGATGACAAACATCAAAATAAACCCCGACAACCTTTTCAGGGAAGAAACTTTTACGGATCTGACCTATGTTTCCATCCGACGCCTTACGCCGGTTAATATGGACGGATCGGTTGACGAGAGCCGGGAAACGATTTTTACCGGAATGGCTCAACTGATGTCGCCCAACGGACCGATTCCGGTTCAATGCCTTATTGAAGGCGCAAAAACGCTGAGCGAAGCAACGGAGAAATTGCCGGATGCCATTGAGAAAACGGTTCAGGCGATGATTGCCGAGGCTGAGGAAATGCAGCGCAAAGAAGAGTCCCGGATTGTCATGCCTGGCCAGTAAACATGAATCGTATAATGAAAGATGCTTTTCGATGATTGAAAATACGGAGACAGGAAAATGAAAATCACGGCAGCCGAAATTTACAGATCCATTGAAAACATTCGCGCCAAAAGTCCGCTGATCCATAACATCACCAATTTCGTGGTGATGAACAATACGGCCAATGCGCTTCTGGCAATTGGTGCGTCGCCGGTGATGATCCATGCCGAGGAAGAGGTTGCCGATATGGTGGTGCTGGCCTCCGCCCTGGTGATCAACATTGGAACCCTGAGCGAACCCTGGGTGAGGGGGATGTTCAAGGCTTTTGCCGCAGCCGGGGAAAAAGGCGTGCCTGTGATTATCGATCCGGTTGGCGCGGGAGCAACTCCCTATCGAACGCGAACGATTCGTGAACTGATCCATGCCGGAAAACCGGCCATTATCCGGGGCAACGCCTCGGAAATTATGGCTTTGACGGATGACACGTTACAGACGAAAGGTGTTGACAGCACTGCCGGGTCGGGTGAGGCGGTTGCCACGGCGCAACATATCGCCAGGGACAGAAAATGCGTCGTCTGCATCAGCGGCGAAGTGGATTATATCGTCAATTCCGAAAAGGTCATTCAAGTTCACAACGGCCATCCGATGATGACGAAAGTAACCGGTCTGGGCTGTACGGCCAGCGCGCTTTGCGGCGCGTTTGCCGCCGTGGAAAAAAATCCCCTGGCGGCCGCGGCCAAAGCCATGGCCGTGATGGGCATCGCCGGCGAAATGGCTGTGGAACAGTCACAGGGTCCGGGATCCCTGCAAATGCATTTCCTGGATATTCTCTACGGCTTGTCGGAAACGGATATCAGCAAACATCTCAAAATAGGGTAGGGGAGTCGTCATGCGCGGCCTTTATCTGGTGACGGATCGCGGCTTATGCCGCAACAGGCCTTTGCAGGATATTGTCCTGCAGGCGGTGCAGGGCGGCGCCGATTATGTTCAGCTGCGCGAGAAGGATATTTCTATACGTCTTTTTGTCGAAGAAGCGCGATCCGTTAAGAAAATTCTGGAACCGTTTCGTGTGCCCCTGATTATAAATGACAGTATTGATGTCGCGCTGGCCTGCGGCGCCGCTGGCGTGCATATCGGCCAGGACGACATGCCTTATGCGGAAGCCCGCAAACTGATGGGAAGGGATGCGATTATCGGCGTATCCGTGGAAACATGGGAGGACGTTGAAGCCTGTGAAAAGCTTGATGTGAATTATATCGGCGTGAGTCCAGTGTTTGCCACACCGACCAAGACGGATACCAAAGAACCATGGGGATTGGAAGGTCTTAAGAAAATTAAAGCTTTCAGCCGTCATGCCCTGATTGCCATTGGCGGAATCAATTCATCCAATGCGGCGGAGGTGATGAGCGCCGGGTCGGATTGCCTGGCTGTTGTTTCGGCGATTTGTTCTGCGGATGACCCGGCGGAAGCGGCCGGAAAACTCAAGAGTATTATTCTGGGGTATGTTTGAGGAATAATCACCTTTCTGTGGTTCGGCATTAGGTCGCTTTGAGCGGATCATAAAAAAAGCCTCCGGCATTGCCGGAGGCTTTTTTTATAAAATTTTCATGCAAGGACTGTTATTTGCCAAGCAGTCCTGCCCTGACTTTTGTCAGATTGCCGTCAACCGGTTGATTGCCGATCCATATTCCGAAAAGAACCTTTTTAAAGTCGATGCCAGGGGCCGTATTTTTAAGGCTTCCGTTCTTGTAAACTTTTGTTCCTTCGCCGGGAATGTAGATCATATCATACACGTCTTTTTCTTTGATGCTATCCGCAAAAACGGAAATGAACGTGTCGATCTGCTTTTTGTAAGGCCCCATGTTGCCGTTTGTGGATCTTTGAAATCCTTCCATGGTGCTATCTTTCATTTTATCGCTTGTAATCATTGAGGATGTGATGATGAGTTTGACGGCCATGGGTTCATCTGCGTTCAGTATCGCGCCGGCATTGCTGTTTTTTTGTTTGAGGTATAAACCGATAGCATATGCCTTGATGAAGAATTTTGTTCGGACGCCGGCCCCGTTTAAGACCAGAGTATCCTTGCCGGCTGCGATGCTGTCCGGCATGTTAATTCCGCCGATTTCTTTCGCGTAACCTACAGACGTCATAATCAAAATGGCTGAACACAACAACAGTAATTTTTTTAACATTAGAAGCACCTCTCCCTTTTATTTTAGCCTTTTCCAAGGCCAAGTTCATCGTATTGAGTATATGAATTTTAAGGGTTGTTTTTAAATTCATATTGCCGAAAAAGTCAAGATATAATAAAAAATATTTTTTGGACGCAATCGAAGTTGTTGACATCCGCTTCTTCTTGTATTATGTAGCCGCTGAATTTTTTCCAAGCCGTCCGAGTCTGTTAACCGTCATCGGGTGAAGGAAAGAAGAGCCTTAGATAATGAAATATGTTCCTCAGTAGCTCAGTCGGTAGAGCGGGTGGCTGTTAACCACCATGTCCGTGGTTCGAGTCCGCGCTGGGGAGCCAAAATAAAATGGTCGTTTTTCTCCGGAGAAACGGCCGTTTTATTTTGGAGAAGAATATTTATTTTCAGTGGGAATATCAAATATATACTGTGGTTTTGCTGGAGACGGCCCGCATTCCAGATGGAGTACGGCAGGGATTGAATGATGATGGCGTCAGAATCAGACTGATTTAGCGGTTATGCCGTTGCTCGGGATTCTCCGATACTCCAGCCGGTTGTGCCAGCCAAGTTTCAATAAGGTTTTCACGTTCGACAAGGTTTTTCAGTGTGGCGTCGTTTTGTCGGTATTTTTTCAGGGTGTGTCCATGTCGGCGCAGCAAATCATATAAACGGCGCGGATAGCAGCCATAAATTTTTATGGAATCCATGGGGATTGAATATTGTGCGGAAATAGTGGCCTTGGGTAAAAAAATACGCTGCCATATTATATTAATTTTATCGCTCAACCGTCTGTTTTTCAGAAGTTGAGATAACGAAGGCGGGATGTATATGGCGCAACTCTTATAGCCGAATATCTGAGCGCGGGCCGTTTCCAGAATGGTTTCCGGCATATCCGCCGGTTGAAGCCGTTCCAGAATATCGACGGGGACAGCGGCGCCAGCCAGTTCAACAGCCAACCGCAAAACCAGATACACGGCTCGTTGCCATCCTTGTCCATGTGTCCGATCCGCTACGACCTGCCAATCCATGGCTAAACCTAAACGGTCACTCATCTCGGCAATATCGCAGAAAGGCCGCAGTCCCATATCAAACGTGTGATGGTAAGATGTATGCTGGCAAAGATAAAGCAACATGTCTTCCGGTGAAAGCGTGAGTGTGGGGCAGCCGACGATTTGAATCGGCACAGCTCGTTCCCATAATCCATGAAGATCGATGCTGTAACGTTCATTCGGATTGATCAGATTCCAGTGAATTTCAAACCCGGCATGTCCCTTTCTGATGAGACGCGGCAAGTGATGCTCCGCTCCCAAGTTGAAAGACTTATAGCCCATACCCATTAAAATATCCGCAATCCGTGTCAGGTGTTCAGGCCGAGCCAGTACATCAATATCATTCATTTCCCGCAGACCGATATTTTCATAAACCGTATTGGCCAGCACCATGCCTTTGAGCAGGATCAGGGGGATATTTTCAGCGTTGAGAGCGGTCAAAAGAAGGCGTAACTCTCCGTTAAACCGCAGGTTGCGCAACGTGTTGCGGCGGTAGGCTTCCTTAAGCTGCGCGGCTGCCATTTCCGGCACAAACGTTTCCAGGTTTTTTTGTTTGATCCGATGCCACAGCAGGGGTGTTATGCGCTGCATGGCGGCCAGCGCCAGCAGATTGTGCCAGTCCTGGTCAGACAATGCGGTTACCGCGGCGGTCTCCGGCTTGCATTTATCCTTTTTAAGACACTCAATAAGAATGTCGTAGAGTTTTGATGGTTCCAATTCCATTTATTCCTCTTTTGCCTCCGATATTCTGCCGCGCATTTGCTGTGTCCAGGAGAATGCATAACGTCCCCCGCTGGCCAGCAGTTCTTCATGGCTGCCGGATTCGATAATGCTGCCTTTATCCATGACGTGAATGATGTCTGCCTGCATGGCGGTTGTGAAGCGATGGGTAATGATCAAGGCAGTTCGGCCTGCAACCAGATGGCGGAAACGCGCCAGCCAGTCCGCTTCCGCCCAGGAATCCATGGAACTGGTCGGCTCGTCAAGAATGATCAATTCCGCTTGTCGCAGAAACGCCCTGGCGAGAGCCAGGCGCTGCCATTCGCCGCCGCTCAGTTCCGCGCCGCCAAACCATTTGCCAAGAACCGCGAAATAGGTTTGGGGCAGGCGGCCAATTGGCGCATCGGCGCCTGCCGCCCTTGCAGCGGCTTCAATTTGCGCGGGGTTGGGTTGGTTGTCAATGTCTCCGAACGCAATGTTGTTGAAAACCGTATCGTGATAGCGCACCGGTTCCTGAAAGAGCACGGTGATTCTTCGGCGCAGCCCCTCCAGCGAAAGGTCGCGGATATCTTTTCCGTCCATTAGCACACGACCGTTTGACGGATCGTAGAAACGGCAGAGAAGTTTAATGAGCGTCGTTTTGCCCGCCCCGTTTTCACCAACCAGCGCCGTGATCCTTCCCGCGGGAATTTTCAGACTGAAATCATCCAGGGCCAGCCGTTCGCTGCCGGGATAGCAAAATGTGACATTTTGCATCTCCAGTTCTTTTTGCAAACCGGGGTGGGGAATTGGTTTTTCAGGCGAATGGATTCTTGGTTTGAGCGCCAGAAATTCAAAAAGATTTTCCAGAAAAATGATGTTGCGGTAGATTTCTCCGGCGCTGCCCAGAAGAGAACGCATCATGCGCTGGCCCTGAAAAAACGCCTGAACAAAAAGAGCCAGATCGCCTAAACTCAAAATCCCTCGTGACGCCTGAAGAGCCATCCAGGCCAAAGCCGCGGCCATGCTGGCCAGACCGATCAGCGCCGCAGCGGCTGTAGCCACTGCTTCACTGCGGGCTAGCTGTACCTTTTCCCGCCGCAATCGCCCGCGCAAATTGGAAAAAAGATTCCGAAAATGATGACCAAGGCCGAAAATCCGCATTTCCGACGCAGCTTCTCGTGACGTCAGCATCATGTCATAGTAATTGGTCTTACGGATGGCCGTCGTGTTGCGCAGCCGCCAGCGGTGAAAGCGCAGCGTATGACGTGTAACGACCACCAGAGCGGGCAGGGTGCTGACAGCCAGTAAAAGCGGAATCCAGATGCCAAAGGCCAGCAAAACACCCGCCATGGCAATCAGGGTGATCAGGCTTTGCAGGAGACTGCCTGCGTTTTCAATCAGAGCGGCGGGACGGGAAAGTGCGTCGATGCGGGCGCGATGCAATTGATCATAATAACCGGGGTGATCATAAAAGGACATATCCAGACGCATCGCCTGCTCGTGAATAAGTTCATGAACGGAATCCTGCACTTTTTCGGATTGCGCAGTGCGAAGCCACCGGCTGACGCTTTGAAAAACCTCAATACTGATCAACACCACGACCATGGCCACCGCCGGCGGAATCAGCAATGTTAACCCCTGCCAGCCGCTGCCGCTGGCGACCATTTTTGCTACACCATCCACCAGTGTTTTTGTCAGATAGACGGAGGCGACCGGCAGCAGCCCCTGAATCAGCAGCAGCGCAAGCCATGCGATGGTCAGTCCTCCGGCGGCGTGATACACCATGCCGAAAGCCTTCGGCAGATAAGGCAGTTGTGATTTGAAACGTTCGGCGGCCCAGGTCAGTTGTTTGATCATATTTTATCAATATTCCAGTGTTGATGGTGAGGGAAAATCAACTTTTTATTTCAACTGTCATTCCCGCGTAGGCGGGAATCTAGTTACAATAAATAATTCTGGACTTCCGCCTGCGCGGGAGTGACAAGAGAATTTTTCCTTAGAAAAGATACTCCGTTTTCAGGAAAAAGTCGAGACCACGGTATATTGACGATGGCCTTTTGCGCCGGTGAGGATGATCTGGCCGCATTTCACCCAGGCGTGCGCTGCCAGCTTCTCCTGTTTTTTTTTATCCTTCATTACACCCAAGTACAGAGTTACGGGGATGTTGCGGCGTTTCAGCATCCACTTTGCCGCCACTGCCTGCGGCAGGCAGACACTTTCCCAGGGGGTATAGTTGGCCGCCGATCTCACAGCCCCGCCGATCATCCGGGCTAATTGCATTTTTGCAGGCGGCAATGGAGTATCCGTTTGTTTCATGTGATGGCCCAAAGATTTTGCCAGCCAGCGGAAGGGCAGAATCAACACCCCCAGACGCGCTACTCCCAGAAGTACAAAAGCTTCCAGAAGCAACATGCGCTCCGTCCGGTTGCGCCGCCGCCATTTGGCAAGGGTATTTTTAAAGGATTTTAACAAGGCTGTCACATCTTCCTTTGATTAGTAAACAATTTCCCCTTTGTCATCCAGATAACCGAAACGGCGCATGACCTCATTGTGCATCACAATATTGTATTGCCCGTTTACCCGTCACCCATAGGCGTGTGACGGTCACGAAATAACATTCCCCTGCTCAAGGCGCTGTAAAATCAAGTTGACAATCCCCTCCACATTCTGCCGATCGGTTTCCACAACAATTTCCGGAGCGGACGGCGCTTCGTAAGGGGAACTGATCCCGGTAAACTCGGCAATCTCTCCCGCCAGAGCCTTTTGATAGAGACCATGAGGATCACGCCGGATGCAGGTTTCCAGGCCGCACCGGACATGGATTTCGAAGAAGCCCTTTTCCGGGAAGAGGGAGCGGACAAATTCTCTGTCCCTCACAAAAGGAGAAATGAATGTGCAGATAACGATATGCCCCGCTTCAAAGAAAAGTCTGGCAGCCTCGCCTGCCCGACGGATATTTTCCTGACGGTCCTGTTCGGAAAAACCGAGGTCTCCGCAGAGGCCGTGCCTGATATGATCCCCGTCCAGCAGCATCGTCCGGCAACCGGCTTCAAACAGCCTGTTCTCCAGGAGTTTGCCAATCGTTGATTTACCGGAACCGGAGTAGCCCGTAAGCCATAGGACGGCGGCTTGGTGACCATTTCGCTTTTCTCTCACGTCGCGGGGAATGTTCCAGCCGTCCCAGATGGTATGAGGCGATTTGGATACCAACTTCTTATTTCCGACGCCGTCTTTGTGGACGTCATGGTCCTCGCTTGCTGTCTCTCCGGGGATTTCCCGTGTGGTATCCCGGATCATCCCGGCGGCGACGGTGTTGTTGGTCAGGGGGTCGATAAGGATAAAGCTGCCCGTGGCATGATTGATCCGGTATGGATCAAAAAAGAGGGGAGTTGCAGCAGCGATTTCCACCCGGCCGATTTCGTTTAACAAAAAAGTATCGGCCGGCGTCCGGTGCAGCGTCTCGATGTCTATTTTATAGACGATCTTCCGGAGGCGAGCCCGGACATGTCTGGTCGTGTGTTTCAGGATGTAGCTGGTCGTCATCGACGAGGCCTCTTCATCCATCCAGCAAATGATCGCGTCCAGATGCGTTTCCATCTGCGGCAGATTCTTTTTCCGGACGATCATGTCCCCCCGGCTGACGTCGATTTCCCGGTCCAATGTCAAAGTCACGGATTGGGGGGCAAAGGCCTCGGAGAGGTCGCCGTCGTAGGTTGTAATGGTTTGTATCGCGGCTGTATTCCCGGAAGGCAGGACGACGATCTCTTCTCCCGGAGCGATTGTTCCCGAAACGATCTTGCCGGCAAAGCCCCGGAAATCCTGATGCGGCCTGATCACATACTGGACCGGAAAGCGGAAGTCCACCAGATTCCGGTCAGCGGCAACGTGGATGTTTTCGAGGTGGTGGAGAAGGGGAGCACCGTCATACCAGGGCATGTTCTGGCTCTTTTCGACAACATTATCGCCCTTCAGAGCCGATACGGGGATAAAGATGATGTCGTGGATATCCAGCTTTTGCGAATAATCATGATAAGCCTCGACGATGGCGGTATAGACATCCTCCGCATAATCCACGAGGTCCATTTTATTGACCGCCACGATCAGGTGGGGAATCTGCAACAGGGAAAGAATGAAGCCGTGCCGTTTGGACTGGGTCAGGACGCCGTTGCGGGCATCGATGAGGATGACGGCGCAATCGGCATGGGATGCCCCCGTGACCATGTTTCTCGTGTACTGGACGTGTCCCGGCGTATCCATGATGATGAATTTCCGCTTCGGCGTTTCGAAATAACGATGGGCCACGTCAATGGTGATGCCCTGTTCCCGTTCCGCCGCCAGGCCGTCGAGGAGGTAGGCCAGATCGACGTCCTTAAATCCTTTGCGCCGGGAAGTTCGCTCAATTGCCGCATACTGGTCCTCATAGATGGATTTCGTCTCATAGAGGAGTCTGCCGATTAACGTGGATTTTCCGTCATCGACGCTGCCGGTTGTTGTGAAGCGCAGCAGGGATTTTTCACCGTACGGCATCAGAAATACCCCTCCCGTTTTTTCTGCTCCATCGAACTGTCGCTGGTCAGATCGATCACGCGATTTTCCCGTTCCGATTTTCTTGCGGCCCGGACTTCGCCGATGATCTCGTCGATCGTGGTCGCCGTCGAGGCAATGGCGCCGGTGCAGGGAATGCAGCCCAACGAGCGGAACCGGCACATGACCCGCTCCACCTTTTCAGTAGCGATGTTCATCCCGGCCTTGTAATCACCGGTGGAACAGGCGGCAAAGGGGATGAGAATGCCGTTGCGGGAGACGACGTCCCGTTCGCAGGCGTAATAAATCGGCACGATGGGAATTTCTTCCAGCTTGATGTAGGTCCAGATATCCTGTTCCGTCCAGTTGCTCAGGGGGAAAACCCGCACGGTTTCCCCTTCGCTTAGGCGGGTGTTGTAAATATCCCAGAGTTCCGGCCGCTGCTGCTTCGGATTCCATTGGCCGAAGGCGTCCCGCAGGGAAAAAACCCGTTCCTTGGCCCGGGATTTTTCTTCCTCCCGTCTTGCCCCGCCGAATGCCGCGTCAAACCCGTGTTTGCGGATTGCATCCAGCAATGCGCCGGTCTTCAGGTAGCTGCAACATTTATCGACGCCGGTTTCAAGCGGGTGACAGCCCCGGGCAATCCAGGACTCGTTTCTCTCGACAATCAACTCCGCGCCGATCCGCCGGCAGAATTCTTCCCGGAAGGCGTACATCTCGGGGAATTTGAATCCCGTATCGATATGCATTAGCGGAAATGGGAATTTGCCCGGATAGAAGGCCTTCTGGGCCAGGCGGACCATTACGCTCGAATCCTTGCCGACGGAGTAAAGCATGACCGGTTTTTTGAATTCCGCCGCAACTTCGCGCAGGATGTAAATGGATTCCGATTCAAGATTCTTTAAATACGATAGACGGTAAGTGTTCATGTTATTCTCGTGACCGTATGTTACTTGAGCCAGACTTTGTAAAGGACCCAGATCCCCTCCAGTAAAACCAGGACGCCCAATGATTTTTTCAACTTCTCATGGGATTTGATCATGCTGAGAAACTTGGGGCCGAAGAAGCCGCCGATGGCGGCGCCCGCGCAAAGCGGCAAAAACAGCGTTGCCGGAGGCAACCCCTTGAATGCCGCCCAGAGAAAAAAACTGAAGAGACAGATCGGGGCTTCGGCAAAATCGGTGGAGCCGATAGCCCCCTTTGCCGACCGGTCGCGGAAGACAAGTTGGCCTCCCGCCACCAGCGGACCGAATCCGCCCCCCGACAATGCCTTGTTAAAGGCGCTGACGAATCCCAGAATATAGATTTTTCCATTCGTCGGAATTAAAGTCCGGTTGCACAGAATCAGCACGCCGATGACCGCTACCAGGAGACCGATATAGGTATTCAGAACTTTTTTGGGAATGGATATGGATAGAAAGACGCCGATGAGACAGGCAAAAACGCCAAACCAGATAATGGTTACGGCAATCCGCCGGTCGGTTGATCCGGGATTGAAGTCAACGTTTTTAAAACCATTATGCCGCCAGGATGCGATAAAACCGCCGACGGCCTGTGAAATCAGGATAGAAGGGACAACATCCTTTACATCATAGTTCAGAATAATTAAAAGAGGGCTGAGCACCGTGCCATACATCATTCCCAGAGCACTGTCGATAAACTCCATGACCAGAGCGGCTATAACCAGATAGACAGATTCCATACTGCAGCGTATCTCCTTTTCCTGCGGGTTGATCATTGACACTGATGGGGGTGGTTGATACGATGTCTTATCGTGCAATATCACTTGTCTTTAGTTCAGGACAAGTATTTTTTTGCCAGTTCTGCATATTGCAGGTAAAAAATAAACTTGCCGAAAGCTAACATTTCTTTGAGCCTGTCATTTTTAGGCGGTTGATTGATCAATCTTTCCAATGATTTCGGACGGGGAAAAGATAAATGTTCCTGCGCCGGAAAGGCCAAAAATAACTGTTTCAGGTAGTGACTGTATTTTTTGCCCGGTCAATTACCACCACGGCAAAATTTCCGTCAAATTCTATCCGTTCGTTGAAGCCTCCCACTTTACCGCCTGATCCAAGGATTGAATCTCTTCCGGTTTGACCTGCGCCCCGTCTCAATTAATGATCCCGAAGATAAAACTCATCGTTTAATCACGATGTCGTATTTGACCGCTTTCTCCAGGAAGGCCTGCACTTCCTGCGAACATTGCTTCTCCGTGACTTCAAATTCGGACAGCAAAATATCGGTGAGTTCCGAAAAGCTCTTGGGCTGTTCGATCAATTCCCAGATCCGTTTTCCGACAGGGGTCAACCCGAAGTATTTCCCTTTTTCCAGGTGCAGCATTACCTGATTGTCGTCCAATTCTCCGTCAATGATTTGTTCGTTTCTGCTGTATTTTTCCATATTTTTTTCACCACAAAGTTATATCGTTAAGCTTCCCTGTTCATCGATATATCCGAATAACTTCATCGTATCGTAATTGTATTCTACGATGCGCTGAATCTGTTCTTCGGAAAGATAGTTCCGGTAATTCCCGATCTTTCCTTTCCAGAAAAAACTTTTACACAACTGCTTCTTTTCATGAAACCCTTTCTCTTGTTCCATTCGTTGCAACAATCTGAAATCGCTATGTATGATAGCCCTTTCCAGACGTTCCGCATCGTATTCCAGGCGCAGAAACTTAATAATGGATCCAAAGGCTACCGTAGGCTTTTGCTGCATGTCCTCGTAGCGAACAATATGCACAGGGATAAGTGACTGCTTCCGCCAGCTTCGGATGTGGCTTTTCCATGAAAGCAGTTTCTGGCGAAGCTGTCCGCTTCTCTGCCCGGCCACATAACTTTCTTCATCTAATAAAAAATCAACCATTCTCTGCACCTTGCCGGTACTATGGTTGGCATACGATACGCAAACATCCAACGGGTTACGGACAAAATACACGGCGCCGCTGCTTGTTTCTTCCGGGAAAAGCGGTTTGCCGTTTGCATTCAACGTATAGGCATCGTGGGTTTTTTTGTAAATGACCTCGCCTGTATTTTCAGCCTCCTCCGATAAAATCCGGTAAAAATCAGGACGATAAAAATCAACATCATCAGCCGTCAGTTCAAAGGGATTTAATCCCATGACTTCCTCAAAATCAACAGCACTGCTTGCCAGCGGCGTGGACTCAATTTCTTTCAATGATACCGGCGCCGCTGCATTCTTCAGGTAGTTGGCCAGGAACATCCTAAACCAGGTATTCCCTGATTTAGGATACGATACCAGCCAGACGATATTCTTCATCGGAGGATCTCTTTTTGGATACAGGCCATGGTTTCGTAGATATCACAGATCGCAGGCCGGAGAATCTGAGTAACCCGGATTCTGGCCGCCAGTTGAAACAATTGCTTAAAGTAGGATTTTTCCGTGGACGGCATTCCCTTTAGATAAACTCTCCGGTAAATCTGCTTACGCAATACATTATATTTGTCCATCCCGTTAAGTTCGTTCACTATAAATTCTTCTTGCTGATGCGTCCCAAGAATCAATAAATGGTCTAACCGCTGTTCTTCCGAGGAAGTTTCCCGGTCAGCGAGATAAAACTTATCCAGTGCCGGTCTGATTTTTTCCAGACCATTCTTTTCGATATGTAACTTGCGGAGTGAATCGTCCCACAGCTTGAGCCCGGTCTTGATCGGAGTAATGAAGGTTGCCGGTCCGGTAATCCTGACGGGGGTAATATCGTCGTTGATAAAACTCCCTCCGTTTTGGCAGAAGGCTGCCGTTACCGACGATTTTCCCACGCCGGAATATCCGCAGATAATCACCCCTTTCCCTTCATATTCAAAAGAACTGCCATGAAAAGGCAGCATGCCCTGCTGGTGTAACGCCGCGCCCAACACGGAACCGTTCAGAAAAAGCTTAATAGACGCAATATCCGCATTCTCATGGGGGTGAATAAATACCTTATTCCCATTCTGAACGCGATAGCGGGCAATATTACGGACATCCAGGAAAAAATCATTTTCGTCTACTTCAAAACTGGGACGGGATAAACGGGGCGCAGCAAGCATACCCACATCTTTCAGGATAACCTTAACAACCAGCGAATCAATAGGGGAAGCTAAATTCATAAATACTTATTATTCGATTAATAAACAATCAACATCCGGTAAATAGTGATAAGAGCTTGCTTTTTCTGTGAGGGAGTATAGAAAACGTGTTCTTGTCTGTCAAGGGGAAATTGGCCGCAATGGAAGATGGAAGATATCCCTTGACACGAGAAAACAGCCTGTCTATACTTCTAACAGTCATAAGTAATACCTTATCAATTGATACGCTTGGAATTTGGACAAATATTCTGTACAATTAAGACAATTAATCACAATACTTAAATCGGAGGGGCCATGGAAGCAATTAAAGAAACAAAAAAAGAGTGGGCAACGCCCGAGATTTTTGATCTGGATGCAGACAGAACGGCAACAGGAGATATTCACCCAACTGAAATTTCTACTACTGCTGGCCCCTCCTAGTTAATAAGGCCGTACTTTCTGATGGTCTCGTAAAAAGTCCACTAATCTGTCATTCCCGCGAAGGCGGGAATCCATAACATATTTAAATCACTGGATTCCCGCCTTCGCGGGAATGACAAAAAAGGCGATTATTGACTTTTACGAGACCATCACTTTCTGAACCATAAAGGTTTTTCCAGATATGGATCTTGATTTTCCTTAAAAAGCGTATGAGCCTAATTTTCGGCATTATAGACCTAAACGGCGCATCCGTATCGGAATACGAATTTAACACATTGGCCCATGCCGTGTGCACCCCCGATACGCACGTTCATTCCCACCTCGCCACTTCTATAGGAGTTGGTTACGGTCATTACACCAACCGGCATGCCCGAGCCGGGATATATGACGATGGGCGACTGGTGATAATGGCTGATGTACGACTCTACAATACCCAATACCTACGCACCATTTTGAATTTTGAAACCCCCACGGAAGCGTTGGCGCAAGCGTATCGAAAATGGGGGATTGACTGCGGCAACCACCTGAACGGTGAATACGCAGCCGTGATTTTTGACCGCGAGAAGGCCGCGGTGTTTCTCTTGCGCGACCATATTGGCACCAGACCATTAACTTACTGTTTGGTCCAACACCGGCTGTATTTTTCATCCGACGAATTCGGATTGATGCGATCCGGCCTTCTACCGGCAAAGCTGAACGAAGGAAAACTCATTGCCAATTTCTTTCGCTTTTCCGGATGGTACGATAAGACCATGTTTGAAAATGTAAACAAGGTGCAAACAGGATGCATCCATTCTATTGCCAAAGATCAACAGCGCACCCATCGTTGGTGGAGACCTGAGCGCTTGCGTAAAGACCATTCACTTACCTATGAAGCAGCCGTACAGAAATTACGGAAGTGCTTACTGGAAGCGACCATTAGCCGTATGGAAAACGTCAAGACCGGCCTGCATGTTAGCGGAGGGATTGACTCGTGCGGAGTGGCTTCCATTGTGGCCGACCACACCCCAGACAAGTCACGTCTGTGCGCATACTCCTGGTCGCCCAAACAGGTTTTCGAACGGATTTCCGGAGTCAACGAACTGCCTTTTATCGAAGCCTTTGTTAAGGAAAAAACAATCGCCGTACAATACTTAACGGCAGTCAAGATGGACGTGATAAAGAACGCTATCCTGCCGGAGTTTGAAACCCAACACATCGAACGCCCTGTCATGCAACAAGCAGCCAAAGACGGTGTGGAACTGCTTTTCAGTGGCTGGGGTGGTGACGAAGCGGTTTCGCTAAGTACCCGCGGTGTGTTCAACCATTTGTTCTTTAGTCTTAAATGGGGAACATTGTTTCAATACACCCGTAAAATAGGCATTAGGGCAGCCATACATCGGTTCTTCAGCGAAGTGCTACCCTACTTGATCCCATGTTATTTAGTCCACTCGATTCGTTCTGAATACACCGACTGGAGCAAATTGCGTTTGTTTTCCCCGCGTTTTATCGGCAAACACGTCAATAAGCTCCTGCTTCACAAACGCCTGGGTATTTACGGAAGAGGAAATCGCTCCAGCATTACCCTCAACCTTTTGAACAATGGGCACCTCCCCGACCGCATGGACTCTTGGGCTCTCAACGCTGAAGCTTTTGGTTTCGCTTATACTTATCCTTTATTGGATAAAGAAGTGTTGGAGTGTTTTTTAAGAATCCCGGTCGCTTATACATATAAGGACTTTGTGCCCAGAAAGTTGTACCGCGACGCCATGGAAGGTCTTATGCCTGAAACTATCCGCCTGCGCATGGATAAAAGCGAAGCCATCCGTATGAACCACACCCGCAAAATGCGACAGGAAGGTAAAGCCTATCTGGTGGATCTCTATAATGCCTTACCTCAAAAAGATCATTTGCCTTTCTGCCATCGGAAAAACTGGGAAAAACTCATCCGGAAACCATTGATTGAAGGCATCTCTAAAAAAAACTTTCAAGAAGTGACTAAGCTGTGTTTCTATCTACGATATGTAACCTTGGTAAAAAAATATATTCCTGATCAGCACTTGACAAACACCCTGTAGCAAACTTGTTTCTGTGGATTTGACGTTAACTACTTCCCCCAGTTTTCCAGTGCTGATAGTCTTTGCGTTGCATCTGCCATTGTTCGATTCCTCCCTTCGTGTTTGGTTGCTGTTTGTCATCTGTCCTGAAGATATTCAGAATAACAACTTCCGGTCTTTTTAACCGGCGTGAGTATAGGAAGAGCTATAAACAAAAGTTGTGTTTAGGAAGATAGGTGGTGTATCCAGCGGTTGATTGTTTCCCGACAGTCGACCGACCACAAAAAGTGTTACCACCAGTAATGGCCATAGGATGCTAATTTATTAAAATGTTAAATTACGCCTGCTCCGAACAACGTTGCTGTTTTAATGTTATTGTAGAATGTCAAAAACGCTTTCCTTAAAAAATAATACCTGATATACGTTTTCGGCCTGGAGGAAAATAATTATGGCGATAAATCGCGAACCTCAGGTTTTTTTATTTTTAAGCAAAATCCTGGGGAGAAATATTGTTGGCGCCACGGGCGAAACATTGGGCCGTATTTATGATTTAACTGCGGAATTTGTCGAGCCTTATCCGATTGTGACCGGCATTATTTTCCGCTCTGCCCAGAAGAGAAATCCTGTCGTCCTTCCGTGGAAAGATGTGGTCGATATGGATCAAAGCATTTCCGTATCCGTAACATCCATTCAGGATTTGTCAGCGCTTCACTTAAGGGAAGGAGAAGTGCTGCTCAAAGATGCTCTTCTGGATAAGCAGGTGGTTGATACAGATGGCGCCAAGATCAGACGGGTCAATGATCTTCACTTTCTCAAGACGCGGCATGGTCTGCATCTTGTTCATGTGGATGTAGGCTTTCGCGGTTTGATGCGCCGCGTCGGTTTAATAAGAGTTTTCGATGCCATTTTTCAGGGCTTGTTTGATTACAAATTGCCCGATCATCTTATTCCCTGGAAATTTACACAGCCGCTCAGTTCGCCGGATCTTTTGCAACTGAATATTGCTCAAAACCGGTTAAGCCAAATCCATCCTGCAGATCTGGCGGATATCCTGGAAGAACTCGATATTAAACAACGTGCTGCCGTGTTTCAGGCTCTGGATGTCGAAACGGCAGCGGAAACGCTGGAAGAAACTGACCCCAAAATCCAGGTGAGCCTGATTAACGATCTCAATTCGGAAAAGGCGTCTGATATTATTGAAGAAATGTCTCTTTCTGAAGCTGTCGACCTGATCGGAGATCTGCCGAAAGCCAAGGCGGAAGGCATTTTAAAAGAAATGGAAAAGGATATTGCCGATGATGTCAAAGAACTCATGGTCCATCCGGAGCGGGAAGCGGGCGGTATGATGACAACGTCTTATTTGAGTTTCCGACCTTCAACAACCGTCCGGGAAGCTATGGATAAATTCCGCCAGGAAGCTGCCGATGTCGATCTGGTTTATTACGTTTATGTGACGGACGAGGAAGAGCGTCTGCTGGGCGTGATCAGTCTGCGAGATTTGATTCTGGCTGATGCAGATCAAATACTGGAAGACATCATGGATGAACGCGTTGCTTCGGTAAAACTCGATGACAAACATGACACCGTTGCCGAACAATTTGCCAAATATGCCGTAACCGCCATACCGGTCGTAGATGAAACAGAAAAAATGCATGGCACCATCATTTTTAAAAATCTTCTGGAAATCGTGGCGCCGCATTTAGGCAAGTGAGACTTGATCCGCTTTTGTTAGTGATTTATGGAAAAGATTAAAATATTCTGGAAAAAAATCATACAAACCGGGTTATGGAAGCTGGGGCTTTTTTTTGCTTTCATCGGTCCGGGGATCATTACGTCCAATGTCGATAATGACGCAGGCGGTATTACCACCTATTCTCTGGCCGGCGCCAATTATGGATTAAGTCTTCTGTGGATTTTGATTCCCGTTACCGCGGCGTTGATTATCATTCAGGAAATGTGCGCCCGGATGGGGGTGGTTTCGGGCAAGGGACTTTCCGATTTAATACGGGAGCGTTTCGGCGCGAAAATCACTTTTTACCTGATGATCATTCTGCTTCTGGCCAATCTGGGAAACACGCTCTGCGAGTTTGCCGGTATCGCCGCCAGTATGGAAATATTCGGCGTCAGCAAATACATTTCCGTTCCGGCAGGCGCTGTCTTTGTATGGTGGCTGGTGGTCAAAGGAAATTATAAATCCGTGGAAAAAGTATTCCTTTTGGCTTGTGTTTTCTATCTTTCCTATATTGTATCCGGTTTTCTGGTTCATCCCGACTGGTCGGCCATCAGCAAAGCGGCGATAACACCTCATCTGAATTTTGATGCGGGTATGCTGACAATGGCTATCGGCATTATCGGAACAACGATTGCTCCTTGGATGCAGTTTTACCTGCAGTCGTCTATTGTGGACAAAGGTTTGAAAGCGGACAGTTATAAATATTCCCGTATGGATGTTATCTTCGGTTCAATCACTGTCAATGTTGTTGCCTTCTTTATCGTTATGCTTTGTGCCGTAACATTATTTCAAAACGGGCTCAAGATTGAGACGGCAAAAGACGCCGCGCTGGCACTGGCGCCGCTGGCTGGATCATATGCCTCAATGCTGTTTGCCTTCGGTTTGCTCAATGCATCTTTATTTGCCGCGTCGATTCTTCCTCTTTCCACCGCCTACACCATTTGCGAAGCCTTTGGCTGGGAATCCAGTTTGAATACGAAGTTTGTCGAAGCCCCGCAGTTTTATGGTCTCTACTCGTTAATGATTTTCCTGGGAGCAGGTATTATTCTTCTGCCGGGTGTGCCGCTGATTTCCATCATGTTTTATTCTCAGGTTATCAACGGCATTCTGCTGCCGTTTGTCCTGATTTTCATGCTGCTTCTGATTAATGATAAACGGATCATGGGGAATTTTGTCAATGGCAGGCTGATGAATATTATTTCCTGGGCAACGGTTATTATCCTGGTAGCATTATCTTTAGCGATGGTGGTATCTGCTTTCTTCTAATGAACACATATGAATTGTTCGAAACCATTGAAAAGGGACCTGAGGCTGCGACAAGGAGAACGATATGACACTGGTAGATCAAGCGATAAAAGAAGGCGTCGGCATTCTTACTTTGAATAACCCTGCGAAGCGGAATGCCCTTAGTGAAGCGTTGGCGAATGAGTTGATTCGGGGGTTTGGTGAGTTTCGAAAAAACAAGGTCCCTGTGGTGATCCTGTGCGCAGCCGATGGAAGCAATGTCTGGTCAGCCGGGCATGATGTCAAAGAACTGCCGCGCACTCATCGCGACCCGCTGGGTTACTACGACCCGTTGGAAAAATTATTACGCGCCGTTCAGCAATATCCTAATCCGGTGATCGCCATGGTTCACGGCAGTGTATGGGGCGGGGCCTGCGACCTGGTGATGAGTTGTGATCTGGTGGTTGGTGACGAAACGTCGTCTTTTGCCATTACTCCCGCCAAAATAGGGTTGCCGTACAATGTTTCCGGCGTCCTGCATTTCATGAACCGACTGGGATTAAACATCGCCAAAGAAATGTTTTTCACTGCTGACCCCATCGCGGCAGAACGGGCCGAGCAGGTTGGAATCCTGAATTATCTGGTGCCCTCCGGTGAATTGATGAAATTTGTTATGGATCTCGCGAAGCGCATCGCATTGCGGTCAACTCTTTCAGTATCTATCATCAAGGAGCAGTTCCGGATTCTCTCAGGCGCCCGTCCGATCTCACCGGAGCAATTTGAGCACATTCAGGGTTTGCGGCGTCGCGTTTACGACAGTCATGATTACGAGGAAGGCATCACGGCATTCCTGGAGAAGCGTACACCGGTCTTTAGGGGAGAATAACTATTTGGAGTATGTTGCACCCTTCGAATGGTAATGATGGCGTTTTAGAAGCGTCCGGTTGTCCATCTTAAATTAACCGCATTCCCACCTGAATACTGCCGGTTGATCTGAAATCATTCATCATTAAATCTTGCCTCAGAATCCGGGATGCGATATAAGCGCCCATCACAGATTTTGGACGTCCGATGAAGAAGAAGCCCGGCAGTCAGATAAAACTGAAGAAAAATGTGTTGGAACAGGAACTTTGCACCGGCTGCGGGGCCTGCGTCGGGCTTTGCCCTTATCAGGTCACTCATGCCGATCGGACGGTGCAGCTTTTTGACTGCGACCTGCAAGACGGCAAGTGTTACGCCTTTTGTCCCCGAACGCCTGCCGACTACGGGCAAATTCGTGAAAATCTTTTCCATATGGATGATTTCACGCCGGAGATCGGCGCGGTGAAGGGTTATTATTTATCAAGAGCCGCCGATTCCGACCTGCGTGCAAAAGCCCAGCATGGCGGCACGGTCACGGCGCTTTTGGAATTGGCCATGTCGGAAGGGGTCATTCATTCCGCCATAGTTTCTTCATGGAACGGGAAACTGGAGCAGGAGGGCAGGCCGGTTGAAGATAAAAAACAGTTGCGCGATTATGCGAAAAGCAGGTTTACGGTATCGCCTGCGGTGGCCGCTTTCAACCGGATGACGGACGACGGTGTTCAAAAGGTCGGTGTTGTGGCGACGCCCTGCCAAGCGCTGGCTCTGGCAAAAATGAAGACGGCAAAAATTCCGGGCTATACGAAAGCCGAATCGCTTGGGCTGGTTGTCGGCCTCTTCTGCGGCTGGACGCTTTCGATGGAAAAATTTCAAGATCTCCTGAAGCAATATCATGTATCTATGGAAGCCCTGACCGGCATGGACATTCCGGCAGGAAAAAATATTCTGGAGCTCAGAAGCGGGCAGCGTGTGACGTCTGTGCCGATGGCGGAGGTGGACGCCTGCGTGCGGACAGCCTGCCGGTATTGCATCGACAGTACGGCGGAATTTGCCGATCTCTCCGTGGGGGCGGCGCGTTTCGGCGGTGACTGCGAGGAGATGCGCGGCTGGAACCAGATGATTGTGCGGTCTGACCGCGGAAAGCGGCTGGTGGATCTGGCTTTGGCTAAAGGCGTGCTGGAAATCCGTGAAGCGCCGGCGCAAGCGTTGCAGGATCTGAAAAACGCGGCGGCGGTGAAAAAAAGTAAAGCATTAAAAAATATTGTGGAGAAAAGCCGTTCGGCGAAAAATTTATTGTACCTGAACAGCGACGATCCTGTGGTGCAAAAGTATTCGGGTGGTAAAAAGAAGCGCATTAAATAGAAGGAGCGCCAATCACGATGATTCCTGGATTCCCGCCGTCGCGGGATGACATTCGGAATTCAGTGAGCGAAGATGCTAATTCATGACAAAACTATTGTCGCCGGCGAATAAAAAAGTTTTATTTCTGGGCAATGAAGCGATCGCGCGGGGCGCGCTGGAGGCGGGGGCCTCAGTTGCCGCCGCTTATCCGGGAACGCCGTCTTCCGAGGTGATCGAATCGCTGTCGCATGTTGCGCGTGAGCGAAACCTTTATGTGGAATGGTCGGTGAATGAAAAGGTGGCCCTCGAAGTGGCGGCGGCGGCGTCCTTTGCCGGTTTGCGATCTATGGCTGTCATGAAACAAAATGGCGTCAACGTGGCTTCGGATTTTCTGCTGCATCTGACGGCATCCGGTACGCGCGGGGGAATCGTGCTGGTCTCCTGTGAAGATCCGGGGGCGCTGTCCAGCGTCAATGAAGGAGAATCCCGCTATTTCGCGAGTATGCTGGAGATGCCGCTTCTGGAGCCGTCCAACTTTCAGGAAGCCAAAGACCTCACCCGATGGGCGTTTGAGCTTTCCGAAGCCATCGGCAATGTCGTGATGCTGCGCTCCGTGACGCGTATGTCGCACGCCAGCGGCAATGTGATATGCGGGAAGCTGCCGGTAAAAACCAGACGGGCGGCCTTCACGTATGACGGGCCGGTGATGGATTCGCAAACCGGGCCGATGATCAGCACGCCGGTGGTGGCCAAACATCTGCTTCATCAGAAAAAGCTGAAAGTCGTCGAAGCGCTCTTCGAGAAAAGCCCTTTCAACCGGTATATCGGAGCGGCAAAGCCCGAACTGCTGATCATTACCAGCAGCGCCTGTTTTCTTTATGCAGAGGAAGCGGTCGGAATGCTGGGCCTGCAAAAGCGCGTGGGGATTTTAAAGCTGGGGACGACCTGGCCGTTGCCGCCAAAGTTGCTGGAGAAAAATTTGCGCCGGACGGACAGGATTTTAATTGTTGAAGAAGTGATGCCGTTTTTGGAAGAGAACGTAAAGGTCCTGGCTTCGGGGATGACGAAGCGTATTGGCATGAAGACATTTTTCGGCAAATACGACGAGACGCTGCCCGCGGCGGGAGAACTCAATCCGGATATCGTGGCCGGGGCGATCGGCAGTATTCTGAACGTCAGACGAAAGGCGCTTCCTGACGCTTATGTTGCGGAATCAAAAAAAGCTGCGGCGCTGATACCGCCGCGCGAACAGACGTTTTGCGCCGGTTGTCCGCACCGTGCGTCGTTCTGGAATATCCACAACGCCATTGCGCTGGACGGCCGCAAGGGGTTTGTCTGCGGCGATATTGGCTGCTATTCGATGGCGGCGCTGTCGCCCGCGGCCGGCTATCACACGATGCCCACGCTTCATTCGATGGGTTCCGGCACGGGACTGGCCAGCGGCTTTGCCAAACTGACTCAGTTTGGCCTGGATAAACCGATCCTGACGGTTTGCGGGGATTCCACGTTTTATCATGCCGTCATTCCGGCGCTGATCAATGCGCAGCACAATCTGGCGAACATAACCTTCATTGTTTTGGACAATCAGGGGACGGCGATGACGGGGTTCCAGCCGCATCCGGGGCTGGAAGTCAGCGCACTTCGGGACGTTGTTCCCGCCGTGGAAATTGCCGCAATCTGCGAGGCGATCGGGGCGAAAGTAGCCGTGAGCGATCCGTTTGATCTGGCGGCTACCGGTAAAATATTGACATCATTTCTGGCGGAAAAAGGGTCGGTCAAAGTGCTGATTCTTCGTCAGGCCTGCGCTTTGAGCCCCGAAAAGAAAGGCAAGAAAACATTTGACGTGAAGGTCAACGAAGACCTTTGCCTGGGTGACGCGTGCGGCTGCAACCGCCTGTGTACGCGGATTTTCCGTTGTCCGGCGCTGACCTGGGACCGGACGAAAAAGAAGGCGGTGGTCGATGAAGTGATTTGCGCAGGCTGCGGTGTGTGCGCTTCGATTTGTCCGCAGCAGGCGATTATGAAGTCGCAGGGGATATGAAAATGAAAACAAAAGCACGGAAAGTCACCAAAAACCTGATTCTCACAGGCGTGGGGGGGCAGGGGAATGTCATGGCCTCCCGGACGCTGGCGGGGATGCTGGTGGATGCGGGCTATATTGTGACGATCGGTGAAACGTTTGGTATGTCGCAGCGCGGCGGATCGGTGATGAGTCATCTGCGCATCTCGCCCGATGCGGTGAAAAGTCCGCAAATTCCGCGGGGCGGGGCGGATGTGATCGTGGCTTTGGAGCCCCTGGAAGCGCTCCGTGTTCTGACGGTTTACGGCAATCCGCAGGTCCATGTTTTGTCCAATTCCCGTCCCGTCTATCCAATCGGCGTCATTACGGGCGAATTGAATTATCCATCCGACGAGGCTATCGAATCGGCGTTTGACAGGCTCTCCGCCCGGTTCTGGATGGTTGACGCGACATCCGTCGGTTTGCAGTTGGGGAATCCCGTTTTAAGCAACATCGTGATGATCGGCGCGCTGGCCAAAACCGGTCTTCTGCCCTTTGACCGCAGAATGTTTGAAAAAGAAATCCGCAAGACCCTGACGCCTGACAAATGCACTGTTAATTTAAAGGCTTTTGACGCGGGCGCCGCCATGATTAAATAATAGTTGACGACTTACCATTGAAGCTTATATTACTACTTCGAAACCATTATCCGAGGTGAAGCTCCATGACCAATATTTATTCCGCGATTCAAGTGAGTGAGCATGTTTACTGGGTGGGCGCCATTGACTGGTCGATCCGTGATTTTCATGGCTACACTACGCCGCACGGCAGCACCTATAACGCCTATCTGGTAATGGCGGACAAAATCACTCTGATCGACACGGTCAAAGCGCCGTTTATGGAAGAAATGCTGGCGCGCATTGCTTCCGTGGTTGATCCCTCAAAGATCGATTATATTGTCTCCAATCACTCGGAGCAGGATCATTCCGGGTGCCTGCTTGAGGTCATCTCGCGCGTCGGGCCGGAAAAGGTTTTTGCCTCGACCGTGGGCGTCAAAACCATCCATGATATTTTCCATTCCGATGCCCAAATTGTTCCCGTTAAAGACGGTGAAACGCTTAGCCTGGGTAATATGGATCTGAAATTCATGGAAACCAGGATGATTCACTGGCCGGATTCGATGTTTTCGTATCTCGAAAAAGATGGATTGTTGTTTTCGCAGGACGCGTTCGGCATGCACCTGGCGACTTTTGAACGTTTTGCCGACGAACTGCCGGCTGAGATGCTGGAATATGAGGCGGCCACTTATTATGCCAATATCGTGTTGCCCTATTCGCCGGTGGTGCTGAAGGCGCTGGAAAAAGTAATGGCGACGGGCTGGGCGATTAAAATCTTCGCGCCGGATCACGGTCCTGTCTGGCGGAAAGATTTGGGGTTCATTATCGATCTCTACAAAAGGTGGGCCGGGCAGAAACCCGCCAACAAAGCCGTGGTTGTTTACGCGACGATGTGGCATTCCACGGAGATGATGGCCAGGGCCATTGCCGAATCGATGGCGCGGGAAGGCGTCCGCGTTAAACTTTTATCCATGAATGACGTGCACCGCAGCGAGGTGGTGTATGAAGTACTGGAGGCGGGCGCGTTGATTGTCGGATCGCCTACGCTCAACAACAACATCCTGCCGCAGATGGCGGATGTCATGACGTATCTCAAGGGTCTCAAACCCGCCAATTTGATCGGCGCGGCTTTCGGCTCCTTCGGCTGGAGCGGTGAATCCGTCAGGGATTTGGAGGCGATTCTTAAAGAGATGAAGGTTGACATTGTGGCCGAACCCGTTTCCGTAAAGCACGTTCCGGGAAACGATGTTCTGAAAAAATGTTCCGAATTGGGAAAAACGGTTGCCGCTGAGTTGAAAAAAAGGATTTCCAATTAGAACCAATCCGAATTTTGGAGGAAACTGAAAATGGAAAAGTATGTTTGCGGTGTATGCGGTTATGTTTATGATCCGGACAAGGGAGATGATGAAGGCGGCGTTCCCGCGGGGACGCCGTTTGAAAAACTGCCGGCGGACTGGACCTGTCCGGTATGCGGGGCGGATAAGAGTGAATTTGCACCGGAATGAATCGCGAAAGAGGAGTTAAATAATGGATGACAAAATCCGTGAAGCCCTTCAGCAGGCCTATGTCGGTGAAGCCAAGGCGGCGCTCAGGCTCAAACTATTTGCCGATAAGGCGGATACGGAAGGCTACAAACAGATGGCGCGCCTGTTTCGTGTCATTGCTTTTTCCGAAGAAATTCACGGCAAGCGGGCCCTCAGAGTGCTCAAGGAACTTAAAACGACGGAAGAAAATCTGGTCGCCAGTTTCGAATCGGAAAAGGCCGTGGCGGAAATTGCCTACGACAGCTTTGTAAAACTGGCCGAGCAGGCGGGGGACAAGCCGGCGCTTCTGCATTTCAGCCAGAGCCGCGATGTGGAAGAAACACATGCCAAGCTTTATAAACAGGCGATGAATCATTTCATGGAAGAGCGCGAAACGGTTTATCACGTTTGTAAGGTGTGCGGTTATGTGGCCGACGGCGTGCTGCCGGATGAATGTCCGGTCTGCGCCGCGAAAAAAGAGCAGTTTACCACTTTTGATCAATAAGAGATTGTCTGCTGTTCATGCAGCGGACGTCTAAAGGAGCAGAGTGATGGTTGCACGCCGCATAGTTCTTTTTATGTTGGTGTTTGTTTTTCTGGCGGTTCCTCAGAAATCTTTCAGCGCGGAAAAGCCGTTGTGGGAATTGGGCGTCGGCGGCGGATTTCTGATGATGCCGGACTACCGCGGTTCGGACAAAAGCCGGCCTTATCTTTTGCCGTTTCCTTACGCCGTGTATCGCGGGGGCGTCTTTCGGCTGGAAGACAAGCGAATGACGGTTCGGCTTTTCAATACAGACCGGGTGACGCTGGATGCGAGCGGTTACGGCGCGGTGCCTGTGAAGAGCGACGACAATGATGCGCGAAAGGGTATGGAGGATCTGGACCCCACATTTGAGTTCGGTCCGGCGCTGCGCATCAAAATCCTGGATTCTTCGGAAAATAAATATCGCTTGAGCGTGGCGCTGCCGGTCCGGGCGGTGTTTTCCACGGATTTTCGTTCCGTGCGGTATGAGGGCTGGGTGTTTTCTCCCAGATTGAATTTTGAAAAGGGCGATGTGATTCCGAAAACAGGCTTGTCTCTGGGGGTTTCCGCCGGGCCCATGTTTGCCGATCGTGGCTACCATGATTACTTTTATGAAGTTGAGCCCGTTAATGCCACGATGACGAGGCCGGTTTATACGCCCGGCGCGGGCTACAGCGGTTCGACCCTGACGGTTGGTCTGGGGAAAAGTTACAAACAATTTATATTTCACTCGTTCGTCAGCGCTGATTTTCTGCACGGCGCCGTGTTTGAGGACAGCCCGCTGGTTAAAACGAAAACATCCTGGATGGGTGGTTTCAGCATTACCTGGGTCTTTCTGAAATCGCAAAAGACTACGGCGGACGAAAGTCCGTATTAAGTGTTGTGAAGTTTACAGAATAAGGAAAATTTATGCTTTTTCTTCTGACGCGGTGGCTGGTCATTACCGTGGCCATTTTACTGGCTTCGGCCATTCTTCCCGGTATTCACGTGGATTCTTTGAAGACGGCCTTTATTGCCGCTGCGATTCTGGGAATCTTCAATGCTTTTTTGCGTCCTGTCCTGTTAATTCTGACATTGCCGCTGACCATTTTAACGCTGGGCATTTTTACTTTTGTTCTCAATGCCCTGATGCTTTTACTGGTTACAAAAATTTATCCGGTGTTTAAGGTTGACGATTTCTTTACCGCGTTTCTGGGCGCTCTGATCGTCAGTATCGTCAGCTGGATGGCCAACCGCTTCATTTTTATCAATACCTCCAAACCCGGGGGGGATCATCGCCGCAAACCGGATTATATTGATATGGAGCAGGGAGATGACGGGAAATGGCGCTAGACGAGACGCTCAACCTCACGCCCGCGATGAAGCAGTATGTCGAAATCAAGAAAAAATATCCCGACTGCATTTTGTTTTACCGGATGGGCGATTTCTACGAGATGTTTTTTGAAGACGCCCTGACGGCGGCGCCCATTCTGGAAATCACCCTGACCTCAAGAAATAAAACAAAAGAAGACGCTGTTCCGCTGTGCGGGTTTCCGTATCACGCCGCATCCGCCTATATTACCAAACTGGTGGAGAAGGGATTCAAGGTGGCCATCTGCGAGCAGGTGGAAGACCCCAAAAACGCCAAAGGTATCGTCAAACGCGACGTTATCCGCGTGATCACGCCCGGTCTGGTGCTGGATGAGGAAAATCTGAAAGCCGGTGAAAATAATTACCTGGCCTGCATTGCGGTCGGCAGGGATGTTCTGGGACTGGCTTTTCTGGATATCTCGACCGGTGAATTTCAAATGAGTGAATTTGTAAGCCGCGACGCGCTTCTTTCCGCGGTGGGCGGTCTGGATTTCAAGGAATTACTGGTCAGCAAAACGTTTCCTGATCCGGTATTGACGAAAATGCTGGAGGCGCAAATGCCTGCCGGTTGCCTCAATTATATTGAGGAGACATGTTTTGATCCCGGCTTGGCCGATGAGATTCTGAATCGGGAATTAACGGTCGATGTTTTGGAACAATCAAGAATTAAAGAACGATCGGCAGCCAGCATTGCCGTGGCCGTTATTTTACGATATGTCAATTCTACGCAGATGGTGCGCGCCGGCCACATTTCAGAAATTAAAGAGTACTTGCCTCAAAACTATTTGATCTTAAATGACACTGCCCGAAGAAACCTCGAAATATTTTCAACGATTCAGGATAACGCCCGCGCCGGTTCCCTTTTTTCCCTGATCAACGAAACACTGACGCCCATGGGGGCCAGGCGTTTACGCTGGTGGATGGGCTATCCTCTGGTGGCGCCCGAAAAGATTCGCGCCCGGCTGGCGGCGGTTGCGGAAATCAAGGATGATCATACGGCTCGGGCCGGTCTTCGCAAAGCGCTTTCGTGCATCTATGATCTGGAAAGACTGGCCGGACGTGTTGCGCTCAAAGTGGCGACGCCGCGCGATTTTGTCGCGCTGCAAACATCTCTGTCTGTCTTGCCCCGGTTGCAATCGCTCATGGCGGATTTTACCGCGCCTGCTTTGACGGCGATCCGCAAAGAGATCACCGATATGTCCGCCCTGGTGGATTTGCTTACCCGGGCGATTGTTCCCGATCCGCCGCTCCGGACGCAGGAAGGGGGATTCATTGCCGCCGGTTTCGATGACGGACTCGATCAATTGCGTTCCATCAGCCGCGACGGCAAGAAATGGATTGCCCAGTTGGAGGCCAAGGAAAAGCAGGCTACGGGCATTAACTCGCTTCGGGTCGGGTTTAACAATGTTTTTGGCTACTATATTGAGGTGACCAAAGCCAACGCCGCGCTGGTTCCCGACTCCTACGTGCGCAAACAGACGCTGGTCAATGCGGAACGCTATATCAATCAGGAACTAAAAGAATTTGAACAGACGGTTCTCCATGCCGAAGAAAAAATCCGCGAACGCGAAAATGAACTTTTCAATCAGCTGCGCGATGATCTGATGCCCTATGTTTCCGATATTCAGTATAATGCTTTCCGGGTGGCCGAACTTGACGCGCTTGGTGCGCTTGCGGAAGTGGCTGAAAAGTATTCCTACTCTTGTCCGGAAATCGATGATGAAGATACGATTGATATCAAAGAAGGACGACATCCGGTGGTCGAGACGGCTTTAAAAAAAGAAGGTTTTGTGCCCAATGACACGCTGCTGGATCTGCAGGGGAACCGCCTGCTGGTCATTACCGGGCCGAACATGGCCGGAAAATCCACCTACATCCGTCAGGTCGCCTTAATTGTGCTGCTGGCGCAGATGGGCAGTTTTGTGCCGGCGGCTCATGCCCGTATCGGCGTGGTCGATAAAATTTTCACGCGCATCGGCGCGTCGGACAGCCTGATGAAAGGTCAGAGCACCTTTATGGTGGAAATGATGGAGACGGCGCAGATTCTGACCGACGCAACATCCCGCAGTCTGGTCATCCTCGATGAAGTGGGCCGGGGAACTTCGACGTTTGACGGGTTGAGCATTGCCTGGGCGGCGGCTGAATATATCCACGATTTTGGCGGACGGGGGATTCGCACTTTGTTTGCCACGCATTATCATCAGTTGACGGATCTGGCCGCGTCTAAAGAAGGCGCAAAAAACTACAATATCGCCGTCAAGGAGTGGGGAGAGAAAATCATTTTTCTGCGCAAGATCATGGCTGGCGGAACGAGCCGCAGTTACGGCATCGAGGTGGCGCGGATCGCCGGCGTTCCGGCCGATGTGATTACCCGGGCCAGGGAAATTCTTCACAATCTGGAAAAAGGAGAGTTTGACGAGATCGGCATGCCCCGCATCGCCCGGGGGATCAACACCGCGAAGCAGACCAATCGACAGTTGAGTCTGTTTGTGGACAGTGAAGATGCTGTTCTGGAAGCGCTTCGTCAAATCGATATTTCTTCCATGACGCCGCTTGATGCGCTCAACAAATTAAGCGATCTGAAAAGTAAAATATAAAAAAGACTTGTATGGTCAGGGATGTTTTCGTGCGGACCTTGAGAAAAATTATATTCATTCTGATCATGGTCGCAATCGTTCTCGCGGCGGGGGTGGTTTATGCCCCGAGATACCTGGCTTATTCAACAAATTATGCCAAAGCGGATGCCGTTATTGTTTTGCTGGGTCCCGTTTTTAACGATCGTGAGAGATATGCCAGAGATTTAATTCAAAAAGGGATGGCAGACTATCTCATTATCCCGGCGTATCGTAAAACGTATTGCGTCGATCATGGAAAGCTGAAACCGTTGTCCGACAAAACAGACAAGAATAATATTAAAGGAAACATTGATCCTGTAGCTCTTCCATATTATGAAGATACCCACCTGGAGTTGATTGCCGCAAAAAAGACCATGAAAATGTACGGTCAAAAGTCGGCGATATTCGTCAGTGCGCCCTATCACATGCGCCGGATTCAAATCATGGTGGATAAGGAATTTGGCAAACAATCCAGGTATTATTTTTCGCCGACCCCCTACGAGACAGCCCCGTTAAACGCCTGGGAATTGAAGGCGTCCGACTGGAAAAAAATACGGAGAGAATACGTCAAGATTTTATGGTTTATGATTTATTCTCCGTGGACAAAATCATAGCTTAGTTGTCCGGTTTCAGGTACGGCAGAGCCAGTTGCACCTTTTTCAGCGCCTGCTTTTCAATCTGGCGGGCGCGTTCGCGGGTGATGTTGTATTTGTCGCCGATTTCCTGGAGGGTCAGCGGATCATCCGCCATGACGCGGTGTTTGATGATGTAGCTTTCGCGCTCGCTGAGATTGGCCAGGGCGCCGGCGATATCGCGCTTTACCAGGCTTCGTTCCTCATTTTTGATGAGCGACGTTTCCTGATCATCTCCGTCATGTTTCAGAAAATCCAGATGAGACGTTTCTCCGTCATCGTTGATGAATTCATTAAGAGATAGATCGCGCGTGCCCATGCGCAAATCCATTTCGGCGACTTCCGACCCTTTCACCCCCAGTGAATCGGCGATTTCGCTGAATTCGGGATTCTTTTTCGATATCGTTTCCAGTTGTTTTTTGGCCTGGCTTAATTTGAAGAAAAGTTTTCGTTGAGCCTGCGTGGTGCCGATTTTCACAATACTCCACGACTTGATGAGATAATTCTGGATATAGGCGCGAATCCACCAGACGGCGTAGGAGATCAGGCGATAGCCTTTGTAGGGATCGAATTTCTTGACGGCGTGAATGAGCCCGATGTTGCCTTCCTGGATTAAATCGGCCAGTTTGAAACCGTAGTTGCGGTATTCATGGGCGATTTTGACGACAAATCGCAGATTGGAAACAATCAGCTTTTCCGCAGCCTCCATGTCGTTATATTTCTTTAGTTGCACGGCAAGCTTGAATTCTTCTTCGGCGGTCAAGAGCGGAAAGCGGTTGATTTCTGTGATATATATATCAAGAGTGCCGGTGACGACGGGTAGCTTCAACGTTTGGGCCTCCTCAATAAATTAATCATAGCCGCTTTGTATCGAAGAGTGGATTTATGGTCAAGTAAATATTTCCGCTTCTTGACAGGCAAACCCTGAATGTTTATTGTATGAACAAAACAATCTAAGGATTTGAAATGAAATCAATTAACAAGACAATGGTCGAATCAGCCGTTAAACTGGCCCGCGAGGTGAAAGCCAGCTATCTGCTGATTTGCGTGGATGTTTTAAGCGAACTTTCCGAACTGCCGGAAGATGTCAAAGCATCCGAGCAATTCATTGTGGTCATGCCGGAGGACGCAGAACTGCCGGAGAAGCTGGCGAAATACGCGAAAAAACTGGATGTCCCCGACGTGAATTTGACACGGGTGGGCAAAATCAAAATCGCGATTGCCAAAGGCATCGTATCCGGGCTGTTTAAAAAGGGGGATAAAATTGTCTGCCTTTCCGGTGTGCCGAAGTTCGGTTATGCAGACAGTATTTTCTTAATTGATGTCGGTCGTGAATTTGAAATTTTGACGTCTGATTTTATTAATGATGTTGTGGAGGCTGTGAAGCCGGAGGTGTTCAATGCGACATTGAACATTGCCTGCGAACTGGCCGCGCAGGGGCGTGAAAACCGGAAAGTGGGAACGATCTTTGTGCTTGGGGATGATGAAAAAGTTTTGCAGCTTTCCCGGCAGATGATTATGAATCCGTTTTCCGGTTATTCCGAAGACGAACGTAATATTCTGAATCCGGAACTGGAAGAAACGATCAAGGAATTTTCCGCTATTGACGGCGCGTTTGTCATCACGTCCGATGGCGTGGTCGTGACGGCGGGCCGCCATCTGAGCGCCGCGCTGGAGAGCAAGGATTTTCCGGCAGGGCTGGGCAGCCGCCATATTGCCGCGGCGGGCATTACCCATGTGACCAAGGCCGTGGCGATGGTTATTTCCGAATCTTCGGGAAATGTCAGCGTTTTCAAAAACGGCAAGCTGTTTGTGACGATAGAAAAACCGGTGGAATAGAAAGAGGTGAGTGATGAGATTTGATAAATTCACATTGAAAGTACAGGAAGCGCTGCAGGATGCTCAATCCCTGGCGGGGACTCTGGGGCACCAGTCCATTGAGCCGGAACATCTTCTGATCTGTTTTTTGCGGCAGGAAGACGGCATTGCCGGCGCCATTCTGAATAAACTGAACGCATCGCCGCAGAAAATCGAGCAGGAGCTTGATCATTATCTGAAAAAACAGCCGAGCGTTCAGGGCGCGGGCTCCGGCCAGATTTACTTAGGCGTCAGGCTCAATAAAATATTCGATAAAGCGACGACCGAAGCGGCGCAGCTCAAAGACGAGTATGTTAGCGCCGAACATGTGCTGGTGGTGATCGCCGAAGAAAAGGAAGGCCAGGCCGGGAAAATCCTGCGCCAGGCGGGTATAACCAGAGACAATATTTTTAAAGCGCTGGTGGACATCCGCGGCAATCAGCGCGTGACGGACCCGAATCCGGAAGGGAAGTATCAGGCCCTTGATCGTTATGCCAGGGACTTCAATGAACTGGCGCGCAAAGGAACATTTGATCCGGTGATCGGCCGGGACGAAGAAATCCGCCGCATCATGCAGGTGCTGTCGAGGCGCACCAAGAATAATCCCGTGCTCATCGGCGAGCCGGGCGTCGGCAAGACGGCTATCGTGGAAGGCCTGGCGCAGCGCATCGTCAACGGCGATGTGCCGGAAAACCTGAAAAATAAGCGGGTGATCGGTCTGGATGTCGGCGCTTTGATTGCGGGGGCGAAATATCGCGGTGAATTCGAAGAGCGTCTGAAAGCGGTTTTGAAGGAAGTCATCAGCGCCGAAGGGGAGATTATCCTCTTTATTGATGAAATTCATACTGTCGTTGGAGCGGGCGCGTCGGAAGGGTCGATGGACGCCTCCAACATGCTCAAACCGGCGCTGGCGCGGGGCGAGTTGCGCTGCGTGGGCGCGACAACACTCAACGAATACCGCAAATACATCGAAAAAGACGCAGCGCTGGAGAGACGTTTTCAACCGGTTTTTGTTAAAGAACCGACGGTTGAGGATACGATAGCCATTCTGCGCGGCCTCAAGGAGCGTTACGAAGTCCATCACGGCGTACGAATCAAGGATTCGGCTATTGTGGCGGCCGCAACCCTGTCGCATCGTTATATCACGGACCGGTTTTTGCCGGATAAAGCGGTGGACTTAATCGATGAAGCCGCGTCGCGCCTGAGAATCGAGCTCGATAGCATGCCGTTGGAGATTGACACGATTGATCGGAAAATCATTCAACTGGAAATTGAAAAACAGTCCTTGAAAAAGGAAACGGATAAGACCGCCAAAGAAAGACGCGACAAGATCGAAAAGGAACTGGCTGAACTCAAGTCCAGCATGGATCAGATGAAAGTTCACTGGTCGGCGGAGAAGGACATCATTAAAAAAATTCAGCAGATCAAGAGCCGGATGGAATCTCTGAAAACGGAGGAAGCCAACGCCCAGCGCGAAGGCAATCTGGCCAGGGCCGCGGAGATCCGCTACGGGAAGCTGGTAGAACTTGACCGGCAGCTCAAAGCAGATCAGATGAAGCTGGAAGAGGTTCAGAAAAACAAACAGATGCTGAAAGAAGAAGTGGATGCCGAAGACGTGGCGGAAGTGGTCGCCAACTGGACGGGCATTCCGCTGGCCCGCATGATGGAAAGCGACGTGCAGAAGCTGATTCACATGGACGAGCGCCTCAAGATGCGCGTGATCGGTCAGGATGACGGCATCCAGGCTGTTTCCGCGGCGTTGAGGCGCGCCCGTTCCGGGTTACAGGATCCGAACCGCCCCATCGGATCGTTCATTTTTCTGGGGCCGACCGGTGTCGGCAAAACCGAACTGGCCCGCGCTCTGGCGGAATTCATGTTCGATAATGAACAGGCGATGATCCGCATTGATATGTCGGAGTACATGGAAAAGCATGCCGTGGCGCGTCTGATCGGCGCTCCGCCCGGCTATGTCGGCTATGACGAGGGCGGTTATCTGACCGAAGCCGTCCGGCGCAAACCATACAGCGTGCTGCTCTTTGATGAAATCGAAAAGGCGCATCCGGATGTGTTCAACATCCTGCTGCAGATTCTCGATGACGGCCGGCTTACCGACGGCCACGGCCGTACGGTTGATTTTAAGAATACCGTGGTGATCATGACCTCCAACGTCGGAAGTGGGTGGATACAGGATCCGTCGCTCGATGAAGAGGACAGAAAGAATCGTTCCATGGAAGCGCTGCGGGCGACATTCAAGCCGGAATTCTTAAACCGCATTGACGATATCATTATGTTTCATGGATTGACGCTGGAAGACATTAACCGGATTGTCGGAATTCAACTCGGTCTGCTGGACAAGCGCCTCAAGGAGCGCAAGCTCAGCATCGAATTGACAGACGCGGCGAAAAAATATATAGCCGAGCAGGGTTACAGCCCGGTTTACGGGGCGCGGCCACTGAAAAGATCGCTGCAAAAACTCGTTTTGGATCCGCTGGCGCTCGACATTCTGGCCGGCAAATTTGCAGAAGGAGATCGCATTGCGGTCGGTTTGTCCAAAGGGGAGATTACGTTCAGTAAAAAGAGTTAAAGGTGTAGGGGCGGGTTAATCCCGCCCTTTATAAGACAGGACAAGAGGGGGATGGTTGTCATGGCGGAAGAAAAAAAGGGTGAAGGATTTGTTGTTAAAGACAGACGTTTTTCGGAAGAGTCGGAGACCAAAGAAGAACCGGCTGCGGCAAAAGAACCGGATATAAAAGAAAAGGCGGATGCATCCGCAACCGAACCGATGGACTATCCCTCGGTTAATTTTACGAACTTTGTCATATCGCTTTCCACATCCGCTTTGTTTCATTTCGGCGATTTCCCGGAATACGAAGGAGGCAAAGCCGAAAAGAATCTGCCGGCGGCCAAGCAGACCATTGATATTCTGGATATGCTGCATGAGAAAACCAAAGGGAATCTTGACGAGAATGAAGCCGGTTTAATCCAGGGTATTCTTTATGAACTGAAAATGCGCTACGTCAAAGAAAAGGGCTGACATGCTGAGGTATGCGCCCGCGAAAATCAACCTATTGCTGCGTGTACTGGGGAAGCGTCCCGACGGTTATCACGACCTGGCTTCCGTTATGCAGCAAATATCTGTTTATGACGAATTAACCTATTCCCTCCGTCCGGATGGAATAAAGCTTTCCTGTCCGGGCGCCGACCTCCCCACCAATGATCAAAATCTGATATACCGCGCCGCTCAGTCTATTTTTTATCATACCGGTTATCAGGGCGGTGTGGAAATTATTCTGAACAAGCACATTCCTTCCGCCGCCGGACTGGGCGGCGGAAGTTCGGATGCTGCAACAACCCTGATGGCTTTAAATGACTTGTGTTCACTGAACGTCAGTCAAAATGATCTGATGAAAATCGGGTCGAAACTGGGGGCTGATGTCCCTTTTTTCATTTTTGCAACCTCGGCCTTTGCCACGGGCATTGGTGACAAACTCCAGAGGCTGCATGATTTGCCTGAAATCAATCTGGTTTTAATCAATCCCGCCTTTCCCCTCTCCACAAAAACGGTTTACGAAAACCTTAATTTAACATTGACAAAGAAAAAAAATAATTATAGCATTCCGCGATTTTACGCACTAGGCGATGTTATTCGGGAATTGCATAATGATTTAGAAGCGGTATCGCTTACGATGCATCCCGAATTGAATGATTTCAAGCAAATGCTGGTTAGAGAAGGCGCCCTGGGTGCATTAATGTCGGGCAGTGGTCCCACGCTATTTGGAATTTTTGCGGATGAAAAATCAGCCCAAGAAGCGCGGGAGGCGATTTTAAAGAAAGTTTCCGGATACTGTCGGGTTTTCTTTGCCAAATCACTGTAGGGGCGAATGATTATTCGCCCCTAACGAATTGTTATTCGGTATTGAATTTAACAGAAAGACGATGGGGCGTCGTCAAGCGGTAAGACACAGGATTTTGGTTCCTGCACTCGGAGGTTCGAATCCTCCCGCCCCAGCCAGAAAAGATTGTGGAGAAATATTTAAATGCTAGAAAGAATAAGGGTTTTTTCCGGTAACGCTAATATACCGCTGGCACAAAAAATGTGTGAAAAATTGGGTGTAACTCTGGGAAAGGCCAATGTTACCACCTTCAGTGACGGAGAAACGCGCGTCGAAATCAATGAAAATGTTCGGGGCATGGATGTTTTCATCATCCAGTCCACCTGTACACCGGTGAACAGCACTTTGATGGAACTTCTCATTATGATCGATGCCATGAAGCGGGCTTCGGCCGATCGCATTACCGCTGTTGTTCCTTATTATGGATACGCCAGACAGGATCGAAAAGTTGCCCCCCGCGCCCCCATTTCAGCAAAGCTGGTGGCTGATCTGATCACAACCGCAGGCGCCCAGCGCCTTTTAGCCATGGATTTGCATGCCGGTCAGATTCAGGGTTTCTTCAACATTCCGGTGGATAATCTTTTTGCCACGCCGGTTTTAATTGATTACATGAAAAGAAAATATCAGGATGATACCGTGGTGGTCTCACCGGATACGGGTGGCGTGGAAAGAGCCCGGGCTTTCGGCAAGAGACTGGGGGCGTCGCTGGCCATTATCGACAAAAGACGGGAAGGCCCCAATGAAGCCCAGGTGATGAATATTATCGGTAACATAAAAGGGAAACGGGTGATCATTCTGGATGATATGGTGGATACGGCGGGGACGGTTGTTCAGGCGGCCGGCGCTTTGATGGATGCGGGCGCTCTCGAAGTATCCATTTGCTGCACGCATCCGGTTTTATCCGGTCCGGCGATTGATCGGATTGAAAACTCCAATATCAAGGAATTTATCGTTACGGATACGATACCTTTAAGTGAAAAGGCGGCTAATTGTGAAAGAATAAAAGTGCTGTCGGTGTCCGGCCTGTTATCTGAAGCCGTGCGCCGCATATATTATGACGATTCAGTAAGCTCATTATTTATTTAGGAGGAGAGAGGTAAATGGAGATAACCGATTTGGCGGCCCAAGTCCGTAAAGAAACGAAGAAAGGTCCAGCGCGCCGACTGCGGCAGCAAGGATTTGTGCCAGCTATTTTTTATGGCGGATCCACGGAAAACATATCGCTGGCCGTAAAAAGCAGTGACCTGCTGAAGCTGCGTAAGGAAAAGAAAGATCACGCCTTCATTAAACTGATTATTGATGACGGCGGGCAGAAGCTGGAGAAGCTTTCCCTGATTAAGGAATTCCAGACGCAACCGTTAACCGGCAAATTCTATCACGCGGATTTTTATGAAGTGGATATGAAAAAGAAGCTCGCCTTTGACGTCACGTTGAATTTTACAGGTAAAGCGATTGGCGTTGAAAACGGAGGAGAACTCCAGCATATCAAACGCGAAGTGAAAGTTTTGTGTCTGCCGACCGACCTGCCTGATCATATTGATGTGGAGATTACAGCCATCGAGATCGGCCATTCTATTAAAGTCAAAGACATAACGCTTCCTGAAGGACTGACCCATCTGGATCCGCTGGACGCCGCTGTCGTGTCGGTTGCCGCCGTTAAGGTTGTGAAGGTTGAAGCCGCTGAAGCAGTTCCGGCGGAAGGTGAAGCGGTTCCTGCGGCTGCCGCGGCTGAACCGGCAAAGGAAGAAAAGAAGGAAAAGGGAAAATAAGATATTACCGGAATTGGACGGAAGATCATGCTTCCCTCTGCTTTTGCAAAAATACTTTTTCGTTTTCGAAAAGAGAGGGAGTACATGGATTATCTGATTATCGGCTTAGGTAATCCGGGTAAACGCTATGAAACGACCCGGCACAATATCGGGTTTATGGTACTCGAGAAACTGGCCAGGCGGTTGGAAATAGCATTGAAACAGAAGAGTTTCAATGCGTTGTGGGGTAAAGGGACCATTGACGGGAAAAATATCCTGCTGGCCAAGCCTCAAACATTCATGAATTTGAGTGGCACTGCGACAAGGCAGTTGCAGTCGTTCTTTAAAACGGATATCAGCAATCTCATCGTTATTCACGATGATCTCGACTTGCCTTTCGGTTCGGTCCGGCTGAAGGCGGGCGGAGGGACTGCCGGTCATAAAGGGCTGGCATCTATCGAGACTAACTTGGGAACTTCCGGTTTTATGCGGGTGAGACTGGGTATTGGCAAACCAGTTGACAAATCCCGAATTGAAGGTTATGTGTTGGAGCCTTTTGGGAAGGAAGAGAAAATTGTTTTGCCGGACGTTCTTGGAAGGGCAACCGATGCGAGCGCTGAAATTGTTTTAAACGGTCTGCAACAAGCTGTAAGCAAGTACCAGACAAAAAATATAAATTTTTTTAAAAAGGAGGAATAGTGAATGTTTAGAAACAAAAGAAGTATTTGGACATTTTTACTGAGCGGTTTGATGATCTTACTCGCCGCCGGCGCCGCTTTTGCGGGCGAAGCGAACATCCAGCTGCCTGATTTGAAGACGATTACGTTTTTTGGCGGCTCACTTGCGGGGACGACCATTCTTAACGTCGGGTTGCTGGTCTGCCTGGTCGGTTTAGGATTCGGTTTCATGCAGTACTCGCAGACAAAAAATCTGCCTGCGCACAAGTCCATGCTGGATGTCTCCCAGACCATCTGGGAAACCTGCAAGACCTATCTTTTACAGCAGGGCAAATTCCTGTTCGCTTTATGGGTCCTGATTGCCATTTGTATTGTTTACTATTTTGGCGTTCTTTCGGAGATGGGGACATCAAACGTACTCATCATCCTGATTGCTTCCGTTGTGGGTATTCTTGGTTCCTATGCGGTGGCCTGGTTCGGGATTCGTATCAACACGGTTGCTAACTCCCGCGCCGCTTTTGCCTCTCTTTCCGGCAATCCCCTCAACATCGTCAACATCTGCCTGCGTTCCGGCATGAGCGTGGGGCTGGTTCTGGTCAGCATCGAGCTGCTCGTCATGCTTATCATCCTGGTTTACATTCCTCAGGATGTGGCCGGTTCGTGTTTCATCGGCTTCGCCATTGGTGAATCCCTGGGCGCTTCCGTCCTTCGTATCTGCGGTGGTATCTTCACCAAGATTGCCGACATCGGTTCCGACCTGATGAAGATCGTCTTCCATCTTCCCGAAGACGATCCGAAAAACCCCGGTGTTATCGCCGACTGTACGGGTGACAACGCTGGTGACAGCGTCGGTCCCTCAGCGGACGGTTTTGAAACCTACGGCGTGACAGGCGTTGCCCTGATTACTTTCCTTGCCTTGGCGCTGAAAGACAGCCCTGAAATGGGCGGCAGGTTGATTATCTGGATTTTCGCCATGAGAATCCTCATGGTCCTGACCTCGCTTGCTTCTTACTTCATCAATGATGGTATCAGCAAGGCCGTTTTTGGTGGTAAAAAAGAATTCAACTTCGAACATCCATTGACGAATCTGGTTTGGATTACTTCGATCGTTTCCATCGCCGTCACCTTTATTGCCAGCTATTACCTGCTGGGAGACCAGATTGAGGGTCTGTGGTGGGCGCTGGCCACCATCATCAGTTGCGGAACCATCGCCGGCGCTTTGATTCCGGAATTTACCAAAATATTCACCAGTACGTCTTCACGTCACTGCGAAGAAGTTGTGAATGCTTCCAAGCAGGGCGGTGCTTCATTGAACATTCTTTCCGGTCTGGTAGCCGGTAACTTCTCCGGTTTCTGGCTGGGCATGGTTATTATGTTATTGATGTTCATCGCGTACATGGTGTCGAAGCAGGCGTCCGTTATGGCGATTATGCCCCCGGCGTTCGCATTTGCCGCGCCCGTGTTTGCTTTCGGTCTCGTGGCCTTCGGCTTTCTGGGCATGGGCCCTGTGACCATCGCGGTCGATAGTTTTGGTCCGGTTTCCGACAACGCACAGTCCATTTACGAATTGTCCTTGATTGAATCGCGTCCTGACACGAAAGAGGCTGTTAAAAAAGAATACGGCATTGCACCTGACTTTGAACTGGCCAAGCACTTCCTGGAATCCGCGGACGGCGCGGGCAATACCTTCAAAGCGACAGCCAAGCCCGTGTTGATCGGCACCGCCGTTGTCGGCGCCACCACCATGGTGTTCGGCATCATCATTATGCTCGAAGGTCTCTTCGGCGATGTTATCAAACATCTTTCTCTGGTTCAGCCGGAAATCATTCTGGGTCTGATTGCCGGTGGCAGCGTTATTTACTGGTTCTGCGGCGCTTCCATTCAGGCGGTTGTCACCGGCTCTTATGAGGCGGTTGTGTATATTAAAAAGAACATCAAACTGGACAAGAAGGAAGCTTCGATTGAAGACTCCAAGGAAGTCGTCAAGATTTGTACCCAGTATGCTCAAAAGGGTATGATCAACATCTTCATCGTGATCTTCTTCATGTGTCTGGCGTTTTCCTTCTTTAACCCCTACTTCTTCATCGGTTACCTGATCGGCATCGCCTTCTTCGGTCTGTTCCAGGCGATCTTCATGGCTAACGCCGGCGGTTGCTGGGACAATGGCAAGAAGATTGTTGAAGTTGACCTGAAGATGAAAAACACCCCGTTGCATGAAGCCAGTGTTGTCGGCGACACCGTCGGCGACCCCTTCAAAGATACCTCTTCCGTATCTTTGAACCCGATCATCAAATTCACGACCCTGTTTGGATTGCTGGCTACGGAAATTGCAGTCACCATGAAGGACCCGAGTCTGAAAATGGGTCTGGCCGTCCTGTTCCTGCTGATCGCTCTTGTTTTCGCGTATCGTTCTTTCTACAGCATGAGAATTTCCGCGGAGAAACTGGGCTAATTCAGAAGACTAACCCTTAACCTGAAAAGGCGCTCCCGAAACGGAGCGCCTTTTTTTATCTGCCATCTTTTAATAAGATAATTATAAACGACCTTGCAATCATATAAAGTTTGCTGTAAAGAATCGCCGATATATTTTCCCGATGTCCATAGAATTAATTAGTTTGAAGACGTAGTATGTTGATAGAATTTGCTGTCGTGTTTGAGTTCTGTCGGAGAGTTTTCAAGACATTTATTATAATCAACAACCTGAATATCTCCCGGGGTGGGTACTTTAGTTTGGGAGTTGAGAATACAATTATGCGTAAAATGATGTTCATTGCCGTCATGTTAATCCTTCTGAACCCGATTATTGCCTATGCCGGGTCATTGGATAATGACGTCAACATCGATACAGGTAACCGCGTTATTGCTCAAGCAGAGATTCCTGCTGTCTCCTCTGAACCCGTTGCACCATCAGACGCCATAAATGAAAATGTTAATCAAAATGAAACGCAAACCAATCAGCCGGTATTACCTGAGCAAGAGGAAAAGATAATACTTCCGGAAGCAAAAACATCCCAAAATCAGCCGGGGCAAGTGGTTAAGCCGCTCACGGTGTCGAATGTCGTTCAAGCGCCAACTGGTGTAACCAGGCAGACAGCGGCTGAATCTTCCACAAGTCAGAAGGAAGCGGCTCCTCAATCAGCGCCCGCAACACAAAGTATTCCTACACAGATACGCTCACCAAAAACCAATGAATCGCTTGATAAACGACTGAAAGATATATTTGGCCGCATGAAAAACAGTCAGGTTCAAAAAAAACAGCCGGGTCAGGAAATTGCGTCGCCGACAGGGACGCAACCTGTTCAATTACCGGCGGGTAAATTTGCACCTCCGAGTCTGTCTCAACCGCCGGCTGCCGGTCAAAACAAGTCTCTGTTTGTTTCGAAGGGAAACGTCAGTCTGAATTTTGATGATGCCGATATTTATTCCGTGATCCAAACCGTTTTTGGCGAGATACTCAAAGTCAATTACATTATTGATTCGCGGGTGAAAGGCAGAGTCACGTTCCGATCGGTTGCACCCGTGGCCAGGGAAAAAGTTTTGCCGCTCATGGAAGTCATCCTGAGATTGAACGGCGTGGCGATTATTGAGGAGAGTGAGCTATACAGAATCATCCCCATCAGTGATCTCTCACGGGAACCCTCGGAAATAAAGATTGGCCGAAAAATGATCGAAGCCGATCTTAAAGGCAAAGCTGTTTTGCAGATTGTTCCGCTCAATTATGTGCAGTCATCGGAAATCGTCAAACTGATCAGCCCTTTTGTTTCCACCAATGCCGTTGTTGTGGATGTGCCCAAGGCCAATCATATCATTATTGCGGACACCGATGCCAATGTGAAACGCATTCTGAATTTAATTGAATATTTTGATTCGGAAATGAAAGAAAAAAAAGGTGTCAGAGTATTTGTTCATCATGTGCAGAATGCCAAATCCAAAGATATTGTGACCATGTTGCAGCAGGTATATTTAGGCGCAAAGACGCAAACAACCGACAGAATCAGTAAACCATCCACGGGGCAAACGTCCGTTACAACGCAAACACAATCTGTTGTCGTGAGCGCTCAAGCCGGTGGTGTTGATGCGGTTGTCTCGGATGCCGTTAAAATATTTGCCGATGAAAAATTAAACGCCGTGGTCATATTAGGCACGCGTGAGGATTACGATATTATTAAGCAGACCATCAACGAACTGGATCTGGTTCCCCGGCAGGTATTAATTGAAGGCACCATTGCCTCCATTTTATTAACGGATAAGATGAATTTAGGACTGGCCTGGTCTCTCAAAACGAGTATGGGCGAGCTTAATCCGATAAACATATCCTTTAATCCTTCAACATTAACGGTTGATCCGGCAAAGCCGACCGCCGCGGGTCTTAATGTAATCGGGGTAGAATCCGGCAGTACAGTGAGAGCGGTGATTAACGCGCTGGCCTCGCAATCGAAGGCTAAACTTCTGGCTTCGCCGCACATTACGGTATCCGATAATAATGAAGCAAGAATTCAGGTTGGCCAGCAGGTGCCTATTCCGACATCGGAAACGTATTCGACAACCAGCACAATACCTATCCGAACCATTCAGTATAAGGATATTGGTATCATTTTGAAGGTAAAGCCTTTGATCAACGACAGCGGTTTGATCAATCTGCAAATATCGCAGGAAGTCTCAACCTATTCGACGGACATATTATATAAAGATGAAAAACAAATTATTCTCCAAAAGACGGAAGCCTCAACCAATCTGGTTGTTAAGGATGGCCATACCATCGTCATCGGCGGTTTGATCAGAGAAGATGATAGCAAGTCCAGATCCGGTATCCCCTGGCTTTCTAAAATACCGATACTCGGTTATCTGTTCGGTAATACTGAGAATGGCAATACCAGAACGGAACTGGTTATTTTATTGACACCTTATATTATCAAAAATCAGGAAGATGTTGCCTCCATAACCAATAAGTTTACCGAAAGAGTTACCGATAAAGAAATCATTGAAGGGCTGCAAAAAAATGTTCATAACGGAAATCAGGAACCCAAAGAAGCCGAGAAGAAAAAATAGCCAAATGCTTTGACGCAAAGATCATCAAGGCAAGAAAATTTACAAAAGTTTACATTTTTTTTGACACACAGTTTATTTTGACATAAGTGACATTTGCTTTTTTACAAAATTTAAATTTTCCAACAAAAGATTAACAGCACCATAAAAGACAAGTTGCAAGCAGAACAGCCGCAGGAAGTATTCTTGCGCCATTCACAGATGCAACAGGATTAAAAAATACGAAAGCAGGAGTTGGGCCATGCGGTGAAGATCGATTTTATCTTTGGTGGTAGTGGCCATATTAATTAGTATTTTAAGCGCCAAGAAGTGAATATTCTAAAGGGGAGTGGACTTATGCCTGCAGGAAGGTTGTGGGAGGAACATATGAGGAGAATTAAGGTAACTTGTTTAAATGTTTTTATTTCAGTAATAATTTTATCCTGTTTATTTGCTGTCTTGTGCTTGATGTTACCATCCATTACGTTTGCGGGAACAACCGGTGGTAACAATGATCTGGGAGTTGCTGCAGAAATAAAATTAACACCGGAAATTAATACAGCCGGTTTTTCCGGTGACGCCAACATATCAATTTCTATTATTGTGCCGCCTGGCAGAGCCAATATCAAGCCGGACCTGAAACTTACCTATAACTCTTCATCAGGCGATGGATGGATTGGCCTTGGTTGGAATATCGAAATTGGTTCGATTCAACGACAAACCAAGAACGGCATTAATTATAATAATAATGACTATTTTATTGGCAGTGGAAATGAATCCGGCGATCTCGTTTTAAAAAGTGGCAGCGAATATGGAATGAAGATAGAGGAATCTTTTTCAAAATTTTTCAAAGATTCCGATGGTTGGAGGGTATTAGCAAAAGATGGCACAATTTATTATTATGGGAAAACGGCGGATTCTCGTCAAAACTGTCCAGGCTCATCCAGTACATTCAAATGGCATTTAAATAGAGTTCAAGATTCTAATGGCAATTACATGGACATCAGCTATACCAATGACAATAATGAAATTTACATTGATACGATTAGCTATACGGGGAACGTTAACGATTCAACCTCCGCCGTTAATCTGGTCAAATTCTACTATACGAGCCGTAGCAATGCGATGACATACGGGATCGGCGGGATTAGTCTGGTTAAGGTAAGCAGATTATTGAGAGCCATTGAAGTAAAAGCAAACAGTGCACCTGTTCGTATATACGGATTTGAATATCATGGTGAGTCTGACACGGCATTACCGATTCTTTGGAAAGTTACCGAATATGATAATACCGCCACGATCTCCACAAATATTTTCAGCGGCACCACTATCAGCGGGAGCGCCCTCCCACCCATCCAGACTACTCATTATGAAAATGATACTACTCTTTCCGGTTCGTATTCAAACGAGGATTATGTTTTGACAAAGAATAAATATATAATTGGAGATTTTAATGGTGATGGATTGACGGATTACATATGGATTGACTTCTCTGACATTAACATTCCTGGGAACATGTATTACGTGGTCAACTTACGTAACGGCAGTGGTTCATTCGACAGTTCTTCACAGGTAATCAACGGTCATTCTTATACCATGAACTCTTGGTTATTTGCCACTGGCGATTTCAATGGTGATGGTAAAACGGATATGCTGTTTGCGAAATCAGGGACCACCTATGATTTCCAGGTCTATTTGAGCAACGGTTCCTATTTTCAATCAACACCGACTACAACAAATGGTAATATACCAACCACAATTGTTACATATTCAGGCATGAAGTTTGTCACCGGCGACTTCAACGGTGATGGTTGCATAGATATTATGTACATTAATCTTGGGACTGGAGCGCGTGCTGTCCATCTGAATAACGGCAGCGGTAATTTCGGCAGTGGTATTCCTATAAGCCAAACCGGATATTATTCAGGCCACACTTTTAAAATGGGGGATTTCAACGGCGATGGCAAGACGGATTATATGTTTGCATCCGTGACGGGGAATCCAACTGACGTATTTTTAAGTGATGGTTCAGGCGGCTTTACTAAAGTCACCACGAATGGTGTAAACTATGTATCCTCACGGACCGGCATTCAGACTGGCGATTTCAACGGCGACGGCAAGACGGATTACATGTGGATCGAATACGCAAGCAATACATACCATATTTTTTTTAGTCTTGGGGATGGCAAATTTTCTGGTCCTGTGGACATTTGTCCAAGCGCGGTGAATTACATTTATTGGACTCCCTATACCAGTGATTTCAACGGCGACGGCAAGACGGATATCATGTGGGTGCGGGATAACAATGAGCCGGTGCTTTATTTGAGCAAGGGGGATGGGTCTTTTTCATCCGCCATCATTAGCGCAGATGTATTTCCGGGTAGCCCTTGGGTTTTTGCCACCGGTGATTTCAACGGCGATGCCAGAGAGGACATGATCTTCCTCAATACTTCTCTAGCCACTTATCCTTCAAATCAAAGAACCCGCTATGTCGCTCTGACTAAACCCACTGATCCTAAATCATTACTGAAAAGCATCACAAACATGACAGGCGGCATTACATCACTTGAATACAAACCGTCATCAACATTCATCAATACGCTTTTGCCATACAACAAACCCTTGGTTACAAAGATTACCAAAAATGACGGTTTGGGAAATACGTCTGTTCAGCAATATGAATATGCTCAAGGTAAGCATGATTTTGTTTTAAGAGAATTCCTTGGATTCGGCTATGTTAAAACAACACAACCCGATAGTTCGATCATCGTAACCAATTATCATCAGGACGAATATCTCAAAGGCCTTGTTAAAGACACCGCTTTATATAATCCGGGTGGCGCCGTATTAATGAACACGGTCAATACATGGATTGCCCAGATTTTATCAGGCGCCTGGAAGTTCGTGAAGTTGGATTCAACAAAAACGACATACAATAACAATGGATCGTATTTTACACGAAACCAATATACCTATAATACAACCCATGGCGGTGTGACCAGTGTGGTGACCACCGGCACCGGAGCGGAACAAATTACCTACGATTATAATTACGCCAATTACGGAACCTGGCTGTGGAAGAAGACATTGGAGAAGGTAACAGGCGCCACGAGCGGCGTGGTCAGAAAAACAGAGTATGATTATTTTACTACGACTGGGAATTTGAAGAAGGAGACAAAATGGGAGGTATTGGATAACACCAAGAACCAAATCACGTGGATGACTTATTACGGCAATGGTAACTTGCGGACAGTTACGGATCCCCGCGAATACGTTACAACCACGGAATATGAAACAACAACCAAGACGTTTCTCAGTAAAGTTATCAAACCGACAACGGCAAACGGCATCCCCCACATTACTCAGTATCTTGATTATGATTACAGGGTGGGCAAACCAAAAACCGTCATCGATGAAAACAACCAAGCGACAACCTATGCGTATGACAGTTTCGGCCGTTTATATCAGACGAACCATCCGGACGGCGGACAAAACCTGGTTTTTTATACTGATAGTGCTGTGCCGCGCTATGAACAGAACCGGATTAAAGAGTCTGCAACATCATATATCGACAAATATCAATACTATGACGGATTCAACCGGCCTATTCAGACCGTTACCTTCGGCACGAACGGCAAACGCATTGTAACCAGAACATATTATGACTTAATGGGTCGCATCTGGCAAGTCAATGGTCCATACTTCAGCGAAACTGGTACCACCGCTTATCCTTATGCCAAAAATGAATATGATTATCGCGGCAGAATACTGTCGATGAAAAAACCCGATGATGAATATATAACTACGACAACAACTTATTCTTATTCCGAAAAGGCAAGCGGCTTTTTCACCGCAATTACCGATCCGGACGGAAAAATAAAAGAAGAAAAGAAAGACCATCTGGGGCGGATAATTCAGGTTACTGAAGATGCGGCAAGCGGCGGCTTTAACTTAAAAACATATTATACATATAACGCCGCAGGAGACATGCTGACCGCTACGGACGCCGCTGCGAATGTGACAACCATTACCTATAACACGCTTGGCCAGAAAAAGGACATGACCGACCCGGATCGAGGAAAATGGTATTACACGTATGATTTAAACGGCAATTTAGCCACACAGCAAGACGCCAAAGGTCAATTTCAGACCTTCACCTACGATGAATTAAACAGAATAATGACGAAGAATGCCTCTTATACCGGGACAACCTGTCCCAACGGCGGCACCTATAACGGGTCAAATTGCCAGCAAAGTGTAGATTCAGGTTATACCTGCCCCTTATCCGGTTCTAAATTTGAAAGCAACGCGACGTGCAGTACCAATTGCAGTATCGGCTCCTGCATAATGAATGGACTTGCGGGCACCTTCTACTGTACAAAATACGGCGGATATGACGGATACCATTGTTATACGGGCTGCAGCACGAACGGGTATTGCAACAACATGACTTGTCCGTCCGTCCTGCCAATTCTGCCGGGGGCGGATACCTGCCCGTCCGGCGCCAGCATAACATCTGCCGGCATGATTTACGCGGAGAGTTCATATTTGACTGGTATTGATAGCAGTTACATCTGTAGTGGCGATTGGTATAACATCTATACCTATACAAGCAGCAGTTACTGGACATGTACATTAAACGGCGGGCAATATCCGGCAGCTGGCTCATGCGCGACCTCCTGTTATCAGAGCGCCGCCTGTACGGGACCTGTCTCTTCCTGCCCGCCCGGCTGGACGCTTTCCGGAACAACGTGCACCCAGTCGCCTGTCATTCAATCAACCGCAGAACCAACCGTAACTTATACATACGACAGTACGGGCATTGCCTACGGCACAGGAAGACTTGCCGGCGTCACCAACACAAAAGTGACAAACACCGTCCTGGGTTATGATGAAATGGGACGGAAACTAGGCGAGCGCAGGACATTTGTTCCCGAGGGCTTAAACTATGACACGTGGTACGGTTATGATCTTGCCGGTAAAATGACGGACATAACCTATCCGGACAACTATCATGTTATGTATGATTATTATCCCGGCACGGGTTTATTCAAAACCGTTACGGGCTCCGACGGAATACAATATTCCGCTTACAGTTTATACGAACCCACGGGGAAGATTGGCCAAGTCAACCATGCCAACGGCGCGGCAACCCGATATACATACGGCGACAAATCGACCCGGCTCTATGGCATCGTCACGACGACGCCCGGTCCGGATTTGCAGGATATCGGCTATCGATATACCGCAGCCGGCGATCTGGCTCAAATCAATGATTACCTGAACAGTGTAGATTTTACCTATACCTACGACAACCTGCATCGCCTGAGAGGCGAGACCAACACCGGCGTCTATCCGGCCAATACGTATGATTATGACACCATCGGCAATATCACGAAAAAGACGATGGGTTCGTCCAGTTATGTGTACAGCTATGTCTATCCCCGGAAGCATGCCGTATCGTCTATTGCGGTAAACGGCGGAACACCGGTTGTATTCGGTTACGATGCCAACGGCAATACGACCGGCGGGCCGGATTTTACCGACACGGCCGCCACCGGCACACGCACAGTCACCTATAACATGGACAATATGCCGGCAACGCTCACCTATACCAAGGGCGGCAACACCACCGTCTCGGAATTCACATACGACGGCGCGGGACTGCGTGCGAAAAAGAAGGTAGGCGGCAGCGCCACTTACTATGTCAATGCCAATTATGAAGTGAAAGACGGAGTGGCGACCAAATACGTCACGGCGGCGGATTTGAAAATCGCGCAAATCAAGGGAAACGCCGTTTCCTATTATCACAAGGACCATCTTAACAGTTCCTCGGTCATGACCAATGCGTCGGGAGTCAAAGTGGAAGGGACGGAGTACGCGCCCTATGGCACGGTCCGCACCTTTGCCGGCACGCCCGTGACCAGCTACCGTTATACGGGCAAGGAACTGGACACTGATACGGGGCTTTACTACTATGGGGCACGATACTACGATCCGATGATTGGACGGTTTATTACGGCGGATTCGGTTGTTTCGGACTTCTATGATCCGCAGGATTTGAACCGTTATGCATATGCCCGGAATAATCCAATGAAGTACGTGGATCCGAACGGGCATGCGTTTGAAACAGCATGGGATGTGATTAACATTGGTATTGGTGTAGCATCGCTTGCATATAACATCAAAACAGGTAATACATCTGGTGCCATTGTTGATGGTCTTGGGATTTTAGGCGATTCTGTTGCAGCTGCGGTGCCTTTTGTTCCTGGGGGCTTTGGTGCGGGTATACGGGCCTCTCGTGCAGCGGACAAAGTGGCTGATGTGGCTGATGTTGCTCATGCAGTAACAGCGGCAAAAGCGGAAAGTAAGGTGGTGGTTGAAGGGGCGGAAACGGCTGCAAAGTCCAATGGACGATCTGGAAAGCAAGCTAAACTTCGAGAGATTGCTAATGATGATAAATTCGGCTCGGCTGATCGTGGTTGGATCAAGCAGGAAATTAATTCAATTGAGCGTGGGGAGCAAAAGATCATACGAAATCCTCCCGGAAAAGATTTGGCGCATGAACGTGGCCGGGAGGCAGCTAAAGGTTATGGATATGACCACTCAAATTTGCAGGACCGTGATCTTCACCGCTTGCAACACAAATACGATGATTTCGGAAGGAAAAATAAAGAAAGGGTGCCAGAGCGCGCGCTAGAGACTGTGCCAGAATAGCCCAGTCGTCTTTGAGGTGTGAAATATGAAAATAAATCAAAAGCAAATTGAGTCCGTGGTTGCACTACCTGGGGCAAAGAGATACGAACACTTTATAAAAGTCGTAGTCAATTGGGAAGAAGTGTGGGGATTGTATCAGGATGGCTGGGCATTGGCTGCAACTGATGATGGTAAAAAAGTATTTCCTGTATGGCCTGCCAAAGAGTATGCAGCGCTGTGTGCCGCAAGAGAATGGTCAGGTTATGAACCGACATCGTTTTCCCTTGATAGTCTTATGGATGAACTATTGCCAAATTTGAAAAGGGATGGCGTTCTGCTAGGCGTCTTTTACACACCATCAGACAAGGGAATTACACCGACAATAGATCAAGTGCTGGAAGATATTAATCACGAGTTAGAAAACTATTAGGGACCGCGGGGGGGGGGACGCCCGTAAAAAAGTGATTCCTGAGAAGTAACTCTTGCCTTGGTTGCAGCAGCGTATAAAAGTTAAGGGGAAAGTATGGGACAGGGTGTCCGAACGGTACGCCGTTAAACTTTGAAGTCACGAATTGAATAATCGAGCCTCGTTCCGGCTCTTGAGAATGCTTTAGCCATTTGCTCTTTGAAAATTGAATACGATGCCAACGGCAATACGACCGGCGGGCCGGATTTTACCGACACGGCCGCCACCGGCACACGCACAGTCACCTATAACATGGACAATATGCCGGCAACGCTCACCTATACCAAGGGCGGCAACACCACCGTCTCGGAATTCACATACGACGGCGCGGGACTGCGTGCGAAAAAGAAGGTAGGCGGCAGCGCCACTTACTATGTCAATGCCAATTATGAAGTAAAAGACGGGGTGGCGACCAAATATATCACGGCGGCGGATTTGAAAGTCGCGCAAATCAAGGGAAACGCCGTTTCCTATTATCACAAGGACCATCTTAACAGTTCCTCGGTCATGACCAATGTGTCGGGAGTCAAAGTGGAAGGGACGGAGTACGCGCCCTATGGCACGGTCCGCGCCTTTGCCGGCACGCCCGTGACCAGCTACCGTTATACGGGCAAGGAACTGGACACCGATACGGGGCTTTACTACTATGGGGCACGATACTACGATCCGATGATTGGACGGTTTATTACGGCGGATTCGGTTGTTTCGGACTTCTATGATCCGCAGGATTTGAACCGGTATGCATATGCCCGGAATAATCCGATGAAGTACGTGGATCCGAACGGGCATGCTTATGCTGAGACTGGCGGACAATACGATTTGTTTTCCACATATAACATCTTTACAGGCAATGTGTTGTTAGATAATACGGTCGTGTCTGCATATAATTCAGCAAGAAATCTAAGTGCTTTCGCAATAAATGCTGCGATAAACACTGTGGGGATTATCGATGGTTTAAAAGATTCAGCAATCAGGGGAATGGGCGGTAATAAATCTGATATTGATTTGGTTAATTTTGTGCTCGTTGTTGCTGGCTCTGGTGCGTTAAATGTTGTAAAGGCAGAAAGTAAAGTGGCTGTTGAAGGTGCGAAAACAGCTGCAAAGAAAGCAAACTTCATTGTTGATAGCAATGGTACAGCAGTTCGAAATAGTGCCAGCGGTGCTAGGCAAGATTTAGAAGCTGCTGGATTTCCAGGAACGAGGACAACGGAAACTTTAGAAAATGGGACAATACATAAAGGCTTACCTGGAAAGGATGGGCCCATGGATGTGCGAGTTATGGATGGCCAAGCCAACGGTGGTGCATATAAAGGCGAAAGGGTCAGAACTACGAGAGAGGGACATTCTAATGATGGTGTTCGATCTGATGGTTCTAAGTTCAGAAATAACGAGAGTAAATATCAAAGGCTAGAAGAAAGTCATATCCAGCTAAACCAGTAGGGGGAAATTATGGACATTAATTCTTTAGTCGGTTTTACCTTAGAAAGTTGCAGTTTTTCGAAGTCTTCTTACACATTTGAGTTTTGTGGAAAACTTAATAATGAATACCGAACATTTCTCGTAAGCACTTCATATAATTTTTCTGTCGATGTGGAAAATATGGTTGATGCTCTTGAAAATTTTTCGGTTGAAGTGTGGAACTTTTTGGAGAAAGAGATAAAGTCTATTTCTATCGAAAGAGATGCGCGATCACAGAAGATTGTTTTTGTTTTTGAAAATGAAATTAGTTTTTTTATTTGGTCTGGAGAACCTTTAATAGATAATATGTTGATAGTAACTGAACCGAAAACCGGAGAATGGTACCCTGTTTTATAGGAGGGACAGAGGGGCAGTTGAGTGCAGGAGTCATTTATGGAGTTACATGAAAAAATATAATGCGTCGGGTTATGCGCAAAGTAAGAAGGAATGAACCCCATGTTGAATTTACACCGGAGTAAAGATTCATGTTGATTAGTGCCGATGATTTATTATTATTAAACCAATATGCTCAAGGCATTCGAGTAATAAATGAAGGTAAAGATTGGTTTTGTCTATTATCATTGGATGTACAGCTTGAAGTATTGAGGGCGTTATCAAACCTTATTCTTCAAGCAGGGGCGAGCAATAATGACGTAAATCCGGCAATTCAAAAAGCAGGCCTTAAAAAAACTTACACACTATGCGTTCTGTTGCAAAAAGAGCCTATAAAAGTTCAATTATCAAAAGTTCTTGCACTCCCATCATCAGAGTACATTAAAATATTTTCTCTTTTTATAAGTTTATTTTCGATTGTAGATGAGAGGCGTAGAGAAACAAAATGCAAGAATGGATGCTCTCATTGGTGGCATAAGGATTTGTCAAATAAGGCGGTCGTGAAACAGATATTAAAACAGCTAGAGAGTGAGGCGGGGCACTCTTAAGTTGTGGGGTTGTCAGAAGAACGCTGTTAACTTTTAAACTTTCTCTGCATAGGCAGGTGTGAGAGAATCGTAACCAGTTGACGATTGGAAGTGAATATCGTTTTTCAAAGCAGCCGGCACATAATGGCAGTTACTACATGTGAAATTCGTGAAGTTAATTTAAAAACATATCCAGAAGGGGGAGACGTATGAAGAAAAGAGTAACTATATTCACATTTGTTTTATTGCTTATCAGCATAAATGCCTTTGCGCAATCATGTAATTTGAGCGGTTCCAGTCCATCCGGTGGACTTTACCTTCATAAAATCTTGACCGGTAACAGTTCCGATGATGATTCGCCCCATCTTTTCGCCACCTCCGGCCGGAAGTTATATTTCGGCACAAACGGAGTAATCGCCACCCCTAGAATGGTGATTGATACGGCAGGCAACGTCGGCATCGGGACGACAACGCCACAGACACCTCTTCATGTGATCGGAGATATTACGGTGGGTAATAGTACTACGTTATTCAATGCCGGTGGTACTGGTACTGCACCTAGTATTCATATGGGAACGTCACTTGGTGCTGATGGATCAGCGCTATTTCTTTCCGGCGGCGGGGCGGCGGGGGCGCTGAGTATTAATGATGCTTCACGTGGTGCATATTTGAATTTACTTGGAAATGATATTGGTTTTTTAGGTGGTTGTGCTGTTCTTGGTGGCGGCAACTCTGAAAATAATTTAAGTGCAGTTGCTCTTGCAACAAAGGGTGAAATGAGAGTGTATGTTTCTTCTGAAGGCAATGTCGGGATTGGTACAACTTCACCAGAAGCAACGTTGGATGTGACAGGTACGGTAAAAGCATTCGGGGACTGGGACTCAACAAGAACGCTAAATAATGGGAATCCATATCAGGCGGAATCCGACGGATTTGTTGTGGTTGTCGCTACTATTTCAAGTGCAGGTGCATATGTAAATGGTTATACTGATGGCAATTCTGTTCCCACAACGATACGGGGATATGTGATTAATCCCGGGGGCAGTTTCACAATGCCGGTGAAAAAAGGTGATTATTGGAAAATAACGACGTCGGGCACTATCGGCAGCTTAAGCATATCTTGGTTGCCGCTGGGTCATCAATAAACACGTTAAAAGCGGCTGAAAAATTTTTTTCAGCCGCTCTTATCAACTTCCGGTTTGAACTCTTTGCGGGGTAGATCGAACCGGCAAAAGAATATGATTAAATTACTGGATTCCCGCCTCCGCGGGAACGACGAGAATTGGTCTGAATTTACTCTTGGTTGGTTTAATTTTGCAGATTGTACCTTTTCTGTTTCAGTGTTTATAGCAAGGTCAAATTGCTGGATCAATCAAAATGATTGATCCAGCAGAGTTGTGTGTCACAAGTCCCTTTGCATATATTATGGTCACATTGTATTAGAACAAGGGGTTGCAACCCCTTGTTCTAAAGAGCTTGCCGCAACAATGGTGTAAACAGCAATATAATATGTAAAGAAATGTTAGACGCACCACACTGGTAATATCCATTACTTCCAATTGACAACATCCGCATCTTCCCCTTCGCCGTCCGGCTTGCCGTCTCTTCCGTAAGAGAGCAGGTCAAATTCGCCGTGACTGCCGGGGCATGTGTACTGGTAAGGCTTGTCCCAGGGATCAGCCGGCAAGCCTTTCCTGAGGTAGCTGCCTTCCCACTTGGGAACGCCGGGATTTGTCACAAGAGCGTTCAATCCTTCCTGTGTTGTCGGATAGCGTCCCACATCCAGCCGGAATTGATCCAGTGCCTGTTCAATCAGTGAAATTTGCGCTTTGGCCGCCGATTGTTTTCCTTTGCCCAGTTTAGGAAAGAGTTTAGGACCGACCAGTGAGGCCAGAAGGACAATCATGACCATGACCACGATAATTTCGATGAGCGTAAACCCGCGCTCGCTTTTCCTGTTTAAAATAAAGCATTTCTTCATAAGGTTTCCATCCTTGTTGAATTTGCATAAAAATGATGGTCTTGTAAAAAGTCACACAACGCGTCATAACCTTGCAGGTCGCTTGTTCCCGCGAATAACCTAATGACCTGAAGGTCACACGAGGTTACGCGTGCGGGAATCCATGACATCTTAAAACTACTGGATTCCCGCTTTCGCGGGAATGACGAAAATGGAACCAAATTGACTTTTTACGAGTTCGTCAAAAATGATTCGGAAATGTTGCGGGAAATTAATAAATAATCGAAGGAATGTCAATCTTTGATTTTATGCTGTATGAGAAAGTCGTGGTCAATTAAAGTCTTTCATGATAGGAAAGCACGGAAATATCAAGAATCACTAACACGAAAAAGAGGTCACGATTTTGCCGCAAGACGCGCCTTATCTGGATGCGGATAATTTCCCCAAAATTCCATTTGTGATGGAAACGCTCTCGGTGCGTTTTCTCAGGGAGAATAAAATCGTGCCGTTGGAATTTAAACAGGACACGCTGAAAATCGTCATGGCCGATCCGCATAATGCGGCGGTTATTGAAGCGATTAAAATCGCCGTGCCCCACCGTCTGGAAATCTATACCGGCGACAGCCGGGCCATTGACGATCATCTGGAAAAATTCTACGGCCAGGAAATGCAAGACATCAACAAGATCATCGAAAACATCGAAGATGCGTCGATTCACTATATCCGAGAGGAAGAAGATGATGTCGGCCATCTTCAGGATCTGGCCTCCGAAGCGCCGATCATCAAGCTGGTCAATATCATCATTACCCGTGCGGTGGAAAGCCGCGCCAGCGATATTCACATCGAGCCGTTTGACGATGAAGTGAAAGTCCGGTACCGCATTGACGGTGTGCTGCATGATGTCGAGATCATCCCCAAAAAGCTGCAAGCCGCAATTTTTTCCCGCATCAAAATCATGGCCAGGTTAAATATCGCGGAACGGCGCCTGCCGCAGGACGGGCGTATCAAGCTCAAAGTGGGCGGCGCGGAAATCGACGTGCGGGTTTCCAGCATCCCGGTTCTCTATGGTGAAAGCCTGGTCATGCGCCTGCTCGGTCAGCAGGGCATCAAGATTGATATGGAGCAGTTGGGTTTCCCCGCGGATTCCCTGGTTACTTTTAATAACATGATCAAGAATCCTAATGGAATCATTCTGGTCACGGGTCCGACGGGCAGCGGCAAGACAACCACGTTGTATGGCGCGCTCGACAAGATCAATTCGCCTGATAAAAAAATCATCACGGTGGAAGATCCGATTGAGTATCACCTCAAAGGAATCAATCAAATACAGGTGATGCCGCAAATCGGGCTGGATTTTCCCAATATTCTGCGCCACATCGTCCGGCAGGACCCGGATATTATCATGATCGGCGAAATACGCGATCTGGAAACGGCGGAAATCGCCATTCAGTCGGCTCTGACGGGGCATCTGGTGTTTTCCACGCTGCATACCAACGATGCGCCGACGGCCATCACCCGTCTGCTGGACATTGGCGTGCCCAATTTTCTGCTGGCCGCAACCCTTCGCGGCGTATTGGCGCAGCGTCTTGTTCGCGTGATTTGCCCGGATTGCCGCGTGATCGACGAAGATGCCATGAAAGAAGAGCGGGCAAAAAACGTGTTTCCAGACAACAACGTTACGCTCTATAAAGGCAAGGGTTGCGAAAAATGTGCCCATACGGGATTTTTGGGTCGATCCGGAATATTCGAGTTATTCACGATTGACAACGCCATTCATCAGTTGATCATCCATCATGCGGACGCCCTGCAGATAAGGGAGGCGGCCAGAAAAAACGGCATGCGCACGCTGATGGGGGACGGTCTCCTGAAGGTGAAGGCCAGTGTGACGACAATCAATGAAATATTCCGCGCCACGCAGGAGATATAATGCCCAGTTTTTCCCACCGGTCTATCAATAAAGACGGCACGGTATCGGAAGGCGTGCTGGATGCCCGCAATGAGCATGAAGCCGAATCCATGCTGAAAAACGCCAATGTCATTCCGCTGAAAATTCAGGAAGTCAAAGCCGGGTTTGGGAAAGAAGCGTTTTCGTTCAAATCGGCCAAAAGCGATCTGCAGGTGTTCACGACGGAACTCTATACGCTGCTTAACGCCGGTTTGCCGCTGGACCGCAGTTTGAATATTCTGCTGGGCATCACGCAGAATAAAAAGATGAAGGGCGTCATTTTTGACGTTCTCAAATCCATTCGCGAGGGAGGGACGTTTTCCGACGCGCTGCAAAAGCACCCGAAAGTATTTTCCCCTCTTTATATCAACATGATTCGCGCCGGAGAGTTAAGCGGCGCGATGGAGATGGTGCTGGAGAAACTTCTGGAATTTCTGGAATCGTCGGAGGAACTGAAGGATCATGTTTTCTCCGCGATGATTTATCCCGTGATTCTGGTCATTACCGGCATTTTATCCATCATTGTTCTGGTGACGTTTGTTTTGCCGAAATTCACGACCATCTTTGCCGATATGGGCACGGAACTGCCCTTCTCGACGCAGGTGCTGATTGCGATCAGCCATTTTCTGCTGGCGTCCTGGTGGATCATTTTGCTGGTCATTGTTGCCGGATGGTTTTTCATGCGAAGTTATCTGAAAACCGGGGAGGGGAGATACAACTGGGACAACCTGAAACTCAAAATGCTGGGCGACGTCATTTTAAAGCTGGAAACCGCCCGCTTTTGCCGAACGCTGGGCGCTCTTTTGCGCAGCGGCGTGCCGCTTTTGCAGGCGGTGAAAAATTCCAAAGACATTATCGGCAATTCTGTTGTTTCGTCGTCGCTGGATCGGGTGACCAAAGAAATCAAGGAAGGCAAAGGCATTGCCAAGCCCCTGTCCGACGCCAATATTTTCCCGGAACTGGCCATGTCCATGATCAAGGTCGGCGAAGAAACGGGCCAGTTGGATGTCATGCTCGTCAAGATTGCCAATACGTATGAAAAAAGTTTGAAAATTTCCATCAAGAGATTTATCAGCATTCTGGAGCCTTCGCTGATAATGATCATGGGATTGCTGGTGGGGTTCATTGTCATCTCCCTGCTGATGGCAATATTCAGCATCACCGATATTCCTTTTTAGACGACAAAGATAAGATCATGAATGGGATAAAAAGATTTCAGGATTCTGCGCGCCGGGGGTTTACGCTGATTGAAATTCTGGTGGTGTTGATTCTGATATCGCTGATTCTGGCGATCAGCACGGTATTCTTTGCCAATACATTGCCCAAGGCCAGGCACAGAGCGGCGGCCAGAGAAATTGTCTTAACCATTAAATATGCCAGAAACCTGGCGGCCTCGAAAAATGAACGGCAAATCGTGACCTTCGATCTTGATGCCGGAAGTTACGGCATTAAAGGGCGGGCGGAAAAAATGATACCGGAGGAGACGGCTCTGGTGATTTATGAATCCGACATCCATGCCGAGCCGATCAAAAAAGGACAATACCATATCTGTTACGATACCACCGGGACGGGCAACTGGGAGAGGATCAGTCTGATCCGGGGTAACAGAGTCATCGGGATCAAAGCCGATCCCATTCTGACGGCAGTCATCGCCGATGAAGATCAGGATAAACACCATGACTGAATCCGCCGTGCAGACACAACGGGGTTTTACGCTGCTGGAGATCATGATTTCTCTGGTGCTGATCTGTATTGCCGTTATATCCCTTATGCAATTGTCTTCGGCCAATTTACGCAATCTGGCCAAATCCGATGATCACGTCGAGGCGCTGGCGCATGCCAATGATAAAATGCGCGATGTTCTGGATCAGGATGCTTTCGAGGAAAGATCGTGGGAGGAAAATGACAATGAAGGTTATGTTTATGATATCACCATTCATGAAATAGAAGAGGAGCGGTCGGAAGCCCTGGCCGTGAGACTGATGCAGATTACCGTGACGGCTCGTCACGCGATCAATCCCGGCGCGAAAACCATAACACTGAAAACGGCCAAAATGGTTTCCCGATCCGACGATCTGATAAAAAGCGGTAAAGATTCCATCCAGAGAGGTTCTGTCCATTGAGCCAGCGGGGATTTACATTAATTGAATTGCTGATGTCCATTACCATGCTGGCCGTGATCATCGGTATCATGGGCGGCGCTCTGTCTTCGGCGTATCGGACCACTGAAAAAGGCGAAAAGAAGATTGATGCCCTGGAGCGAAAAAAAACAATATTTTCTCTTGTCGAATCCCAAATACAATCCGCGTTTCCAAGTTACTACACGGAACAGGGCGAGAAGAAGAACCGCTTTACGGGAGCCAAAGATACGATGACATTTGCCAGCAATTATTCCATCTGGCGCGGGACAAGAGGAAACTGTCTGGTTAAATATCAAATTGAAACCGATGATCGGCGGAAATGCGTTTTAAAGATTGAGGAGCAGATTTTGGGCACGGACGTCAAACAGGAAATTTCCGTGACAACCGATTACGATGCCATTCACTTTGAGTATTATTTCGAAGATGCTCTGGAGGGCGGAAAATGGGTGGACGAATGGCCGACCGATCAACAATGCATGCCGCAAAAGATGAGGATACATTTTTCAGACGGCAAAAATGACAGAGTATTGACCGCAAGGGTATTTACACGGATGGCGTCGTCAACAGCCGACGCGGCTGCAACGCCCGTTGTGACAAAGTGAACGCGGCAATGACGAATGACAAAACACGTATTAACGGTTTTATAATAGTATATATACCGGTCATTCCGGCGGAGGCCGGAATCCAGCATCAATTTAACTGGACCCCGGCCTTCGCCGGGGTGACGATCATGATGGAAAATGTTATTATTATCGGACGATTAATTGATGATGATTAATAAACCGCAAAAAGGATTAATCGCGCAGATATGCAAAAAGGAAAAAGGCATTGCCCTGATGATCGTGCTGTGGATCATGGTGCTTTTGATTGTCATGACACTGGCATTTTCCGTCATGGTGAGAACGGAGGTTTTTTCGACCATCACTTTCAAAGAGCAACTGGAAAATAAATATCTGGCGGAGGCGGGGCTGCAAAGGGCGATGCTGGAAATCATCTATCGCAATGCCAATATCAATAATGCGGTTCAACATGATGAAACGGATGTGTATCCGGTGGACGGAACCTTTCGTCAGGGGAAGGTGGACGACGGGTATTACCGTTTTGCCATCACCGATGAGTCGGGGAAGATCAACATCAATTTACTGACCGATGCCTCGGGGATCATCCTGAATAATTTGCTGGTCAATCTGGGGGTGGAAAAAAATCAGGCCGATACGATTGTGGATTCCCTGCTCGACTGGAAGGATGAGGATGATCTGCACAGGCTGCACGGCGCGGAAAGCGACTACTACATGAGTCTGCCCAAGCCCTATAAATGCAAGGATGCCAATTTTGATAATCTGGAGGAACTGCTGCTGGTGCAGGGCATGACCCCGGATATCCTCTATGGAACCGGAGAAAAGCCGGGTCTGATACAGTTCTTGACGGTGCATACATCCACCGCCCAGATCAATATCAATACGGCAAAGCCGGAAGTGCTCAAAGCCATACCCGCCATGACGGATGATATGGTTCAGACCATCATCAATTACCGGACGTCGGACAACGGAAAAAAAGATGGCTCTGGTTTACAATCCATGCTATCAGCCGACTACGCAACAATAGCACCATACATAACAACGGCTGATTCCAGAGTATATTCGGTGGAAGTAATCGGCTTCAAGTATGAAAAAACCGGCGGCTACCCGCTCAAAGCCATGCTGGTTCATGAAGGGACGGACCGGTGTCGGATCGTTTCATATCAAAGTCCGGCGCATATAGAGATGCCAAAAAATGACACGATACAAGAACATCTTTAATAAGATTTATACACTGCTGGCCGGGGTTGGCCGCGCGATATGGAAAGGCTTGTCCTTCAGTCTGGCTGATCCTCTGTTTTCGTTCGCGAAGGTGGTGTGTATTTCGATGGAAGCCGACGGCGTTTATCTTGTTTATGCGGGAAAAGTGCTCTGGCGAAAGAATATCCGTCATTTCAAATATTACCCGCTGCCGGAAAATCAGATGTGCAGTCCCGAGTATGTGGCTTTATCGGTAGCCGCTTTTGTCAAGGATTTCAAAATATCCAATGCAACCTTTGTTCTGGGGTTGCCGCGCTCCTGGGCAATTATCCAGAATGTTGATTTTCCTTTAGCCGCGAAGGAAAATCTTTCCAGAGTCATCGCATTTGAACTGGATCGTCTCACGCCGCTTTCCCGGGATAACGCCTGTTATGATTTTACCGTGCTGGGCGAGGATGCCCAAAATGTAAAAATTCTGCTGGCCGTTGTCCGGGCGGATCAAATCAATGGTTACCTGGAAGCGCTTAAAGCCAGAAGCATTGAGGTGAAAAGAATCAGCCTGGGCGTCTTTATGATCAGGCCTGTCATCCAAAGTACCTATCCCAATACCAACGCGGTCTTTATCTCCCTGAAAAACGGCGCTTATGAAGGCGGCGTGATTGTGAATACTTTCACGACTCGTTCCTTTGCCGGCCGTGTGGATGCAAACGATCAGGATGCCGTAGCCGGGTTCCTCAAACAGATCCATGAATGCATGGACGACCTCACTACAAACAGCAGACCGCCCAGAATCGTTGTGAATGCGGATGAAAATGGTTACAAAGAAATGAAGGACAGATTCACGACCGTGACCGTATCCCATCTGAACAAGGATTTGAAGCTCAAGATGCCGAAGCAAAACGGGGATCTGTCCGCCGTTGCGCTGGGCGGAGTGTTGGAATCGCTGGGCGGACAGACGGATACCATCAACCTGCTGGCCAAAAACAACGGCTATGGCGCCCGCACACCGTGGCTTTTGTCCGTAGTGTTGCTGCTTGCCATCGCGGCCATTGCAGCTTACTGGTTTCTTGTTCCGGTGTATTATGGTCAGCAGAAGCTTGATGTGATGGATCAGTATCTGCAAACGCTGAAACCGGACGTGAAAAAAGTGGAAGCGTTGCAAGCCGATGTGGAAAAAATCAAAGAAGATATAGCGGCGATTAATCATTTTAAAAAACAAAATGATTTAACGATGAACATCATCAAGGACATGACAACGATTCTGCCGCCAAAAACATGGCTCACGCGCCTGCGGATTACCGATACGAATGCGGAGATTGAGGGCTATTCCCCCTCTGCCACGGAGGTTGTGCTCAAGCTGGAAAATACAAAATACTTTCAGAAAGTGGAATTTGCCTCGCCCACATTCCGTGATCCCAGACTCAATACGGAACGTTTTGTCGTCAAAATGGAATTGAAAAATGAAGTCAACAAGAAAGAACAAAAAACAGAGATAAGCCATGAAAAAAAGTAAACTCCTGATCTGGGCAATTCCAGCCATTATCCTGATGACCGGTTACGCCGTTTATGAATATGGCATTGTCAATGTTTACCGGCAGTCCGGTGAAATTCGCGAACAGCATGACATCAAAATGAAAATGCTGAAAAAATGCAGTGCGTTAATTGCTCAAAAACCCTTGCTTGAAAAACAAATTGTTGAGTTGAAGCAGGCCAGAAAAGACGAGAATGCCAAAATGTTTGCGGCTCAGACGCAGGTCATTGCATCTGCAAATCTACAGAATGCCGTCAAAGGCATTATTACAGGCCGGGGCGGCGTCATCAACAGTGAAAGAGTGGAAAAAACAGACGAAGAAGGCAAGTTTAAAATCATCAGCGTGTCCGTCGATGCGGTATTCCCGGACATCCGGACGCTGTCCGATACGCTGTTGGCTATTGAAACGCAAACGCCGTATCTGGTGGTCAAAGAAGTCGATATACGCGTGCGCAATTACACGGCCCCGAAGGATTTGATAGTTAAACTGAAAGTAGCGGCGCTGGCAGGGCAATGATTCATGAGAAAACTGGATTATATTTTAAAAAATATTAATGTTCTGAATGTATTGCTTCTGGCATTGTCGATCACCATGTATTTTACGCTGGCCTATCCATTGCTCAACACCGATATTCAGCGAGATAGCTCAAGGTTGATGATAGTTTCCGTCAGCAAAGAAAAGAACATGACTTTTGAAGACATCCTGCCGAGTTTAAACGACTTCATCCTGACTGAAAAAAGTATTTCGCAACCGTTGTTGCTTGCCGATGTAGCAGTCAATGTTGCGAAGTCAAAAGACATGACGGCGAGAGTGGAAAAAAAGATTGCCACTGAAAATGTTCCAACCAGTCTGGACTATATTGTGGTGGCGGAGAAGAATTTATTTCATCCGGAACGTTGCATCCCAACAGAAAAAAAAGAAGAGCCGGTTGTTGTTCGACCTGAAATTATTTATTACGGCTCGATTATCACCAGTGAGAAAAAAATTGCCTATATTGAAGACAAGAAGAATCCCTATTCGACGCCCGGACGGGGCAAAAGGCAGACGCCACTTGCCGAAGGTGCGATGATCGGCGGTTACACACTCAGGGAAGTAAATCCTGAAACGCTCGTTCTTGTGCGTGGTGATGATAAAATGGTGGTGAACCTGCGCGATCAGAAAGACAGAAAACCGGGAGAGGCAACTTTCAAATCGCAGTCGGCTTCCGGACGGAATTATGCGCCTCCGCCATTGCCACGGCCAACTTCCGCGACCGCGCCCGGCGCCATTCCTCCGCCGATACCGGCGCGACCGGTTATTCAAAACAGGTGACGTTTACATTACAGGGCGAATAATATCTATCAAAGCATTGGCAAGGATTATAAAGATCGCATAATTGATCCGGCTGGTCAGGAAGTCAAACTATTACGGCAATATATACGGATGTGAAAAGTCTGGACAAGGAAGATTAGCTCAGAGGGCAGTGGGGGGAAATAACATTCGTAATGACACAGCCATGAACAAAAACGATCTGATATACCTTGCGGACCTGAACTTTGCGGAGTTTCACCGCGAAATGGCGCGCTGGAACGCCTCAAGCCAAATCATTGAAAGCGGAGATATCCTGATGGTTGCCGGCGCCGGTTCGTCGCCGGTAACAAACACCGCCATTTGCATCGGAAATAAAACCGAAAAATCTTATGAACACATGATGACGAAGCTGGACGCGTTTTTTTCTGAGAAAAAGCGCAGCTACAGCATCCATGTGCGCAGCCACATGGATTCCGGACTGGAATCGCTTTGCGTTTCGGCAAACATGATCAAGATTTCCGAGGCTCCCGGCATGATGATCGATTCCGTGCTGCCGGAGAAAAATAATCCGGGCAATGTTATCATTCGGGAGATAAACGATCTGGCCGGAGCGGAAGATTTCGCTTCGGTTGTGACAGAAAGCTATCAGAGTCTGGGAATGCCGTCCGAGGTCGGAAAGCGTATCTTTCAATCACCGGAAAGAATGCTGAAGCCTTATAATTACATCGTTGCGGCGTACATGGACGACAGGCCGGTTTCCTGCGCGATGATCACGTTTTCTCATTCGATAGCCGGCATCTACTGGGTGGGTACGCTGGAACCGGCACGCGGCAGAGGACTTGCCGAAGCCTGCGTTGTTGCCGTGACGAACGAGGCTTTGAAAAGAGGCTCGCCCGCCGTCATCCTGCAGGCAAGCAGGTTCGGAGAGCCTTTATATAAACGCCTGGGGTTCCGGGAGTTCACAAGATATCCGTGGTATATGCATTTTCGTAAATGATGCCGTCATGTCATAAATTTTGTGCGCTTTGGTGGGGATATGCAAACTCTGAAAGAACTGGACATACAATGGCTGAAATGGGCTTATCAAAGACCCTATGAAAATTCTCTTTTCATAAAGGCATTGATCTTTGCCGGAGAGGCCATGACCTGGATGACGGTTTTGTTTGTTGCCGCGGTTGCGGGACAACTGCTCCACAGCGAACCGTTAAATGTACTTGTTGTCAGACTTCTACTGGGATCGCTGCTCGGTATTATCGTATTTCTCCTGTGTAAAAAATTTGTAAAGCGAAGGCGCCCGTATGCGAACGAGGAACTGCAGCGGGATATGAATATGAAGATTGAGAATCGCGATCCCTGGTACGCGTCAAAAGCACACGAAAGTTTTCCATCCGGCCATGTTTTATGGACAACCATTTGCGTCAGCCTTATTTGTTTCCAGTTCGGCTGGATATATGTGTTTGGGCTGGGCTGGATGATTCCGGCCATGATATACCTGCGTCCCCACCTTGGCGTTCATTATCCGAGCGATACGATTACAAGTCTTTTGACAGGCATTTTTATTGCCGTAATTACATTATTTATCGCCCCCTGTATTGTGGAATACTTAAACAGCCTGAAAAAGTATCCCTGTTACACTTACGGCTACTGGATATTCATCAGCGGTTACCTTGGTGTGGCGGTCAAAATCTGGCTGGGTAGAATTTAACTTACGGAAAATATGGGGGCGTCCATTCCGGAAACCGAGGGAAGTAATGGTCAACTCAATGACTGTGCAGAACACATCTCCCGCTGGAGCAATCATTCTGATTGCTCCATAATGTTTGGTTCAATCGAAGGACGATTGAACCAGCGAAAAAATAAACATCAAACCATTGTCAGTTCCAGTATTTCCGGCGGTTGAAGCGGTTTTTTTGGCCGCTTTCCTGTTTCACATCTACATTTTCCGGCTGTCGTAAGCCCAGTGCAGAAGCGCCTGGCGCTGCCTGCGGCGGCAGTGCAGGTCGCCTGCCGGGCAGTGTTTGATAAGCTGGGCGATGTGTCTTTGCATGGCCCTCCAGCGCTTGATCTGTCTTGCGTCATCCGGGCAGCGCCGGCCCATCCAGTAGCGGCAGTACCACTGAAACCAGCCCCGGGGATCGTCGGGGGAAATCCAGCCTTTTTGTATCCAGTAGGAGAGAGGTTTGGAGGCGTTGACGCCGAAACAGTTGAGTTTCGGATCGTGACGCTCATGGCATAGTCTGGCTTTGGCAAACCAGGAGGGCGGGAATTCATCGCGGCAATCCGTCATGTACTTACCGCCGAAAACGCCCAGCTCGAGCATTTGCTTCGGCGTCAGTTGAGGATTGAATTCCGGATCGAAATTTCCGCCGGCGGGTTTTGTCAGAAAGTATCGGTATCCCCGCTGCATACGGTCATGGACGATAATTTCTCTGGGTTTCATTATAGTCTAACCGAATAAAAATGTATTATCCGTTCAAATCGCGGCTATGACTGGGAATCCGGACGCGCCAGATTTTCGAAAGTGGTGAACTTATCCAGAAAGGCAAGTTTTACGGACCCGGTCGGGCCGTTACGCTGTTTACCGATAATAATTTCGGCGACGCCTTTTTCCGGGTTGTCATCGGACTTGTTGTACACTTCGTCCCGATAGATAAAAGCAATGACATCCGCGTCCTGTTCGATGGCGCCGGATTCCCGCAAATCAGCCATTTGCGGACGGCGGTTAGGGCGGTCTTCCACTTTCCGGTTGAGCTGGGACAAGGCAATGACCGGAACTTTGAGTTCTTTCGCCAGCGCTTTGAGCGACCGGCTGATTTCCGATATTTCCTGTTCGCGGGAATTGGTATAACCGCCGGCGCGCATCAGCTGAATATAGTCCACGACAATCAAACCCAGGCCGGCGTCGGCTTTCAGTCTGCGGGATTTGGCTTTCATCTCCAGAACGGTAATGGCGGGTGTATCGTCGATATACAGCGGCGCTTCGGAAAGCCTTCCCGCCGCCGTGGTCAGCTTCGGCCAGTCGGTTTCGCCCAGAAATCCTTTGCGGATTCTCCCTGAATCGACTTTGGCTTCGGAGGAGAGCAGTCTGAAGGCCAGTTGCTCTTTGGACATTTCCAGTGAGAAAATCGCCACGGGTGTCTGGGTTTCCAGCGCGGCGAATTGAGCGATATTGAGGGCGAACGCGGTTTTACCCATGCTGGGGCGTCCGGCGATGATGATCAGGTCGGAATTCTGCAGACCGGATGTCATATCATCAATTTTTTCAAACCCGGTGGCTACGCCGGTGATGAGGGACTTGCGGGCAAAGAGGGCTTCGATGGCCCGGAAGCTTTCTTTTACGATATCTTTAATCGGATAAAAAGAAGGCCGGACTTTATTTTCGGAAATTTCAAAAATGCTGTGTTCGGCTTTATCCAGGACCTGATCAACGTCCGATCCGGTTTCATAGCAACTGTTGATGATTTCGGTAGCCGATCCGATCAGTCCCCGCAGGATCGCTTTTTCTTTGACGATTTTTGCGTAGTTGGCGACGTTGGCCGCCGACGGGACGTTATCGACCAGGGAGGCCAGATAAGCGGTGCCGCCGACGGATTCCAGCATATTCCGGTCTTTGAGCGCATTGCTCAGCGTGATCAGATCAACCGGTTCGTTTTTCTCGGAAAGTTCCACGATGACGGAAAAAATTTTCCGGTGCGCTTCGTTATAGAAATCTCCTTTGTTGATAATTTCCAGCGCGGCATTGATCGAGCCGTTCTCCAGCAGAATGCTGCCCAGAATGGATTGTTCCGCGTCGATATTCTGCGGGGGCAGTTTATATAAGGCCGGATCGATGTCTTTCATGATTCTGCGCCGACAACATTCAATTTCAGTTCCGTATCAACACCTGGGGCCAGTTTGATCTTCACTTTAAATTCACCCAGGTGTTTGATCTGCTCATCGTGCACAATCATTTTGCGGTCGATGTCAAAGCCTTTTTCCTGAAGGGCGATTTCAATGTCCTTGGAAGTTACCGAACCGAAAATCTTGTGCTGATCGCCCACTTTGCGGGGCAATGTCAGCGTCACTTCAGCCAGGCGGGCCGCCAGATCCTGCGCGTTGGCTTTTTCCTTTTGCGCTTTTTGCAGAATATTCTTCTTTGTCAATTCGAAGGCTTTGATATTTTTATCGTCCGCCTCGACGGCCAGACCCTTCGGAATGAGCAGATTGCGGGCATGGCCGTCATTGACTTTCACCAAATCGCCGGCCTTGCCTAAAGAAGGTACGTTCTGCTTTAAAATAACCTTCATAAAGAAACCTCCTGGTATTCAAAAATTAATTAGTTGCCTGATCTTTACGGGAATATTTACGAAAATCAATCCAAATATCGGTAAACCCCAACATGGCTATTGCTATCATAAGCATTTGCTGAATCGCAATTAAAAAATAAAAAACCCATCGGAAAAATAAAGAGATATTTTTGCTCTGGAAAAAGAAGCTAACAATTGCAAGGCCTTGCAGAAAATAAATAAAAGAGGCAATCAGGAAAACGTTAATTCCTGGATAACGGACAGACGTTTCCGGCACGAAGCTCAAACCGCCTGCGGCTATAAAAATCCAGACCAGCCAATGCGGCGCCTTCCATTGCGATAAGGCCGAAAGTCGGGGCAGGGCGGCGCCTTGTTTGTGCAGGAGTTTATTTCCCATCAGGGCGTTGGCCCAGGTTGTGAATAATACTGCAATGATGCAAAGGGCGGGGAAAATCCGGGTAAAAAGTTGAATGATCCCGGGCTTGCCGTCTTTAATGGCGTTGATTTCTTCGGGGCTTAAAGGCAACCGGTCATAGAGTTTAATGTTTAATTCCACCGCCTCCGTAATATGCTTTTCGACCAGTTGCCAGGGGCTGATGGAAAGCTGCATGCCGCCGTAAACCAGATAAAAAGCAATGGCGCCCAGAATGATGAAAGCGGGCAGGAGAACAAGCGCTTCGACGGGATAATTATTTTTGGCTGTCCGGGCCATCAAAATACCGGCCAGTCCGATAGCCGCCAGGGCCAGCACCGGCAGTATCGTATGCATGAACGGCACGAGGAGAGCCGCCATGATGCAAAGCGCAACAAGAAAAGCAGTCAGTGTTTTCGTCCGATCGTTAAGGATGCACAGGACAAACAAAACCATGGGCAGCGTCATGAGAAACAGCAGGCCGATAAAAGGCGTCAGGGAGGCGGCGAAAAAAAATACAATGATCGCCAACAGCCGGATAAACGGGATATTCGGAGATAAAAAAATCAAGTTGACCAAGAATAATAACCTGTGCTGAAAAGCGGTAATGGAATTAAAAAACCAGGTCGATGCCTATGGATAAAATCAACACCGGCCGGTTCTTCTCCACAGGGATTGTCCCGGCCGGTGTTTGTTGAAATATTTCTATCTGCCTTCCGCGGTGATAAAAGGCATGATGGCGATGGTGCGGGCGCGCTTAATGGCTACGGTCAGTTCTCTCTGGTGGCCGGCGCAATTGCCGGTGATTCTTCTGGGCATGATTTTGCCTCGTTCCGTGACAAAATTATTGAGAATCATCGGGTTCTTATAGTCAATTTTTATATTGGAGTCCGTACAGAAGCGGCAGAATTTCTTTCTGTGGAAAAATCTCTTCTGGGGCGGACGTGATGGTCTTTCGCCGTTGGGTATAGCCATAATTATTCTCCTTTCGGTGTATTTTCTTCCCGGGTGATGGTTTTGCGAAATGTCGGTCTGCCGGGTCTTGCATCGCCCGCGGGTTTTTCATCCCGGTTTGCACCCGTGTTGTCCGTTTCGATGCGAATCTGCGTGCGTTTCACTTCGGCTGCGGCAACTTCCGCTTCCATCCCTTCACGGGTGACAGCGCCTTCTTTGGTCACGGTCATGAATTTTAAAATCCGGTCGTCAATTTTAAAATTTCTTTCCATTTCGGCTACGATGGAACCGTCACCGGCGTAGTCGATGAAAAAATAAAACCCGTCTTTTTGTTTTTTGATTTCGTAGGCCAGACGCCGTTTGCCCCATTTTTCAGCTTTGGCGATGACCCCTTTGCGGTCGGTGATGATGTTGGAAGACTTCTCCATGATGGCGGTGATGTCTTCTTCCGTCAAATCCGTTTTGACAATAGCGATAACTTCGTATCTTTTCAAATTTCCTCCTTTCGGCTCTAAAGCCCCTGACGATATTCAGGAGCAAGGGGAGTCCCTATTAAATTGTGTTGGCGTTTTCTATACCAGGCGCTGTAAAAAATCAAGGATTAAGTTGAAAAGTAATGAAATGTAATAAATTGACAAACAGGGGAATACACATTACAATACACAACAGGAGGTGTATGATGAGAACCAATATTGTACTTGACGACCAATTGATGGATGAGGCCTTTAAATATGCAGAAAACATTCGCACGAAAAGAGAATTGATCGAAACTGCCTTGAGGGAATTCGTTAAAAGCAAAAAGATGAAAAATTTGCGCGATCTGAAAGGGAAAATACTTTTCGCGGATGATTACGATTATAAGAAAATGAGAGCGGGAAAATGATCTTGGTCGATACATCGGTGCTGATTGATTACTTGAAAGGCAAGGAAAATAAAGCGGTATCCGCCTTTGATAAGATACTCGACAACGGCGTCCCGTTTGGGATTAACGATCTGATTTATCTGGAAGTGCTGCAGGGCGCCAAAACGATGGAGGAATACCAATATCTTCAAAAGTATCTGGAAACGGTTCCCTTCTACTATCTTAATCATGGGAAAGAATCCTATGAACGAACCGCCCGTCTGAATTTTGTATGCAGGAGATCCGGAGTAACCATACGAAGCACGATTGATTTGCTCATTGCGCAAACCGCCATAGAGAACAATTTATTTCTTCTGCACAATGATAGTGATTTTACAAATATGTCGAGAGCAATTAAAGAACTGAAAATATTTGAGATCACGGAATGAATTGTTGATAGATCGGGAGGAAACGACCTGCCCTGGTCATCAGCCCTGATGCGTCAAACAAGTTTCTAAACAGAGTTTCAGGCTGTTTCCCCGGTTCAGCCAGGTCTTTTTGACCTGGCTGAGGATTGGGACTACGATAAAACAAAAGACGGGGATTACGGTCCTTACACATCAACCGACGGCAAAGTCGAGGAAGCCCGGTTTGATGAAAACGGCATGACGAAGAGAATTGCCGCCAACGGCCACGCCATCCGGCAATACGTCAAGGGCGGCCGCAACTTCAGTTCAGTTTCCATTTTCAAAGAGCATTTGTTAAAACTTTACAGGAATGTGTATCACAATTCATGCAAAACGAACCCGGCAGAACCGAAAAATTGAAGATCACCTTATGGGAAAAGCTGAGAGAATTCGGCAATCACCATTACAGCCAAAAGGAAGAAAAAAAGGCCAACTCCGTTTTGAATGCGGGATTCCTCACGGCAATCTCTTTCTTTATTGCTTTACTTTTTATAACCACAGCGGCGGTGGCTTACTGCCTCACAGAGAATTTCGACAAGTATCTTATATACCTTGTTGTTTACATTGTTCCCGAGATCGCCATCATTGCGCTTTTAAGCCTGTTTCTATATTTGAAAAACAAATATGCCAGAAACAATCTTTTTCAGTTTCTGGGCTTCATCGTCATGAGCGTATTTTACGTTTACATGGGTGTAAGCCTCGGCAAAGACGCGGGGTATTATTTGTGGCTGGCGACCATGGTTCCGATGCCGTTCCTTTTTTATAATATTTCCCGCTTGAAAATATTATTCTATGAGCTTGCGTTGTTTTCATTCACGGTGATAACCGCATATCTGCTCATTATATCTACGCCTTATTACCCTTGCCCCAGGCCGCTGGAGGCCCTGATCTTCAGGCTCACATCGATATTCTGGGCTCTCTCATTTTTCTTCATGTTTGTTTATTTCTGGTGGAAATATGATTTCACGAGGATGTTTCTTGCCTTTTACAATAAGTTCAGCAACCGGGGCAGCCATCGTTATTCCGATAAGATAGACATAAAATTCAACATCATTGCCAACAGGCTCATCATCCTGTGCATCGCCTTATATTTATTTGTGGTCACCGTAGCATCTACAGTTTGCTTCTACCTTCATATGATCAATTTTGAAAAGACGTCCGCCTATGTCTGCATTTATCTGCCGATTCCGGTTTTGTGCATATTGCTTTTATTGTTTTTTAATTATTTGAAGAACAGGACCGGGAACATCTTTTTTAATTTATGCGCCTTCCTGGTGAACATCGTTTTTATCATTATCTATAACATGTTCCTCGGAACCAACGGGGGATATCAGGTGTTTTCGCTGGTCACCCTGCCGGTGCCTTTTTTTATTTTTTCAAAGAAAAATATCGGTTATTTATTGCTGGGAGAAGCGGCAAGCATTGCATCGATCATCTTTAATTTTTACTGGAATGCAACGTACGCTCCCATGTACCCCGTTCCGGGGCCGAATGCGATTCATATTTTTTATATTTTAGTATTTTCCACGACGATTTGCATCTTTGCCGAATGCTACTACCTGTGGACGGAAACGATAAAAACCGAAGAGATGCTTTTCGAGGAACAGCGGAAACTGGCCGAGGAAAAAAGGAAATCCGACAGCCTTCTTCTCAATATCCTTCCCGCTGAAATAGCCGAAGAGCTCAAGGAAAAGGGCTCCACGAAATCGAGATACTACGAGAACGTCTCCGTGCTTTTCACGGATTTTGCGGGATTTACAAACATTGCCGAGAAGCTTTCCCCCGAAGCACTTGTCCAGGACCTTGATCAGTGCTTTTCCCACTTTGATTCCGTGACCGGGCGTTTTAACCTTGAGAAGCTCAAAACGATCGGCGATTCCTACATGTGTGCCGGCGGTATTCCCGCGGACAATTACACGCATCCGATCGACTGTGTCCTTGCCGCCCTGGAGTTCCAGGCGTTCATGAACAAGATGAAAGTATTGAAGGAAGGCCGGGGATTGCTGTTTTGGGAAATCAGGCTGGGCATCAACACCGGGCCGCTCGTGGCGGGAGTCGTGGGCAAGATCAAATTTGCGTATGACATCTGGGGCGATACCGTAAATACCGCCAGCAGAATGGAAAGCAGCGGCGAGCCGGGCAGGGTCAATATATCGGCCTCGACCTATGAAGTTGTCAAATCGCTTTTCCAGTGCGAATACCGGGGGAAGATCCTCGCCAAGCGCAAAGGCGAGATTGATATGTATTTTGTAAATGGAATAAAACCGGAATATTCCGTGGGCGGAGAAGGGAAAACGCCGAACCATGAGTTTGAAAAATTATATGCCAAGATCGGGAATGGCGAAATGTTATAGGCCATTTCAGCGGGTTTTTCCACCCGTTATCCCGGACAGTTCCCGGCGCAGTTCCGCAAGCTCTTCTTCAAGCATGAGGTTTCTCTGGCGCAGACGGTTGGCATCGGTGAGATAACGGTGTTTGATGTCGTCATAATACGAACAGCGGTTGCGTCCGTCTTCCTTGCTGACATACAGCGCCTTGTCGGCCCGGTCGATGGCATCCATAACGGAACTCATACTGACTTCAAATTCAGCAACTCCCGCGGAAACCGTGATCGCATGGTCAATGCCCTCGTCGGCAAAAGATGTTGCTTCAATGTTTTTCAGCAGGTTTCCCATGATATCGAGCACCGCCTGTTTTTCATAGCCGTAAAACACCGCGCAGAATTCCTCGCCGCCATAGCGGTAGGCATACGGTACTCCGTCGCGGATGAGCTGGGCGACTTTTTTAAGAACTTTATCGCCGACGGGATGACCGTAAGTGTCGTTTAAGGTTTTGAACTTATCGATATCGATCATCGCGACAAACAGTTTTTTCTGCCCGGTTTTGAACTGCATGAAGAGCCGTCCCATCTGCTCATTGAGCTTGCGCTTATTGTACAGTTGGGTGAGATCATCCGTATAGACCTTGGCGGCAAGAAGCCGGTTTTGATTCGCGTCAATAATGCGGGCGGCAACCGGTGTTATAAAGTCAACTTTTTTGATCCAGATATCCCGGTTGAAATCCTGTGTTTTTGTGCACAGGATGCGGCAGTGGCCGATCTGCCGGCCTTCCACGGTCAACGGAATCTCATAGATGGTTTCCTGCACCTCCTGAAAGTTCGGCGCGTCAACGGTATGCGGCAGATCATGATTTTCCCCCGGCTGTTTGTTATAGATAAAAATTTTTCCGTCGGTATTCAGATTCGTGGTCAGAAATTTGTCGTCGTCGAACAGATACACTTCGATGTGCCTGGCGTCCAGAAAATTGATGATCCTGCTCATCGCCTTCTCAAAAGGCTCAAGCTGTATGTCAACCAGCCACTGAATGTGCTTCATGCTCTGCTCGAACAGTTCGAGCTCCTGCAAGTTGGCTATCTGGGATTCAGCCATCTCCCGCTGCACAAACAGGAGACGGTCTATCTCTTTCAGGCTATCCTGCGCGGTTTTCAGCGCATGATCATACTGTTCCAGAAAAACGGCAATTTTTTGATACGCCTGCCGGAGGCGGTTGCGGTTCTTGAAGATTGCGCCGAGTTTGCCGGGTTCAAGAGCGTCGATAATCTCGACGCCGAGTTTTTCCCGTATCATGGCGACGTATTTATGCGGAATCTTCTGCGTGTCCTCAAAGGAAATTTGATTTGCGAACCGGCGCAGCTGCGTCTGGAAATCGCTTAAGGCGGCGGGGTCAAGCCTGGCGGCGTTCGATCTCTTTTCGATATCCTCAAGGATCTCCTGGACGATGGCGCGGGCATTATCCAATTTTTTTTTCATTTTCCGATTTTCCAAACCCTCAGCGTTTATGTGTTAAACCATCCGGACGATGTGTTCCGAGCTTCCCAATATGTCCGGCAACGTTTAACAAGATATAATATGATTGTAAAGAAAGAGTTTATCAATTTCCTGCTTCAGCGGCAAGTCCTTAACATCTTTAGATTGCCGGACTATTCCTTAATGTGCAGCAGGCCTGTTTTGACGGCGAGGTCTTTGTCTTTGGTGAACAGCCACCACTGCGGTTTGGTCGTGTGCGGGCCGGCTTCCTTTTCCCGTCCGCGACAATAGTACCAGCGGCCGTATCGTTCGACGGTGGCAAAGGGATGATTGCCGGGGCACAAAACGCCGCACGTCCGGATTTCCTTGAAGAAGATGGTTTCATCCGGATCTTCCTCGCTGGCCATATCCGCGGGCAGGGCAATATGGGACACATCAATGCCCTGAGCTTCTTTTTGATCCAGCCATTCTGAAAGGTTCATTGTTTTTTCTCCTTTTCCGGGATGTCATCCTGCGCGTCCGGCAGGCGTCATCCGTCCTGGTGGCGCTCGTTGATTTCCTTGCGGACAAAAAGCGTACAGTCCGTTTCTTCGGAAGCGTAATAAACATCTACGGCAGGCATGCGAATGGTTTTAAAGCCCAGCGCCCGGCAGCCGTAGGGAAGCCTTGCTTCATCCGTAATGTAGAAGTGCCCGCAGAAAAAACAATTGATGAGCGTGCCTTCATGTTCTTTTTTGTCTGTCATTGAACAACTCCGAAATAATACAGGTAACAGGTAAGGGGTCATGGGTCATAGGTCATAGGCCGAAGAACATTATGCATCGCCCCTTACCTATTACCTATGACCTTTTTCTATCTATCCTTCCGTCAGCTTTTCCAGCTTCAATGGATTCGCCAGTTGCCGGTTGGCTTCCTCCAGTTTTTCCTGGGAGGCATATACCGCAACGGTTTGCGATGTGGCGGATTTGGCGAAATATCCGGCAAGCGCGTCCCTTACTTTTCCCGGTGTTGCCGCAAATATCCGGTCCCGGAAGGCTTGACGCATGTCGTCGGTTGCTCCGACAAAATGGCGGATCATGGCCAGGTAACCGCGCCCCGACGGATCAAGCGGCTTGTCCAGCGCACTCAGTGTGCTGATGATCGCTTTTTCCATATCGTCGGCGCTCATCTCGTTTGCGGAATAAAATTTCCACGCTTCCTGAAAGACATTCAGCGTTTCGACGATATGCGGATCGCGATAGGACAGAAACGCGAATATCCCCAGGGTTGCGTCAAATGACGACATGCCGCCGTATGCGCCGCCCTGAACCCGGATGCGCTGATAGAGGTAACTGTTGGAAAGCTCGCGTGACGCCAGCATGAGCAGTGCGGCGGACGGGTCGTTATAGGCGGGCGCTCTCAGCGCGCTGGCCACATAAGATACCTGCGTGGGAACGGCAACACCCGCATGGACGGGCGCAAAAGACGTCGGGACCGTTTTCTCCGCGCGATGGCCTGCCGGGAGTTTGGCAAGAAGACGGCTGATATGCTTCCGGGCCAGTGTCAATCCATCGGCTTCGGCGGTAAGATTGATGGTCAGGTTGCTTTTCGTAAAGATGATCGCTTTTAATTGCGCCAGCTTTTCACGCAGGTTATCTTTGGAGGCATCGAAATCGCCCGACTGCTGCTGAACAAAGCGCAGCTGGGTCCGGCCATGCCATTGTTCATCGCGATACGCGGGAAGGGTCAGCGCCGCGCCGGCCGCCCGTTTGGCGAAGATATGACCGGACGGGACAACGGCGGATTGCAGGCCGTTTTTTCGCTCGGCGATGAGATCCCGCATTCTTGCTTCCTGATCCAGATCGCCCGCGCAAAGGATGTCGCAAACCGTATCGAGCGCTTCCGGAAAGGTGCGGTAGAGCACTTTAAAGGAAAAAATCATTTTCTGCCAGGTGTCACTGGCGTCCACTGAAAATCCGGCGGTCAAATCGTAACCGAATCCGCCCATATTGAGCGCGATGCGTTTGGACATTTCATCATACGTCAAACCGGCCGCGCCCATGCCGGTCATGAGTTTTCCCAAAAGCGGCAGGTAAGGCTGAAGGTCTTCGGGAACGTGGGCAATATCAAAGGCCAGATCAACATAGGCAATGCCGTTGGTGAAAAGGTCATGCTCCAGCGTTGCCACCGAGTCGATTGAATCTTGCTTCGTGGGGATGGTTTCCACTTGCCTGGGAATATCGTCCAGACTTAATTTAGGCAGCGTTGCGGCGGCCTCGGACGAATCGGTTTCAGACTGATAAACTTTCAGTCCGGCGGCCTGTTCGTCGATATGCCGTAGTTGATCTTTCGTAAAACCGGCTTTCATGGCGGCCATTTTTTCTTTTAACCTGGCTTCGCCCTTTTGACTGAAGCCGGGATCAGGTTCCATCACCGCAAGAAGGCGGTGCGGATTGTCCACCAGCCACTTTTGGGTCATCTGCTGGAAGATCTTCGGATCATCCGTCCAGCGTTTGCGGATATTGTCAATGGCGCGCGAGAAATCAAGGCCGATCAGGGGATCGCCGTCATAGAGCCAGGTTTGAAAAACGTTGCCCATCAGCGTAATGCCATAGGGGTAGGACCCGCGGGAAATTTCCTTGCCGTGGAATTCAACCTGATGCAGAATGCCTTCAATCAGTTCCCGGTCGAAACCTTCCCGCACGATCTTTTGCAGCGTATCGTCAATGAACTTTTCAATTTTCTCCACATCAACGCTGCCCGCATTGCGCAGACCGGCGCAAAACATCAACTGCTTCAGATCGGATTCCATCCCGGAAACCGGCGACATGTCTTCCCCCAGACCTGAATCAATCAGCGCCTGACGCAGCGGGGCGGCCGCGCTGCCCACCAGCAGGCCGGAGAGGATTTCCAAAAGCAGCGCCGTTTCAAAATCTTTATTTTCCGCCAGCATCCAGGCCAGGTTGACCATGGTTTTGTTTTCAAGCGGTTCGTCCTGATCCACGGGATAGACGCCGGAAACCCGCCGGGGAGTGGAAAAAAACGGCTGGCTTTTAATGGACGAATCGACCTCCACCCGGTCAAATCCGGCCAGCATTTCCGCCAGAAATTCCAGATGATCGGCGGTCGGAATATCGCCGTATAAAAAGAAGCGCGCGTTGGTCGGCGAGTAATATTTGCGGTGAAAGTCCCGAAATTGTTCGTAGGTGAGGGAAGGGATCACCTCCGGATCGCCGCCGGAATCCAGAGCATAGACGGTGTCGGGGTAGAGATTTTCCTGAATGTCTTTGTACATCAGAGAATCCGGCGAAGAATAAGCGCCCTTCATTTCATTATAGACAATGCCGGAAATCACCAGGTCGCTTTCGATGTTGCCGGGCGCGGCAAATTCCAGATGATGGCCTTCCTGTAAGAAGGTTTCCCGGAGCATGCGCGGGTGCAGAACCAGATCCGTATAAACGCGGGCCAGGTTGAAGAAGTCCGCCTTGATCTGGCTGGCCACCGGATACACGGTCTTGTCCGGATACGTAAAGGCGTTGATAAACGTCTGCATGGTGGAGCGCATCAATTCCTTGAAAGCGTCTTTGAGGGGGTATTTCTCTGATCCCGCCAGAACGGAATGCTCCAGAATATGAGGCAGGCCCGTGGAATCCGCGGGCGGCGTGCGAAAACCTATCGCGTATAAATTTTCACGATCAAAAGCGTGCAGGTGCAGAACTTTCGCGCCGGTTTTTTGATGCTCGATTTCATAGGCGGTGAGGCGCACGGCCGGAATGGATTCTACCCGTAATATTTTAAAACCGTTGAATACATCGCCGGCTTTCATGGTCGGCTGTGGAACGTTGGATGATGTCATGGATGAGCTACTCCTCATGGAAAATGGTATTTTTACTCCGGACAAGTCTGAATCAAAACCCGGCGGTTTTGCGCCTGTCCTTCGGGCGTCCTGTTGTCGGCGACGGGCAGGGAGGGGCCGGCGCCCCTGACGATGATGCGCTGCTCGTCAATTTGATACTTTTCAACAAGATAATTTCTAACGCTTTCGGCGCGCAGCCTGGACAACAACATATTGTATGTATCCGAACCGACATTGTCCGTGTGGCCGGTGATCGTCAGTCTGGCCCGGGGATGTTTCAGCAGATATTCCCGCAGGGGCTGCATTCTGCCGTCGCTGATTTCACTGATTTCTATGGAGTTCGTTTCAAATTCAACGCTGATATTGACGCAGCCGGGTTTATTGAAATCCTCTACAGCCGTGGTTTCGCCTGACGCTTTGGGAAACGATTTCCGTTTGGGGGCGGAGATCACAGGGGTGCGGGCGGCTATTTTTTCCCCGGCGGTTTCCATTGCCGCAACCTCTTTTGCATCGCTGCTGAAGAAGATTTCTCCGATTATGCCTTCGGCGGGCGTCTTTGTTCTTTGGGTATTGATGTATAACTGCATGCCGGTGGTAACGCCCAGCGGTTCGCCGTTGTTGATGTCATGAAAGAGCCTTTTGTAGTCTTCATAAATATTGCGGCGTTCCGTGTACCACTGGCCTGTCTTATCCGTTTTATTTCTCAAAACGATATAGCGCAATTTATCGCCGCCGATTTGCGTGCTGCGGCCGCTCCAGCCTTTGGGCGCTTCGTTGTCCCAGATATAACCGACAATCGGCGTGTTCAGGACGGCCGGAAATCCCGTTTCCTTAAAAGCGACATAAATCTGCAGGGCCTGATCGTCGGCCGCTTTTTTGCGAACATCGCCGCCGACAGGCAGCTTATCGACTTTCCAGCGCCATGAAATAATCGGAAAATCTTTTACGTTGACCCGTGACGATGTGCGGATGCCAAAAGAAGAGTTGCCGTGCGACAGCAAATGCAAATAATAGGTTTCTCCGTATCTCTCCATTCTTAATGACGGTGCGCCGACTTTTTTTTCCAGTATCCAGCCGGCGGGCGCTCCGCCCGGCAGATTCCCGGACCGGAATTTGGAGACCGGAATGACGGACGCGTCAGCATTGACCGGGACGGAGAAGACAAAGAACAGCAACAGCGGAAAAACAAGCGATTTTATCCTACCCATTGTGACCGGCCAGCTTCCGTGCGCGCAGCGCCATGATTTCAGTGCGGGTGAGAACGGACTGCACATGCTCGACATGTTGAAGAATATTTTCCCGCCCGCCTTCTTCGCGATCAATCAGCGTAATGACGCGATCAATGACCAGCCCGGCCTTGCGGGCCTCTCCAATGGCGGTAATCGTGGAACCGCCCGTGGTGATGACATCGTCAATAATCGCCACGATTTCACCGGGCTTGACATCGCCTTCGATGGGGCTTTTCGTGCCGTGATTTTTCACGTCTTTGCGCACGATGAATGATTTGACGGGCCTGCCCAATTGCCAGGAGATGACGGCGAGCGCATTGGCAATCGGGTCGGCGCCCAGCGTGAGGCCTCCCGCCGCCGTAACAGCGCTGTCTTTAAGCATATCAAAAATAATTTCGCCGATCAGATTCATGCCTTCCGGATCGAGCGTGGTCGGTTTGCAATTAAAATAAAAATTGCTCTGACGGCCCGAGGCCAGCGTGAAAGGCGGGTTGTCGCTGTATTTGAATGAACGCTCCAGGATGATTTCACCGAGGCGCTCTTTTTTCTTGTCGATGGTCATGTTGCTATTTCCTCCTGTTGAGATTTTTCATGATTGAGAGTGACGATCGCTGATCATAAATTTAATGGGCAGTTCCGCCCAGGTTTTATAAGGCACCCCCGACTTTTTAGCCGGTTCGAATTTCCAGGCCTTGACCGCGTTGATCGCGGTTTGATCCAGAATGGCATATCCGGATGATTTGCTGATGACGGTTCTGCCCACGCGTCCGTCGGTGAGAATTTCAGCCTGAATGAATACGACGCCCTCGTAGCCGTTTTGTCTCGCCACTGCGGGATAACCGGGCGGAGGATTATCCCGATACAGCGGATAGGCCATGGAAGAGTCCGGTGTTGCTTCGGATGTTTCATCCTTGAGGCCTGCACGGGAAATCGGGGAATGACCGGCTGTCGCGGCATAAGCGACTGTCGTGGACGCAAAAGAAGCCGGTATGGCGTCGCTTACAACCCTGGCGGATATTTGACCGGTTGTGGCCGGTTCCGGACGGACGTTTTTTATGGCTGATATCTCGGGCATCGCGCCGGTCCGGTTTATCGTCGATGATATTTCAGGTCTGCGGTTTTCTCCGGCGTTTGAAAAAGAGGCTTTATCCTTTGCGGCAAGCGACACCCACACAAAATCAAGTTTACCCGGGTTTTGCGGGATCATCGCGTTGCCGGACAAACTGAGAATCAGGATGGCCGCGGCCAACCCGTGCAGTCCGAGCGATGCGCAAATGCCGGACAATTTATTTTGCTTTCCAGTCGTCATGGTAAATTATTCTTACTTGTTGATCAATTGGTCAACGGCTCTGACGGCTGCCACACCGTCTTTGGCAAAGGACGCGCCGATGGATTCTGCATAGGCCTGGGTGACCACCGCGCCGCCGACAAGAAAATCGGTTGTAATCCCCTGAGCCCGGGCCAGACCGATGATATCTTTCATATTGACCATCGTGGTGGTCATCAGGGCGGAAAGGCCGATCACATCAGGCTTTTCTTTTTTAGCCGCATCGATGATCACCTGATCAGCGACATCTTTGCCCAGATCAATGACACAATATCCGTAATTTTTCAAAAGCAGCGCGACAATATTCTTGCCGATGTCATGAATATCGCCCCGGACCGTCGCCAGGAGCACCTTGCCCTTATCGGCGGCGGCGTCTTTTTTAAGAAGCGGGTCCAGATAGACCAGAGCTTTCTTCATGGTTTCCGCCGCGGCCATCAATTGCGGCAGAAAATAAATTTTCTTTTCATACAAATCTCCCACGCGCACAATGGCCGGAATCAGAATTTCATCGACCAGCAGACCGGCCGGTCGGCCGGTTTTGAGAACCGCTTCGATGAAAGTGACAATACGATCCCGGTCTCCGTCCAGAACAGCCGCGGTAACTTTTTCTTCGGGAGAAATGTCAGTCCCGGCGCTTTTGGGCGGTTCGGTTGCGGAGGGCTGGGCAAAGTGATTAATAAAATGAAGGGCGGCCTTGTCTTTGGCGATGAGTGTATCGGAAGCCTTCTTCACATTCATCAATTCCACGCTGGCCGGGTTGGCAATCGCCATGGTCAGGCCGCAATATTGCGCCATGGCCAGGAATGCGGCGTTGAGCCAGGGACGTCCCGGCATGCCGAAAGAAACATTGGACAGGCCGAGAATGGTTTTGCACTGAAACGTATTCCGGCACCAGTGTACCGTAGCCAGCGTCTCTCTGGCGGCCTCGGCGTCGGAGGCAACCGCCATCACCAGACCATCGACGATAAAATCATCCTTCGTGAAACCGAGCTTTTGCGCTTTCTGGAAAATGGCTTGAATAACCGCCTGACGTTTTTTGGCCGTCTTCGGAATATCGCCGTCGGTGAGCGGCAGCAGGATAAACATCGCGCCGTATTTGGCGGCAAGCGGCAGGAGTCTGGCCAGCTTTTCTTTTTCCCCGGAAATGGAATTGATCAGCATGCGCCCCGGATACAGCCTTAGAGCGGCTTCAATGGTTTCCACCCGGGATGAATCGATGACCAGCGGCAACCGGTTTGACGTGGCTAACAGTCCGATGACTTTCTTGATCGTTTGCACTTCATCAATGCCCGGCTGACCGACGTTGACGTCCAGTAAAGATGCGCCCTGCGCCGCCTGCTCCTGCGCCATCTGGCGGATAATGGAGAGTTTTCCTTCCAGAAGCTCCTGCTGTAGGGCCTTTTTCCCGGTGGGATTAATTCTTTCGCCAATGACAAACAGGGGCTGATGCTCATCCAGATACAGAAAGCTCCGTGCGGAGCTGAGCGCGCTAAGCGACGCGCGGCGCGGAGCGACCGGTTTTCTGCCCGCAACGGCTTTGGCCAGCGCCGCTATATGATCGGGCGTCGTTCCGCAGCAACCGCCCAGCAGGTTGGCGCCCGCCGCCGTAAGTTTGCGGGCGAAGGCGGCAAATGCTTTGGCATCCATGTCGAAAACGGTTTTCAAACCCTCCAGCCGGGGCATGCCGGCGTTGGGTTTGGCCAGCAGCGGCACCGTTGCATAGGGCTTCATCGCCGCGATAAATTCCACCATTTGTTCGGGACCGGCGGAGCAGTTGCAGCCCACCGCATCCGCGCCCAGACTCTGCAGGGTGATGAGCGCGGCCGCAGGCGGCGTGCCGCCCAGCGTGTGACCGTCTTTTTCAAACGTCATGGACGCCATCGTGAAGATATCCGAAAGCTCTTTCACCGCCAGCAGGGCCGCGCGCGTTTCCTGAATGTCGATCATCGTTTCGATCACAATCAGATCGCAGCCGCCGTCGATCAGACCGCGCGCCTGTTCGCGAAACGCGTCCACCGCTTCTTCAAATGTCAGCGGGCCGAAAGGCTCGATAAATAAACCGGTGGGGCCGATATCGCCGGCCACAAGCGCTTTTTTCCCGCAAGCCTGTTTGGCCAGTTGCGCCAGTTCCAGGTTCACCGAATAGACATCTTTCTTAACGCCGTATTGCTTGAGCTTGAAACGATTTGCGCCGAACGTGCAGGTATAAACGACCTGTGCCCCGGCTTTCTGATAGGACGCATGAACGTCCCGAAGAACGGCTGGATTTTCCAGACACCAGATTTCCGGGCAGACGCCTGCCGGCAACCCTTTTTTCTGTAGTTCGGTGCCGGTGGCTCCGTCCAGAATAACCACCTGTTTATTAAGAAGATTTTTAATTTTAACGTTTGTCACCACGGAACACTTCCTCGATATTCATAGTTTTACAAAGTGTGCTCTTATACCATCTTTGGAATCAGAAGTGGAATTTTTTTCCTTGATATTTATTATTGAATAATATCGGGAAAAATGGATAATGCCACTCTCAGAGATATTGGAATAAGGCTTTCAATCAGTTTGCTATCCTTGCCATAAATAATGCTGCGGCAACACGCACCAGAGGGAATTTACTTACATGGATTACATTCCGGCGGGTAAGGCCAGAACAACAATGAATCGAACAATTCAATTGATTATCCTGATCGTATGCTTTGCGGCGGCAACCTGGCTGGCTCACGCCTTCCATGATTCCCCCAGGGTCGGCATTGACGATGCCAACATCTATTTCACTTATGCCGAAAACCTCGCCTCGGGGAACGGCATCACCTACGGACATAATCCGGAGCACACGGAAGGAGCCACATCGATGTTGTGGCTGCTGATCTGTGCTTTTGTCTTTTGGACCGGTCATACCGAATCGGCGGTGCTGGTGTTGTCGGTATGTCTGATGATCGCCACGCAGTGGATTATCCTGAATGCGATATATCGCTATGCGGCGCAGAAGAATAAGAAGGCGTGGCCGTACGTGTGCGGCTATATGGCGTTGATTCTTTGCAGCCCGTCATACATAACCTGGATGTCCATAACGTTAATGGATACCTGTCTCTGGGGGCTCTTTATTGCCGGCATGACCTGGTTTGTGCTGTTCCCGCCTGAGTCAACGCGGCAACGATGGATTGCGTCCATTCCTTTTGTGCTTGCGCCATGGTCCCGCCCCGAAGGAATGCTGGTTGCGCCGGTCCTTGTTGCTTTGCTCTGGTTCCGATCATCTTCCGCAGGTTTCCATCGCGCAACGCGGTACTGCGCCGGAATCTGCGGCGCAATGATTGTTCTGCTGGCTTCGCTCACGGTGTTTCGGTTGATGTATTTCGGATATCCTTTGCCGAATCCGTACTACGCCAAGGTATCGCCGTTCATTCTCTACAATCTGTGGGGAGGTTTAAAATATCTTGGTTCGTTTATTGCCAGCGGCTACCTGATGAAAGGCTTTTCGGTCATTCTACTGCTGATCCTGATCGTTTTACTTGCCAATGCCTTCCATGGACTGTGGAATCGTAAACCGGTCAGAATGCTTTATTTACATGAAACGTCCGCCCTGGTCGCGCTGTTTCTTTTATTCGTCCCGGTACTTTCCGGGGGAGACCACTTTACCATGTTTCGTTTCTATCAGCCGGCCTACCCGGTCATCTGCCTGACTTTTATTTTGTGGCTGTTTGACCTGCGCGTGACACATCTTTCTTACACAGACAATATTCGATCGCCTTGGATCCGGTATGCGAATCTTGCGGTGCTTGTCCCGGTCATTGCCTATTTCCTTTTACTCCATGCGTTCAAATATTCCTATACCTGGCCCGGCATGCAGAACAATGAGTCTCCGATGTATATGGAGTTATTTCTTGCGGAAAAAGGAAGATATCAGGGAGATGTCCTCGCCAGATTATTTGCAAAAAGCCGGGATTACCCGACGATTGGCGTCATCACGGCCGGCGGCATTGCGCGAACGTATCCCGGGCCCATTGTTGATCTCATGGGACTGAACAACAATCTCATTGCCCACTTCAGGGGTGATCGCAAGGGCGTAAAAAATCATGCGGCATTTGAAAAAGCTCTCTTTTTCGGGTTAAAGACCGACTTGCTTCTGATAGACCCAAGCGGATGGAGCATGGGAATGACGAAGGGGCTCCTCATAGATCCGCGCTTTGTGGAAGAATGGTCTTATGGCGCCTTATCGCTCAGGGAAGATCCGGAGTGTTTCATCGATGCCTACGTTCATAAGTCTTTTCTCAACGATGTACGGATGAAATCCTTTTTTCAATTCCATGAGAAGAGGATGATCTGGTCGGAAAAGTTGAAAAAATGGGTTGAGGTTGCGGCTGCGCCGTAAAGACGATGTTGTGTGACTGTTTCACATCCCGTGCTGAAAGGAGTCCCTGATGCTTAAAAAGTATCGATATGCACTAATCAACAAGCTTCAAGGTTCTTTATATTATCTCATCCGCGCCTACAGTTGGACCTTCCGTCTGCGCATCGAAAACGAAGAACCCTGGCTCAATTATCTGAAAAACGGCGGCAGGGTTCTGCTGTGCTGCTGGCACCAGCAGTTTTTCTCGGCTATTTACCATTTCAAGACCTATGCCGCCTATCACCCGGCCCTGATGATCAGCCAGAGCAAAGACGGCGACATCATCGCCGGGATTGCCGAAAAAACAGGCTGGCACACCGTGCGGGGATCCTCATCACGAGACGGGGGCCGCGCCTTGAAAGAGATGATCAATCATATGCTGCACTCGGGCGGCTTTTCGGGTCATATCCTGGACGGACCGAGAGGACCGGCCGGAGTCGTCAAAGCAGGGGTGGTCAGCCTGGCCCGTGCCTCCGGAGCGGTTGTTGTCCCCTTATACACCTCCGCGGACCGGGCCTGGTATTTTAACAGCTGGGACCGCTTCATGCTCCCGAAACCCTTTGCGCGTGTAACCCTGCGCTTCGGCGAGATGCTGGATCTGACTACCGGGGAAAGCGCGGAGGATTTCGAACGCCACAGGGTCCGGCTCCAGGAGATGATGCAACCCGGCCTGCATCATCAATAGGGGAAATGGATTATGTTACGTACAGGTAGGTGAAATCAATAATTACGTTTTGCTGTAATGTTTTTTTTCATTCAAACAGTCTTTCACGGGAGCGCAGATAAATGATTACAGCAGCTGTCTATGGGCTAATCGGCGGCATGGCTCTCTTCATCGGAGCCCTGATCGGCATCTATCTGAATGTGTCCAGACGAACCGTCGGGGTCGTTATGGCCTTCGGTTCGGGTGTCCTTATTTCAGCGTTGACATTCGACCTGATGGAGCAGGCCTATCAGTCGGGTGGATTCGATTCGGTGTCGATTGGATTCATCGCCGGCGCCGTGTTGTTCGTTGTCGGAGATTACTTAATCGACAGTTATGGCGGATACGTCCGTAAAAGCGGGCATGGCCGGCGGCATGTAAAAAGGAATGCCCCCGCCGTAAATTCCAAACTTGCCGGTTCAGGTTCCGCTATCTTTCTGGGAGCGCTTTTGGATGGCATCCCGGAATCCGCGGCCATTGGAATCGGTCTGGCGGCTGGTAAAGGCGTCGGGTTGAGCATGCTTGTCGCCGTGTTTCTCAGTAATTTGCCGGAGGGTATTTCCGGCGCAATGGGAATGAAAGAGTCCGGCCGGTCGCACGGTTATATCATGACGGTCTGGATGGGGACAATTGCCTTGTCCAGTGCGGCGGCTGCGGCGGGCTACGTCTTCCTTGGTCACGCGTCCAATGACACCATCGCGGCAACACTCGCGCTCGCAGCGGGCGCTATCCTGGCGATGATTGCCGATACGATGATGCCGGAGGCGTTTGAAGAAGGCGGCCGATTCGTTGCACTGGTTACGGTGACGGGCTTCTTACTTGCATTCATTGTCAGTCACCTGGCAGGATAGTTCATGCCGGCAGGCTGTTATAGGGAATGCATACGGGTGCATAACAAGCGATTTCTTCAACCACTATGATGTTTTTGCCGTACCGCCTGAGAACCTTCCATCCAGTGTTTAATACGGTTGGCGTCGCCATAACGGGTCAATTTGCCCTGGGCGTCAAGAAGCACGATCAGCACCGGCCGGTTGGCCACTTGCGACTGCATCACCAGGCACCGGCCTGCCTCATCGATAAAGCCCGTTTTCGATAGACCAATCTGCCATCGAGGATTCCGGAGCAGTCGGTTGGTATTATGGAATTGCAGTGTGCGATGGCCTAACTGGACAGTGGTTTTTTCACTGGTCGTGTATTCCCGAATCAGGCGATAGCGGTAAGCTGCGTCCACCATCCGGGCCAGGTCCCGGGCAGAGGAGATGTTGCCGCTGGAAATCCCGGTAGGATCATCAAAATGCGTCTCGGCGAGTCCCAGGGACCTTGCTTTGGCATTCATTGCGGCAACGAAAGTTCCGAGACCGCCCGGATATGTTCGCCCCAAAGCATGAGCGGCGCGGTTTTCGGAAGCCATTAAAGCCAGGAGCAGGGCATTTCTCCGTGTAAGGGTGGTATGAACAGGCAGATGAGAGCGACTGTGGCGCAGGGTGTCCACATCTTCAGACACGATCGTAAGCGATTCCTCAAGGTTCATGTTGGCATCCAGCACGACCATGGCAGTCATGAGTTTCGTGATGGATGCAATGGGCAGGATTGCGTCCGACTGTTTTTGAATCAGGCATTTTCCCGTTCTCTGATCCTGCACAAATACTGACGCAGAGCGCAAAATGAGATTAGGGGAATTCCGGGAAACCTTAATCTTCGAAGAGTGTCGATGGGCGACCGGCGTGACCGACGCATCAGAAAATCCTGCAAAGGCCTGTATTGCCAGCATCGCTGCGCTCAGAAGAATAATCCGTACCAGAATATTTCGACGTGATATACTTTCCATATAATTTTGTTTACTACACGATTAATTATAATTCAGCCATTATTTATTTATCAGTTAGTCAAGAAGTCGTCAATCCCAACAAATATGTCAGTGTCGTGCGTTGAACGCTTCTTTACAAAAGTTTTGTTCCATTTCTACCTATCCATTTAGAACAAGGGGTTGCAACCCCTTGTTCTGGTGGCAAGACGATAGAGATGCGGAAGGTACCAAGGGCTATCTGAGCTGTTGCAACCCCTTGTTCTGATGTTTGGCATCATAGATCTCTGCAAAGGGATTTCCGACGCGTCCTACTGGACTCTAAAATGAGTATCAGATCAGGAATAGGTCGGGACGCATGATTCAATCAGGTTGACTGAGGCGATTTCACGCAGGACACCCTTTTACTTTGCGGCAACCGAATCCCGTGAGGGCGTCTATTTGCCGAAAACGGGGTGTCGGCGGGCGGCCAGGCGGACAAACAGGCTTCCCATCTGTCCGTAAGAGATGCCCGCAACTTCCGCGGCGCAGGCCATACTGGCCTCGCTGCTGATGTCCGCGTTGGGATTGACGTCCAGGACATAAAAAATATTATCCCGCAGGCGGATGTCCATGCGGGCGTAATCCCGGCATCCCAGCGTCCGGTAGGCGTCACGGCAGACTTTTTCCAGCGCCCGCGTCTCTTCCGGTGTGAGCGGCGCCGGCAGCAGGGTTTCTATTTTTTCATAGTGTTCGGAGCCGGGAATAAATTTGGCATCGTAGGTGCAAAGCCGGTCTTTGATGTTACCGAAAAAAGTGAAGTCCATTTCCGCAACAGGCAGCACGGTCAGTTTTTCATTTCCCCAGACGGATACATGAAATTCGCGTCCGTCGATAAAGTCTTCCACGAGGGCCGGTTGGTTGTAGCGATCCAGAATGAAGGGGATCCGGTTTTCCAGTTCTCCGGCATTAAGGATAACGGAATCACGGGTGATGCCCGCGGAACAATGTTCATTCATCGGTTTGACGATGGCCGGGAATCTGTTCCACTGGATGGATTCACCCTGATGAAAGATATGCCATGCCGGTGTCGGAATGCCGGCCTGATCGAGCAGAACCTTCACCCGAAACTTATCCTGAGCCAGGGCCAGTGCTTCGGAACCGGCGCCGGTAAAGGTAAACCCGAGGAGCTCCAGCCGCCTGGCGACCAGCCATTCGCTGTGTTCAATATCCGGCAGGCTTTCGCACCAGTTAAAAATAATATATTCTGAAGGATCAAAAGAATGGAGATGGCCGGCGATGTCGTCATCGGAGATGGGAACAAAGACGGTGGGGTGCCCCACCTCGATCAGGGCGTGGCCGAGTTGTGTCGAGAGATGGATGGTCTCCTCTTTTTCAGCCTGCGTCCAGGAGGGATCAACATTGTACAATAAGACGACCGGGATTTTTTCAGGCGTCATATCTATCATCTCTATCGTCACGGGGGACCTCCCTCTGGTGTAATGCGTCTAACGCTTCTTTACGTATCTTTTTTGTGTTGCATGACTATGATTACTGTATATCTGCTTAGAACAAGGGGTTGCAACCCCTTGTTCTAAACCCTTTGCAAAGGAATTTACGACGCACGACACTTGATTATTATCAGTATTACCGGACATTGTTTTATGCTTTGCTGGTCATATCATAAATCCGGCCTTCTTTGATGACCATCCGCGGCGTCCGGCAGGCTTCAATCTTTTCCAGCGGATTTTCTTTCAGCACAACCAGATCCGCAAACTTTCCTTTTTCAACGGTTCCTGTTTTGTCGTCCAGCCGCAGAATCCGGGCATTGTTGATGGTTGCGCACCGCAAGACTTCTTTGGGGCTAAAACCAATGCGCCCCAGCATCTCCATTTCCCGCCAGAGCGTTCCATGATACATCAACGGCACGCCCGAATCCGTGCCGCAGCCGATCAGCACGCCCGCCTGCTTCATCTTCAAAAGATTTCCCGGTCCCCGAAGCAGAATGTCAAAATAGATGTCCGGACGGGCGTGAAATTTTCCTTTTGCATACAACTGCTCACAGCCGTACTTTTGATAATTCTTCAGGGAGGCCATATTGGCCTGATGAATCGACGGTTCCACATCGTCATCCAGCCGTGAATTCAGGTACCGGCGACGGATGTCCATTTCCCGGTCAATAAAGTCCGTGCGGTATTGCGGCGGCAGTTGATCATAGGCTTCTTCGGCGGCAAGCGTCTGCGCAATGATCATGGTGGGCACGATGGCCATGTTCTTTTTTGCCATTTGCAGCGCTTCCGAGTCGGTGAGTTCGGCGTCGGCAATGGAATGCTCCATGGAAGAGATCCCGTATTGCAGCGCGCGGTCAAAACCGAACTTGGTGTGGATATGCCCGGCGGTCGGCAGGTTATGTTTTTGCGCAAATTCCATAATGAAGCGCAGATGCTCGTCGGCATAGACGGGTATTTGCCCGCGGCCGCACAGCAATGATTTTCGATCCATGGTCAGCTTGATAAACGATGCGCCGTCGGCGATGTTTTGTTTCATCCCCGCTTCCAGTGACGGGATATCCTGAAACCATAAATTGGAATTGCCGATGAAAGCCGTGATGATGTCGGAAAAAACACTGAGGTCCCGGGGGTCAATATCCGGATGGCCGCCGTGAATATTCGTAAACGCGTTGCAATAAACAACGCGCGGGCCGACTATATCGCCTTCGGCAATCATCTCAAGGCCATGATGAAGCATTTTCGGCATGGCGCCCATGTCCCGGACAGTCGTTACGCCATGCGCCAGTTGCTGAATATAATTTCTTTTGAATTGCTTTTGCATGGTCGGCAATCCAAAGATATCGAGCGATGATTGACTGGTGAGCGTTGTATGGCAGTGAGCGTCAATCAGGCCGGGGATGATATACTGGTTTTCAAGATCAAGGACCGTCAAACCGTCCTGAGTTGCGGGCAATCGGTCGGTCAGGTCTTCAATCATTCCCTGGCGGAGGATCAGGACTTTATCCCGAAGGACCGCGCCGGAGCGCACATCCACCACATTGCCGTGGATCAGCGCCACGGGCCTGCCGTCATCGGCATTGACCCGGTTGTACCGGGGCAGGGTGGAAGAACAACCGCCAATGCCGGGAAATGAAAGATACAGGGCGGAAGCGGCCGATGCCTGGATGAGCCGCCTTCTGGTCATTTTGCGGATTTCATTATTTTCTCTCATGGAGATTCTCTCTATCGGTTTTTTTTAAAAAATGCCACTACGAAAGCGGGGATTCATCCGCCGACGAACTCCGGAGCGGATCGCAGCGGATGCCTGCCGCTATCTTGCCTTTATCCTTGACAAATCGGAACATTTTCCTTAATGTTGAATACACAAAAAAAAATCCGGGATAAAATGCCATGAAAAAATCACCAGCAGTTTTACCCGTTCAGCCTGAAAGGAAAAAGCTCAATTTAGCTCTGCAGGGCGGCGGCGCCCACGGCGCCTTTACCTGGGGAGTGCTGGACAGATTGCTTGAGGATGAGCGCATTGCTATCCAGGGCATTGTCGGCACCAGCGCCGGCGCCGTAAACGCGACAATTCTCGCCTACGGTCTGGAAGCGGGCGGACCTGAAAAAGCCCGGGAACTGCTCAGAGAGTTCTGGAAGTTCAATTCAGAAAACAGCCAATGCACGCCTTTTCAACCGACGGCTTGCGACAAAATATTCGGCAGCAAAGGGTCCATGGAGTTTTCTCCCTGCTGGCAGATGTTTGATATTTTCTCACGCACGTTTTCCCCTTACCAGTGGAACCCCAATCATATGAATGTATTTAAGGATATCATCGAAAAGACGATCGACTTCTCCGTGCTTCAGAAATCACGCACGATCAAACTTTTTATTTGCGCCACCAACGTTTTAACCGGCCGTCTGAAGGTTTTTGAAAACCGGGAAATAACGCCGGATATGATTCTGGCCTCCGCCTGTCTGCCCTACTTGTATCAGGCCCCCGAAATCGACGGCGAGTATTACTGGGATGGCGGTTACATGGGGAATCCGCCGATTTTTCCCGTCATTTATAATACGGATTGCCAGGATGTCTTAATTGTCCAGATCAATCCGATCAACATTCCCGAAGTCCCCCAAAGCGCCCCGGCCATTTTCGACCGGATCAACACCCTGAGCTTCAATTCCAGCCTGATGCGCGAGATGAGGGCCATCTGGTTCGTCACGTCTTTAATCGAGAAGGGCGAACTTGATCCGGACAAATACAAACATACCTTCATTCACACCGTCGATGCCGAGGAAGAAATGGCTAAACTGACCGCTTCCAGTAAAATGAATCTGGATATGGAATTTCTGAAATATTTATTTGATACCGGTAGAGAAAAAGCCGACGAATTCCTCAAAAATCATTACGACAAAATAGGCAATCAATCCTCCACCGACATAAAGGCAAAATTCTTCTAATGATTTTACTGAGGAGCGCACATCGATGAAATCCGTTTTTTTACGCATGGCATTAATTTCTGCTTTGCTTGTTTTCTTTATTCCGAATCTTGCATCCGCCGAAACAGCAACCGAGGCCGCTCAATGGTATGAAAAAGGGTATGCGTTTTATGAATCGGGCCGTTTTGCCGAAGCCGTTGCCGCATACGGGAAGTCCATTGAGATAAATCCGGAACACGCAGAGGCCTATGTTAACCGGGGAGTGGCCTATAATGCGCTTGGCCAATACCAGCAGGCGATCGATGATTATAGCAAGGCCATTGAGTTGAACCCGCAACTGGCAGAGGCGTATAATAACCGCGGTGACACCTATGATGAAATTGACGACTACACAAAGGCGATCAATGATTATAACAAAGCCATTGGGTTGAACCCGCAATATGCAAAGGCCTACAACAACCGGGGAGCGACCTGCGTTAAACTGAATAATTTTGATCAGGCCATCAAAGATTTCAGCAAGACCATTGAACTGAATCCGCAATATGCAGGGGCCTACAATAACCGGGGAATGGCCTATGGCAAACTGAAAAACTTCGAGCGAGCCATCATGGATTTCAGCAAAGCTATTGAGTTAAACCCGCAATTATCCACCCCCTATTTTCTGCGGGGCGTGATTGACGGCACTCTGGGCAACACGACCCGGGCGGATGAAGATATAAAAACAGCCGCCAGATTAGGCCATCAGGATGCAAGGGATTTTTTAACCAAGCGGGGAATGGACTGGAAAGATGGTTCATCCAAAACGGCAAGTTCAGCCCGGCCGGCGCCCGTGAAGCGCGCTGAACCTGCCGTGCCGGTTGCGGACGTCAGAGCAACGGCAGGCATCGATAAAACAGATAAAAGGGAAACCCGCACTGATAGCCCCAAAGATCAATCCCGGCCTGACGCCAACGCGGAAGTGGCCGCCCTGGTGAACAAATGGGCGCAAAGCTGGATGTCGGGCGATATGGAAATTTTCAGGAATTGCCATGCTGAAAATTTTAAGTCGAAAAAAATGAATTTGCAGGAATGGGTGAATCATAAAATTCATATCCGGAAGCGCAGCAAAAACATCAATGTTCGCATAGATAATCTTCGCATAACGGTTGATACAACAAGCGCCACAGCCGCTTTTACGCAATATTACAGTTCCTCGATTCTTCGGGACAAGACTCTCAAGAAGCTCGAATTGAAGAAAATAGACGGCGAGTGGAAGATTCTGCGGGAAATGATTTAGGGAATTCTGCTCAAGCAGGGGGGATATCCAACCTGACGTTTCTGTCCGCTGACACATAGATATTGTTCCGGCAACAATATATCTTAAGTTGTCATTCCTCGCTAAAGCGGGAATCCAGGATGAGGCTGGATGCCGGATCAAGTCCGGCATGGCATTTTATATATTTAGTCGCCGCTTGAGGTGGCAGATATATTCAGTCGAGGGAAACAGCCGTTCAAAGTAAAGGCGAGGAGCTTGTTTTGTTATTGGGCTTCAAGCGAGTTGGGAATTTCACAGACCGAGTTGGCCAGACGCATTGGGATCAGCGTGTCAGGCGTGGGCTACTGTGTTGAAAGGGGCAAGCTGATCGCAAGAGAGAACGCTTATCAGCTACAGGAATGAGTGGTAACTTTGATTTTTAAGGGCGTCCCCAAGAGTCCCAAGAGTCCCATGGTAACTGAGAAATTTAAGGGCGTCCCCAAGAGGGTCCCCGTCCCCAAAGTCCCCTGGTGGAGCAGTTTATATCCACTACAGGTTCAGATCAAAGAGATGGTTTGTTTCATCAGATCCTCTTTCGGTGGACAGGGGCTGATGAGACGGATGGCGGAAACCTGATTCGATTTAGAAAGAAATTAGAATATGAAAATATATGGCGAAGGTTTTCAGCGCAAGAAAACCTAAGGAGAGCGGCATGAAAAAAGAAAATGGAAAGTGGAATCAAAAAACCGGTATTGGCATGATTTGTATGCTCGTTTTTATTGTTATGCTGGTGACAAGCATTAGTGCGTGCGGATTTTGGGGAACAAGCTGGAAAGAAGAAGTGCTGCTGCATGACGGAAGTAAAATCATTATAAAACGTTATTACCATCTTGGTGGCAAACGCACACTTGATAGCCGTGAAAAAAGAAATCTTGATGAGACAGTTAGTTTCAGCATGCCGGGCACGAATAAAGAGGTGATATGGAAAACGGATTTCAGAGATTCAGGGCCTGAACCAAACAGTCTCAATTTGCTGGTTCTGGATATAGTTAACGGTACACCTTACATTGCCACCTATCCGGTCGGATGCATTTCATATAACAAATGGAAGAGACCGAATCCGCCTTACATCTTTTTTAAGTATGAAGGCAAAGACTGGAAGCAAATTCCTTTGGCGGAGTTTCCACCGGAAATCAGCAAAATCAATGTCATAGTTGGCAGACCGCCTGCGGAACTGCAAAAGTCATTCTATACTGTCGATCAGGTCAAAGAACAAAATCGTAATCTTCATACACCGGAATACAAAACCATCCTCCGTATACCAATTACAAAGAAAGGGCCTGAAGGGTGTCCGGAAATGGTTACAGATGGGCAAGGGAAGTGGTTTGGTATTGATTGGTTTACTTCACAACCTTCGTATGAAGCATGTATGGCAGTTTGTAACAGATATAGGTTTGGCGCTGAATATTGTCCGTGCAACAAACTATTTAATAATAATGGTAAGGAGAAATAAATAAATGGCAACACAATTTGACATTGATTACGCTCTTATGGCTGGTGCTGCGTATATTACTAATCGCGATGACGTAAACAAATTTCCTGTCCCAGTGGGATGGACTGCATTTATGCCAATTGATGATAATGAAGGCAGCGGTTTTGAAGCCGTTTCCTTTATTAAAGGTACTCAAATCATTATCTCCTTTGCCGGTACTAGTGATATCAAAGATAAAATAGCTGACATCGATTTGGCTACGGGGAATGCGCACTTGCAGTTATTGCAGGCTACAGAGTATTACATGGCAGTTAAGGCAGCTAATCCTGATGCTGAAATTACTTTTACCGGGCACTCCTTAGGCGGCGGGTTAGCCGCATTGATGGGTGTATTCTTTGACAAACTGGCAGTGACATTTGATCAGGCGCCTTTTGCAGGTGCGGCGACGGAAATAACAAAAAACTAGGACAACTAGGGGGACGCCCTTAAAAATCTAAATAACTATGGAATCAATATTGGCAAAGAGCAAAGCAAATAAAGGATGAATTCATGCTACGATCAGCAAGACTTGATGCTCCCGGTGTATTGCATCACATTATGATCAGAGGGATAGAGCGTCGAAAAATATTCAAGGACGATAAAGACAGGGAAGATTTTCTTGCTCGTCTTGAAAAGCTGATGCCTGCAACCGGGACGTTATGCTTTGCATGGGCCTTTATGCCCAATCATGCCCATTTTCTATTTCGGACGGGAAGTGTGCCGATTGCCACGCTCATGAGAAGACTTCTGACGGGTTACGCCATTTATTTCAATTACCGGCACAAGCGGAGTGGTCAGCTTTTTCAAAATCGCTATAAATCCATCCTCTGTCAGGAAGATGCCTATTTGACGGAGTTGGTTCGATACATTCATTTAAATCCAATCAGGGCCGGCATCGTGATGACTCTGGCCCAGATGAGCACCTATGCCTATTGCGGTCACAGTGTCCTGATGGGGAATAAAAAGCGCGACTGGCAGAATACGGATGATGTGCTGAAATATTTCGGGACACAAAGAAAGGCAGCCAGAAGGCACTATGAAGCTTTTGTTTCCGAAGGAATTGCGAAAGGTCATCGAGAGGATCTGGTTGGCGGCGGGCTGATTCGGAGTCTCGGGGGATGGTCGGCGATAGAGGGAGCCGGCATTAACAGATCGCACATGAAGAGTGATGAAAGAATCCTTGGCGACGGGGATTTTGTTGAAGAGGTATTGTCGGCGTCCGCAGAAAAGTTTGAAAGGCATTATGAAAAACGTCGTTGTGGTTTAGATTTAGATGCGGTGGCCAAACGGGCGGCGACCGTATGCACCGTCGAAGTAGATGATATTTTATCCAGAAACAAGCAAACGCATAAAGTAAAGGCGAGGAGCTTGTTTTGTTATTGGGCTTCAAGCGAGTTGGGAATTTCACAGACCGAGTTGGCCAGACGCATCGGGATCAGCGTGTCAGGCGTGGGCTACTGTGTTGAAAGGGGCAAGCTGATCGCAAGAGAGAACGCTTATCAGCTACAGGAATGAATGGTAACTTTGATTTTTAAGGGCGTCCCCAATAGCCCCCCCAAGAGCCCCCAAGAGCTCCCAATAGCCCCGAGGAAGAAAACCTTAACCTTAGGAGGGCGGCATGAGAAAGGAAAATGAAAATAGAAAACGGAATAATAAAACCGGCATGATTTGTATGCTTGTTTTGTTGCTGACAGGCATTAGTGCGTGCGGAATTGGCGGTGGCACGCAAAAATGGAAAGAAGAGGTAAAGTTGAGTGATGGCCGGGTAATTGTTGTTGACCGGGTCATGTTAAGAGAAGGCGGCGGCGGTGAATGGGCGTCCAACCGCAGCCTCTCCAAGCCCAAGGAGTATCAGATTCGTTTCACCAACCCGGATGGCTCAGGTAAAATGATCGATTGGAGATCGACAAAAAAAGATGACAGAATGTATCCGGAATTGCCTTTAATCCTTGACTTGGAAGCCAGACAACCCATTATATATTCTATTGTTTACTTTAAGGATTGTTGCGAGAATTACAATAAATACGTTTATCGAAATGGTGTTTGGATCGAAGAGAAACTTCCCGAGACGTTTGAAATACTCACAACAAATCTATTACTAAAACACGGTGTAGATATGCCCAAGTATTTTGATTTGAAAACAAAGAACGAGTTAAATGCTGATCTCGGTTACCGACAGTCAATCAGGCAAGTAGGACCAAATCGCAAGGTTTGCGGTTGATTTGCGTTTACATTAATAAATAAATTTAAAGGAGTATAGTTTATGCCTACGCCATTGGAATATATGCAACTTGCAACAAAAGTTTATGCCGCATCAGCAGGAAACACTATCGGTCTTCCCACCAACTGGGACCAAGTAGACTGGTTGCCAGATGAGGCTAATGGTTTTTCCGCTGGTGTTTACAAGAAGGATGCGACCAAAGAAATCGTCATTGCTTATGCCGGAACAAATCAATCTATGGATTTCTTGAGCTATCAGGCGGCAATAGGATCGCCAGTGCCGCAAGTAATTGCGGCGATGAGTTATTACCTTGCATACAGGGCTGCCTACCCGCAATACAGTATATCATTTACCGGCCATTCTCTGGGCAACTAGGGGGACGCCCTTAAAAATCTAAATAACTATGGAATCAATATTGGCAAAGAGCAAAGCAAATAAAGGATGAATTCATGCTACGATCAGCAAGACTTGATGCTCCCGGTGTATTGCATCACATTATGATCAGAGGGATAGAGCGTCGAAAAATATTCAAGGACGATAAAGACAGGGAAGATTTTCTTGCTCGTCTTGAAAAGCTGATGCCTGCAACCGGGACGTTATGCTTTGCATGGGCCTTTATGCCCAATCATGCCCATTTTCTATTTCGGACGGGAAGTGTGCCGATTGCCACGCTCATGAGAAGACTTCTGACGGGTTACGCCATTTATTTCAATTACCGGCACAAGCGGAGTGGTCAGCTTTTTCAAAATCGCTATAAATCCATCCTCTGTCAGGAAGATGCCTATTTGACGGAGTTGGTTCGATACATTCATTTAAATCCAATCAGGGCCGGCATCGTGATGACTCTGGCCCAGATGAGCACCTATGCCTATTGCGGTCACAGTGTCCTGATGGGGAATAAAAAGCGCGACTGGCAGAATACGGATGATGTGCTGAAATATTTCGGGACACAAAGAAAGGCAGCCAGAAGGCACTATGAAGCTTTTGTTTCCGAAGGAATTGCGAAAGGTCATCGAGAGGATCTGGTTGGCGGCGGGCTGATTCGGAGTCTCGGGGGATGGTCGGCGATAGAGGGAGCCGGCATTAACAGATCGCACATGAAGAGTGATGAAAGAATCCTTGGCGACGGGGATTTTGTTGAAGAGGTATTGTCGGCGTCCGCAGAAAAGTTTGAAAGGCATTATGAAAAACGTCGTTGTGGTTTAGATTTAGATGCGGTGGCCAAACGGGCGGCGACCGTATGCACCGTCGAAGTAGATGATATTTTATCCAGAAACAAGCAAACGCATAAAGTAAAGGCGAGGAGCTTGTTTTGTTATTGGGCTTCAAGCGAGTTGGGAATTTCACAGACCGAGTTGGCCAGACGCATCGGGATCAGCGTGTCAGGCGTGGGCTACTGTGTTGAAAGGGGCAAGCTGATCGCAAGAGAGAACGCGTATCAGCTACAGGAATGAATGGTAACTTTGATTTTTAAGGGCGTCCCCAAAGCCCCCCCCCCAAAGCCCCCGAAGTGTGGCGGCTATCCCTATCTCACCCCACGTAAAGGTGCCTCGGAGCAGCTTCGATGCAGTTGTGGGAGCATCAACGTCAATCTTCGAACCAAATAATAGCACAAGGCGACCACCAGTATTGAAGCTAAGCTTTAGGATGCATAACAATCGCCTGCACTTTTCGTTGGTCCCGCTAGCGCTCCACCACCAAAAGTGAGGCGTGGCGTTGGACAAGGCTCAGGGAGGAAATGAATGGGAGCTAGTAGAATTTACAGCAAACTTTCCAAGAAAGAACCTTTTTCAGGGTATGGTGGAGGCATTATCACGTACAGACTGCAACATGATGCTGCAACTAATTGGGTTTCACAAATTTTGCCAGATGCATTTGGCAAGGCTTTGGACTTCTCGAGCGGCGATTGGTTTGCACCCCTCCCTGCAGAAATACCAGATGACGTTGCCAATACTTTCGAAAGTGGTGTACTGGCAGAGCCACCCGTATCGGAATGGAAGGCGTTTGATACGGATCAATTCGATTCTGACATTGTGGAGCAAATTGCGGCAAGTATGCATTGTTCGCCTTCCGAATTAATTGTAGTGCCTAAAGTGAGTCTTGTCCTGTTTGCCGCGCAGTGGGTGCTGGATTACCTCGGTTCAATTTCGTCAGCAATCGCACTAATTCGCGAAATGCATCAAACGCCTCAGCCTAACTTAGTTTTCTGGCAAAGTGCAATGGGATGTTTTTATCCTGCAATCGGATTAGACCTTAACCTCGACAAGATTGCCAATCTCATGAATTGTGCCGCGGATGTTAGCTCGGAGTTCATCCTACTAACATCGTCTGACCAACTGGACCCGTTGACCTCACAGAGTCTTGCCGACGCCGATCTGTCAGAGCTGGTATCTCACGCCAATGGTTTTATTCTTGGTGCATACGATGGCGAAGGATATATATACTGGAGGCGAAAAGCACACTGTTCGTAGCGCCGTGGCGCTGCTCCGGCGCACCTCGCTGTTGTGCAATGACAATGAATTAAAATAATATACGTCAACTCACAATTTAAGGAGGTGATTATATCGTAATGCTTGATTGGCAGGTGTCTAATGCAGTAAAAATGTTTCCATTATTTAATACTTAAACGCCTGAAAAAGGAGGTAACAACATGAAACGTTCAGCACCTCTCATCGTAATAATACTGCTCGCATTTTTTACAACTGTATTTGCGCAAGATCAGTCAACACCATCGCCAGCTTCAGATGACGCAGCAATCTCAGCAACGAAAACAACCAGCGACCTCAAGGAACCACAGCCTTTGCCGCCGGAGAATCCAAAACCGCTACCTAAACCAATAATAAACCCAAATCCGCCGGGACCACACCCACCGGCAAAACCGTTGCCGGGGCCACAATCGCTGGAATGGGGGGAAGCAACGCTTATCGTAAAAGACGGAGGTGGTAATATAATTTCGACCATGACCGGTAAGTATCCGATTGGCAAGGCAGTGGCATGTACATGGGTATCGTGTAATTGTAAGCCAAATCCCGGAGGAACAGTCCACTGCGACCTATGCTGCCGATAAGCGAAAGGGGCGCGAGAAAATAGCGACTATTAAAACAAAAATAAAGACGCGCACAACAAACGCATAGAGAGGGACGCGGGAATCACTGTCGGATTTTTCATTTTATAATTCCCGCGCTCCTCATGCTTTTCGTTCAACGAATGGCATCAATGGGACGTTCCATTTTATTCGATCTTCCGTTTGATTCACCGTCACGCGCCGGATGTCCGGTTCTCGTTGAGCTTCTCGGATTACGGACATCGCGAACATGAGGAAATCTGTTCATTCGTAAACGACAGATCATTTTGAACGCACGGTTTTCGGTAATCTGTCCGCCGCGGTAAACGGGTCTGCCAGAAAACGAGTCGCAGTCTCTTCCGGCTTTATTCCAGTGTTTCCCGCGGTTCAATTATATTTACAATAAAATAAATACTCCGAGCCGAAGCAGTTCGACGTGCATTTTTTATAAGTACATACGTTATTGATCGGCTTTCCGTCATGCCATAAATAAACGTCTTTGCCGCGGATGAGACCGGAATCAGCTACATGATGATAGTAAACAGTCGCCCCTAAAGAAGGATTGTCTATTGTGAAAACCGTAGAAGCGGTTTTAACTAAAGTAAAGGTTGGCGATTGATAAGAAGCCATGGAAACATTACCCGTTATCGCGTCCGGACACTCGTTGATTAATTTCAAGGTCACCGACGCCGAAAATGCGATGTTGGCCGATAAACAGATAAAGCTTAAAACTACCGCCATTCTCGTTATTTTTTTCATGATGTTTTCTCCTTTATTCTCAGCAATGCATTCAATTCGGGTGCGCCCTACTTGAGCGGCGGGATGGAAACGTGTTGGCTCTCGAATAAATCCTGACATAAACGGGCAGGTGTGTTCATCAGTGTCTGCTTAAGAACACAACTGACGGATTCAAAGGCAAAATTGTTGTTTCGGCATTGCGTACTGAGTGGCGTTTTGGCCTGGCATGTGGCAAATGTAGGCGAAAAGGCTACACATACATATGTGACCGGGTCGCAGTAATTAATATTTTGAAAGCTTACATCGGCCTGGCGGCCTTCGAGCGTATAATGCACGGTACAATTAATGGCTACTCCGCTCACGGTTGTGCTCCAATCCGCACTGCGGGCAGTTGGCACAAGAAATACCGGGACGAGAACCGCAAAAGCAATGACTACGGCGATGGCAACCTGATTTTTCCTTGTCATGAGTTTCTCCTTTCATTAGTCGCTCATGGATAAGAACTTCCTGTTTGTGGGATGATATAAGAAACGCCGTCTGGTATGTCAAGAATATTTTCGCCATGCTGCATCACTGAGCTTTCAAGGTCCATTCCGGGTAATTCCGGGTGTAATTTGGTGAGGATAATCATCTGCAACGATTCGTGATATTCCAGGCGTGAAAGGTATCCAGAAACTTTCCCCGGCATCGGTCAAGATAATGAAGTGTTGATGTCCCCCGAATTACCTAAACAAATATTACTAGCTTAGATGATTTTTATAATTGTGATAATATTAAAGATGAAAAATTAATGTGGGGCCGCATAAGAATATTTTACCAAATTCTAGACCATTTTTAATGATTGTTTATCCAACCAATCCACCGGACGGCTTCCAACTGCCGGTGGTTTTTTCGTTAAACGAAGAACAAAGGGGACGCTCCATTTTCTTCGTTCTTCCGCTTGATTCACCATCTTGCGCCGGATGTCCAGTTCTCGTTGAACTTTTCAGATTACGGACATCGCGAACATGAGGAAATCTGCTCATTCATAGACGACAGATCAATTTGAACGCACGGTTTTCGGTAATCTGCCCGCCGCGGTAAACGGGTCCGCTAAAAATGAGTTTTAGTCTCATCCGGAAAGCTTTGACGGGATGAAATCAATTTCGTCCAGCATATGCCGGATGTATTCACGCGGCGATAACGACACGTTCACAACCTCTTTGATGATACGAGGGCCAATGCATGGGCTGGTTGTGCGAAATAGAGACGGTTTTCCCCATTTTTCTCAGCGGTTTTCTGTTGACAGAACAGACCATCTTTTACTATGCTGCCTGCCAATGCTGAATTTTCAATCAATCATTTGTTTTGGAACCATATATTTTACTGAATCGGGAACTGAAAATGCAGGAACGTGAAGATAAAAATTCTAAACGATGCCTTCCGCTTGAAGGAATAAGAATCCTGGATCTGTCAACCTAGATACCGGGACCGGGGACGGGGGACGTCCGTAAAATACTAAGTTACTTTTGGCAAAGCCGTGCAGTTACTGGATTACAGCGGTTGGAGAATTTTCTTTGTGATGATAGCGCATGAAAACGGTTATCAGTTACTGGACTGAGAGGAATGAGAGCAATTTATTATTTTACGGACGTCCCCAAGTACCAACGTCCCCAAGTACCAAAAAGTACAAAGTACACCTTTCCCCAGATGGTTTATTAATTTTCTTTACTGTGGCGTGCAAGATTCAGGTAATAACTCTCATGAAATAAGGATTGCGCAATGAAGCACAGTACCTCTACCAGAATGGTACGCATACTACTGAAAAATGCAGCTGATACAGGAATTAATACCCGGATAATCTGTGAGGTGGTGGGGCTTACATCTGAAATACTTGAAGATCCTGAGGCCCGTATCCCTCTTCGCTGTCTGGAAACTATCTGGAAAGAGGTGGTCCAGAAGACGGGAGATCAGGATTTCGGACTGCATCTGGGTGAGTCTCTGCATGGATATCCGGGGAGCAACATAGTCTTATCTGTAATGGTAAACTGTCCTACTGTGGGTAGTGCCCTGGAAAAATTCTGCTGCTATCATAGCCTCATGAATGATGCCATCTTGCCCAGGCTGGATGTACGGGGCAACCTTGCCTATCTCTCCTGGCAAACAGCAGATCCTCACTTGCGGCCTTCCCGGCATATCTCCGAGGCCCTGCTGAGTATCTTCAAAACGATTTTGCGAAACCTTGCGGAAAACGCCTTCAATCCCGTCGAAGTCCACTTCCGGCATACGGCTCCCCGGGACATACATGAGCATCAAAGAATCTTTCAGGCGCCTTTGCTGTTTGACCAATTCCGGGATGAACTGGTGATCGAAAAGCATCATCTGGAAACACCGGTTTTTCTGGCCAACCCGCAGCTTCTGGCAACGTTGGAACGCTATGCGCAAAACCTTATCCACAGGATTTACCTCATCGATTCCTGGGCAGACAAGGTGATCCGTCTGCTCGGGAAAAGAATGCAGGGGGAAAAACCTTCGATCAAAGCTGTTGCAGCGGAGTTGGCGGTAAGCGTGCGCAGTTTGCAGAATAAACTAAGCCGGGAAGGGACAACTTTTCAGCAGCTATTAGATTATTCGCGAAAAGAGATGGCCAAGCAATATCTGAAAAACCCGGAGATGACATTATGCGACACTGCTTTTATGCTGGGTTTTTCAGAACAGAGCGCTTTCAGTCACGCCTTTAAGCAGTGGACTGGTAAAACACCAAAACAGTATCGGCAGAAGGGTAAAAACTCCGGGGAATAAAATGTCCATTATAAATTTTGAAATAATTTAAGGTCATCCCAGAATGACGCCATTTCTTTCGCAGCGATGACTGCATGATTTGTTTTGTTCAAAAATACATTCGTGATATCCGCTATAACCAGAATCGTTTCATCCCGAAATACTGTTTGTTTAAAAATTACACTCTTTTCAGTTATTCTGGAGAGTTCGGTACTAATCGTTATCAGATCTCCAATGGTGGCACTTGATCGGTAATTAATATTTATGTTAACAACGACGTGGTATATTCCTCTGCTCTGGTATTCATCCATCAGGTTGTTTTCATAACAATACTGCCATCGCCCTTCTTCCATAAATTCAAGATACCGTGCATGATGTACCATATTAAAGGAGTCCAACTGAAAGTTCATTATCCTTTTTTGCATGACCGTTTTCATTTAAATTCCTCTATTGATCACTGGTTATTTGTTTAAGACAAGTATCGTCCCCGTTTCACAATAGTTTTTTAATGACTGACCGATGAAGATCATCATCATTTTCATTCGATCCTTCATTGTTTCATCAAAACCGGGAATGGCTTCATCTTTTATAGCTGTAATAGTCATATCCCATAGTGATTCAGTCTCTTGGGCAGCAATGGTTTTTAAAGTAAATTCCAGTTTTGTTACACTCGAACTGCGCACCAGAAGCCAGTGAATGATATAGTCTTGAGGATTATATAATGTTGTTATCCAGTATGTTGGCTCAGAATATTCAGGACCCATGACCCCCGGGGACGAAATATTTTCGGTGAAAATACAATTATTCTCGTTTTTACCGCTGGCGGAATAGATCATGTTATAAGTCCAATCATCAATCCATTTCAATTCTTCAACCGGACAGGCAAGGGGGAATATCTTTTCCGCAGGAGCATTAATTGATAGCGAGACTGATTCATGTTCCCTTTTAAAATTTTTGTCTTTCATGTTTTTCTCCTTTTTTATGAAATTATTTTTACAGCACTACCATATTGAATTAAGAATCGATTGTCTTGTTCTTACACGCATAATTATTGATATATTGTGCAATTGGCAGACTTTGCAGACTTTGGGGACGCCCCAAGAATTCTAAGTTTCTACGCATTCCAGCAACCGATATCCGCTTTCTGCCGCGATCTGCTTGCCTCTCTCTACGCAGGTGCCTACCCCGGTCCGCTTATGCCCATGCGCCTGGCCAGCTCCAGGTGCGATATAAAGACTAAAGACTTTAGGTAACAGTTTAGTCCCCTTTTACGGGCGGTGCAGGGACTAAACTGTTACCGGACATGATCCATTGCATCCGCGCGGAAGCAGCACAACATGCCGACGGCGCGCCCCAATCGGACGATGTCGCCATGGTTGCGATAAAATACCGGGGCGTTGTTGTTAAATAGGCTAACGAAGTGTTGCGTTCCCGAGATTCACCCAGGATAAAGGCATTTCAACGCCCCTCATTTCGCGGGCGGTTTTCTGTTGACAGAACAGACCATCTTTTACTATGCTGCCTGCCAATGCTGAATTTTCAATCAATCATTTGTTTTGGAACCATATATTTTGCTGAATCGGGAACTGAAAATGCAGGAACGTGAAGATAAAAATTCTAAACGATGCCTTCCGCTTGAAGGAATAAGAATCCTGGATTTGTCAACCCAGATACCGGGACCGTATTGTTCCATGCTTCTTGGCGATTTAGGCGCAGAAGTCATCAAGATCGAAAATACCGGCGGAGGCGATCCGTCCCGTCTTCTGCCTTTTCTGTTCAACGGGATCAACCGTAACAAAAAAAGTATTGCTCTGAATCTGAAATCGCCTGATGCAAGGGAAATCTTCTGTAGAATGGCCCAAAAAGCGGACGTCATCCTTGAAGGTTTCCGCCCCGGCGTGTGCAAAAAGCTGCGCATTGATTACGAAACCATGAAAGAAATCAATCCCCGGATCATCTATTGTTCAATCACCGGGTACGGTCAGGACGGCCCATACAGCAATAAGCCGGGGCATGACATCAACTGTGTCGGCTATTCCGGTCTTTTGAGCCTGGCGAGCGACATGAATGCCTATTCTCAAATGTCGGCCATTCCCCTGGCGGATCTTTCCGGAAGCATGTTTGCCGCGGTCTCCATCCTTGCCGCTATTATCCATCGGGAAAAAACCGGCGTCGGACAATATATCGACGTATCCCTGACGGCCGGCTTGTTCTCGTGGATCAGCGCATCCCTGCTGGCCGGCTTTCAGGGGCAGAAAGAGAATGAGTCCATCTATGTTCCCCATTATGCCCTTTTCAAAACCGGGGATGAAAAATTGATCACGCTCGGCGTGATGCATGAAGAGCATTTCTGGGAAAAACTCTGCTCCATTATGGGGATGGAAGACCTGGCGGGACTGGGTATATTCGACAGAATTGAGAAGAGGGAAGAAATCACCGCCCTTTTGCAGAAATCATTTCTCACAAGGAATTATGACGACTGGACGGCAATCTTCAATGAAGCCGACATTCCGTGCGGGCCGGTTTATAACCTGGAAGAAAGCTGTGCGGACCCGCAAGCAATCCATCGGGAAGCCGTGTTTGAAATCAATCATTGCCGCGAGGGAAAGATAAAACTTCGGGGATTTCCCGTTATTTTCTCCGAATCGGAAACAAGAAAAGATATACCCCCTCCTCTGCCGGGCATGCACACTTCGGAAATCCTTCGCGGCTTCGGCTACACGGAGGAAGAGATAGCGCGATTGACGAAAGAAAAGATTATCAAATGATTGATCAATTTCAGCGTTAAACAGTAACTACTGGAGAAAGGATTATCATGATGACCGCCAGCGAACCGTCCCGTTATACGATCTCTCAATATCTGCTGCATCGCCTGAAGGAAGTCGGCATCCATCACCTTTTCGGCGTGCCCGGCGACTATGTTCTTGAGTTTCTTGATGAGGTGCTTGCAAGCCCCCTGCAATGGGTGGGAACGTGCAATGAACTGAATGCGGGCTATGCCGCGGACGGTTATGCGCGGATGAACGGCGCCGGCGCCGCCGTCGTTACCTACGGTGTCGGCGGCTTAAGTATCCTGAATGCCGTGGCCGGCGCTTACGCCGAACGCGTTCCCCTGATCGTCATCAGCGGCGCTCCGCCCGCGCATCGACGTGACACGGGCGCCATGGTGCACCATCTTATCGCCGATTACTACGTGCAGTTGGAAATCTTTAAAAAAGTGACCGTCGATGCGGTCATTCTGACCAATGCCGATTCCGCGCCTGATGAAATCGACCGTGTCATTATGAACGCCATCATCCACAAGCTGCCCGTATTTATCGAACTGCCGGTCGATATGGCCGGCGCGGCCTGCCGTCCGCCGCGGAAAGTCTCACGTCCTCTGCAGCGGATCTCCGACAAAGAAAGCCTGGCGGAATGTGTTGAAGAGACCGCAAGACTGCTGGACGCGGCGGAGAATCCCGTGGTGCTGGCCGGCGTGGAACTGTTGCGCTTCGGCCTGGGGCCGGCCGTGCTGAATCTTGTGGAAACGGTTGAACTGCCGTTTTCCACCATGCTCAGCAGCAAGTGTGTGCTGCCGGAGATGCATCCTCAGTTCATCGGAATCTATCAGGGCAACTGGAGCCGTGAAACCGTAAGGCGGCAGGTTGAATCATCGGACTGTTTGCTGTCTCTGGGGGTATGGGTTACGGATTTGGACACCGGTCTGTTCAGCATGAACCTGGACAACCGGCGCGTCATTGACGTCGGGGACGGAGATGTCCGCATTGGCAACCATTATTACCATGATGTGCATCTGAAAGATTTTATCCACGCCCTCTCCCGGAAGGCCAGGCCGCGCATGTATGTCAATTCTCATCCGGATGAAACACGCTGCCGCAGAGCGCCGTTTATTCCGGAAAAAGGGCGGATGCTGACGGCGTCCCGGCTCTATGAATGCGTCAACAGCTTTCTGGATGACCACATGGTGCTTTTAGCCGAGCCGGGCGATGCCTTCTGCGCGGCGCCTGATTTTCATATTGAGGAAGCGGAAAATTTTATCGTCCAGGTCTATTATACGTCTATCGGTTTTTGTACGCCGGCGGCGCTGGGTGTCGCCATGGCGCGGCCGAAAAAACGTCCTGTCGTCCTCACGGGCGACGGCGCATTCCAGATGACGGCTCAGGAAATATCAACGCTTATCCGGCGGCGTTCACCCGCCGTGGTGATCCTGATCAACAACGACGGCTATCTGATTGAGCGGATGCTGCATCAGGACGGCCTCTACAATGACATTCAGATGTGGAACTACGCGTCACTGCCCGCGGCCTTCGGCGGGGGAGATGCGGCCATAGGCATCCGTGCAGACAATGAAGAAGAACTGGCGCAGGCATTTGCCACGGCGGCCGCCGAGAAGGACAAATTTATTTTTATTGAGGCGCGCCTTCCCAACCGGGACTGCTCGGAGGGGCTGGCCCGCCTTGGCGCGGCGCTCGGTCAGTCGCATCACAAGAAATAAGAAAAGACAATACCCGGTAGTTTTTCAAAACCCGCATAGGCAAAGTGGTTGGCAAAATGCCATTTTCCCATCGTGGACGCTTATAACCTGGTTCCTGATACAAATAAAAGTTCTATGAAAATGTTGTTTTCATGATGAAGTAAACCTTATGGAAAAGAGAAAAAATATTTCGGCGTATATCCTGATTTATTTTGCGATTGCCTGCTGTTTGCTTGTCGCAAACCATCACCAGATTATTTCCCCTCCCCTGGAAGCAGGCGATCTGGCCGCCAACAGTTTACTCGTTCAAAAAGCGAAATCGCTGCAATTGCTGGTCGGGAATTATTCAAGAGTCGGCATCAACCATCCGGGTCCGGCTATTTTATACGTTCTGGCCGCCGGAGAAGCTGTTTTTTATGACGGGTTGCATGTCGTTCCTTTTCCGGTTTCAGGACAGTTTGTAGCCGCAACCTTCTTCAATGCTTTCTGGATCACCTGCCTGACAATGCTTTTTTATCGTCTTTATCAATCAAAGCGTCTTGCGGTTTTAAATTTATCCGTGTTCTTATTGATGACCGCCTTCATCCTTCCTGGTTTTTTTCATAGCATTTGGTTTCCTCACCTTTATTATTTCCCTTTTGCGACCGCTCTGCTTGCCTCCGTGTTCCTGGCGAAAGGTGATAAAAATGCCTTTGTGATTCTGGCCGTGAGCAGCGGCTTTCTGATCAACGGTCATGCCTGCTTTACGTTGATCCTGTTCATCATTTATGCAACGAGTCTGCTATACAATTATTATTGCTCAACCGGTGACGGCTCGGCTAAAATCCTCGATCGGGAATTCCTTTTGAAAAATAAGAGAACAATGATCATTTCCGCGGCAATATTTTCCTTATTTTTAGTTCCCATTATTATGAACACGGCAATAAATTTCCCCGGAGAATTTCGGGGTTACCTGAACTTTGAAAGACGTCATGATATCAATAATTTTCTCGATGCCGTGATCTACGTGAGTTCTTTCTGGGGTGGGTTGTGGCCAATGGCGGCGGGGCTTTTGATGTCTCTCTTCTTGTTTATCAAACGGGAAAAATTGCCCGGCGTATTGTCGGGAATTCAATATTTCCCCGTTGTGATTTTTGCCGCTACGCTGGCCCTGTTATGTTATGCGCTTTTCGGCGTTGATATGCTGGCCATGAATTATACGGGTTACTTTTATTATGCGGCCCCGGTATTATTTGTCTGTGCCTTTGCAGGCGCTGTTGTGCTCCTGATCCAGTCGGAGCGGCTCCGGACGCTTTCCGCTCTTTTGTCTATTTTCTTTTTTGCAGCCTGTTTCCATATCCTTTACAAAGAGCCGCCTGCCGAGCCTCAGCTTTCTGAAAAATATCTTGCGGATATTTATGACGCCGTTCACAACAGAAAAGGTACGGGACGTATTGTTTTAGACCTGGACAGCAATGCCGATCACTGGGAATATCTCTGGTGTACGATGGTCGGGCTGGAAAATTATGCAAAAAGACGGGGAGATGATTTTATCTGCGTCAATGATAACTGGCATATCCTCTTTACGCGGGAAGCCAGATGCACTCCCGTCGAGGTTCAGCAAAACAAAAGATATTTAGTAAAAGGAGTCAATGTGAAAGATTCTTCCGCGCCTGAATTCAGCGTCGATAAGATGTCTTTTTACAGAATAAAATAGAATTCAGGCGACAGGATACGTCATGATATCCCACTCTGGAGGGGCAGGGGGAGATATCAAGCTGGTGACTTTACCATCAGGCATAAACCGGGCAGAAGCCTCCAACTGCGGAGGAGAATAAATGAAATGAAAAGGGTGAGTGATTTATGCCGAAGATTTATTGCCATGAATTAATCGTGCCCAAAGAAGCGGAGGATTTCAACGGGCACGTCAACAATGTCGAATACCTGCGCTGGATGCAGGATGCCGCGGTGCAACATGCCCTGGCGAACGGTTCTACCGAAGCCACCCTTGCCGTTGGCGCGACCTGGGTGGTGCGCACGCATAAAATTGAATACTTAAAGCCGACATTCGCCGGTGATTGTGTGGCCGTTCTGACGTGGGTTGCAAACGTCCGCCGTGTGCAGTCGCTGCGCAAATACAGAATTTTTCGCCGCTCCGATAAAGCCCTGCTGGTCGAGGGAGAAACCCAGTGGGTTTTTGTGGACGCGGCCAAAGGCACGCTGCGTTCCATTCCTGAAGAGGTGAAAGCGAAGTTTGACCTGCTGCCGGACGGTCAGGAACCGGATGCGGATTCACTGGTGTAAGGGTGTCCTCTCGTTCCCACGCAGCGCGTGGGAACGAGGGAAAAAAACGGGGAGAAATTATCCATGAAGGAACTCAAAGGCAGGGTTGCGGCCGTCACCGGTGCGGCGTCGGGAATCGGCAGGGCGCTGGCGTTGAACCTGGCGGCTGAAGGCTGCCATCTGGCAATCGCCGACGTTAATGTTGCCGGGCTGAATGAAACCGCGGAAAAAGCGGGAAGTTCAGGCGTGCGGATCACGACCCACATTGTTGATGTTGCAAAACGTGAACAGGTCAAACGATATGCCGACGAAACGGTCAAAGCTCACGGCGCCGTTCATCTTGTCATCAATAATGCCGGAGTCACCATCCTGGGACCCCTGGAAGATATCAGCTATGAAGAGTTTGAGTGGCTCATGGGCGTCAATTTGTGGGGGGTGATTTATGGATGCAAGGAGTTCCTGCCTTACCTCCGGCAGCAGGATGCAGCCCACATTGTCAATGTCAGCAGTGTCAACAGCATTTTCACCAATCCCGGCAACGGACCTTACTGCACGGCAAAATTCGCCGTCAGGGGATTTACGGAAACGCTTGTTCAGGAGCTTTCCGGCACGCGCGTGAAAGTTTCCTGCGTCCATCCCGGCGGGATTAAAACCGACATTGTCACCAACGCGAGATTTCTTGAGTCTTCAAACGCCTTCCTGACCAGGGAGGAAGGTGTCGCTATTTTCAACCGGGCGATGGCCAAAACAACGGCGGACAAGGCGGCACGGATTATCATTGCCGGAATCAAAAAAGACCGGCAGCGCATTATGGTCGGTCCGGACGCATACGTGCTGGACTGGCTGAAGCGGTTATTCCCGGTCGGGTTGCAGAAACTGGCGGGCAGCAGGATGATCCTTGAACGGATGAAAAAGAAAGCCGGACTTACGTCTTCGTAAATCAGACTTTTTTCATGGTGGCCGGATATTGCCGGCAAAGACGCCGGTAGTCTTCGATGCAACATACTCAACGCTTTCGGATGTAAGCCTGCGCCCTCGCCAGCGCGGGACAAAAGGAAAAGGGCACTTTCCAGATTCAATCAAAATGATTGAACCAGCCGGTCAACTTGATTTAAGGAGAATAGCATGATGATTTCTTTTACCGGCGCTCGCTTATCAAAAATATAATGGTCTCTAAAAAGGAAATATAACCTTATCGTTGAGGCAAGCTTTTTAGAACAAGGGGTCTTGCCACCCGAATGGGTGGTTGCAACCACCCATTCGGGTGGCAAGACCCCTTATTCTGCTATGAAGTATCCTCAGTGTAAATGAATTTACCATGTGCTACGCTAGAGGATGCCCTTGAGTTTTTCGAATCCCGCATAGGCAAAGTAGCCGGCAAACACCACCAGGAAACCGGCGCAGAAAGCAATCAGGCCGCGGTAAAGACGGTCGGTCAGATAATGCCTGCCTCCGGCGACGGCGGCGGAGATGAAGGAATACCAGGCCAGGTCCGCCGAAATATGACCGGCAAAGAAAAAGGCAACACCCCAGAGACCGAACTGCGTGGAGTAGATAATATAGCCCACGCCGATGGTGGCCCACCAGATGATCCAGTACGGATTGGACACGCTCATGAGGATGCCGCTGATCACCGGATGGTTCAGTTTCTTCTGTTTTCCTTCCCAGGACAGGCTAAGCTTTGGCAGCGTTTTGAACATTCCGTAAGCCATCCAGAAGAGAATGCCGGAACCGGCAAGGGCGGTGACTACAAAAACCACCGGCTGCTGAAAGAACGGCGCCAGTCCCAGAAGAAGGGCGATGACCAGTGTCAGCTCCAAAACGGCGTGTCCGGCAATCATCAGCGGACCGGCGATGAAACCGCGCTGCGAGCTTTCGCTGATCGTCGCGGTCAACAGCGGCCCCGGCATCAGGGCGCCGGACAGACCGATGACAAAAGAAGAAGCAAAAATAGTGAACAAAGTAATCATGATCAATTCATTTTCCCGCAGCGTGTGGAGGGGTCCTGGCCATAGAAGTCATTGAGAACCCGGTAAAGTTCCGGCGCGGATTTGAGCAGTTGATGCGGCTGATCGAAAAACTGCTCCGTGGCCACGGCGAAGAATTCCGCTTCGTCCGTTGCGCCGTAGTCATCAAGGAAAGTTCGTTTACCCTTTTCAACATCTTTGAGTAACCGCAAATATTCACGGGAGCAGGTTTTGACCCAGTCGCGATACTCCGTGCGGTCGCGCAGCCTGGGCGTTCCGTCCGCCGTTCCGTCCTGCATGTCCAGTTTATGGGCGAATTCGTGATAGACGACATTGTAGCCCGAGCCGTTTCGGCGTCCCCCTTGCAACACCATGTCCCAGGCTAGAATCACGGGTCCCTGCTGAAAGGCCTGTCCGGAGATGGGGACTTCCGGTTCCAGCGGTTCCAGCACGGTTTCAAAAAAGCCGATTGGACGTTCGGGCAGTACCACTTCAGAAGGATAGACGATGATGGTTTCGACGTTTTCATAGTAGTTGTGGGGAAGGTTTAAGATCAGGAGACAGGCCTGGGCGGAAATGGTCACGCGGATTTCATCCGTCAGATCCAGACCTCCGCAGCCTTCCCAGGACTTTTCGGCGATGAATACCTGGACGAGCCCGCGCAGACGCTGACGTTCGTCGTCATTCAGTAAATCGTAATGAGCCATGTTTCGACGGATGAATGCTTCCCATTCAGAAGGGAAGGGCGCTTCCATGAGCCTGCGCCGCCGTTGTTTTGCAAACCAGTCAAACATGGTGATTCCTTTTTATCCGTCTCTGTAAAATCGATATCATAAAAAACCTGATATGAGAAACGCCATTTCATGGCAGGACTTCCGCCATGATTTACCTTGACTTCATGTCAGGGGATATACTATTCAACAAACGAATATGACAGTTACCGGTTGTCTTGACGAAGACAAATTCAATTTACGGGAAGATAAATATGGCAAAAGCAAAACAGAGCAAGAAATCGTTCGGCCAGAGCATCAGGACTTATCGTGAAGACAGAAAGATGAGCATCAGGGATCTGGCGGATGAAACCGGATATCCGGCCGACCTTCTGGAAAAAGTTGAAAAAGATGAAACGACTCCGCCGGTGGCGCTTGTTTTACAGTTAAGCCGGACGCTGAAGATCGACGTTGAAACGCTCGATGACGGCAAAATTAAGAAAGCCTCCTCCCGTGTCAAAAGCCAGAAAAGGCGCGCCGGATCTTACGCCTATATGCAATTGACTAAATCGGGTTCCGACAAGCATCTGGGCGGATATCTTGTGACCATTGATCCGAATACCGCTCACGAAGGCGTTGAATACCACCATGAAGGTGAAGAATTTATTTATGTGCTGAAGGGAAGGCTTTCGATTTCGGTAGGCAAAAATACCAGCCTTCTGAAACAAGGTGAATGTATCCATTTCAACTCGGCTCTGCATCACAAATTAAGCAATCCTTCCGACGAAAAAACAGAACTGCTCGTTGTTCTGTATATTCCTTAGAGAGAGTACCCATGGCATTTGAAATTTCAAGCGAACAGGAAATGATCAGGCTGATGGCAAGAGACTTTGCCAAAAAAGAACTGGAACCGCATGCGTCCGAATGGGACAGGCAGGGTATTTTCCCGATAGAGGCCATAAAGAAAATGGGCGAACTCGGACTGCTCGGGATGATGGTTCCGACGGAGTTGGGAGGATCGGGCGCCGGTGCAGTGGCCTATTCTCTGGCTTTGCAGGAGATCGCCTACGCGTGTGCGTCCAGCGCGGTGACCATGTCGGTTGCCAACCTTTCCACAGATCCTCTTCTGAAATTCGGCAACAGGCAGCAAAAAGAAAAATGGCTGACAGGCCTTGCCGAAGGGGCTCTGCTGGGCGCTTTTGCCCTGACGGAACCGGGCGCGGGTTCCGACCCCGGATCGATGACGACCACCGCTGTTTTGAAGAAAGACAAGTATATCATCAACGGCACAAAGGTTTTTATCACGCACGGCCAGTATGCCGATGTTGTCAATCTGATCGCCAGAACCGGGCAGGAAAAGGGGACAAAGGGTCTGTCTGCCTTTATCGTGGAAAAGGGCACGCCCGGTTTCAAAATCGGGACAAAAGAAGAAAAGATGGGATTGAGGGCGTCCAACACTGTTGAACTGGTTTTTGAAGACTGCGAAATTCCCGCAAAAAACCTGCTGGGAAACCCGGGCGAAGGCTTCAAGGTTGCCATGCGAGCGCTGGACAGCGGGAGAATCGGCATTGCCTCTCAGGCCACCGGCATTGCCCGGGCCTGTCTGGATGAAGCCATTTCTTACACCAAACAAAGACGCCAGTTCGGAAAATCCATCAGTTCCTTTGAAGCCATTCAGTTTATGATCGCGGATGCGGCGACACAGATCGAAGCGGCCACCTGGCTCACCCTGGCCGCGGCGGACCGCAAGGACAGAGGGTTGAAGTTTACCAGAGAGGCCTCGATGGCCAAACTGTTTGCCTCGGAAACAGCCAATTCCAGCGCCTATATGGCGCTTCAGGTTCACGGCGGCTACGGATATATCAAAGACTATAAGGTGGAGCGCTTATACAGGGATGCGCGCGCCACAACCATCTACGAAGGCACATCGGAAATTCAACGCATCGTCATTGCCAGAGAAGTGATCAAGGAATAGAATAACGACTGACAAACTCGTAAAAAATCAATTTGGTTCCATTTTCGTCATTCCCGCCTTCGCGGGAATGACGGGTTGTGTGACTTTTTACGAGACCATCAAAATTGATAACGCAACCCGACGGCCAGGCCATGCGTCCGCAGCGGAGCTTCCGTGCTGTTGATGGCGATTCCGGCGGGTGTCTGATTCATATACATATTGCCGGAAGCCGTTTCCACCCGTCCCAGATCGAAGTAACGGTAGGCAATATCCAGACTGAGGCGGTCCGTCAGCATAACGCCCGTACCGACGGCCAGCATGAAGGCGAAGTCTTTCCGGTCTCCGGACGGGGTAATGCTGACCTTGTGTGTCGTATTGTCAGGGAACAGGTAAGTCATCGGACCAAGCCGGTTGTAAGCCAGACCGACGCCGCCCCCCACATAGGGTTGAAAGCGCCACAATTTTTTTTCGGCAAAAAAACCGTTGATGTCAACAAACAAATTAATCATGCCGCTGAAAGAATCGGCCTTGGCCGATACGGGCTGATTGGGGCTGGGATTGAGGATCGGGGCAAGGAAATTGGCGTTGCCCTGATAATCCATATTAAAGCGGTAAGCCAAGGCCAGATCGGCCCGCAGCCAGGGCAGAAATTGACGGCCGATGGCCGCCTCCGCCATCGGAAAAGAGCCGAAATCCCCGTAGGCGCCGATCGGCTGCCCGTTGCCGCCTTTCACGCAGCCGAATAGAGCCGGCGGATTGGTGGATGCGCAATCCGTGTCGGAAAAGTCCGATGTCCGCGACTTTTCATAACCGACAGCTCCGCGCAAATACCAGTTTGCCGCCTGCCCCTCATCGGGAAGCAAAAGGGCGGACAGAGAAAGAATCATCCACAGGATCAGGCATTTTACTGACAGTTCATTTCGTTTCATAAACAATGTGAGCATCCTTTGATAATATTTAGTGTGTGAAATACAGCTTACGTTCTTTGTTTAACGCCATCGGGTGCATACCATATTTTCCCGGAGAGTGAATACTAAAATACGATGGCGAAAGAAGTGAAGGGTGATCTGTGAACTGAATGGTCAGACATTGTAAGCGATACTGAAGCACTGTTAAATTGCCGCTTGCGGAGGCGGATGATTCATACTATCATGCCCGTGCTGGAATTTCGCGGCGTCTGAATGAGGAATGATGATGGTTGAAATGATCAATGAAATGGTCAATGAAGTGCTCAATGGCACTTTGTCGAAGTTGATTGAGAACATCTCCATTCTCATGATCCTGGCCTACCTCATGACCCGGATTTCTTCCTTCGGCGATTTATTGAACCGCAGTTTTTCCCTGAAAAATCGTCTTTTCCTGGGTTTTGCATTCGGGGTTGTTTCGATTTACGGGACACTCAGTTCCGTGCAGATTTTCGGCGGGCTGGCCAACTTCCGCGACCTGGGGCCGACCATTGCGGGTCTGCTGGCGGGTCCGGTGGCCGGGGGACTTGCCGGTCTTATCGGCGGTGTTCATCGTTACTTTTTGGGAGGCATAACGGGGCCGCCTTGCAGTGTAGCCTCCATTCTGGCCGGTCTGATCGCCGGCTGCTTCTATCTCTGGAAACGGGGACGGATTGTCCGGATATGGGAAGCGGCCCTTCTGATGATCGGGATTGAGCTTCTCCATATCCTGGTCATTACTCCGCTCATGGTTGGGACTTCGGACGAGGTCCTGAAAATTATCCGGGCCGTGCTGATGCCCATGATTCTGGTCAACAGCGCCGGAATCGCCATCTTTTTTTTCATCATCCACAATCTCAACCGGGAGCGGCTGATCGAAGCGGAAAAGCAGCGCATGGACAGTGAACTGCACATTGCCCACGAGATCCAGATGGGTATGCTTCCCGCTCCCATGACGCCCCGGGATTCCCGTTATGACATTTATGCCGTCATGAAACCGGCGAAAGAAGTGGGCGGCGACCTGTACAATTTTTTTGCTCTGGACGGGGATCGCCTGTGTCTCGTCATCGGAGACGTCGCCGGAAAAGGGGTATCCGCCTCTCTGCATATGGCCATTACCCAGAAACTTCTCAAGGCCCTGGCCCGGGTGGATGAAGGCCCCGCCGCCCTGCTTGGCCGTCTGAACCGGGAACTTTGCGAAGGGAACGAGACCATGACCTTTGTGACGATCTTTGTCGCCTTCAGCGATATCCGCACTGGCGAGACCGTCTTCAGCAACGGCGGACACAACCCGCCTTATCTGATCTCGCGGGGGGACGTTTCGCGTCTTGTCCTCGAATCCGGCGTGGCCCTGGGCATTCTGGAAAATGCGGTTTATACCGAGCAGCGGCTTAAGCTTTTGCCGGGAGACACCCTGTATCTTTATACCGATGGGGTGAACGAAGCCATGAACGGACGGGAAGAGCTTTTCGATTATAACCGTCTGAATGCGAGTCTGTCGCGCCTGCGGGCTCTGACACCGGAGGCGATCTGCCAGGGAGTCCTTGATGATCTGGCACATTTTGTTGGACAGAATGAACAGAGTGATGATATTACCATGCTGGCGTTGCGTCTAAATAAATGAGGCGTAGCCCGTTGACCGGACTGCCGTCTGCGTGCAGATGTTTTTTTACACAGAGTTGTCTATGAGGGTGGATGGATGAAATTATGGGAAAAAAGACAGGATAATATCGTGATTCTTGCTGTTCACGGCCGTCTGGACGCTACGACCGGGCCCCTGTTTGAGCAGCAGGTTGCGCCCATGATTGATGCCGGCGACAAGAACTTTCTTCTCGATCTGGCCCACCTGGACTACATCAGCTCGGCGGCCCTGCGGCGTCTTTTACTGCTGGCGAAAAGATCGGAAGACAGGGGCGGCAAGGTTGCCCTTCTTTCCGTTCAGAGCCATATCCTTGAAATATTCGAGATGGCCGGTTTTACGCAACTGTTCCAGTTTTATACCGATCAGGATGAGGCCATCCGGTCCTTCTAAAGAGACGCAACCATGCCCAGGAAACCATCCAATCTGATTTACGGTGTCGATGAAAATCCCGGTTTGACATCCCTGATTCTGCTGGGCTTTCAGCACGTCTCCCTCATGGCCATTGCCTTTATTTTTCCCATCATTGTGATTGAGGCCATCGGGGAAACACCCGATCAGGCCGGAAGGCTGATCAGCATGGCGATGCTGGCCACGGGCGTCGGAACAATCCTTCAGGGGCTCAACCGGGGTCCCGTCGGCTCGGGCTATCTGTGTCCTCTGCTCAACGGCCCCGCTTTTCTTGCCGCTTCTCTCATGGCGGGAAAGGCGGGCGGGCTGTCCCTGATTTTCGGCATGACCGCCATCGCCGGTTGCTTCGAAGCTTTTTTTTCGCGCTTTCTTGCGCGCATGCGGGCCGTCTTTCCCGCGGAAGTGACGGGAACAATCGTCACGATGGTCGGCATCGAAGTTATTCCCATTGCGATCCGGAAGTTCCTGGGCGTCGATAAAACCCACCTCGTTCCCGATGCGACGGCTATCGCCGTGGCCGTTGCGACCCTGGGGGCCATGGCCTGCTTCAACGTCTGGGGCAAGGGCAAGCTCCGCCTCTATTCGGCGCTCCTGGGGATGATCGTCGGTTATGCAGCGGCTGCCGCGACGGGTATTCTGAACCAGGATTCCCTCCAGACCATGATGAAAGCGCCTCTCTTTTCCATGCCTGCCGTGGCTCATGACGGGTTTTCCTTTCAATGGGTCCTCCTGGCGCCTTTCCTCGTGGCGGCTCTCTCATCGGCTCTTAAGACCATGGGCGATGTGACCACCTGTCAGAAGATTAACGATGCCGACTGGAAACGGCCCGACATGGTCAACATCAGCGGCGGCGTCCTGGCCTGTGGAATCGGCAATATCCTGTCCGGCATGCTGGGCGCTCTGGGCCAGTCCGTATCATCGAGCAACATCGGCCTCTCGATTGCCACGGGGGCGACAAGCCGCCGCATTGCCTACAGCATCGGGGGCATCCTGATCCTGCTGGCTTTCTTTCCCAGGTTCGCCTCTGTTTTTGTCATCATGCCCACGCCGATCATGGGGGCTTCCCTGATCTTTGCCGTGAGTTTCATGATCCTGGCCGGTCTGCAGATCATCATGTCCCGCATGATTGATTCCAGAAAAACCTTTGTTATCGGTATTTCCATCATTATGGGACTCAGCGTCGAGTTTGTCCCCGACCTTTACCGGAACGTCCACCCGTGGATCAGACCGATTTTCAGTTCTTCACTGTCACTGGCCACGATCTCCGCCATTTTCCTGAATCTGTTCTTTCGCATCGGCATCGCTAAACAGGCTTCTATTTCCCTGAAACCCGGCGAGGAGTCGTCGGAGGTCATCAGCCAGTTCATGGAGCAGCAGGGGCGGGCATGGGGCGCCCGAAGCGAGGTCATCTACAAGGCGGCGGCGGCCATGAGTGAGTTTTTCGAGGCGGCAGCGGAAAACGGCCTGACGCGCGACCCTGTAACCATGACGGCAAGGTTTGACGAATTCAACCTTGATGTGGAAATGGCCTATACGGGGTCCCCGATTGATCTGCCCGCCCAAAGGCCGGATGCGCGGGATCTTCTGAAAGACGAGGCAGCCCCTCTGCGCCTGGCAGGCTACATGGTTCGCAGTCTCGCCGACCGGGCTTCCGTCGAGACCAGCGCAGGCCGGAGTTTAGTCCATCTGCATTTCAATCATTGATCGGAAACAACAAAAATATCAATTTTAGCGATATAAATTTTCAAAGGATGACGTTTAAGTCATGTCCTATGACAAAAACGTCGTCATCCTGTGTGCCGCTTGTAGCCTGCATTTTGCGCGTTGGGCGCGATTCAGGCAGTCTTCCTCGATGACATCAAGGTCGTTTTTTCGTCTGCTGTATTTCCCTGCCTGAGCGCGGCAATTCAGTGATCACGGCGGTTTTTGTCAAAAGAAGACAATTGGCATGTCTGTTGCTATTATCCCAAAGCATAACAAAAGAATTCAGACGGATTGGCTGCAACCGGTCGTGACAGAAGGAAAGGATGAAGACATATGCTGGCATCCCTTAAACTACTGGATCTGATGGCAAGTAATTCCGAGGCCATAGCAAAGAACTGGGCGAAAGATGTAACCAGGAATGCCAAAACGCCCTTCTATCATGATATTAGTGATTCTTACCTGGTTCCTCAGGCGGTGGAGTTTTATCGTAAATTAAGCAGTGTTTATGCGATCAACGATCCTTATTCCGCCATTCATGATTTTATGTCCAAATTTGCCGAGACACGTTTCCGGGAAGGTGTTCCTTTGCATGAAGCGCTTTATGCCATCACTCTCATGCGCCGCCATATCTGGCTTTACGCCGAATTTCAGGCCATCTTTGTTACTATCACGGAGCAACGTCAGGCGCTCGACAGTCAGACAAGAACCATTCTTATTTTTGATTATATCGCTTACACCGTAACGGAAAAATATATTGCATTAATGGCAAATGCATCCCCAAAAAAATAAGACGAGGTGAACGAACCGTGGCCGAACAAATCAATCAAGGAAAGGTCTTATCCATTCGCAGCAGCGTCGTTGACGTCCATTTTCCCGTTGCGCCGTCGATCCGTAATGTGCTTATTGCGGGCGAAAAGGGTGAATATGTTATCGAGGTATTTACGCAACTGGACAACAATACGATCCGGGGCGTTGCGCTGACGCCTACACAGGGTCTGGCCCGCGGCGCCATAGTCACCGATACCGGCAAGCCGTTTGAAGTGCCCGTGGGAAGTCAGCTTATGGGAAGAGTGTTTAACGTCTTCGGGAATACCATTGACAAGAAGGGCAATGTGGAAGGGTGTGAAATGCGATCCATTCATCGTGAGCCTATTCCGCTTCGCGATCAATCCACCGTCTCCGAGATATTTGAGACAGGCATCAAAGCCATCGATGTTCTGGCGCCTCTGGAGCGCGGCGGCAAAGCCGGATTATTCGGCGGCGCAGGCGTCGGCAAAACGGTTTTGATCACGGAAATGATCCACAACACGGTCAGCGGCCATGAAGGCATGAGTATTTTTTGCGGCATCGGCGAGCGCTGCCGCGAGGGCGAGGAGCTTTACCGTGAGATGGAGGAAAGCGGCGTGCTGGGCAACACGGTGATGATGTTCGGCCAGATGAACGAACCGCCCGGCGCGCGTTTTCGCGTGGGGCATGCGGCGCTGACGATGGCGGAATATTTCCGCGATGACGCGAAACAGGACGTTCTGCTGATGATTGACAATATTTTCCGCTTCATTCAGGCGGGCATGGAAGTGTCGGGCCTCCTGGGGCAGCTGCCTTCCCGTCTGGGTTATCAGCCGACGCTGGCCACGGAACTGGCGGAACTGGAAGAGCGGATCTGTAACACCAAAACCGGCGCTATTACATCCATTCAGGCCGTTTATGTTCCGGCGGACGATTTTACCGATCCTTCGGCCGTTCATACCTTCGGCCATTTGTCCGCAACCATTGCTCTGTCGCGCAAGCGAGCCAGTGAGGGGTTGTATCCCGCCATCGATTTGCTGCAATCCGGTTCCAAGATGCTGATGCCGAATATTGCCGGTGAGCGCCACTATAAGATCGCGCAGGAGATCCGCAAGACACTGGCGGTCTATGAAGATTTAAAAGACATCATTGCCATGCTCGGCATCTCCGAACTGTCCCGCGACGATCAGCGCATTGTTTACCGCGCCCGCCGTCTGGAACGATTTTTCACGCAGCCCTTCTTTGTGACCGAGCAGTTTACGGGCACGGCCGGAAAGATGGTTTCCCGGGAGGAAACACTCAACGGCTGCGAACGGATTCTCAACGACGAGTTTGCCGAGTATCCGGAAAGAGCGCTGTATATGATTGGCTCAATTGATGAGGCGAAAATAGAAAATGTTGCTTAAAATTTTATTACCGGCCGAAGTCATGATGGAGCGGGAAGTGAAGAAAATCGTCGCGGAAGCGGAAAACGGCTCCTTCTGCCTGATGCCGAACCACATTGATTTTGTGGCGACGCTGGCCCCCGGTATTTTCACCTATGAGTTGGCGGCGGGAGGTCGGGAATTGCTGGCCATGGATGTCGGCACCCTGGTCAAAAAAGGATCGAACGTGCTGGTGTCCACACGCAATGCCGTAAAAGCAGCGGAGTTGGGGAAGCTCAAACAGGTGGTTGTGGATCAGTATGACAAACTGGATGAGCGGGAAAAACTGGTCCGTTCCGCCGCGGCGAAACTGGAAGCAAGTCTGATCAGACGGTTCGTGGAATTGAAGTAGTGAATGGTGAATAGTTAAGGGAAGGGTTTGAACATGGTTGAAATACGGCGAACAACCAATCGGCGCAAGAAGGCGGCGGATCATTTTACCGAAAAGGTCGCTCAAAGGGAAGCTCTGCGCATCAAAGGCCTCAGGCATAAAAATGAAACAGTCTGGTTTGGTCTGGGGATGTTCGGCATCATCGGATGGGCGGTCTCCATCCCTACGTTGATTGGAATTGCCATAGGGCTCTGGATTGACCGGACCTGGCCCAGCCAGTATTCCTGGGCTCTGATGTTTCTGGTTCTCGGTGTGATCGTCGGATGCATTAATGCCGCCTACTGGGTCAGAAAAATACGCAGCAAGATTATTGAAGAGGACTGAAATGACGATGAACGCGCTGTTTATTCTTATGCTGATGTTTACCGCAGGACTGGCGCTGGGGGCTTTCTACTTTATCAGCCTGTGGCAAACGGTGCGCAGACTGTCCCGGACGGAAAGCCGCGCACGCTTGCTTCTCACCAGTTATGTGTTGCGTCTGGCGGTCGTGTTAACGGCGTTTTATTTTATGATGCAAGGCGGCCATTGGGAGAGGCTCGTGGTGGCCATGATCGGGTTTGTCATCATGCGTAAAATTCTCACGTATCATTTCGGTCAGCAAAAGGCGATGGAAGCGGTTCCTGAATAGAAGGCAGGTATTGATCAACCGTTAAAGGAGTTTCCATGGAAGTCGTATCTCTGAATCAGATCAGCCCGGATCAGGTGATTATCTGGAGCTGGAGTTTTATCATCCTGAACGTGACCATCCTTTATACGTGGCTGGTGATGGCCATTCTTGTCGTTGGTTCCTGGCTTGTGACGCGCCACCTGTCTTCGGAAATGCATGTGTCGCGCTGGCAGCATTTTCTGGAAGTGATTATTTCCATTATCCGCGGTGAAATCAGCGAGATGACGAAAAAAGGCGCGGATCATTATATCCCTTTGGTCGGTACGCTCTTTTTGTTCATTTGTGTGTCTAATGTGCTGGTGATTGTGCCGGGATTTGTTGCGCCGACGTCGTCCATGACGACCACCGCGGCGCTGGCCACATGCGTATTTATCGCCGTCCCGTACTACGGCATATCGCGCAATGGCGTTTTCCATTATGTGAAGGAATATTTTCAACCCACATTTATTTTCTTCCCGTTCCACGTCATGGGCGAATTGTCCCGGACACTGGCGCTCACCGTTCGTCTTTTCGGCAATATTATGAGTCATGAAAAAGTCATCGGGATATTGCTGGCGGTCACGCCTTTCCTGTTTCCTGTGGTCATGCAGATCTTGGGGCTTTTGATCGGCGTGATTCAGGCCTATATTTTTGCGATCCTTTCCATGGTCTATATAGCCTCCGCGCTCAGCGCCGAGGATGAAGGGCATACGGAAGTAAAGAAAGAAGGCTCTCCAGCCTAATAAAATTGAAATAAAAGGAGGAGTATTTATGGACAGTGTAAGTCTCGTCGCGATGGCCTCGATTATCGGTGCGGGTTTGGCAATGGGGATCGGTTCAATCGGTCCCGGACTGGGCATGGGACAGGCAATCGCCCAGGCGCTGGCTGCAATTGCCCAGCAGCCGGATGAGAGGAATTCTCTAACCAGAACACTTTTTGTCGGCTTGGCCATGATTGAATCCATTGCCATTTACTGCTTTGTTATTTCCATGATTCTGATTTTCGCCAATCCTTTTTGGGGCCACGTCATTAAAGGTATCGTAAAATGAGGGGGATGATCCATGCATATCGACTGGTTTGTTTTTTTAGCGCAAATCTTTAATTTCCTCCTGCTCATGTACTTGCTGAAACGCTTTCTTTACGGGCGGATTATCAAGGCCATGGATGACCGCGAAGCGAAAATTGCCGCGCGCTTTGCCGAAGCCGAAGAGCTGAAAGTCAAGGCCAATGAGTCAGCCGAGCTTTATGAACAGCGCAACCAGATGCTGAATGAGAAGAAAGAAGTCATGCTCAATGAGGCAACACTGGCCGCCGAAGCCAAGCGTAAGGAGTTGATGGAAAAAGTCCGTGTAGAAGTCGATCAGGTCAAAACACGCTGGCAGGATATGCTGGTTCGGGAGCAGGACGCCTTTTTCCATGATCTGCGCCAGAGGGCGGCCAAACAATTGTATGCCACGGCGCGCAAGGCTCTCTCTGATCTGGCGGACGCCGATCTGGAGGAACGGATTGTTGACGAATTTCTCCGGCGGGTGCAGGCGCTTGATGAGGAAAAAAGCATGCAGATGCGCAAAGCGATCAGCGGCGGCGGCAATCTGGTGACCATTCAGAGCGCTTTCGGCATTTCCGCCCCGAGACAGACGCAGATTGAGGAAATCCTGAAAAAACAGATCACCAATGGTTTTACGATCCGCTATCTGAAACAGCCGGAAATTGTGTCGGGCATTGAAATGCGGGTGAACGGTCATAAAATCGCCTGGAGCCTCAATGAGTATCTGGAGACTCTGGTGGAAAGTCTGACCGAAACGCTCCAGAAAGAGGCGCATGCGGCCTGAACAGGCCATAGACAATAAGTCTGAAGGCTGAAGGACGGGCGTAAAAAAATGAAGGCAAAGAAGTCAGGAGGCGAAGGATGAATCAAGAGGCGAGTAAAGTTGAAAATCAGGAATTAAAGACCTTCCTGGACGATACATTTGACACCATGGAAAAGGTTCTGGATGATCAGAATCCTGAGCTCAGACAATATGAAATCGGCACGGTGCAATCCGTCGGCCGGGATATTGCCCGGGTCAGCGGTCTGCCGCATATCCGTGCGGAGGAACTGGTCCGCTTTGCAGGAAATTATATGGGACTGGTTTTCAATATCGATCCGAAGGAAATCGGCGTGATTCTTCTGGATCCCAGTGAAAACCTTCAGGTAGGATCGGAGGTCCAGCGCACCAAGCGCGTACTGGATGTGCCGGTGGGGGACGGACTTTTAGGGCGGGTGGTTGATCCCCTGGGACGACCTCTGGACGGTTTGGGCGAAGTCAATACCGTCATGCGCCTGCCGGTGGAAAGACCGGCCCCGGCGGTTATGGACCGCGCGCCGGTAGTCGTGCCGCTGCAGACAGGCATCAAGGTGATTGATGCGCTTATTCCCGTCGGGCGCGGCCAGCGCGAATTAATATTGGGCGACAGAATGACCGGCAAAACGGCCATTGCCATTGATACGATTATCAACCAGAAAGAAACCGGCATCATTTCTATTTATTGCGCCACCGGCAAGAAAAGCACGGACGTGGCCAAAGTCATCGCCGATTTGCGGGATCACGGTGTGATGGGATCCTGCATTGTGGTCGTGGCCACCGGCGAAGACACGCCGGGCCTGCAGTTTATTGCGCCTTACGCGGCCACAAGCATGGGGGAATATTTTGTAGAGCAGGGCAGGGACGTTTTGATCATCTATGACGATCTGACATCACACGCCCGGGCCTACCGTGAAGTGTCGCTGCTTTTACGGCGGCCTCCCGGACGTGAAGCTTTTCCCGGGGATATTTTTTATATCCACTCCCGTCTGCTGGAGCGCTCCACGCATATGAAGCCGGAACTGGGCGGCGGATCGTTGACGTCATTGCCGATTACCGAAACGGAAGCGCAGGACATGTCGTCTTACATTCCGACCAATCTGATTTCCATTACGGACGGGCAGATTTATCTCTCGCCGGTTCTTTTCAGCAAGGGCATTCTGCCGGCGGTGGATGTCGGCAAGTCCGTATCCCGCGTGGGCGGCAAAACACAGTTGCCTGCCTATCGCTCCGTGGCCGGCGACCTGCGTCTGTCGTACTCGCAGTTTGAAGAACTGGAATCGTTTTCCCGTTTCGGCACCAGGCTGGATGAAGCCACGCGGCGAACGCTGGAACGCGGTTGGCGTGTTCGTGAAATTTTGAAACAGGGGCAATACAAGCCGTTGCGAGCCTCCGAGCAGATTGCCTCGTTGCTTTCCGTGACCGGAGGCGCCCTCGACCTTGTCCCGACGGAGAAGATCCGCGAGGTGGAGGCTAAGCTTCTGGAAACCGTTAGAGGTGAGCTTCCTGAATTATGCGCACGGATTGAAGAAGGCAAGAAAATGGATATGGCGGATCGGGACAGCATTATGAATAAAATCAAATCGACCATTCAACCGTATGAAGTGATCGAGGAAGCCAATGCAAACAACTGAGTCCCTGAAAAGAAGAATGAAAAGCGCGGGCGATCTTCTGTCCGTCGTCAAGACGATGAAAGCTCTGGCGGCGGTGAGCATTCGGCAATATCAGCGGGCGGTGTTTTCCCTGCGCGATTACAACCGGACGGTCGAAATGGGCTTGCAGATTGTGCTCAAAGAAAAGATGGGCGCGACGATGCGCCGGAAGCATACAAAGATGAAGCGCCTGGGGGTCATTGTTTTTGGGTCCGATCAGGGTCTGTGCGGACAACTCAATGAGCAGATATCGGTTTTTGCACTCGACTATATTAAAAAAAGCGGCGTTAAAAAAGAAAACCGCAAAGTGCTTTCCGTCGGTGCGCGCGTAGCCGATTATGTGGAAGATGCCGGACAGCCGGTGGACGAATTATTGACGACACCCGCTTCCACCGCGGGCATCACGCCGCTGGTTCAGGAAATTATCATGATCATTGACGAGTGGCATTTTCGCAACAACATTGATCACTTTATGTTGTTTTATAATGAATATGTCACCGGAGCAACTTATCATCCCCATATGCTTCAACTCCTGCCCGTTGACACGGACTGGCTTACGCAAATCGCCAGGAAGAAATGGGAGTCCAAATCACTGCCGATTTTCCGGATGGACGCCGATAAGATTTTTTCTTCGCTGATTCGTGAATATCTTTTTGTGTCCCTGTATCGGGCGTTTGCCGAATCCCTGGCCAGTGAAAACGCCAGCCGCCTGGCTTCCATGCAGAACGCCGAAAAAAACATTGAAGAACAACTGGTAGATCTGCATGTGCAGTTTCACCGTACCCGTCAGATGACCATTACAGAGGAACTTCTTGATATTGTTGCCGGTTTCGAGGCGCTGCAGGAAGAAGCATCATAACCGTTTATTCAGAAAGGGGGACTGGCGTATGTCAACAGGATCGGACAAAAGGATTTGCGTCATCTGTGCATGGCGTGAAAATTGTACGAAGCGTTATCGGGTCAAATCCAATGCCTTGTTTGATGTCAATTGTCCCGACTATACCAGGGACATCAAATTGCGGGAGAATGATGTTGATAAACTGGTTGAAGATCAGGTAAATCGCTGGCAGAAAGAAGCGAAGGAAAAGCCGGGTCAGGTCATCACCCTTTCCAGTGAAACAGGCGCCGGCGGCGGCCGGATTGCCCGTATTCTGGCCACCGAACTGAAAATGAACATTGTCGGCAGTGAACTGATCCATAAGGTTGCCGAAAGCGCGCATATGAGCGACAAGGTGATCAAATCTCTGGATGAAAAAAGTATTTCACTTTTCGACAGTCTCATCAGTTCGTTTTTTGAAGCGCGACATATCTGGCCCAATGAATATCTGCGTCATTTGTCGATGGTGATGCACACCACCGCCGAGCACGGCAATGTCATTATTATTGGACGCGGGGGAAGCTTTATCCTGAAAGACAAGGCGTTTCGCATACGCATTGTCGCGCCCGAAAAAGCGCGTGTGGAGAAAGTTGCGAGTGATCGTCACATGCCTCAACCGGAAGCGCTGGAATATGTGCGCAAGTATGATGACTATCAGGTTGGATTTATCAAAAAGTATTTTAATGAAGACATTCACGGACCAAAACATTACGATATGGTGGTGAATACGGAAAAGGTCGGTATTGAAAGCGCGGCGGAGTCCATCAAAAAGGCGTTTTTGTCGTGGAAAGAACTGCGCGGATGAGCCATCATGGATGATGCTTGGAATGTTTATCGTGGAGGGCGATCCGCAATGACAAAGTATGAGCGCGCTCTTCTTTTAGGGCTGGCGGAGGAAATCATTCTCCATTTGCGCACCCGGCTCGCCGAGATTGAAAGTCTTCATCCCCGGGAGTCGGCTCTGGGCATTGCCACGTTTCAGGAGCGTCTGCGTAATATTGAGGATTTGCTCGATTGCGTAAAAAAAGACGGTGAATCATGCGCCTAATGTTCTTTAACTTTTGGGAATGCTATCGGGGACTGCCGCCAGGTAAATGAAAAATGTTGTGCCGACCCCGACCAGGGATTCCACCGTAATGAGGCCATTGTGGTACTTGATGATGGAATCGCAGATGGCGAGACCCAGGCCGATTCCGCCTCTTTCCTTCTTTTCTTTTGTGGTAAAATAAGGATCAAATATCTTCGAGAGGTTTTCGCGGGGGATCCCGACGCCTTTATCCCGGATCATGATCCGGACATAATTGCTTCCGCCCATGGACCGGATATTGGTTCCGGTGGTGGTGTTTTCCGCAACAACCTCTACAATGCCGCCGTTCGGCATGGCTTCTTTCGCATTGGTAACCATGTTTTCAATGACCTGTTTGATTTGCATGGCGTCAACTTCCACCGGCCAGAGGTCGGAAGCGATGGCCGGTTCGCAGGCCGCATTGGAGCCGGCCAGAACTTTTTGAATCGCCTCTCTGATGATTTCGTCAATGATTTCGATTTTTTTAACCGGATAACCACCCTGGGCAAATGTAATCAAGCGGTGTGCCAGCTCTTTGGCCTGAAGGCCCGCGCGCTCCGCTATTGCCAGGCCGTTTTCCAGAATCTTGTCTTCTTCGTTGGCGGATATTTTCGCCAGAAAAACATTGCGCAGGATGGCTGTAAGCAGGCTGTCGAAGTCTTTAGCCACCCCGTCCGCGAAGGTTCCCAGCGATTCAAGTTTTGTTCTTTGCAGGAGTTCTTCTTCCGCCGTTTTCTGGTCCGTAATGTCTTCCAGGGTTTCCATGGCGCCGAATATTCTGCCACTCGAATCTTTGATGCTTGCCGACGTGATCCGGAACCATTTCCCTTTTTCGCCAAGGTCCGGGAAAAATTCAGTTACTTCATAGGCGTTTCTAAGCAGTTTTGACTTTGTGACTTTTCCCGCATATAGAGCAGAGGACTCGTTGATGTTGTTGTCTAAAATTAAATCAGCCATGCAGGGGCGGGGGGACGCGTAAAATGCCCGCCATTGCTGGTCTGTGTCGATAACCTGATTTGCCTTGATACCGTTCAGCCCTTCCAGAGCTTTGTTCCAGTGAAGGATTTTGTGTTCTGTTGAAATGACAAAGGTGGGAATAGGGGACCCCTGGATAATATTTCGCAGAATTTGTTCATCATTGCGGGCCCGCCAGATCGTATAAATAAAACTGACAATGGTAATAACCGCCAGAATTACAATAAAAAGAAGAAGATAATTTTGCATGGTGGACTCTCGTATTTCCAATATTCAGACGGAGAAATTCCGATCAGGTTATCCTGCTCAAAAGCAAAAGAATCGAAGAATCATAACCAATCTGTCTTTAAAGCATTCAATACGACTCCTGAATAGCAAGGTTGCCCGGAAAATGCAAGATTGGAAAAAAGCATCAATGTGGTTGTATGGCGGGAGATCGCGCCGCCCCGGTTGTTGGGACGCCGCCTCCATAATGCCACCGGACATATTTTGATATAAATGATTGGATTTGTTCCCGAATGCCGTTTAAGACCGGGATATTCAATCCGATCATGACGACGGGATGAATGATCGGCGCCGTGGGGCGCCAGGACGGGGTGATTCAGCAAGCGGCGTCATGTTCGTGGAACAAACGTTTGATGTCTGATGGAATCGCCGTTCTTTCTGTTGCGATCAGGCAGGACGTTATCTGTTTTCCGCGGAAGCTTTCTTATAGAAACAATAACGGTTTCGTCCCAGATTTTTTGCCTTGTACATGGCTCTGTCCGCATTTTTCATCAGGGTATCGAAGTCGTCGCCATGTTCGGGATACATGGCGATGCCTAAACTTGCCGTGACGCAGACATCAACGGCGTCCAGGTGAAAAGGCTGGTTAAACGACGCCATGATTTTTTCGGCAATCTGCCGGGCCTCTTCATCAGTGCTCAACGACGAAAGAGCGATGGAAAACTCATCGCCGCCCTGCCGGGCAACCGTGTCCGTGTCCCGGATATGGGCCGACAGCCGGCGGGCCACTTCTTGCAGCAGCAGATCTCCCGCCGCGTGCCCCCATCGATCATTAACGTCCTTGAAATAATCCAGATCAAGAATCATGAAGGCCATTGCTTTGTGAACCCGCTTGGCTCTTTTGATGGCCATGTCCACACGGTCGTTAAAAAGAAGCCGGTTGGCAAGATTGGTCAAAGGATCATGGAATGCCTGCCGGTGGATGGCCTCCTCCGCTTTACGCCGCGCGGTAATGTCGCCGACGATTCCCCGAAAACCCTTGGGCATGCCCTGCGCATCACGGGCCAGATTGACGGACAATTCGACCTGACGGGTTTCTCCGCTTTTGTTGATGATTTCCCAATCCATTTTACGTAACGGTTTTCCCGTTTTATAGACCTGAGAAAAGGTGCGGAAGGCGAGATCGGCATTCTTTTTATCCACGTATCGTGTATAATGGAGCCCCAGTGTTTCCTGCCGCCGGGTTCCGAATAATTCCAGAAAGGCTTCGTTGAACAAGAGAAGATTTCCTTTTAAGTCGATTTCGTAATAGGCGTCCGTGATGGAATCAATGATGGTGCGGGAACGTTCCTCGCTTTGTTTTAGCGCGTCTTCCGCGCGTTTCTGAAGGGAGATGTCCATCTGACAGCCCATGGTGGCCTTTTGGTATTTATATTCGATGGCGGTAACGGTTCCCATATACCACCGGATATGGCCTTTTTTGGTGACAATGCGGTACTCATAAGGAGAAACACATTCTCCGCGCATCATGTCCCGGGCGTTTCGATTGACATGTTCCCGGTCGTCCGGATGAACCATAAACAGGGAATCAGCGCCGATGACTTCCGCCGCCGCGTATCCCGTATTATCCAGAAATTGCTGGTTGGCCCACTGAAACCGTTTTCCCTGAACGATAAAAATGCCGATCGGTGATTTTTCAGCCAGAGTGGCATACAAATGTTCGGCCAGTTTCCACTCCGTGATATTTTTGGAGATGATCGAAACAGCGGTGATTTCTTTGGTATCCGAAGTCGCTCTCACCGGACTGAATGTCCGCAGGAACTCCCCCCCGTCCCGATGGCTGCAATACTGGCGCTGGAAAGATGCTCCGGATTGAAAGACTTCTTTTACATCCGCGGTAAAAATGTTGGTTTCTTCAAGGGAATGAAATTCAGAATAATTTCTGCCCGCCAGTTCTTCCGGTTGTAAACCGATGCGCGAGCAGTGTTTGGGGTTTACGTAAAGATAACGGCACTGGTTGTCCACCAGATAGATGGAATCGCTGGTGGCTTCCACCAGATTCCGGTAAAGATCATCCATCTGCCGAAGGGTTTTTTTAACCGTTGTTGCCATGTTTTTTTGCATATCAATAAAACCCGAAACTTTTTTATGCATTGTATCGCCGCAGGGAATGGTCAATCATTGGACTCGCCCGTTTCATCAGCCTGAAACGGCATATTATTAATGCGCGAAAGTATATGAAAATGATGAAGGGGTGTCAAGACAATTCACCTGGAAATCAAATTCACGGCAGTCCGTACCGGACATCAAGGGGTATTGACAAAACGAAATCCATTCTTTCCGGAGTTTTTAACTCTATACATGGCTTCATCGGCCTGCTTGATCAGTTTATCCATATCCTCGCCATGGTCTGGAAAAAGCGCGATGCCGATACTTGTGCCGACGACGGCCCGCTGTTCATTGAAAATGATTTGCCGGGATACCGTCTGAATTATTTTTTCGGCAATCTGCATCGCATTTTCGGGAGTGCTGATTTCGGCGGCAATAATCAGAAATTCATCTCCTCCGACGCGGGCAACCGTGTCGGTTTCACGCACGCAGGAAAGCATGCGTCGGGCCACTTGCCGCAGCACGTAATCACCGGCATCATGGCCCAGCGTATCGTTGACGGTTTTGAAACCGTCCAGGTCGATAAACATCACGGCCATCGATGTTTTATTCCGCCGCGCCCGGTTCATAGCCATGGTTAGGCGATCCTTGGCCAATCTCAAACTCGGGAGGTCGGTCAATGAATCATGGGTTGCCAGATACTGTATATGCTCTTCCGCTTTTTTTCGTTCGGTGATGTCGCGGGAAACACCCAAAATGCCGACCGGCTTCATGGATTCATCTCGAATAAAGGTGAGAGAGCTTTCCAGCCAGACCAGGTGTCCGTCCCTGTGGTAATGTGCGGATTGAAGCATGAAAATGCGATTCGGATCGGCGTTCGGATTCTTGTCTGTTTCCAGTTCTTCCATAAGGACTTGGCGCGCCAGCGCAAGCGATTCAGGGGTGAAAAACTGATCGATCTCAAGCTTCATCAATTCTTCTATCGTGTAGCCCAGTAAATTGAACACCACCGGACTGGAGTAGAGATAATGCATGGACATATCCATCGTCCAGATGTGGTCTGCTGTATGGTCCGCGATAAAATGGTAACGTTCCTCGCTTTCACGAAGCGCCTCTTCCGCATGTTTGCGCTCTGTAATGTCCTGAATAATGCCGACGGCGTTCCACATTCCTTTGATATTTACCGCTGACAAAGACAGCGCCACATCTATTTCGCGGCCATCTTTACGGCGCGCCGCTAATTCCAGAGTCTTGCCGATGGCATTCCCTTTTCCGGTTTTTTGAAATTCCGGAAAAGCCGCAAGATGAGCAGGAAGAAATCGTTCCGGCGTGATCAGTTCATGAAGATTGTTTCCGATTGCTTCGGCGCTCGTGTAGCCGAGAATATGCTTGGCTGCCGGGTTCCAGTAGGATATGTTTCCATTGTTGTCTATCATGATGATTGCGTCATTGGCGGAATTAGTGATGGCGTGAAGGCCTTCCTCGCTTTCCTTAAGAGCCGCTTCTGCCCGTTTGCGTTCAGTGATGTCCAGAATCGCTCCTATCAGTCCAATGATAGATCCATGACTGTCGGTGAAAACAGCCTTGTTGAAGATAACATCTCTTGTAATCCCCAGCATATTTTTTACCTGAGTTTCGTAATGCTGTTCATTTCCGCTTTCAAAAAGTTCATTATCTTTATCGTAGTAAATTTTTGCAAGATCAGGCGGACTAATGTCAAACACTGTTTTGCCGACCAACTGCTCCTTGGTTGCGCCGAAGAATTTCTCATATGCTTTATTGAATCCCGTATATCTTCCATCTCTGTCCTTGTAGAAAACAGGAATTGGTATCGAATTGAGCAGTGTGTTCAAAAAAACCTCGTTTTGTTTCAGCGCCTCCTCTGCCCGTTTGCGTTCGGTAATGTCCAGAATAAATCCGCGTATGCCAACCGGCGCTCCGTCAATAATAATCGGTACCGATAAAGCCAGGGCATAAAAGGTGCTGCCGTCTTTTTTCATGGCTTGATATTCTAGATATCCCTTACTTGTACCCTGTATCCTGTTCTGTATCCGCTCTTTCGCCAAATTACGATGATCGGGTGATACCAGGTCAAAGATATTCACGCCTTTGGCAATATCTTCCTCAGTTAAACCGAAGTGCTTAAGGCCATGCTCATTCGCGTAGGTGACGTCGCCTTTCATGTCTGCCTCGAAAATCGTCTCGGGAAAAACTTCGGCCAGTTGTTTGAACCTTTCCTCGCTTTTGCGTAACGCCTCGATCGAAGCCACCCTTTGGGACTCCGCTTGCTTGCGTTCGGTGATGTCCGTATGGACGCCGATCAACCCGACGATTTGACCGCTTTCATCTTTTATCGCATCTGCGTGTAAAGCGGCAGGGAATTTTCGACCGCTCCTGGAGATCATCTCCACATCGCCGCTCCATGATTTACCGCTCATAATTGCCTCAAATACTTTACCGGCGATATCCTTGTCGGCATAAACAGCCGGGCCTCCGCCTGCGGCGCTAATCTCTGCCAACGTGTATTCGAAAAGCTTCGTGAACGCTTTGTTTTGATAGATGTGACGGCCCTGCGGATCGGATAGTCCGATGGCGTCACTAGAACTTTCCACCGCCTTTTTGATGTGAAGAAGCTCAGCCTCCACCCGTTTGCGTTCGGTAATGTCCTGTAGTGTAAACTGTATGAAATGGCGTTCACCCGACTGGAAACTCATGAGATGAACTTCGGCGTCCCATATCTTGCCGTCGGGACGCCGGTGTCGCCATTCGAAAACGACCTTGCCGTCGGCAAGTCCCTTTTCAATATAGAAGAGAGCCTTCTCCGACGAAGGGGTGTTGTCATATTGCACAGGCGTTGAGACATCAAGCGGCGTTTTCCCCAGTGTTTCTTCCCGGGATGAGAAACCGTATATTTCCGTTGCCGCCGGATTGCAGTCAATATATTTGGATGTTACGACATCCATGATGATTATTGGAATTCGAGAGCTTTCAAAAACTCGTTTCCGGAATGCTTCACTTTCCCGCAGATTTTCTTCCGCCCGCTTGCGCAGGGCGATTTCCCATGCGACGTCTGCCAGATATGCAACTATTTCAGCATCTTTTTCCGTGTAATCCACGGGCTTATTTCCTACGCCGAGTATGGCCACAACGAGACCGCCTCTCATAATCGGCACAACCAGTTCCCGGATAACGGACGCATGGCCTTCCGGCATTCCCTTGCGATGCGGCAGTGAATTGTAATCGTTATGGATGACCGTTTGCTTTTCATGCACGCAGTCCACCCATACTCCGGCCTGATCGATTCCGTAATGCAATCCTTTGCTCTTTGTCTTGCAGAATTCCTTGAGTGTGCGGGTTAACCACGCCTGAAGTGAAAGAGTCTTCTGATCATTTTCAACGAAGTGATAGAAGCCGATAGGGCTGTCAATCAGAGTTCCGACCTCATCCAATGTTTGTTGAAGCACCTCTTCCAGGGAATGGGTTGCGGCGAATTCCAGTAAAGACAGTCTCAACCGGATTAGTTTTTCTTCCCGTTCGCGTTGAATAATTTCCCTTTCCAGCGACAGGGACAGCCGGCGGCTGACCATAAGAAACAAGGCCATTGACAAGGCTATAAAGGCCATCTGGTAAGTGAGAATCGCAAATATGCCGTAGAATCCGGACAAAAGAAAATCGTTGATTCTCGGTTTTATCAGGCTGACGGCGATTTGAAATAAACTCAAAAGACAAAGCAGTGAAAAAATGACGCCGGTCACTTTTGTAACCAGTCGCAGATCCGGCTTCACTTTGCGCAACAAAAGCCAGGCGCATTGCGCACAGATGAAAATGAACGCCATCGACATATTGACGGCGCGCAGGTTAAAATTTGGATAAGCGTATGTGAGAAAAAGATGGGCAAGCGTGAAGACAGCCAGCATCAGATAATTATGCAACTGGCGGCACTCCTTGCCTGTGTAGCGGCACAGGCCAATGTAAAGAACGATGGTTCCTCCGATAATGAGCATATTGGCAACAACGATGGTCAGGAAATCCGGCAGAATATCGCGGAATGCTAAAAGCAGAACCCCCGTGAATTGCATGATAAAATTCGCCAGCCAAAAAATGATTTCAGGAGAACGCTTTTTGTTCTGCCACCATAATGAAGCCATCATGATGGCGCACAGGAGGGTGGATAATACATAGCCAGCCAGGAACAGTCTTATGTCAGCAGCAGTCATCGCAAAGGCCTCATCATAAGAATTGATTTGCTTTCAGACGTAGATTTTCTTACGCCGCGAGAGGGGGTTGTCTGTTGATTGCCCATGCGAGATCTGCCTTTCGGATATTCTCGTCCGCCTCCTGAATGAGGCACCGGCTGACGACTTGGAGAAACGGGTACTGATTTTTGATTAGAAAATACCTAATCATGGTTAAACTATAATGATTTCGATTTTGTGTGTCAATGGAATTTTAAGACCGGGGGAATCCATGATATGAGAAACTCATTGACATTAAAGGCGGTTTTCCTTATAGTCCGGCGCAGAGGTAATCTAGGGAATGATAAATAAAATCGATACGACCGGATATTGAAAGATGGGGGTGATGATGAAAATATTAGTTGCATCCGCTGGCGGACTGGACATTGAAAAACAGGTTCTGGATGTTGCCGGAAAACATGCCAAAGCTTTTCAGGCCACTCTTTTGATTGCCAGTTCCATGGAACGCGCTTCGGAAAAAGAACAAACGGATTTGGAGAGGATCGAAAAACATCTGGCCCGCGTTAAAGAAGAAATGAATGCCGAAGGGATCGCCTGCGAAACACACATTCTGGTGCGCGGCTTCACCCCCGGAGAGGATATCGTGGAATTTGCGGCCGATCAGAAAGTGGATGAAATCATTATCGGCATTGAGAAAAAATCCAAGGTTGGCAAACTTCTTTTCGGTTCCAATGCCCAGTATATTATCATGGAAGCGCCATGCCCTGTTGTGTCCGTCAAATAGAATACTTTTAAACCGCAGGAGACAGGCTGTAAAGCAGTCTCTTCGGTCTGATTAAAAAGCAAAAGGCTTGCGTTCTTGAGAGAGCGCAAGCCTTTTTTAATGGAATCTTTCCACTCGTTTAACGGCTATTTCTTTCTTTTGGCCAGTTCTTCCGCCCGTAATTCCTTACGCAGAATCTTGCCGACGGTTGATTTCGGCAATTCCTTGCGGAATTCGATTTCCGAAGGCAGTTTATAGGTGGCGAGTTTTGTCTTCCCGTATTCAATAAGTTCTTCGGCTGTGGCCGTTTCGCCTTCTTTCAGCACAACAAACAGTTTGATGTTTTCGCCTCTCTTCTTATCGGGTATGCCGATCGAGCAGGCTTCCTGAACTTTGGGATGTTCGTAGTAGGCTTCATCCACGTCGCGCGGATAAACGTTGAATCCGCCGGTGATGATCATATCTTTTTTGCGATCGACGATATAAAAATAGCCGTCCTGATCCACCGTGGCGATGTCGCCCGTATAGCACCAGCCGTTGCGCAGGAGGCCGGCCGTCTCTTCAGGCTTATTGAGATAGCCCTTGGTGACCTGCGGGCCGCGGATAATCAATTCGCCCGGTTCGCCGATGGGCATGTCTGTTTCGCCCTTGTCCAGATCAACAATCCGGCATTCCGTATCCGGAAACGGGATGCCGATGCTGCCGATTTTCCGGACGCCTTCGAACGGATTGGTATGTGTCACGGGCGTCGTTTCCGTCATGCCGAAGCCTTCCACGATGACCGCCCCGGTTACCTTTTCAAAATCATGGATGACTTCCACCGGCAGAGGCGCGCTGCCGGAAAAGAAACCTTTAAAACACGTCATGTCGGTATTTTTCATTTCGGGGTGATTCAGCATGCCGATGTACATGGTCGGAACCAGCGCGCCAAACGTAGGCTTGAATTTGCGAATGGCTTCCAGGAGAGGTTCCGGCTGCGGTTTGGGAATGAGGATATCTCCCCACCCCATGATGATGGAAAAATTCATCGCGCAGGACATGCCGAATACATGGAAGATGGGCAGGGCGCCCAGGTTGACCTGGTAATCATTGGCGAACCTCGGGAACCAGGCGCGAATCTGCTGCACCTGTTTACTGATGTTGCCGTGGGTCAGGATGACACCCTTGGAAACACCGGTTGTGCCGCCGGTGTACTGATACATGGCCGTATCGTCAAACGTCAGTTTCACTTTGGGCGGGTTGGCCTGTGACTTGGCGATAATGTCCTTCCATTTGAATACGTCATTAGCCTGTTTGACATCCGCGGCCAGCTTCTTTTTCTTGGCTACCAGCGGGAACAGCAGGCTTTTGGGGAAGGGAAGGTAATCGCCTATCGACGTAATTATGATTTGTTTGACTTTTGTTTTGGGTCTTAAATCGATCATCCGGTTTCCCAGAAGGTCAATGGTGATCATGATTTTTGACCCGGAATCGTTGAGCTGATGTTCGAGTTCGCGGTCGGAATAAGTCGGGTTATTCAGAACAACGATACCGCCCAGCTTTAAGGTTGCGTAATAGGCCACCACGCAGGGAATCATGTTCGGCAATATGATGGCGACAGAGTCCCCTTTCTTAATGCCGACGCCTGTAAGGTAGGTGGCAAATCGATCCACCATGTCTTTCAGCGCTTTATAGGACATAATGTATCCCTGAAAGTTCAGCGCCATCCGGTCAGGATTTTTAGCCGCCGATCTGTCCAGAATATCGGGCATACAAATTTCTTCGTATTGGATTTTTTCGGGAACACCTTTGTCGTAAGACTTCAACCACGGTTTTGATGCGTAAGACACTTCTCCGGCCATTTTCTTCCCTCCTTCGTTTGGTTAAGACAAAATACAAATACTGCCAACTTTTATATGTGAGGTGATTTTAGCAATTTATTCCCGAAATAGCCATAAAATATTCCTTCCGCCGGTTGATTGTTCCATATCCGGCGCTATTTCGGGTATTTAGATTTAATCATTTAGATAAAACAACGGATGTTTTCGAGGGCTTCGGGTGGCGCGCGGCCTTCAGATCAGGCCTGACCTGAAAGCCGCGCGTTTTGCTCTTATCGTTGATTCAGAAGATTACTCGCCTTTGAAATTCGGAGCGCGTTTTTCAAAGAAAGCGGTGAAGCCTTCGATTGCATCAGCCGTGCGCCCGACGGTTTTCACGCCTTCCAGTTCCAGGCGCAGACCTTCGTCCATGCTGATGCACTCCGACGCGGACATGGCGTTCAGGACGCACCGCACGGCGATCGGCGGCCGGGTGGCGATCCGCTCAGCCAGTTCCATGGCGTCTTTCATGATTTCGCCGGGGGCGGATACTTTATCGATAAGGCCGATGGCCAACGCTTCGGGGGCCGTTATCTTCTTGCTGAAGAGGATCATGTCCAGCGCTTTGGAACGGCCCAGGATATTCGCCATACGCACGCAGCCGCCCCATCCGGGGATGATGCCCAGATTCAGTTCGGTCAGACCGATGACGGCCTTGGGATTGTCCACCATGATTCTGAAATGGCTGGCCAGCGCCAGTTCGCAGCCGCCGCCCAGGGCAAAACCGTTGATGGCCGCGATGACCGGTTTCGGGAAGCGGTTGATCCGGGTCCAGAGTCTGTGTCCCAAGGGAACGCAGGTGTCCTTGTTGGCCACGTCGGTCACGTCGAATCCGGCGCAAAAACCTTTTTCGCCCGCGCCCGTGATAATTAAAGCACGCACGTCCTTGTTGGCTTCGACTTCATCCAGCGCCTTGTCGATCTCTTCGACCGTTGCAAGACTGACCGCATTGGCGGGTGGATGGTTGATGGTAAGGGTTCCCACGTAGTCCTTCATTTCCAGAATAAGATGGTTATAGCCCATTGTCAAACCTCCCTGTGATGTATTGGTATTGATGAAAACTGTCTTGTGAGGTGACGTATATCGGGCGCCGTCTTGTGTGTCAAGACGATTTTGGCCGTAAAAAAGCAGAATCCGATTGACATGGCCGACGCTTCTTCCTATAATTTCGCCCGTTCCATGCTCAAAATTATGATGACAGGGATTTGATATGCTGAATCGTCTCGTGAGTGTTGTTTTTCTTGTCTTTATTGCCTTGACGTCTATTCCTTTTTATTTAGTGGCGCTGCTTTTGCGCATCGTCACTTATCCCTTTGACCGGCGTCTGCGGCTCCTGCATTTGTTCACCTGCTTTTGGGGGTCTTTTTATACCTGGACGATGCCGGCCTGGCGGATTCGGGTCGAGGGCCGCGAGAATGTTCGTAAGGATGCGGCCTATGTGGTTGTCTCCAATCATCAGTCGCAACTGGATATCCTGATCGCTTTCCGGCTTTTTTTTCATTATAAATGGGTCTCCAAGGTTGAAATATTCAGCGTGCCGCTGATCGGCTGGAATATGACGCTGAACCGCTATGTGAAACTGAAACGCGGCGATAAGGAAAGCGTTGCGCAGATGCTGCTGGACTGTGAAGTCCATCTGGATGAGGGAAGCTCCATTTTCATGTTTCCGGAAGGCACCCGCTCTTCCGACGGAGAGGTGAAGGACTTTAAGCTCGGCGCGTTTGAAATGGCTCTGAAGAAGAAAGCACCCATTCTGCCGGTTGTCGTCAGCGGCACGAACAAGGCCCTGCCCAAGTACAGTATGAATTTCACCGGTGTGCAGAAAATATATATAAAAATATTTGAAGAAATTCCCTATGCGGCGTTTGCCAATTTATCGGCGGTGGAGACGGCGCAACTGGTGCGTCAATTCATTATTGGAAAACTGAAAATCATGAATGAATACACCCTGGCCGGTAGAGGATCATATCGGTGAGTGGAAAATAACGTAAATGGCGGATGAGGAGAAAATAAAATGAATCGAATAATTTTAGCGCTGGGCATATGTATTGCCTTGATAACCTCCGCCCATGCAGGAGAACTGTTCAGTTGTACTGACCGTGGCGGAAATCCCGTCATCACCAGCATTCCCCAGGATGGAATGAAAAACTGTGTGCTGAAGTGCTCTTTTAAAGACTCCCCGACAGCGGATGCGGCAGGCTCAGGTGCAACAGGTGCGGCAGCAACAGGAGATACCGCAGGTTCAACAACAGGGACGGATACCGGGACGGAGGCAACAGCGGGAACAGCCGGCACAAGTCCCAATACAACTGCGGCAAGTGCAACAGCAGCAAATACAACAACAGGCTCAACATCAGGTTCAAAGGCAGGTTCAACATCAGGTTCAACATCAGGTTCAAAAGGGACGGCGGCAGGGACAGGGACAACAGCAACAGGTCAAGGGACAGCCGGAACATCAAAACCAACAGTAACACCAAAACCGGCAAGTCCCGCAGGGGCAACAGGTACAGGAGCAACAAGCGAAAGTTCGACGGCAGGAACAAAAAAAGAATTAAGATAAATGGCCATCCGGAAAGAGAATGATTTTCTGCCCGGTAAGCTAATTTTTGCTGGTTCAATCAAAATGATTGAACCAACCGGACGTTGCAACCTGCAATTAAATTAGAACCACTGTGCAACTAAAACATCGTTTACACTTTAGACCGGATACATCTTTACACGTTTTTACCAGCATCCCGCGATTCACAATCCACGTTTACCAGCTTCCCGACGACCCGCCGCCGCCGGAGCAGCCTCCGCCTCCGGAAAAGCCGCCCCCGCCGGAACTCCAGGAGCTTCCCGATCCCCCGGAACCGCCGGAGGTCAGCATGAACCCGCCGATATTGGCGCGGCCTTTCGTCTTGAGGTCCCGGGTGGCCTTGTCATACCAGGAGGTGTGCTTTATCAGCAGCTTTGCCGCCGGATACCCCACCACGTAGATGCCCAGAAGGCAAAGCGCACCCGTCGAACCGATGATGACAACGGGAAACATTGCCCAGAAAGGGATCAGGAAGAAATAAAGAAACCAGCCGACACCCGGTGTCAGGATGCCGATCACGGTAAAAAGCCCGATAATGCCGAAGACGAAAGCGCCCAGCAGGATTCGCTCGGGAATGGACATATCCGGCGCTTTCAGAAAACCCGTCGATTTTCCCGATCCGGCGCCGGCTGAGGCTTGCGCTTCCGGCGCCTTGCCGCCTTCCAGCACGGAAATAATGGCTTTCACGCCTTCATCAATCCCCCTGTTGTAGTCGCCGCTTTTAAAGTGCGGCGTCATGACATTGCGGATGATGCTTCCCGCCACGCCGTCCGGCATGACGCCTTCCAGCCCGTATCCCACTTCAATGCGCAGGCGCCGGTCCTTCGGCGATACAAGCACCAGAATGCCGTTGTCCTTCCCCTTTTGTCCCAGTTTCCAGGCGCTGAAAACGCTGTTCGCGTATTCTTCAACGCTGGCGCCTTCCAGCGAGGGGACCGTCAGCACCGCGATCTGGTTGGTGGTCCTGTCTTCATGATCCTTCAGGGCGGCGTTTATGGATTTTCGCGTTTCCTCGGAAAGAATCTGTGCATTGTCGGTCACGCGGCCGGTCAGGTAGGGAACATCCACGGCAAACACCCGTGGCGCGGCCATCAGGAGGACAAAGATCAAGGCGAAGCGAATCGTTTTGTTCATTATGGTCCCTTTTCCTCGATAACGTCATCAGGCAGTGCATCATCCGGGCATCCGGATGCGCCGGTTGCCGGAATGATGTCTTCAAGACTTTTCAATCCGGCCATAAACGCCTGCGCGGTGCGCCCCGCCGTCAGATCCGGCCGCATGGATGCGATCATCCTGCCCGCGGCTGTTTCATCAAGCTCTGCAACAAGCCCGGTGTCCGGCAGTACGACCACCTGCCTTTCAAAGAGGCTGACCATCAGCAACACCGCCCTGCGATCCCGTGTGGCAAAGAGTTGCCGGGACAGGAACAGGGATTCGGCGTACTGTCTTGTTTCCGCTTCGGCGCGATGGACGGAGAGAAAGAGTCGGGCGAAATTCGGCGCGAGGACGGCCAGCAGGGCAAAGCCCGCGCCCGCCGAGAGGATCATGACAATTGCCAGAAACGCCGCCTGAACGGGAGAAGAAAGCGTTGTCCGGATACTCATCGATAGAGCCAGCAGGCCGGCCACGGACGCGCCCAGCGCAAATGCTTTCCAGGGAAGCTCGGCGTACGTGTCGCTTTTGCCGATCACGGCCAGCACAATCTGCGCGCCCGTGCGCTTTTCCGCCTCGGCAACGCGCCGATCCAGGGCTTTTCGTTCTTCGTTGGTTAAAGAATGCTTCATCAATGCACCGCGGGAATGGAACAGGATTTATTCTGGCGGCAAGTATAAGAAAAGCGGCAATCCCTGTCAACGAAATAAAAAGGGGATATGCTTCCTATAGTTTTTACTTGAATTCTGTCTGAAAAAGGCGTTAATTTAGCACAATCCAGTAAAATACTGAGCGTGCCGGACGACACTTTTAATTCTGCATGTTCCACTAAAACAAATTGGTAAAACCGATTCGCTGAAAAAACATCATTCAATGCTCCATGTGCCGATGGGATGTTCAGGTTGTATTGTTATTTGAAAGGAGCTCAAATGCAGGAGAAGGAATTTATTGCACTGTTGAAATCTACGATAAAAGAAAACAGACTGGACATCATCCCCGACGGCGACCTGATGAAAATTTGCGGGCGGGCAAGGGAAATCACCGACTCAAAACGCATCATGGACCTGGAGTTATCCGATGCCATTTATACTTTGTTGAAAGAAATTGAAAAAAGGGGATTAACGCAAGATTGTTATCCCGATATAACCGGAGAAAAGAAAACAACGCCGAAAAAGACAGTAAGCCGGAAAAATCATGCAAAAAAATCAGCCATATTAATTGGCCTTGGAGTGCTCTGTTATGTTTTTTCTTATCTTCTCTCTTTGATTAACAAACCCAGGCCTGACGTGCTGGACTTGCCTACCTCTACATTCAATATGATCGTTGGCGGAGGGTTTGAATTATTGGGGTTTATCCTTATCCTGGTTGCAATTCTATTCGGTTTTCGCGCCGTCATTTACAAAATCAAAATGAGGAAGACTTCATCCGTTATCCAAAATAATGAACCTGTTGTTTTCACCGAAAACATGAGGCAATCATATAAAAAGATAATATTGAGATGGGCCTGCTATGTTTCCATATATTGTGTTGCCGTATCAATGATGCCCAAGGTTATTCCTGTGTTATCTGGGGCCGGTGGTCGTGATATTGCAGCAATTTATTATTGGATGGATTTCATAGGTTTGGCGATAGTGTTGTCGTTTATCGCTGCGGTATGCGGATTAATCATCGGTGTATTTGAAATCTATAAGTCGGCATTCGGCATTTCGAAAAGCGGTGAAAACGGGCAGGAAGAAAGCACTGCGTTAACGGTATGGAGCATAATCAGTTGCTTCGTTCCCGCATCGGTTTTATTATTGTTTGTTTATAAGCATTCAGATCTGTTGGTACTGTTCGGGCATTGAACTCAATGGATTGCGGTCGAGACTTTTGAAAAAATAACTTTTTCGGTCATTCCCGCCTGCGTGGGAATGAGGTCACGGGAAAATGAAAAGTGAAATAATGTCATAAAATCAGTATCATGAAGTTTCAGCGCCGGATATTTCATCTGGCCCAATAAAATACTTGCAAAATTTTCCGGCGTTCTTTAAAAGACATTTCAGTCAGCAACTGGCGTTGTGGATGGGAATAACCATCGGGAAGCTTCCTTCCTTTGCCGTGCGCCTGGGCAAAGCGAGAATCTCTCATATCATGGAAGGAGGAAGCCATGCCTGTCAAAAAGAAAAGTTCGACCAGCAAAAAACCATTAGTAAAACCCCCCAAAACAGCCGTTATGAAAAGTCCAATAATCGTAACGACATTTGACGGTATTACAACATCATCGTCACCCCGGCGCAGGCCGGGGTCCAGTTCAAGAAGTCTGGATTCCCGCCTTCGCGGGAATGACCAATGTAAAGATGATGCTGAGACCGTTAATAAACCTTCCGGCAGCGGCAACCGGGAACGCCTGAAAAGAAACGATGCGGAAGTCTATCGGGCGATTCTCGGTGAGGAAGAACGGGAGCGCAAAGGGATTGAACTGATCCCGTCGGAAAACTACACGTATCCGGAAGTGCTGGCCGCCAACGGTTCCATTTTCACCAACAAGTACGCCGAAGGTTATCCCGGCCGGCGCTACTACGGCGGACAGGAGTTCACCGACCGCGTGGAGCGTCTGGCGATGGAGAGGGCCAAAAAAGTTTTCCGCGCGGAGCACGCCAATGTGCAGGCGCTGTCCGGATCGCCGATGAATCAGGCGGTTTACCTGGCTTTCCTCAAGCCGGGCGACACCGTGCTGGGTATGGATCTTTCCCACGGCGGGCACCTGACGCACGGCGCGCCCGTGTCGCACATGGGAAAGCTCTTCAACTTCGTCCGGTATAAAACCGATCCGGAAAACGCGGGCAAAATCGATTTCGACGCGCTGATGAAATCGGCGCGGGCGGCCAAACCGAAGATCGTGCTGTGCGGCTATACGTCTTATCCGCGCGACTACGACTATGAGGATTTCAAGAAAGTGGCCGACGCCGTGGGCGCGATCACGATGGCGGATATTTCGCACATCGGCGGCCTGGTGGCCGCGGGCGTGATGAAAAATCCGCTCGACTGCGGGTTTGATATTGTCACGACGACCACGCACAAAAGCCTGCGGGGGCCGCGCGGCGCGCTTATTTTGTGCAAGGCCCAATATGCCGACGCCATCGACAAGTCGGTGTTTCCGGGTCTTCAGGGCGGGCCGCACATGCAGACGGTCGCGGCCATCGCCGTGACGCTGGGCAAGGCGCTGGAACCGAAGTTTAAAAAGTACGGCGAGCAGATTTTGAAAAACGCGAAGACGCTGGCGGACACGCTGATGACAAACGGCGCAAAGCTTATCACCAACGGCACGGACAATCACATGATGGTCATCGATACGGTGAAAAGCTTCGGCATCGACGGCAAGCAGGCGGAAATCATCCTGGACAGTGTTTCGATCACGACCAACAAGCAGATCATTCCGGATGATCCGAATCCGCCGCTTCGGCCCAGCGGCATCCGCCTGGGCACGCCGGCGGCGACGACGCGCGGCATGAAAGAAAAGGACATGATCCGGATCGGCAACTGGATTTTGGGTGCGCTGAAGAATTATCAGGACGAAAAACTGCTGAAGGGCATCCGGCGGGAAGTGGAAACGTTCTGCCGGACATATCCGGTGCCGGGGCTGGAGTAAGCATCATCCGGGGATCAAACAATAATGGGGCGAGTCTTTTGGACTCGCCCCATCGTAAATTCCAAGGGCAGGGGACTTTATTCTTGACCAATGCCTTTTTGCGGGCAGCCGCCTTTTTATTTGCTCAGCGAAAATGAATCGATCACGGTGCCATCCGGCTTTACCGCGGTAAGCTGGAGATTATTCCCGTTAATCTGCACCTTGCAGAAATGCATGGTTTTATTGGTCAGAATCAGATTCGGCTGGGAATTATCCGGATCATAAAACGGCGCTCCGGCGCCTGCGGTCGTGATGTGGACAATGCCGTTAACTTCGGCTCTGGCATAATAGTGGTTATGCGCCGCGAAAAGAATCGCCACTTTGTAAGCCTCACACAGCGGCTGAATATAATTCTGGACGGCGGCTTCATTGGGATGGCCTTCCAGAATATTCGTGGAATAGGCCGACCATCCGGGCTTATGCAGCAGGATGAATTTCCATTTTTTTGCAGACGAAGCGAGGTCGTTCTCCAGCCATTTATACTGGTTGCTGCCTGTCGAATAATCACTGTTCTGATCGACAACGGCGACATGCGCAGGGCCGTAATCAAATGACCAGTACAGACCGTCCACGTAAGGATAGGGTAAATATTTTTTTAATAACAGCCCGAAACTCTCATGATTGCCCCAGGAGGACACAAGAGGTACATTGGCGATAATGGTTGCAACATTCGCCAGTCCGAAAAACTGGTCAGTCCAGTATGATTCTATGTCTCCGTCATCTGTGATGTCCCCTGGATAAAGCATGAATGTTCTGTAGGATTCATCCGAGTTAATGAGCTGTATAACTGCCGGTGAGGTCACATTGTTGAGATTGTCGGCGCCCGACCTGCTGTCGCCCCAGGCGATGAAGTTGACCTTCGTGGCGTCGGAGGCCGGGGCTGCATAAAATGATCCTTTACGAACCGTGTCCACACCGGTTGCCGTGACCTGATAATAATATTTTGTGCCGGGCGTTAATCCGGCAATCGTGAATGAATGCAAATGCTCATTCAGGGTGCTGCTGTTTTCGGCGGTCGTTGCGCTGCCCAGATCGTAATGGTCTTCCGCATAGCCCCATGAAATCTTGCAATCCGCGGTATTGTTCATTTGCCAGACCACCTTCATCTGGCTGTTGGACCCTGTGTAGATCAGATACGGACTTTTGCTGAAATCCGTGGATACGTCACAGGCAGTGAAACAAAGAATCATGATGAGAGCAATAACGGACAACAGCTTTTTCATGGCATCTCCTTTTTTTGCTTCGATATTGATAAAACGATTTTTCTTTGTGTCTGAATAACGAAGTTATTGATGTATGTCAAGTGTTAAATTAACATCATTAACTTAATGCTGTTAATTTGTAAGACATTGGATATATTACAAGATTCATGAATTAATATGACAAGCTTGATAATGCCGGAATCAGATCAGGCCCCTGATTCTTGAAAATTAGGTTTTAAGGGTGACAGACCATTATTCTTTGACAAAAATGGTTAGTAGTTCCATTTCTAAGTTCGTTACTGACATATTTTCAACGATTGAATAATCGTACGATCCGTGTGATTTTTAAAATAGCGCACAGCGCCAAATAAACATTATCCGTTACTTACCGGTAGGTAAAATAAAAATTGACATTTTGATGTGAATAAGTTACTTACCGGTAAGTAAGACAAATACGGAGGGTGAGGGATGATGAGAAAGAATGAAAGTTGTCCAAGAGATGTTAAGGATAAGCTCATGAAGGAGGCCCTGATTCTTTTTACCAACAAGGGGTATTCCGCCACCAGCGTTCGTGAAATCGTTGAGGCGGCCGGGGTGACCAAACCCGTTCTTTATTATTATTTCAAGAACAAGGAAGATATTTATCTGGAAATGATCAAGGACGTGATGCAGCATTTTGAAGAACTGCTCAACAAGGTCCATGCGTCAAACATGTCTTCTTCCGAGCGTATCATTTGTTTATTAAGCGACCTTTTTGATGTATCCATTGAGCATCTTGATTATATAAGACTCTTCCATTCGATCTTCTTCGGTCCGCCGCAGGGTGCCCCCAATTTCGGTTTTGAAAATTTTCACGAAGTCATTATCGAAGAGCTTATGTCCATTGTAAAAGACGGCATTAAAAGCGGTGAGTTCAAAAAAGGCAAAGAACAAGACGTTGTGATCATACTTACGAGCATAACGATTTCAGCAATTGACGATAATCTGGCCCATGCTTCTCCACTGTTTAATGTCAAAGACTTAAAGAGGATGCTCAATCTTGTTATCAACATCATGAAAAAATAAAATTACAGGGAAAAAATCATGAAAAAAACATCAGCAATAGTCATGACGTCGGTTGTTCTTTTGTTCCTCCTTGGAATGATGGGCTGCTCCAAAGACAAGTCCGCATCGCCTGATAAGTCCGCGCCGGGCATTGCCGTCGAGGTTGTGACGCTGAAGCCCATAGAGATGGTTGAAGGGATTGATGTCACCGGAGGCCTTTCGCCGAAGAATCAAACGGATATCAAAGCGGAGGTTTCGGGGAAGGTGATCGAGATATACGTTAAGGACTGGGTAAAGGTTGGCAAGGGGACGCCGCTGGCGATGATTGATTCAAAGGAATATGGAGCGGTTGCTAAAAAAGCCGGCGCCGGGCTTGAATCCGCCAAGGCTGCCCTTATGCAGGCTGACGTTTCGGCCGGCAGGGCTCAAAGGGAGCTTGCCAGGATGATCGAGTTGAAAAAGGCCGGTCTGGCGACACAGCAGAGCCTTGATGACGCGTATTCGCAATCTGACGCCGCAAAGGCAAACGTTGAAGCAGTGAAGGCCCAGATGAATGCAGCCAGGGAGGATTTCGAGCAGGCAAAACTCAGAAGAGGCAAATGTCTTATCGTATCGCCGATTGAAGGCGTGGTATCAGAGCGCAATATCAACATCGGCGATCTTGCGGGGGACCCTGTCATGGGAAAGCCGCTGTTTCATATTGTGGACAACAGAATCCTGGAACTTGCCGCCACCGTTGCATCTTCGGATATTCCAAGGCTGAAGATAGGGCAGAAAATTGAATTCACAACGGATTCGTCTGCAAAACTCTATCAGGGAACACTAAAGTATATTAACCCGAAGATCGATGAGAGCACGCGCTCTGTAAAGGTTCTTGCCGAAATCGACAACAGAAGCGGAGAATTGAGGGGAGGGTTTTACGTGAAGGGCCGCATCATCACCGGAGACAGGAAGTCCGTGCTTATGGTTCCAAGGACATCGGTTTTTTCGTGGGACAACGCTCGATCAAAAGGCAGGGTTTTCGTTGCCGCGGGGGATGCCGTCAAACAGAAAGATGTTGTTACCGGAGGGCTTGCCGGAAACCATGTGGTGATTGTTTCCGGACTGAATGCGGGCGATCAGGTGATCACCAGGGGCGGCTTCAATGTCAAGGAAGGCGACAGGATCAATGTAACAGCATCGAAAGAAGGTAAATAAACCATGATACTCTCGGACCTGTCCATAAAGCGGCCCGTGCTTGCGGCCGTCATGGTGCTTATTCTGGTAGTGCTGGGCTTGTTTTCCTACAACAGGCTCTCCATCGAAATGAATCCGAATGTCGAGTTGCCTTTCATCATTGTCACCACTCAATACCCGGGCGCGTCTCCGGAGGCTGTGGAACGGGAGGTGTCCAAACCTGTTGAATCGTCGGTCAATGCCATCTCAGGGGTAAAACATGTGTATTCCTATTCCAGGGAAGGAATCTCGACTGTCGTAATCGAATTTCGCCTTGAGGAAAAAGTTAATGAAGCAGCCCAGGAAGTCCGCGCCAGAGTGAGCGCTGCCAGGAACGAACTGCCCAAGGGCATCGAAGAACCGATCATACAGAAATTCGACGTGAACAGCCTGCCGGTAGTTTCTCTGGCTCTTTCATCGACTGCGATGTCGGCGCGGGATCTTACCGTTCTGGCGGAGAAAAAGATAAAAAAGAGGTTTGAGAATATCTCCGGTATCGGCAAGGTCGATCTGGTCGGCGATATCAAACGTGAGGTGAACATCACGCTTGACCCGGTAAAGATGGAATCTTTCGGGCTTGGTGTGGATACGATCATCCTTGGTCTCCAGCAGGAAAACATGAATATTCCCATCGGACGTTTTACCCAGAAGGGCAGTGAACATCTGCTCCGGGTGTCGGGAAAACCGGTTCAGGTCGATCAGTTCGGCGGTATGATTATTGCGCAGAACGGCAGCCGGCCGATACATATCAGCGATGTGGCTGAAGTGGCCGACGGGGTTGAGGAGCGACGTTCCCTTGCCCTGGTGAACGGGAAACCCGCCGTGGCAATCGATATATACAAACAATCCGGGAAAAACACGGTCAAACTGGCGGATGATGTCAAAAAAACCGTCACGGACCTGAAGCCGGAACTTCCGCCAGGCGTGGAAATCGCGGTGGTAAGGGACAGCTCCATCACCATCAGGGAGTCAGTGTTTGACGTACAGGAAACGCTTATAACAGGCGGTATTCTGACGATACTTATCGTTTTTTTCTTCATCAATTCCTGGCGTTCTACCGTCATAACCGGCGTGACGCTGCCGATTTCGGTCATCGCGTCGTTTATCGTCATGTATTTCCTGAATATGTCTCTGAATATGATGACGCTGATGGCTTTATCGCTGTCGATAGGTCTGCTGATCGACGACGCCATCGTTGTGCGTGAAAATATCGTCCGGCATATGGAAATGGGGAAGGATCACATGAGCGCGGCCCGTGAAGGCACGAGCGAAATAGGTCTTGCCGTCATCGCGACAACGTTATCCATCATGGCGGTGTTCATCCCGGTCGCTTTCATGAAAGGCCATGTGGGAAGATTCTTCTTCCAGTTCGGTATAACCGTTGCGTTCGCGGTGCTGGTTTCCCTGTTCGTTTCTTTTACGCTTGACCCGATGCTCTCGTCGCGCTGGCATGATCCCGCCATTGACAGGAAGAAAGACAGGCGCGGGCTTGCGAAGATTCTTGCCCGGTTCAGCGATTGGTTCGGGACTCTTGCGGACCGATACGGCCGTATGATCGCATGGTCCCTGAGACACAGGCTTGTTGTGGTGATGATTGCCATAACGGCCTTTCTTGGCGGAATTCTGATTTTCCAGACACTGGATTCCACATTTATACCGGCTATCGACAGGAACGAATTTCAGATCAATTTCAAGACCGCTCCGGATGCGTCTTTGGAAGAAACCGAAAACCGTCTTGACCTGATGCTTGCTTCAATATCCGATATTCCTGAAATAAAGAATACCTATGCAACCATCGGCGGCGGCGAAAACGGAACCGTCAGGCGCGGAAACATTTATGTTCAATTAACGGACAAGCGGGCGCGTAAAAAGACGCAGTTCGATCTGGAGGAAGAATGCAGAAAGAAGTTGAGGAACATACCCGGCGTCATATCTTCGGTTGAGAAAATTGAAGAACACGGCGCCGGCATGAAACCGCTTCAGGTAAACCTGCGCGGCAGCGACATACCGACGCTCAAGGAATACGGCTTTGAACTGAAAAAAGCCCTGGCCGGCATTCCCGGAATCGTTGACATTGAGATGAGCATGGATCAGGAGATTCCGGAATACAAGCTTGTCATTGACCATGAAAGGGCCAGCGACGCAGGACTCAAGACGGCCGACATATCGCGCTATCTGGGCGTGCTGATCGGGGGGCAGGAAGTATCGACCTACGAAGACGAGGACGGCGATTTGGTCGATATCAGACTGAGGCTTCCCGAAGCCATGAGGCGCGATCCTTCGCAGATCAGAAATCTGAAAATAGCCGTGCCGGGACAGGAAGGGACCTCGCTGATACCGATGGCGAATCTGGTATCTTATGATGTTCAGGCCGGTCCTGATGAAATAAACCGGGAGGACCTGGAAAGACAGGTCACCATCAGCGCCAACCTGAACGACCTTGCCCTGGGCAAGGCAATTGAAAAGACGCAAAAAATCATCTCGGGCATGAAAATGGAACCCGGGTACAAGGCCGTATTTTCAGGAGAGGCGCAGGATATGGATGAATCTTTTGTTGCGCTCATGGAAGCGCTCATCCTTGCGGTCATATTTGTTTTCCTGATCCTCGCCGCGCAGTTCGAATCCTTCCTCGACCCGCTTGCGATCATGCTGTCTCTGCCTCTGTCCATCGTCGGCATGGCAGGCATGCTTTTAATCACCGGGGATGCGATCAGCCTGATATCCCTGATAGGCCTGATCCTGCTGATGGGCCTTGTCACCAAAAACGCCATCCTCCTTGTCGATTATACAAAGACGCTGAGAAAGACCGGCATGGCGCGGACGGAGGCGCTTATCGCATCAGGAAGGACAAGATTGAGGCCGATCATCATGACGACGATGGCGATGATCTTCGGAATGCTTCCGCTTGCCTTTGCGCTCGGTTCCGGTTCGGAAATGCGGGCGCCCATGGCCAGAGGCGTCATCGGAGGACTTATTACCTCCACGCTTCTTACGCTGTTCATCGTGCCTGTCGCATACTCGCTGCTGGATGATTTGAAAAACAGGGTTCAAAGGAAGACCGCAAAAGCAAAGGAGCAAAAGATATGAGTCATACTTATAAAAAGATCATACGCGGGGCTGTATCCTTGCTGATTGTTTTTTCATGCATGGCGATGGTTGCCTCCCGGCTGATGGCTGAAGAAACTCGCGTTCTGACGCTTGAGCAGGCCATCGAAATCGCCGACAAGCAGAACAAGGATATTCGGAAAGCCAAGGAATACATAACCTGGACGGAAGGAAAATATGTTGAAGAAAGGGCCGCCGCTCTTCCGCAGTTTCTTGCCGGCGCGGGCGTTTCAAGAAGCCATGATAAAAGCCAACTGGTTTTCAATGCATATTATCCCGAGGTGATCCATCGTAATAATGCGTCTGTATCCGTAACCCAGGCGCTGTTCACATGGGGGCAGATCGGGGCCGCCATCCGTGCGGCAAAGGAAGGCGGAGCCTTTGCCCAGGAACAGCTCAATCAATACAGGCAAACCGTTCAAAAGGAAGTTACCATGGCCTTTTATGATATACTGCTCGCTCGTGAACTTCTTGAACTGGCGAAACAGAATGTAAGGCAGAAGGAGAAACATCTCGAAGAATCCCGCAACAGACTCCTTTCAGGAGTTGCGACGGATTATGACGTTCTGGCCGCCGACGTTGCTTTGAAAAACGCAAAGCCTGACCGCATACGGGCGGAAAACCTCTTGAAAACCGCAAAAGAACACCTGCGGTTTCTTCTGGCGATGGACAAGGAAGCGGTGGACGCCCGTGGCGATCTGAATATATTCTATAGGCGCATCCCTTCTTTTGATGAAGCCAGGGCTGTGGCGATGGGCAACCGGCCTGAGCTCAAGGCATTCGACAACAGAATAAAAATATCGGAGGAACTGGTGAAGATCGCAGATTCCTCGGACAAGCCAAGGGTGGATTTCAGGGGTGAATACGGCTGGAACGGTTACAATCCCACCGATATGCCATCGGGAGACGGGGAGTTCTGGACGGTTGGCGTGCAATTGAGTTTTCCTTTCTTTGACGGGTTGAGGACAAGGGGGCGCGTCGCCCAGTCCAAAAGCGATGTCAGGACCGTAGAGATTGAAAAATCCAAGGCGATAGATTCGATTTCCCTTCAACTCAGAGACGCAATATACGCGGTAAACGAATCCGAGGAGATCGTGAAGGCTTTAAGCGACAATGTTACTCAGGCCGAAAGACTGTTGAGCATGGCGGAAAAAGGTTATGCGCTTGGCGTAAAAATCCGTCTTGAAGTGGACGATGCTGAAATGAATCTTCTTCAGGCAAAGGGAAACCTGAGCAAGGCCAAGAGAGACTATCTGTCGGCATGCGCCAATCTTGACTGGATCATGGGGGTGTTATCTCCGCTTGAAAAGAAAATTTAAGCGGCGGTGTCATGAAAGCCGTATTCAGGATGCCGTAAGCCTTTTCATATTCATGATTCAAGGTCGGGATTACAAACCAGCCCTGATTCAGGCATTGAAAACGCCAGGCAATACCTCATTCTGCGGAAGCATCCACAAATTTCATGGAGATATCATTAAACTGGTCGGCAACGTCGAGAAATGCATCCACGATGTCAGGGTCAAAATGTTTTCCCGCCCCTTCTTTGATGATCATCACCGCTTTTTCATGCGGGAAAGGCTCTTTGTAAACACGGCGGCTGATCAGTGCATCATAAACATCGGCGACTGCCATTAATCGACCGACAACCGGTATGTCCTCTCCGACAAGTCCTTGAGGATAACCGCTGCCGTCCCATTTTTCCTGATGAGTATAAGCAATCTCGCGGATGAACTGCAAAAAGGCCGCCGGTGTATTCAGAAGACTTTCCGCGGCTGCAATTGCATCGCGTCCCAGCGTTGTATGCGTTTTCATGATTTCAAATTCTTCCGGGGTGAATTTGCCGGGTTTAAGCAAAATCCGATCGGGGATTCCTACTTTACCGATGTCATGCAGGGGGGCCGATTTGAAAAGGAGGTAAATATTTTCTTCCGTCAAAAAATGACTGAATTTGGGATGGTCTTTAAGCTTTATGGCAATCACTTTTATGTAATGCTGAGTGCGGCGAATGTGATTGCCCGTTTCATTATCACGGGTTTCAGCAAGCGAGCCGATGGCAACCATGGCCACGTCCTGAATATTCATGACTTCTCTGGTTCGGCGGTCAACTTCTTCTTCCAGAAACTGATTCTTGTCCTTGAGAAAGTCTCGTACTTTTTTCAACTGGAGGTGCGTCTTTACCCGCGCCAGCACGATTGGCGGGCTGATGGGTTTGGTAATGTAATCAACGGCGCCCAGTTCCAGCCCTTTTTGTTCGTCTTCCACCTCCGCTTTGGCCGTAAGAAAAATGACCGGGATGTCGCTGGTTTTGGGGTCGCCTTTCAGCCGGGAGCAGACCTCGTAGCCGTCCATTTCCGGCATCATGATGTCCAGCAGAATCAGATCCGGCGGAGCAGCGGCTGCGATCTGCAAAGCTTTCTTTCCACTGGCGGCTACCTTTGTCCGGTACCGTCCTTTTAATAAGGAACTGATCAGAGCGATGTTTTCCGGAGTGTCATCGACGATAAGAACGGTGTCTTTTTTCAGCTCTTCCTGCTGTGAAATCATAGTCCCCTCCCATTTGTAAAAAGTATCCCAAAACCGTCCTAATCCTTTAGAACTTGCCTCAGTGTGTTCAGCGCTTCATCCAATTCGTAGTCTCCAATGAATCGCTGGAGTTTTTCAAAATCATCAGGAGTAAAAGCCGCCTGTATGTCTTCCCGGACGGATGAAAAATAATCCGCCGCTTCCGCATCGTCATCTTCCAGCAATCGGGACAGCCGGGAAATAATGGGTTTCAGAGCCTCCATATCTATGGCGGCAGTCTCTTTTGCCGGAACCTTTTGCGCATTGCTTTCCAAAGCCCGTTGCAGATTGCCAATAAGCAAATGAACTGATCCGGCAAATCCATCCAGAATCTCCGCAATTTTTTCGGCCGATTCATTTTTATGAATGGCGGTTTCCAATTCGGCGGCAACTTCCTGCACGCCACCCGCGCCGATATTTCCCGCCACGCCTTTAACGGTATGCGCCAGACGCTCCGCTGATGCAACGTCACCCGCGTTAATGGATTCCCTGATTTTTAAAGCTGCGTCTTTTTGACTATCGATAAACTTTTTCAAAAAGTCCCGGTAAAGCTTTTTATTTCCTGCGACACGCTTCAAACCGCCGGATACGTCCACTCCCGGGATGGCCGGAATAAGAATCTCATCCGCTGCCGTTGTTGTTTCCGCAAATTTTCTTAATTCGGTTTTCGGTTTGTAGTAACGGCTCATTACTGCAAACATGTAGTCGGGATCAATGGGTTTGGTAATATGGCCATTCATTCCCGCATCCAGTATTTTCCTGGTTTCTTCAATCATGGCGTGCGCCGTCATGGCAATAATCGGCAGCTCCCGGAAACGCTCGTTTTGTCTGATGAGGGCCGTGGCCTCATACCCGTCCATAACGGGCATCTGAATATCCATGAGAATCATATCAAAGGGTAGAGGCGATTCGGCATGAATGACCCTGTCCACGGCTTCACGCCCGTTGGCGGCAATCTCCAGGGTGACGCCCGCCCGCTCCAGAAGTTCTTTGGCCAGTTGTTGATTGATGTCATTATCCTCGACCAGAAGAACATGCGCTCCCTGAAGGTTGTAGTTCAATTCCATTTCCGGTAAAACCTGTCCCTTGATCGCCATTTCTTCCGGAGCAAATATTTGCACCATCGTATCGATCAACTGTGACGGACTTACCGGTTTATCGAGAAAGGCATCCACGCCGGTTTGATGAGCAATCTCACGGGTGTTTTCCCGGCCATAAGCGGTGACGATGATAATGACCGGCACATTTTTCAGTCCGGCCTCTTTTTTGATGATCCGGGTCGCTTCAATGCCATCCATTCCCGGCATGCTCCAGTCCATCAGAACAAGACCAATCGGATGGCGGGCGTCGTGTTCCTTGATCATGGAGATGGCTTCCTGCCCCGAAGACGCGGTAAAGATATCCATCGGAAGTTGATTGACGGTATTGATCAATATTTCCCGCGCCGTAGGATTGTCATCCACAATAAGAACTTGCAGGTTGTTCAGTGTTTCCGGGATGATTCGTTTGCTTGTTATTTTCTCCAGATTCAATCCCAGCCTGACTGCAAAGTAAAATGTGCTGCCTTTGCCCTGGATGCTTTCCACCCGGATGGCGCCGCCCATCATTTCCACAAGGCTCTTGCTGATGCTCAACCCCAAGCCGGTGCCGCCATATTTGCGGGTTGTGGAACTGTCCGCCTGAGAAAAAGCCTGGAAGAGTTTTGACGATTGCTCTTCCGTCATGCCGATGCCGGTATCACGCACCGCAAACTGGATTTGAATTTCCTGATGAGTCTTTTCCAGCAAAACCGCTTTGACTTCCACTTCGCCTTTTTCCGTAAACTTTACGGCATTGTTGACGAGATTGATCAGAATCTGCCCCAGCCGCAAGGGATCGCCGATCAGGTGCTGGGGGATATCCGGCGCGAGATTGATCAGCAGTTCCAGATTCTTTTCCCGGGCTTTATTGGCAACAATCGCGATAACGTTATTCAGCACCTGATCAAATTCAAATTCAATTTGTTCCGTCTGTAGTTTGCCGGATTCAATCTTGGAAGAATCAAGAATATCATTGATAATCCCGAGAAGGGATATCCCGGCGTTGCATATCTTGTCTAAATAATTCCTCTGCCTGGGATTTGATTCGTTCTTCAGCGCCAGATTGGAAAACCCGATGATGGCGTTCATCGGCGTGCGGATTTCATGGCTCATATTCGCCAGAAACTCGCTTTTGGCTCTTGTCGCCGCGTCCGCTGTTTCCTTGGCTTTGCGCAACTCTTCTTCCGCCTGTTTGCGTTCGGTCGTATCCCTGATCAATTCGATGGCGCCAATGATATTGTTCTGTGAATCCCGCAGCGCCGTTGCCGTGGCCGAAAGATACCTGGCGCCGCCGGGGAGATTCGGCACATAAACTTCTCCGAACAGGACATCTCCCTTCCTTTTTACATTGGAATATTTGGCGGCAAATTCTTCGACGGGCAGCAAAACGAGGTCGATGATAATTGGCCTTTTCTCTCCGTAGAACGGAAGAGCGTATTCATAATTACCCTTGCCCAGCATATCCTGATGATCGATGCCCGTCAGCTCTTCCAGTGCGCGGTTCCAGAAGACAACCTTGCCCTCCCGGTCAATGATTAAGGCGGCGTCCGGCAAAAAGTCGATAATGCCGGCCAGGTGCTTCTCCGATTCATGGCTTGCATCTTCAGCCTTCTTACGCTCGGCAATTTCATCCAGCAGTTTTTCGTTTGCCGTGGCCAGGTCAGCGGTGCGCCGGGCAACAAGTTCTTCCAGGTGAAAGCGGTGCTTTTCCAGCTCCTCATGGGCTTTTTTGCTCTCGGTAATATCACGCAAAATGCCGCGGAAAGCGACGCCCCGGTCGCTGGAATTCCGGACAACAGTCACCGAGCTTTCCACATCGACGATGGTTCCATCCTTTCTGGTCAGTTTCCAACTGAGCTCCTTATCCGCCTGATTGGTCCGATGGACTTTTTGAAAGGCCTGATAGATTTCTTCGGCGGTCTTTTCATCAACCAGCTTCCGATATTGCATCCCCATCATTTCTTCGCGACGGTAACCGGCGATGCCGCACATGGCATCGTTGCAAAAAGTAATGACGCCGTCGAAACCGATTTCGTAGTAGCCCTCCTGCATATTTTCCAGAATGGAACGATATTTTTCTTCGCTTTTGAGCAGATTTTCTTCCGCTCTTTTCCGTTCGGTGATATCTTCCAGGCTTCCTTCGCAGGAAGGCGCTTGTTCCTGCTCGCCGGGAACGGACCGCGCCGTGTTTGTCAACAGGATGATTTCGCCGTCATAGCGGCGCGCCGAGAATTCAAAGTTACGGATCATCCCGTCCTTCATCATGCGATGCCGCCATTCTTCACGCTTTTCCGCATGCAGATAGATATCCGCGGCGGGCGTTGAGAGCAGCGTCTGTTTATCAGGATATCGCAGCATTTTTACCATGGCCTGATTGACATCGAGAAGCGTATCTCCGCTTGACCGGTACAGGCTCACGGGAACGCTGTCAAATAAGGATCGGTAGCGGATTTCACTTTTCTCCAGGTCTGATTGCGCTTTTTCTTTTTCCTTGCGGAATTCATTCATCCGGTCGATCATGGCGAGGGAAAGAAGGACGGCCTGTATTGCCGAACCGATCTGATAGCTGTTGAAATTCATTTCGCTGAATGGAATGACGCCGCGCATTGTCAGCGCGTAAACCGCGCCCCCGATAATAACAAAGAAAAAAGCGACGACAAAAAAGCGGGCTGCCCTGAAACCGCTGCTCCATCTGGCAATCCCGATGATCAGGAGCAGAATTCCGGCGATAACCCCCGTGACGGTTGCTATTTTGTTAAACAGCAGGTCGTACCCGAAGAATGCTATGATAAAAAGCGCAAGACCTGTCAGACAGATCGCTTTCAATAAATAATCGAAGAGGCGGGAATAACTTTTGACCATCAGAAAGGATCGCGCAAACATGGCCGAACTGAACAGAATAAGACCCAATGTCGCGCCGGTTACCCGCATCGACATTGTTACAGAGTCGGGGAAAATATATTCCTTCAGGAGTCCGTTAACGCCGGAAAAATACACGATGGTGAAGGCCAGATAAGCCATATAGTAGATCAGGCTGTTATCTCTGAGGGAAATATACATGAAAAGATTGTAAAGCAGTATGGCGGACAGAATTCCGTAAAATACCCCGTACCACCGGTTATAGCTGATCAGTTTGCGGCTGAAATGATTGCCCGTGCGCACGGAGAGGGGCAAAAAAATAGGGGATTGTGATTCCACGCGGAGAAAAAAAGTAACCGGTTTTCCGGTTGGCGGAGGAAGTTCAAAAAGTGTTTTGTCCAAAGCCGACTCGCCGGGGGCAAGTGGCATAAATGATCCGCCTTCCCTGACCCGCCAGATAAAGTTTTTGTCCGGGATGAATAATTTGGCCGATTGGATGAAGGAAGGGGAATCAAGATCCAGAAACCAGCCGGTCTTGTCGGATATTACTCCGGCGGAACCGACTGAAAAACGAATCCAGTAAGCCGATGAAGATATGCCTATATTGATGGCGCTTCCGCCGTGAGGTATGAATTGACCGCTTAAGGCGTCAGAGCTCACGTTATCTATGGTCCATTCTTTTTCTTTGTCTTCAAGAATATCAACAAAAGAGGAGAGATTGTAATGATCCTTATCCGATCTGAGAATAAGGCTTTTTGAGGTCGCGGCATATCCCGTGCCGGATATAAGGAGAAATACTGACAATGACCATAAAATCATCCGGCTCCAATGAGTCTTTCGTATTTTTTCCTGAAAACAAAAAATGGGAGGCAGAAATCGATTATTCATATCAATCCCTCTTGGGTGATGAATCGTATTTGCTAACAGATTGTTTTTTCAGGTCACCGATCATGTTTTGCTCTCCAACGGTCAAAAATCAGAGTATGTTTTGTGAAGCGGATGTCAATGAACAATGGTTTAGACATCTCTTATATTTTTTTTTAACCGTTGTCTATGCTGGAAATGATGAATGAATATACACCGGGCCAGCCGACGCGCCGGAATTAGAGGTTCAGCAGCGCGCGGCCGATTTTTTCCTGCCTTGCCTGAAGGCGTTTTGACTGAAGCAGGCCCAGCGATTCCATATCCGTCCGAAGATACGTGTATGGAGCCGACAGGGAAATGCTCCAGCGTTCGGAAAGTTTGGCGATGCCGGTGTGAAATTCAGCGGCCAGACGCGCAAAGGTAATGCTCAGGGGAAGAGGGGAGGCATCCTTGCGGTCAAGCCTGCCTGCTGCTTCACAGGCGATGGTTTGCAGGGTTTGCCAAAGGGCGCTGAGGGCGCCCAATTCTCTTTGCAGGGTGCGGTCTGCCCCCGTCTGGCTTTTCCGTATGGCGTCCGTCAGGACATCAAGTTGCGCCGCCGTGCCGCCCAGCACCGGTCCCGTCATCACCACGTCTTCTATTTCTCCCAGCGGAACGACGATATCCTGCCAGACGCCGCCTTCTTTTCCCAGAATAGAATTTTGCCCGATGAGGCAATTGTTCAGTTGAATGCCGCCGTGCGGCGAAGGTTTTAAAAAGTTCAGGGGCATCGGCGGTGTTACGGTAAGGCCGGGTGTGTCGCGCGGCACGATGAATGCCGTAAAACTTTTTTGCCGCTCTGTCTCGCCGGTTACGGCGACGACGATAAAAACATCGGCAATCGGGCCGTTGGTCAGATAGGTTTTTTCTCCGTTCAGACAATAAGACGTGTCCTGTTTTCGGGCGGATGACGTCAGCGTTTTCGGAGACGCGCCCCTCTTCGGTTCGGAAACGGCAAAGCACAACGTGCATTTTCCACAGGCTGCGGCGTGCAGGTATTGCTCGCACTGCTGCGGTGTGCCGAACCCGGCCATGACATAACGGGCGATGATCTGCTGGAAAATCCACGAGACGCCCAGGCCCAGATTGCCGCCGCTTCGGACAAAAGCCTCTCCCGCCCGCAACAGCTCAATGTATCCGCCGCCCGCACCGCCGTAAATTTCCGGGAGCCCGATTTTAAAAAGACCTGCCTCGCCCATTTTTTGCCAAATGTCCGCGGGGAATTCCTGTTTCGTCTGCAAGTCGGCGCGTCCGGCAATATGTTCCGCGGCAAATTCCACCGCCATTTTTTGAGGATCAATCATTGAATTCATTTTCATACAGTCTCTTTATGATATTTCGTTGTTAAAACCTTGCAGGTCACTCGTTCCCGCGCAGGATTCGGCGTGAGTTCAGCCGAACGGCGGGAATCCAGCAAAATGTTTATATAGTTCTTTCATATCACAAACGTCATTCCCGCGCAGGCGGGAATCCAGTCTATTATTTAACGGCACTTTATCCCCCGTTTTCCCGTTCATTTGTCCCCGCGAAGAAAAATCTCTAACTGCCGTAATGCAGTAATGGCGCGGCTTTGCTGTTGTGTAAGGAGAAAGTTAATAAGTTAACAGCGTCCCTCTGTTCGCCTAGTATATTCACTCATTTTATTAATGTGTTTATCTACTAAGTCATTGCGCCCCGCTATTATAACGAGTTGAGCAGATGCAATTAGCCCGAGCACGCCACTGGCATTCAAGCATTGAATCACATCCATGTCTAGATAATTGCTGCCCAGTTGATCCGCTTTATAGCGCCTTGTCACCTGCAAATAACCAGTATGCGTGAAACCATTCATCGCATTCCATGCGCTAGACTTTAACTGAGATATCGTTTGTGACGATTCGCCCAGTTGCCTTTCAATTTCTTCAATCAAAACCCCAAATTGTTTTTTAATTCTGCCGTTTTCGTATTGTTCCAGTTCTTGCTCACTCGCGCATAACAAGATCCATAATCCTCTTACAACGGACTCTGTAATAACACGAAACATTGCCAGCATGGATCCATACAAATTCGCCTGGCAAAGCAGTAATATTGCCGCCTGATGCTCTAGTGCGACATCAAGGCACCCAGAAGCGATCTGTGAACGTCGATCCACCAGCAAAGAAATTCCCGTCGAGTTCTCGCTTATCCAGTAAACTAGGTCTTTGAGTGCTTTATGAGATTCTTCGATATTCATTATGCTATTAATTAGTAATCCGTTGGGTATTTTCCGTTATTTCGTGCAATTCAACTTCATAGTCTGTTGCATATAATATCATTTCAATTGATTATTATTTGCCTATTAATTTTTTGAATTCGGGCGCATTTTTGATATTATTAAATGCAATGTTCGTCGTTGCATCATTTTTTAATTCAGGATTTATGCGAATAGCTTTCTTTAAATCCTTAATTGCATCTGTATTTTGTTTTATTTGTGAATAGATCATTGCGCGATAGTAATAACCGTTTGCCTCATTCGGTTGCAATTTTATTGTATGACTGAAATCATTTAAAGCATTCTTCATATTACCAATTATGGCATATGTTATTCCACGACGGCTATAAGCTTCAGCATCCCTTGGATTTAATTCAACTGCCTTGCTATAATTATAAATTGCATCACTGTATTTGTCGAGTCGGCTATATGCAGCACCTCTGTTGTAATATGCAGCTGTGTTTTTGGGATTAAGTTCAATAGCCACATTGTAATCACTAATTGCATCATTGTGTTTGCCTATATTAGCGTAAGAAGTCCCACGGTTGTAATAAACAATTGCATAATTTGGATTTAGTTCAATCGATTTGCTGTAATCACTAATTGCATCATCGTGTTTTCCTAGGATGGCATAAACGTCACCGCGGCCACAATAACTGCTGGCATTGTTTGGATTTAATCCAATTGATTTGTTGTAATCGCTAATTGCATCATTGTATTTTTTAAACTCAGTATAAACGATCCCACGGTTGTTATATGTTTCCGCATTATATGGATTTAGTTCAATAGATTTATTGAAATCTCGAAATGCATCACCATACCTTCCAAGCTGTCCATAAGTGATGCCACGGTCATTATAAGCTTCTACATAATTTGAATTAAATGTAATTGCTTGACTAAAATCTTGAATCGCTGTTTCTAAATTACCTTTTATACGATTTGCAGTTCCACTTTCATACCATTCAATCGCTGAAAGCTCTTTTATTGAATTATCATATTTCTGCTTAACTTTTTCTTTTGCACTACCCTTTGCAAGAGCTAGTTCCTCTCTTAGTTTCTTATTATCATCTAATATTGCATCAGCTCTTTTCTTTGTCTCCTCTAGCTCTCGTGATTTTTCACGGTCTTTACGGAGCTTGTCCACTGATTTGATTACATCATTTGCATCAGCAGCTATCTTAGTCTTTATCCAATACGTACGTCCATCCCATTTATCATCTATAATCTCAGTCTTGACTATGCCTGCTGTCAAGGAGGTGAGTTGGTCTTTTGTAATCTGAAAGTTCTTTACTTCAGTTATGCTCTCAAGATATGTTCCCAATTCCTCCAAGAGAAGCCTTTTCACTTCTCTCATTGCAGTTACACGACTGGAGTTTCTGCTATCATCTTCACTTGCTTGATAGGTATATTCCTTGATGAATGTTTTCATCTCGGCAGACGTTAAATTGGGGATAAGTAAGATAATCAAAAAAGAGATCAAAGCAATTCGCGTAAGAACGGATTTCATCTAAATACACTCCTATTGAGATTGATGATATTTTATACATTTTTGTCACAGATGTGACAAGGGATTAATGATTTCAATTCGAAGGGATTTATTCAAGTCATCAACGCCCATGCTTTGTTTCAGGAAGTATACATCAACTGGATTAACCTTTATTTCCCTGTTTCATTCAGTGTGACCTCTCAGTTACAGCACCAGTTCCTCAATAAATGTGATGAGCTGGTTGACATTCCGGCAGACACGAACTTCGTGGCAGTGATGCTTGTAGGAGTTGATCTCGCTGTCTCCCGTGCCCCAGAGATTGTCCGGTTCGGGAGTCAGCCAGATGACCCGCCGGCAGCGTTCCCGCATTTCACCAAGAATCGCATCTTCGGGATGCATGTAGTTGGTGCGGCCGTCGCCAACGATAATCAGCGTGGTCTTCTTCGTCAGGATGTCCATGTGGTTCCGTTTAAAATTGCGGAATGTTTCTCCGTAATCCGTTTGCGCGTTGTAGTGGACGTCCGCTTCTTTCAGGACCGTGCGGATGGCCTCGGAAATTTCATGCTCCTCAAAGATTTCAGTGACGTCCGTCAACTGGTCAATGAAGACAAAGCTGTTGACCTTGTCAAAGCAGTCCTGAAGGGAATAGAGAAGGTTGAGCATGAAGCGCGCCGCCGCCCAGACGGAGCCGGACACGTCGCACAGCGTGACAATCCGGCTTTTGCGCATGGTTTTCCGGCGGTATTTGATATCGATGGGCACGCCGTTGTACTTGGCGGATGCCCGCAGGGTTTTTTTGACGTCCAGATTGCCCCGATCCCGGACGGCGAAACGGCGGCTGACGATGTTTTTCAATTTGCGCACCAGTTTATCGATGGCTTCCCGCATCTCTTCCACTTCCTGAACGGTAAAGGAAGAGAAAGCTTTTTCGCCCAGATCCGTCAGCCTCTGTTCCTGCGATTTAATTTTACGGGTTCCGGCGTCCCCCGGCCGCGGTTCGTACATTAACATGGAACGGGCGGCGTTCAGACGCTCCTTAAAATGAGCGGTCAGCTCGCGGCGGGCGGTGGATTCCATTTGAAAATTGTTATCCTGCAGGAGTTCATCGGCGGCTTTTGCGGCGGCGTTAATCTGCAAAAGGACGTTAAAGCGGCTGGCCAGCGGCCCTAAATTAAACCGGGTGGGCGCGGACGGATCATCCGATTCCGTTTGAATCCGGCGCATTTCCGCAAGCAGGGGCATGGGATTGCCGGCCAGAAAGTCCATGACGGCATCGTACATGGGATTGTCGTGGGGCTTTTTTTTCAGAAGGTCCGTTGCTTTGCGGATGTATTCCGTCTGGGCGGCCGCCTGATTCATATCGCCCGCGTTGATGCGCATTTCATGAAAGAAGAGATGGTAGAGGCGGTTAAAGTGCTGTAGTTCTCTTAAGCTCTTGGCAAAATTGGCGGCAAGCAGCGCCCGGAACTGCAACTCGTCGGTCGGGTTGATCAGTTTCAACTGCTCAAGGCTGTCGAGAACCTCCGACGTGGAGACGCGCAGACCGGCGGCGCGGCAGCAGGAAACGAATTGTCCGATCAACTTGACCATAAGAGACCTTTGAAAAACTCACTTTTCGTCATAACCTTTCAGGTCACGCGTTCCGGGCTTGACCCGGAATCCAGGATGCTTTTAATCATTCTGGATTCCCGCCTTCGCGGGAATGACGGGGTTATGTTGCATTCGAACCGTTTCCATTTTCCGCCGGATGTTGACCCGGTGAATGCCGCGTGGAAATGACGAAGAAAACGTTAGAGCCGGCGACATCAACCGCTCTGGATTCACGCCTTTGTAACCTGACCGCCTGTGAAGTAGTGCGAGGTCACAAGACGGAATGACGATATTGTTGATGGTAAGCAGTTGTGCAAAGCTCTCCATAATGACCGCCGGGGTTCATGGCTCAGGAGATTACCCGGTCCATATTTTTCCGCACTTTTTCCAGATCGATCTGATACTTGCAAATCACATTGAGCGTTTCGGAAACGACTTCCGGCGTCAGCTCGGAAATCTGCAGCGCCAGAAGGGATTGCGCCCAGTCCAGGGTTTCCGAAATACTGGGGCTTTTCTTCAGATCCAGCGTACGGATTTTCCGGATGGCGTCCACCAGAACGGCGCAGAGTTTTTCTTCAATGTCCGGAATTTTCAGGCGGATAATGGCGATTTCCGTATCGCGCGCCGGATAATCAATGTACAGATGGACGCAGCGGCGTTTGAGGGCGTCGCTCATGTCCCGATAATTGTTGGAGGTCAACAGAACAAACGGAATTTTGATGGCTTTACGGGTGCCCAGTTCGGGAATGGAAACCTGAAAATCGCTGAGCAGTTCCAGAAGAAACGCCTCGAATTCCGGATCGGATTTATCGACTTCATCCAGAAGCAGCACGACCGGCTTTGCGGAACTGATGGCCTGCAGAAGCGGCCGCGGCTGGATAAACCGATCTGAAAAAAACGCGTCTTCCTGCATGGCGATCTTGTCCACGGCTTCGGTCAGCGTCGCGGTGGTGCCGATAATATCGTTAATTCTGTCCTTGACCATCTGGGTGTAGAGCAGTTGCTTGGCGTATTCCCATTCATAAAGGGCTTTGGCCTCGTCCAGGCCTTCGTAGCACTGAAGACGAATCAGTTCGCGATTCAGGCTGCGGGCGACGGCCTTGGCCAGCTCCGTCTTGCCGACGCCTGCCGGCCCTTCGATTAAAACGGGTTTTTGTGTTGCCTGGGCCAGGAAGATAACGGTGGCGATTTCCCGGGACGGAATGTAGCCGGCTTCGGTCAGTCTCTTTTCAACGTCTGAAACATTTTTATATGCCATAGATAAAATAAACCTTTCTGGATGTGTGCATATAACAATCACCGGATGCGGTCAAGAATAAGGGCGCTGTTATTTCTTTCCCAGTTTGACAATACTCTCCATCATGTAAGACATATCGTCCACAACCTCGGGAATGGATTTTCCACCCGTTAATTCGGCAATGCGTCTTTCCGCCGTAATGGGGTCGATCTTATTCTTCCCGAAATCATCCAGCACGGACGTTACTTTTTTCCAGTGCTCCGCTGCCTCGTACACCTGTTTGGTTTTCTGCATGTGCCCCAGCATCGGCATCATTTTGGTATTGATATCCTTGGCCGTTCCCCGGCTGATTTCCTGAAGCTTCTCGAATTTGGACATGGAACCGTCCTTCAGCATGTGCATGGACTTGTAGCGCGTCACGTCGGCCGTCTGCTGAATCCATTCCTTGGATACTTTACTCAGGTTTCCGTCCAGCACGGCCAGGTCCTGATAGCTTTCGGGGTGGATCTTCGTGGTGATATTTTCCCAGGACCGCTCGGCATTCTTCAGCGTGACTTCCTGATAAGCCTCATTCCAGCATTTCTGCGCCTCTTCCTGCCACAGCCTGCGGGTGGCCGGCTTTCCGTCCTTCATCAGCCAGTACTGCGGTTTCATCGTACCGTCCGGAAGCTTGATGAAGTTCGGCTTCTCGATCAGTCCGACATCGTAGTCCATTCCCACGCTGCCGGAACTGGAGGCGTTGCGCATTTCCTTCACCTCAAAGTCACCCCATTTGTTGTCACGTCTCATCTTCTCGTAGAACTTTTTCTCCACATCGCTGTGAACGCTCTTGATGCTCCGGGTAAAGCGGGTTTGCGTCAACTTATCGCCGTTGTATTTCAGGAAATTCTTGGCGTGGGAATTGGCCTGAATCTCAATGGTTTTTTTCCGGAGCTGGTCTTTAATGACGGCGATCTCATCTTTGGAAGCCTTGCCGAGATACGCTTTCTTCAGGTCCTGATTCAGATCGGCAAATTCCCGCACCACTTTTTCGCCCTGGGTCCGGTTGGCCTTGAATATCTTGAGTTCATCCGCGTTCGAAAGTCCTTTCGCAACTTTTCCGGACTGTCTTGATGCTGTTTTGGCCGCCATCGCGGCCTCATCGGCGCCCGCTGCCGCCCTGGAGCCTGCTCCAACATATTTGCCCAGGGCAAAAGCCCCCGTCTGTAGAGCTAACTGCGTAGCTGCCTCTTTAACGCCTCCCTGGAAATAGCCTGTCGAGATATCGTAAACCGAGGAGAGCGCCATCGGGCCGCCCAAAAACGAACAGCCAATCATGCCCATGTCGGCCCAGAACTTCACCTTCTCGGCGCGGGTTGTGTAGTCGTCCCACATGACGGCTTCCTCTTCGTATTTGGCCGCCTCGGCCTCGTTATAGCCCTGAGTCTTGTTGAAGATGGCCTCCCCGACCTGCCTGACCGTGGCTTCATCGAGGCTGGCCAGTGTTTTGCCGTTCAGCTTTTTGTCAATCAACGCTTCCGCCTTGGCTCTTTCTTCCGGCGGGAGCTTTTTTGCCTCTTTCCGGATAAGGGCGGCGGCCCTTTCCAGTTTTACATATTTTTCCTGCTCGTCCTTGATCCGGTCTATGAATTTGCTCTGGACGTAGTCGTCATACTGCGTCCGTGTGTGGACGATTTTCCCCGTGTGCAATGTGCTGATCTTGTCCTGCTCGGCCTGAATGTCGGCCTGGATGGCCATCATGCGGAAAAAGAAGGCGGCTTTCCGGTCGGGATCTTTTTCTCTTTCATAATCGGCCTGTTCCCTGGACAGATTTTTCTGTAAAATATCCACATTCGAGAGATAAAATTTTTCGGCATCAACAAGCGCCTGCTGTTTACGCTTGATAAGTTCTTCCGGGGTTAAGGCGGTTCCATCGTCATTGAGCCATGCCTCATCGGCCTGGGATATTTCAGACGTATCTTCCGGTACTACTTGAGCATAGGGCAGGCCTTTTAATCTCATGCCGGCAACCAGTTTTTCCAGATCATGATAATAGGCTACGTGGGTTGTCGCCAACTGGTCTCTCAAGCCGTCCCTGAATTTGCCAACAATCTCGTTTTCCAGAGCATTCCCGCAATAGCTTCCGTTTTTTTTGCACTGATTACCGGATGTATCCGCATTATATCCGACAAGAGTCTTTACCTGAAAACCAACAAGGGTCCTTTCCCGGCCGATTCCGTAAAAATCCACTTCATGTCTTCTGCGGTCATCGCTTTTACTTAATGGGGTCTTTACACTGCCGTAACCAATAATTCTTCCGTTGGCGCCCCAGCCTCCGAACTTATAAGGTTCAGCCTTCAGCCATTTCATTTCTTTCTCGTCCGCCAGTAATTTTGACATGCTTTCGACTCTACCCTTGTAAAAGATGTTGTCCGGAGGATAGTATTCGACAGAAAGATTAACCGTTGCCGGGGTTGCATAAATTTTAAAAGGAACGGGCTTCACCATATTTTCCAGTGATGCCTCTCCTTTTGCAATTGTTTTCTCTTTACAGCTTATGACGGCATAGAAGGTATAGGAAAGATGATCTTTAAGCGATTCATTGGCATGGATCGGCCCGTTTTCACGGCCTTCATTTTTCACAACCGTGCATCCTTCGGGAAGCTTGCCAAGTTGAAATGGATCTTTCGCGATAAAATTGAACTTTGTGGAATTGGTATTTTGGCTGTCTTCACTCCCGGTCGCACTCAGGCCTGTGATGAGAGCTTTAGACCCGGCAATTGGAACTTTTTCCTGTGTTGCCGTATTCATCAGGGATAACGTAATGGTAAACCTGCCGGCTTTTTTGAAGGTATGTTTCACCTCTCCAAGAGGCGCTTCAGCCGCCTCGCCGTCGCCGAAATCCCAGTACAGCTTTGTGTTTTTTTCAAGACCGGAACTCTCGGGTTTGAAGACATAGGCAATATTGGTTTTACCTTTAAGCTTCTGCGGTAAAATGGCGGCCTTCAGGGTGTCCTTGGCAATCTTCTTGGCGTCTTCATGCTTTTTCTTTGATTTGCAGGCATTGGCCAGCGGATTGGGCGGATCACCAAGAGCCTGGACCTCCGCTGCGAGTGATTTTAATTCCTGTTCCAGTGCCTGAAGGATTTCCGTCTGCTTGCCGGCGATGGCCGAAGCATTGGCCAGGGCTTCCGTGCTTTCAAATGCCTGCGCCTCATCAGCGTCTTTCAGCGCTTCATCTCTGGCCAGCACAGCCGACGTGACCTGGTTTCTCTTTTCGATAAGATCGGCCAGAAGCGGGATCAGTTTCTCGAAATAGGCGGTTGTTTCTTCGGACGGGTGTTGGAAGAAGTAAGACCATTTTTCATCGAACTTCGACTGGTCGCCGGAAGAAATGTCTCCCATGAGGTAGGCCAGTTGCGCCTTGGCCGTCGTTACGGGATGGTTGTGCCGTGTTGAAGAAAAAACAAGAAGATCGTTAAAGCGGGAGTTGCTCTTTGCCGGTGTTGGTGTTGTTGAATCCGGCGTCTCAATGGCTGACCAGACCAGATCGCTGATATTCAGATCCGGTTTGCAGGGATCGAATTCTTTCAGAACGCCGTCGGATGTGCTTGCCGGGGGCTTGCTTTCCGGAGACGACGGGGAGGAGCTTTTACTGTCGTTTCGGGAAACATCGGGTGAGGAAACCGGAGCGGATGCAGCCGGAAGACTGGCCGGCGCAGGAGACGGGCTGACCTGTTGCGCAGCCGTATCGGCTTGCAGTGGCTGTGGAAACGGCTTCCACTGCGTTTGTTGATGATTAAGCGCCTGACCGGATGACTTGATCGACTTGAGCATTCGGGCGGCAAAAGGATGATGGGGACTTATTTCCAGGGCCTTTTGAAAGTCGGCTTTTGCCCCTGTGTAGTCTTTGATCTGTTTGCGGGCGTATCCCCGCGAGATCAAGGCATCAAGGTTATTCGGAGCGGCCTCCAGAATTTTATTCAGATCGGCTATGGCCTCATCATGTTTTCCCATGTCCGTCTTGATATTGGCCAGGGTAATCAACAATCCCGTATCGCGGGGGTTCAGCCCGGCCGCTGCCTGGTAGTCGGTCATGGCTCCGGCAAAATCTTTTTGGGATCGTTTTGCGTCCCCTCTGCCGGTATAGGCCTTGCTGCTTTGCGGATTTAAACGAATCGCCTCTGAAAAGGCGCCAATCGCCTCCGGGTATTTTTGGGCTTCCGCAAGCGCATCACCCTGCTTCATGGCCGTGGCAAACCCGTCCGGATTGGTTTGCCGGACGATCTTTGCTTTCAGCGTTTTGGTCCACTGATCCATGCCGACCTTTTCGTCCGCCTTGCAGACATTAACACCGGTAAACAGGAAGAGAGCGCAGATGACCACGCTTCCCGGAACCAAAAATTTTAATTTCATAAGAAAATCCTTTCGTCGATAAACCTCATATGCAGTGCGGCGTCATGCTTCCCGCTATTTCGATATAAGCTTAAATTTTCATGAATAAGCATTTCCTTTTTGTCCGTGAAAAAGCATATGAGACGCGCCCCTGTATGTCAAGGGCATCTTGCCCGCATGTATCTTGATCGCAGAACAACACTGGCCGGAAGCCGTGGAGTCCTGTATCGATGTTTTAGGGTGTTCCCTGTGCTTCCCCGGTTTCCAGACCAAACTGAAAGAATACAAAACCTGGTGGAATGCGAATAAAGGGAAGAGCATTACCTTGCCGTAGAAGCGTGAATGGTGAACCCCGTTAGAGATGTGTCACATCTCTAACGGGGCAAGCGATCAAATAAACGGTTCAATCAGAATGATTGAACCAGCAGGAATATCCTAAATATTTTTTAGTATTTCTTCAGCAGAACGGAAATGTACTTTTTTATTCTTTTCTTTTATTTCAAATTCTTCAATCTGTTTCCTATCCACCAAATTTTCGTACATTTCTATCATAGATTTTTTTAACAGTTTTGAACGATCTTCATCATAATAGTTTTCTAATTCTTTTAAAACTTTTTCTTCATATGGATTAAATCTTACTGATATTACGCCCATTGTTTATAAACCTCCTCTCGCTTTGCTATACTGATAATAAAGTAATCATCATTTTCAATGTAAAATATCGCCCTGAATTTATTTTTTCTCATTCTATAATAAGTCCGCGATTGATTTGATTTTAACCGCTTTATGTCAAACAAGTTCAGATCTTTTGTTGTTTCCAAAGCAATAAATGCGTGATGAAATAATTGAAAAACCTCTTTAGGGATTTTCCCTTTCTTTAGATTTCGCATTACTTCATCTTCGTATTTAATCATGTAAACATTGTAATACTTATGCTGATTATTGTCAAGTTGTTTTTCGCTCTGTTCAGCCAAGTCTTTTTGACTTGGCTGTTATATACATGTGCTACGTATGCGAATGGTCGAGTCAAAAAGACTCGACCGAACCTGGGCTGGACAACAAATCGGGGGACAGGCTTTATTTTATCCGATTATCCAACAAGGCCATATATGCGGCATGCATCCGCTGCATGGCAATCAAAGGTTCTGGTGCATCGCACACGGCCCGGATAACCGCAACATTATGAGCATCGGTTCCCAGTCGGGCGATCCGTTCTATGGTCAATCCGCCGATGGCAACAATGGGGTGTCGGCTGATGGCATGCGCGGCTTTCAGGGCCTCGGGGCCGACAACCGGATCGGGTGTAGTCTTGGAGTTGGTCGTGTATATCGGCCCGAAACCGATGTAATCTACCGGCGCGTCATTCGCCTTCGCCACTTGATCCAGGTTGTGCGTGGAAAGCCCCAGCAACAGATCAGGGCCGATCAAACGCCTTGCCTCGGCAGCCGGAAGATCATGCTGGCCCAGATGCAGGCCGTCCGCCCCGGACAGGAGGGCGATATCGGGCCGGTCGTTGACCATGAAGAGCGTGTCCGTGCCTGCGGTGATTCGGCGCAGTTTATGGGCCAGGTCGAGGTGTTCACGTTCATCATGACCCTTATAGCGCAGTTGCACGCACGGCAGACCGGCCTCCACGGCCCATTCGCATACGCGTTCATAGCCGTCACGCGGCTCGGTCAATACCAGGTAGAGACCGGGCCGCAATGACAAATGAAATTTTCCTTTGCCGGGAATCGAATTCACAGGCGCTCCAGAATTTCCTGCGCGGCCTTTTGACCAGAGAGCAGCATGCCGCCGAAGACCGGACCCATGCGATACCCGCCATAGACAGCATTGGCAGCCATACCGCTGACAAACAGACCGGGATAGACTTCACGGGTATTCGCAACCGTTTGCAGTTCGCCCTGCCCGGCCTCCATGGATTTTTCACCCACGATTCCACCGGTGCTCGTATTCAATCTGACGCCCATTTTACGCACCAGTACTTCGGCTACGTTGGCGGGATGGCCCGTGCCGTCAATGACATATTTTGCATGCAGGGTAATGGGGTCCACGTGCCATTTCAAGGTATCAACCGCGCCCCAGTTGATCACCAGACCGGCTACGCGTTCATTTTTGATGACCACATCCTCCATGGCAATCAGGTTGAAGACCTGCAAGCCCGCCCGCACGGCCTTGTGGATCAGGGTCGTGGTCACATCCACCGCATCCAGAACATAATAGCCGGGGGCGTATTCCTGACCTTCCAGACCAAATTCATCCAGCAGGTGTTTCCCTGCCTCCTGAACCACGATGGCATTGAACATCATGCCGCCGCCCCAAAGCCCCCCGCCGATGGAGAGCTTGCGTTCAAACAGCGCCACCCGTTTCCCGGCTTTGGCCAGATAATACCCGGCCACCAGACCCGAAGGGCCGCCGCCGACAATGGCAACATCAAGCTCCAGACAACTGTTAAGTTTTTTGAAATAGGTTTCAAGAATTGCGCGACTGATCGTAACTTCGTTTAACATATCCACCTCCCGGTTAGTTTGGGGGGCGGACAGACAAAATGCCTGTAAAAAAAATCCGTTTCCTTTCAGGGGAAACGGATCACTATACCTTACTTTATCTCCCTGCGCCGGCATTATCCGGATCAGGTTCAAAGGGTATAATCTCAGGCTCTTGTAAGCCACCCCTGCCATTCACTTATGTGTTCTTTGGTAAGAACCTTCTTTTTTCGGGTCTGAGTATATGAAACGCGGACTTGTATGTCAAGGACATCTTGACCGTAGAACAATATCCGGATGAAATGATATTATGCCCTTGAAATCCTGCCTGAATTCTGATTAATCTCCCTTGTAAAGGATAACTCAATATGACTGCAAAATCAAAACCCGATCATCAGTGGGTTTCATCAGCGTTGAAAGTCAATCTGGAGCGCACGGCGGCGGATGTCGAGATTCCGCCGCAATACGCGCCCATTTTGCAGATTGTCAAAGGCCATTACGGTCTGCAGAAAAAAATCCGTGAACTGCTCAAGGAACTTAATCATCCTTACGTCAACTGGGAATACGTTCTCAAAGAACTCAAGTCCATCTCCATCGGTGATTTTTATGTTTATAACCATCATCCGGACGGCTTGACTGCCTTGTCCATCCTGCTCACGATTTATTTTGACATTCTGAAATCGCCCGCAGCCGAAGACGTGAAAGACAGCGCCATTCATTACCTCTTTGATTATGTCGATGCGATTATTCTGCAGAGCAATGAATTGCTGGAGAGAAACGCGTCCCTGTTTCCGGGCCTCATTGCTTCTTTTATGAATGCCGCCGGCGGGGAAACGGCGCTTTTCAAAAAATGCTCATCCTATTTGAAGAGAATTGTCCGGGCCGCTGTGGAAAAGAAGGTGAATATTTCCGCGCAGGCTTTTGATGATTTGCTCTACAAAATGTTTCGGGAGACATATCTCTTCTGGCTGACCCAGCCCGATCCTGCGCTATGGCTTATCGCGGAACGCAGCGCCGGCGATCCGGTGGACGAGAAGGCCTACATGGAGATGATCGGGCCGTTGAGTCACCACCATTTTCGCAAGCTGCTCATGGATCTTGATACGCTTCGCCCCCGTGACGGCGGGAAGACCGGAACGCATATAGAAGACTTTCTGGCTCTGCCGGACTATTTCCAGATCATCGACCAATACCTGCACGTGGCCGATGCGCTCGAAAAATCGGAGGCCTACCAGGGCCGTCACCTGATTAAGCTCGATTTTCTGTTCGGGGTCATGTCCGTGCCGGGGCTCAAGGACATTCACGTCAGCGCCATGCGGGAAATCAATTACTCGCTCAAGCTTGTTTTTCAGGAGGAGAAAAAGGAAAATCTGGACGAGTTTGTGCGCCGGATTTTTACCTTTCTGAAAAAGAACGCATCGCAAACGGAATTTCGCGGCGCCGGCATCGACTGCATTGTCACAATGGCCCGGGAGGTTTTTGCGCAGAACGCCCACCCGCTGGTGGAAATATTTCTGGACGAACTGATTGACTACGGCTTCGAGCACCCGGAAATTTCCGGATCGACGACGGACTGGCAGGTGCAGGTCAATCCCGAGCACATCCGGACCATCCGCGCCTGGCTGGAAATTATCGCCATGAAGCCGCGCTGGACGAAAAGACTCGTCTCCGCCCTGATTATCAATTTGAAAATCGGCGGCATTTTTATTCGTGACACCGATCTGATCCAGCGGGACATTTCCCTGCTGCTCAACACGGATATTTCCCCGACGTACCATCTGATCAAAGAGCTTTTGCGCCTCTTCCCCGTTTATTTCAGCGAGATCGGCGCGGAAGGCGAGCTTCGGGACATTACCACCCGTGTGGATGAACTGTCCTTTCGCAATGATAAGTTAGTCGATTTTTTTCGCAAACAATCCCATGTGGAAAGCAACAGCCTGCTGGTCGAGTTTACGGAAGACATTTTCCGCTACTGGCATTCCGGAGACAAGCAATATATCCGCAAGCACCTGCCCGACGAAGTATATGCTCAGGTGGATTCAAGCAGTAAATATTACGGCGGCATGCATCAGGCGTTTGTCTGTCTGTTCGCGAAGGTGAATCGGGACTCCCGGAAATTTCTGGAATGGGAAAAGGAGAAAATTGACAGGGAAGTTCAGCAAATCAAGGATATTTCCGACGTGGATCGGGAGCGGGTGTCCCTGGCGATCCGCATCTATCAATTGATCCATAAAAAATATCATCCTCAGTATTTTGATTTGCTCAAAGACCTGGAAGCCGTCAATGTGTTTGACGGGAAGGATATTTTGTCGCTGAAACGGTCCCTCAAAGTGAAAGATTATTACCGCAGTCTGACCGTTATCCTGAAATTTCTGTCCGTGCTTAAAGCCCGCATTCTGTCCGAAAAGAAAACCCGGTCTTTTGAAAATATTTATTATAAAAGGCACATTGCCGCGGGCATTCCGTCGATGTACGGAACGTATCATGAGGAAAAATTCGACGCCCTGGGGTTCACGCTGCGCCTGGAGGCTCTGGGCGGCATGTTGTTTGAAGAACTGATCAAGTCCCTGAATCTGAAATTCATCACCAAGCGCACGATCGTCAGGATTCATACCTATCTGTGGCACTTCATCAGCGCGCTGGAATTGGAAGGCATTGCCTCCGAGGGTCTTGTGGCCAAGATCAAATATATCACCAGCGCGCTTCCCATCCAGCGGTTTTCCGTGGAGCAGTATCTGGATATTTTCCGGTTCATCTCCAAAGGCATTCAGGATATCATTCGCGATTTTTATATCGACGTGCACAGTGCCAATCTGTCGGTGATTGTCCGTCAGATCAAGGGGCCGGCGGATGAAACAGACATCAAAAACAACCCGTCCCGGCAGGATGAACTGGTTTATGAACAATCGGAAAATTTCGTCCGCGGTCTTATTTCGTCCTCTTTCGGTCTGCAGGTGCTGGATAATTTTGTGCACGCGGTCATTAAAACGATGAGTGCGGAAATGGATAAATTCAAAGACAGTAAGAGGATTTTGAATTTGCTGATGGCCTATAATCCGGAACGGGCCGTTTCCTCCCTCCATGGCAAAAACGCTAAAATCGACAACCAGATCCTTCTGGGGAATAAAGGCTATTTTCTGAAAAAGATGGTTTCTTTCGGTTTTCCGGTGCCGCCGGGGTTTATCATTACCACGGAAGTGTTCCGGGGCTATGACGCCGTCTATGGCGATAAGTATATTTTCAGAGATCTGGTTGAGCGCGTCACCAAGGAAATTGGCGCATTGGAAAGGAAAACCGGCCGCAAATTCGGCGACCGCAACAATCCTCTGCTTTTATCGGTTCGCAGCGGCGCGACGGTTTCTCTGCCCGGCATGATGCGTTCTTTCTTAAATGTGGGCATCAACGCTTCGATTGCCGAGCATCTCAGCGCAAGAGAGGAGTTCCAGTGGGCGGCCTGGGATTCCTATCGCCGTTTTCTACAGACCTGGGGGATGTTTCAGGGGCTCAGCCGCGATTTTTTCGACGCCATCATAGACGATTTCAAACAGAAGCATGGCGTGGAAAGAAAAATTCAGTTTCCTCCCGATTTGATGAAAACAATCGCCCTGGCTTACAAGAAGGGCATTCTCGACAGCGGTCTGCCGCTGGCGGAAGATCCGGTGCGGCAGTTGCGCCACGCCATTTTGCAGGTTTTTGATTCCTGGTATTCCGAGCAGGCCCGGATTTATCGCCGGCAGATGCATTTGTCCGACGAATGGGGAACGGCCGTTATCGTGCAGGCGATGGTTTTCGGCAATGTCCATGAACGCTCGGGGTCGGGTGTGATCTTTACGCGCGATCCGAAAAGTGTTTCATCCGACGTCACGCTGTATGGAGATTTTATCTTTGGCGTTCAGGGCGATGATATTGTTTCCGGCCTGGTTGAAACCTATCCCATCTCGGAAAAACAAAGGATCGCCGAGCATCGGACTACGGAGATTTCCCTGGAAGCCACGTTTCCGGCCATTTATGCCGAGTTGGTCAAAATAGCGGAAATCATGATTTATGAAAAAGGCTTTAATCACCAGGAAATTGAATTTACCTTTGAAGGTCCCCGGAAAGAGCAGCTGTTTATCCTGCAAACACGCGATATGGAGCAGACCAAAACAAAAAGTTTGAGGCGGTTTAAGGACACGCCTTCGCTGCAAACGTCCATGCTGGGAGAGGGGATCGGCGTGAGCGGCGGCGCGCTCTGCGGACGGGCCGTTTATTCCGAAAAAGACATTAAACATTTCCGCGAGAAGGAACCGAAAACGTCTTTAATCCTGGTGCGCCCCGATACGGTTCCGGATGATGTCGGCATCCTTTTGCAGGTGGAAGGGCTGTTGACGGCCAAAGGGGGGGCGACCTCTCATGCCGCCGTCACCATTCCCCAACTGGGCAGAGTCGGCGTTGTGGGGCTCAGTAAATTGAAGGTCTATGAAACGGAAGGTTACGCGACGCTGGAAAAGCACACGATCAAGTCGGGAGATTTTATCTGCATTGACGGCTGGAGCGGCGCTCTCTATCTGGGAAGGCATGAACGGGAGACGGATAAGTATTATTCCATCACTCTTTAAGCGTCATCAGCCGTCGAAAAAATGAAAATGGTTTTTCCCGTACTCTTTTTTCACCTTATACATGGCGGTATCGGCATGATGGATGAGGATGTCCGAACTTTCGCCATGCTCGGGAAAAATGGCGATGCCGATACTGAGTTTGACCCTGATCTCCAGCGGAGGAAAGCCGATGGACAGGGGCCTGGCAAATTTCTCAAAGAGAAGATGAACAATGGTTTCAATGTGACTTCTTTCCGCAATATCCGTTAAGAGAATTAAAAACTCATCCCCGCCGAAGCGGGCGATGGTGTCATTTTCCCGCCGGACAACATCCCGGAGGTTATTGGCAATTTCAATAAGCAGTTGATCTCCGGCATCATGGCCGTAAGTATCATTGATGTCTTTGAATTCATCCAGATCAATGAACAGCAGGGCCAAGTGGTCGTTTCTTCTTTTTGCCGAAACAATGGCCTGTTCCAGACGATCCATCATGAGCTTCCGGTTCGGCAGTCCGGTCAGAGGGTCGTTGTAAGCCAGCTGCATGACCCGTCCTTCCGTCAAATCAACGAAATTGCCCAGGATGGCATGTTTTCCATTCATGTGAATGAGAGCGATCGAGCCCAGAATCCACTTGATGGTTTCATTACCGGTCATGATGCGGAACATGAAAAAAGACTCCGTCTTGTCTTTGAGCACGGTGAGAATGCTTTTTTTTACATGCTCGCGGTCCCCTTCAAAAACAATCTTCAGCGGATCGATATTTCTTAATTGTTTTGTGGAAAAACCGAAAATATCAGAGAATGCTTTATTGGTAAAAATGATCTTGTTGTTCTGGATAATGCATATGCCGAAAGGCGACAGGTTCAGCATGAGCTGAATGAACTCATTAAGTTCCCGGACCTGCTTGGCGGTTGAATCGAATTGGCTTTTCAACCTCCTGTTTTCATTTGCGATCCTATCGAATCGCTCCTGAAGTTTTGCCTGCTCCATTTTTATTTGCGCAAGTTCTGAAGATGCCATTTATTCCCTTTTCATCGTCGATGCGCCGGACAATGGCCGGATATGTTTTATATTTTCATGTCGTATATCACATTGTGCGAATCGAGGCATCTTTTATGTTGATATCTGATTACTTTACTGATAGGAGGCAAAAATAAACAAACCCATCATAATGAGGAGAATAATATGAGCAACGGTAATGCCTGGTCACGTTTGCGGGAATCTATTCTCGACCGTTATGAAGACTCTGACCATCTGACGCAGCAACGAGCATGGTTCCTTTACATTTTCTGCTTTTCCGCCATCCCGTTATTTCTCATATTGGGGGCAGTTCTCTTCGCCAGGTATCCGGACAAAGCGCTGATGGCCTTTCCGCTCATTCTCGTCATTCTTTGTGTCGCCGTCGCCAGTATTGTTCTCATCCGAAAGAAACAATACAACATGGCGATCTATCCCATGCTTGTTGCGATCATCATCGCGGACACCCTGGGTTTTGTTTTCAAATTCAACAGTCCCGTTATTTATGAAGGTTTTGTCAGTTACAACATGTTTCTGTTCATCATCATTTTCATTGCCACGCTTTTTTGCAGCAGAAAAACGGTGATTGCCGTCATGGTCTGGTTTCTCGCCGTTTATGTCGTATATTACATTGCCGTCATTGATCAACTGACCGGTGAGGCCCTCAGCGTTGCCAACAGCGCTTTTAGAAATGGCATCGTTTCCGTTTTCCTCTGTTCGGTCGTTTCCCTGCTCACAACAACCGCCATGCGACGGGCAAATACGAGACTTGTGGAATCCGTCGGCGACATTCGCGAGAGTTCCATAAAACTTACCGAGATATCCGGCGTGATCGAAGCGTCAAGCCAGAACATGGCTCGGGGCTCCTCCACCCAGGCATCGGCGATGGAAGAAACCACCGCCATGCTCAAGGAAATTTCAGATAAGACGAGAAAGAATACGGAAGTTGTTCAAAATGCCCAAAAACTCATGTCGGATACGTCCCGGCTGGTCACATCGACCAACGAGTCCTTGAATGATCTGCGCAAATCCATGGATGATGTCAACGAAGCCAGCATCAGGACAGGACGCATTGTCCGGACAATCGACGACATCGCTTTCCAGACAAATCTTCTGGCTCTCAACGCCGCCGTAGAGGCGGCTCGCGCCGGTGAATCAGGGGCGGGATTCGCCGTTGTTGCCGACGAGGTGCGGAATCTGGCGCGCAAATCCGCCGAAGCCTCGAAGAACACTCAGGAGATTATTACCCACAGCATCCAGAACATCAAGAAGAGCAGAGAATTGGCGATCAGCTCCGATGAGGCCTTCTCAACTTTTGTAAAGGTCACGGAAAAGCTTCTCGATTACCTCAACAGCATCACGGAATCATCCCGTGATCAAAATCAGGGAATTGCGGAAATCGAAAAGGCTATCGATGATATCAACAGCGTTATCCAGCATAATGCGGCGAGTTCGCATGAACATGCGACTGTGTCCACGGAACTTTCCGGCATGTCTGACGATATCCAGGAATTCGTAAAAAAACTTGACCGGATGGTGCAGGTTTAAAAATCAGTTCAGGCAAATTTTACCGGCGCTCTATCGTCGCGCGTTCAACGGGAACGCCCTGATTCAGATGTGTCAACAAAAAATCACGCCGCATCCGGAATCTTCCTGATGTTCCTTGTTCCCATAATCAACAGTTTCCATAATCAACTTGACATACGGGAACGCCGATTCTATAGTACATCCCATAGAAGTGGCATTCTTATCCAATCACCGGAGCGGGGCTATGGGCAAGGCCATTGATGGAATCTTGTGGCGTTATGAAAACACGGATTTCGTGCTGCAGATGAGAGCACGGTTCCTTTTCGCTTTGTGCCTGGCCATCCTGATCATCATTCCCATCAGTGTCGTTTACTCCAGTTATGTCAATCTGCAATCTCCCGCCCGTCAGATCAATTACCGGATGTTATCCTGTCTGGTGGTTACCTTCCTGGTCGTGCTTGCGGGCTTCATCATGCTTGTCCGGGGCCGCTTCGCCGTTGCCGCGCACACCGTTTTTATCGCCGCGGTGCTGGCCGTGTGGTATGCCATGGTCGTGGATCGCATGCCCGCGCTCGCCCGGCTTGACACCATCGTCTTAATCCTCGGTCTCGTGGCGATGACGCCTCTGCTTGTCTCACGGTACAAATCCGTTATCTTCCTCTATGGCGTCGCAAATATCCTTATCATGGGCGTCTTTCTGTTTGTTTTCCGCGCGCAACTTGCTTTGCCGGTTCCCATCATGCTCGAGTACCTGGCGGAAAACGCACTGGCTATTATGTTCATCAGCATCGCCACCTACAATACCTTCAACATCAATCAGCAGGCCCTGAATCGCGCCGCGGAAGATATCCAGGAACGCAAGCGCGCCGAAGAAGAGCTCGCCGATCAGAAGGCCGTCCTGGAGGCCTTGAACGATGCCGCGCATGACGGCATTCTGATGGTCGATGAGGATGGCCGGGTCATTACATACAACCGCGGTTTCTGTAAAATGTGGGGTATCCCCGAGGCGGTCATTGCAGAGCACTCGGGGGAGATGATCGTCCGGTCCGTTCTCGACCAGCTGGTTGACCCGCAAAGGCAAAGCTTTCAACAGATCATTGAGACGATCTATCATGACCGCCGGGAAGGGATTGAGGATGAAATCACCTTAAAGAACGGCTGTATCTTTGAATGGTATTCGGCCCCGATCCACAGCATCCAGGGGCGGTATCTCGGCCGGGTCTGGTTTTTCCACGACATCACGACGCGCCGGGCAGCCGAGGCGGAGAAGACCCGCCTGGAAGAGCAACTGCGCCAGTCGCAGAAGATGGAATCGATCGGCCGTCTGGCAGGCGGCGTAGCGCACGATTTCAACAATCTTCTGACCGCCATCATGGGCAATACCGAACTGGCCCTGATGAAAATAGATAAAGACAACCCCCTGCAACGCCGCCTTGGAGCGGTGATGGAGGCCGCCCAAAGCGCCGGTGAATTGACCCGCCAGCTTTTGGCGTTTTCCCGCAAGCAGATCATCGAACTGAAGCCCGTTGACCTCAATGAACTGATCGAACACATGCATAAGATGCTCGTCCGGCTCATCGGCGAAGATATTCAACTCAACCGTGTTCCTCATCCCGACAGCGGCCTGATCAAGGCCGATCGCGGACAAATCGAGCAGATCATTATCAATCTGGCCGTGAACGCGCGGGACGCCATGAGCCAGGGCGGCCGATTGACCATCGAGACCTATCCGGTGACCCTTGATGAGACCTATGCCGGACAGCATCTCGATATCATCCCGGGCGAGTATATTGTTCTGGCCGTGAGCGATACCGGCACGGGAATGAGCGACGAGATCAAAAACCACCTCTTTGAACCGTTCTTTACCACCAAGCCGGTGGGCAGCGGCACCGGTCTGGGACTGGCCATGGTTTACGGGGCGGTTAAACAGAACAGCGGGTCGATCGAGGTCTATTCGGCCATGAGTCACGGCACCACTTTTAAGATGTACTTCCCGCGCATGGCAGGGCAGGGCGCGGCTCAACCGGAAGCCATTGAAACCAGAGAGCTCAAAACCGGGACGGAGACGATCCTGCTTGTCGAGGACGATCCGCGCGTACGTGAATTCAGTTTGAACACGCTCACCCAGCTTGGGTACACGGTGCTGCCGTACGCCAACGGGGAAGAAGCCCTGGCTGCGGTTCAGGTATATCCTCAAAAAATCCATCTCCTGTTCACGGATGTCATTTTGCCCGGCATGAACGGCCGACTCCTGGCTGAAGCCCTGACTCGACTGCGCAGCGACGTTAAAGTGCTTTTTGCTTCCGGCTATACGGACAACATCATCATCCGTCACGGCGTACTCGAAGAAGGCATCAACTTCATCAGCAAGCCCTTCACGGTGCATGCCCTGGCCCGGAAACTCCGCGACATCCTCGATCCCGGGATCTGAGTGGGCCGTTTTCCAGCGCTGTGCTCAAGATGGCCATAGCCCCGACCGGCAGTATGAATAAACGGGTAAGCCAGATATCGCTGAAAGGTTCATGACCCATTGGGGAGTGACGGTTTTTCTCCTTCGCGGGGATGGATATATTTTTTTATCTGATCGACAAACCTCTCCGGGTCAATCGGTTTTTCTATATAGCCGTCCGCTCCGGCTTCCAGAGCGCGTTCCCGGTCGCCGACCATGGCATAGGATGTAACGGCAACAATCGCCGTGCCGGCAAGCTCGTCATTTTTTCTCAATTCATGCGCCACGGCGTATCCGTCCATCCGGGGGAGCTGGATATCCAGGAGAATGAGACAGGGCTTTATTTCTCTTGCCATTTCCACTCCGGTTGTTCCATCCCTTGCCTCGGCTACGGTGAAACCGTGTTTTTCCAGAAGAAACCGCATCAGGTAGAGATTTTGTTCGTTGTCCTCAATTACAAGAACCAGCGGATTCATTTTTTTTACTCCTTGCTTTTGGGTAATATGACTGTAAACGTGCTCCCCTTTCCCCATTCGCTCTGCACATGGATGGAGCCGCCCATCATTGCCACAAGTCTTTGGGTGATGTTCAGTCCCAGTCCCGTGCCTTCCTGTGTCCGTGCAATTCCCGTATCCACCTGGCGGAAGGCGTCGAAAATCATATTCATGTTTTCCGGTTTGATGCCGATGCCCGTATCCTCTACAGACAGCCTGATGGAATTGTTCTCGGCAGAGCAGGTCAGGCGGATTTCTCCCTGTGGTGTAAACTTTACGGCATTGCTGAGAAGATTGATGATGATTTGCTCCACCCTTCGAGGATCTCCGCGTATTTGGGATAAGTTGTCTCCGATTTTGCAATGGAGCCGAATGTCTTTTTTATCGGCTAAGGGCGATATGATTTGCATCGTCTTTTCAATGGATTTTCTCAGGTCGAAGATTTCCGACATGATGTTGAGTTGTCCGGCTTCGATCTTGGAAAGATCCAGGATATCGTTGATCAGATTAAGCAAATGGCGGGCGCTCCCGCGAACCATTCCCAACTGTTTTGTTTGTTCTTCATTTAAAGGCCCCGTAAGGCCCTGCAGGACAATGCCTGTAAATCCGATAATCGAGTTGAGGGGTGTGCGGAGCTCGTGGGACATGCTGGCGAGGAATGCGGATTTGATGCGGTCCGCCGTCTGAGCTTGTTCCATGGCTGCGGCCAGTTGGGCCGTGCGCTGTCTGACAGTTTCCTCGAGGTGTTCCTGGTATCGTCGGAGATATTCTTCAATATTTTTATGCTTCGTTATATCCCGCAAGGTTTCAATGGCGCCGTATCTGTTTCCTGCCGGATCGAGAAGCGGCGATGCCGTGACCAATACATGTGCGCCTTTCCCGTTATATAATCCGGGAAGAAAGGCTTCAGCGTAGATATGATTGCCGTGCTTTTCACACTTATTATACAGGGCTTGAGTTTCCGGATCATCCCCGCCGATCAGATCAATGATAATCGGGCGAAGTTTCCCGTAAAATGGAATGGAATAGGCATGATCGCCCTTGCCGATGATATCCTGTTTCCGTATGCCCGTCATTTCTTCAAGGGCGCGGTTCCACGCAATGACTTTTTTATCCTGATCAATAACGAAGGTGGCGTCCGGGATGAACTCGATAATATCCAGCAGTTGCTGGTGAGCGGTCTGCAATTGGTTTTCCGCCTGCTTGCGCTCGGTGATATCGCGAAGAATAGCCTGAATGTAGTTCTTCCCGTCAATGTTGATAGATCGCAGACTGATTTCGACCGGGAATTTTGTTCCGTCTTTGCGCTGATGGACGGTTTCAATAAGCGCCACGCCTGAAAGATTCGCGGGACGGACCTGATTGATGAATTCTTCCCTTGTTTCCGGCGCGCGCAATTGAGAAGCATGCATGCCAATCAATTCTTCGCGGGTGTATCCATAAAAATCGATCACTCTTTCATTGACTTCCAGAAAACGGAAATTTTCATCGAGCAGGATAATAAGGTCATTGGCGTATTTAGATAAATAATGGATGTGCCGGGCGGATCGCTTTGCCTCTTCCTCCGCTTCTTTTCCGGCGACAAAAATTTGCCTGATGCCCATAATTCCCAGAAACATGAAGAATGATAAAAGCAGACCGATGAGTTCATTTATCAGATCAACCGGATAATAAATCTCTGTAAAGATCAGATTATACAGGGGGATGATCCGCCTCACCATCATGAGAATAAGGGCAAGAGAAATGAGTATCCAGGAAAATGCCTTACCGGTCAGTTTAATAAGCCGTAAAGCATATAATGCCGCCAGAAATTGCAGCAGGACTGAACAGATTAATACGACAATGACTGACATACCCGCTTCCTTTGGACTAAGCGTCCGGCGTTGAAAAATTTACCTTTAGTTAAGTAAATTAACGGATATATTCATTTCGCTGTTTCAGAACACTTGTACATGAACCGAGCGTGATGATGAGACGCAACAGGGACAAAATGGCATCACCGACAAATTCATTTTTCTTTTCGTTCACGCGCCATGTTTAATTGATAAGAATCTGCTTGCAGTATAAGAAAGGGGGGCTGATATGTCAAGAAAATCCTGGAAATCAGAAAATCCTGAAAATCATGGCCATCGAATCAGGAATTGGTTTCCCGGTGATGTTTTTATTGCGGCGTTAGTGGTTATATATTGTGCGACAGTACCGTTTCCTCCGTGATCTTGCTCTTCGGTCCTGTTGGCCGGCGTTTCAAAAGCCCCCGTTTTCCGGAAAAAAGAAAGCGGGGGCTTTTCGTTCTGCTGATCCAATCGTTTATTGAATATTCTTGTGAATATAGACGGTCAAATCGCCCAGGCGGTTGGTGTAGCTGCCGTATTCGTTGTCATACCAGCCGAAGATCTTGGCTGCGACCACCGGCACCTGAAGAGTTCTCTCGCCGAGGCTCTGGACGAAACCCGTCGGCAGGCCGGGAATGTGCGCAAGATCAACCGGAATGAAAGCGGTTCTGGTGTGATTGAACTGGCCTTCAATAATCACGGCCGCGTCTTCGCCGATCAGATCGGTGGAAACGTTCTGCTGCATGGTAAACCGGACCAGCGGATTGTTTTGGGCGGTCTTCTGATAGATTTCATTGAGCTTCTTGGTGTTGATATTGGCGGCGTTTCCTGATTTGTCCTGCCGCGCCTGGAATGTCATGTTCAGGACGATAAGTGAAAGTGTGTTGGTCGGCACCCGGATGGAATCGCCCATGAACCCGATGTGTTTGACTTCCGGAATGACCTCGATCAGAGCCTTCGCGGCGCCGGTTGAGGTAAGAATAATATTGTTCAGGATGCTGCGCGTTTTGCGGATGTCTTTCTCTCCGGCTTTGGGCATCTTATCCAGAACGCTCTGGGTATTGGTAGCGGCATGGATGGTGGACATGGACGCCGTCAGAATGGTGTTGGTGTCCTCATTATCCAGAAGAGGTTTGACCATGTGCGCAAGCCCTGTTGTGGTGCAGGACGCGGCGGAGACCAGCAGGTGCTTCTTGCGGTCAAACGCGGTGTGGTTGATGCCGTAAATCAGGGTGGTGGTGTCGTCCGGCGTCGAAAGGGCCTTGTCTTTGATTTTGAAAGGAGCGGAATGGACCACCACCTTGGCGCCGCCGTTCAAATGGCCCCGGATGGAGCCTTTCTTGTCATCGACGGGCGTGGTCGGATCTTTAAAGTTGCCGCTGCAATCCACTACAATATCCGCGCCATACTGACGCCAGGGAATATTAAGGGGATTCCTCTGCTCGCGCAGAATGGTCACCGGAATGCCGTCGATGAGCATTTTACCGTTTTTTTCATCCGTAATCTGAATACAGGGCTGCGCTTTAATGCCATACAGGAACCGGTGGAGCAACCCGTATGTGGCATCCGTTTCAATCAAGCGGGCAATCGTGTCCATACCGGTGCCGATGTCCCGGCCCTGGTTGACGACGATTTCCTTGAAGTACTTTCTGTTGACGTGGTGCCACAGCGTCAGTTTACCGATTCGTCCCAGACTGTTGATGCCGAGCACCGGCAATCTGCTTTCCTGCGTGTTACTTTTGGCCATGATATATTTCCTCCTTTACCCCACTGATGGCGGGAATGAATTTTTTCCGTGATGAAAATTAGGGACGCGAAGGCGCATAGGTTCCCAATGATTGCTATGGAATGAATGCCCGTATAAATATTGGAGAAGTCCGCTATCCATAATTCATTGAGGTCGTTTCGGAAAGACCGGAACATTTTTACCGGAAAGTCCGGTCAAAGTCAATAGCGTAATAGATGTAATGAAATCAATCGCATATGGACATTGACCGAATCAGCAACAGCAGCCGTCTTTTTTCGCTCCGGTTTCATCCGTTTGAGGGCCGCAGCAGCATTCTCCGCCGTTTCGTCCCAGCATGCCGTTGATGATTGCGGCTGCGCAGCCGACGCCGGATTGAACAAAAAGAGCGCCCGCCGGGCAGTTTTTCTGGCAGGCGCCGCACTCCATGCAGGCGTCGCGATGGATAATTTCAGCGCTTTTCCCGTTCATTTTAAATACATTGTGGGGACAGACCTCCAGACACATGCCGCAGCCGGTGCATTTTTGCGCGTCCAACTCCAGAGTGACAACATTTTTCAGATAAATCATGCTTCCCATTTTTTACTCCTAAGCAATCATAAGCGATGTGATCCAGGCGGCCAGCCCCAGAACACCCGCGGATATTTCCAGCGGCAAAGCAAATCGCATTTCTTTTTTGACGCCGGAGAGCGATGTATAAGTTGAGGCGCCGGTAAAATTCATGGCCAGGTAGGCGGATATCGCCGGGATGATCAGCAGCCACGCCAGAACCTCCGTACGATCCGCCCAGAGATGCAAATTCAGGCCGCGAAGATAAAGGAGTCCCAGAGCAATAACCAATCCGACGAAGAAGCCCTTGAAGGAGAAAGCACGGCCCGGAAGATAAGGCAGAAGCAATGGATTCAGAACGGTTCCGCCCAGAACAGCACAAAAGAGCGCGCCTGCGGCAAATAATCCGTCATGGATCAGGTTGCTCTTGAAACTGCCCGGGCCCAAAAGGCCCGGCAGAATCAATAAAACAATGAATATGATAAAAAAAGGCTTTATCACTTCCACCAGTTCTATGGGGATTAAAACGGCCCTTTCTTTCAGCGGAAAGGTCATCACTCTCATTTCTTTTGTAGCCTTTAATCCGGCATCCAGATAAGCGGGCAAGTCATCGGCGCGGACCGGACCATAGTGAACCTTGAATCCGGAGACCTGCTTGATTTGATGAGCGGAGACGCCGGGCGCTCCCAGTTGCGGAAGAATGATTTTCCGATGGCTGACGACATTTTCGAGGCCGCTCGTTTCTATTCTCCGGATGAGTTCTTCCGTGCCGAACGTGCCTTTGCCCGCCGCGCACCAGACGTTGATGCCTTTGGTGTCCAGAACCAGAATCCAGGCGTTCCGGCCCGCAAGCGCCCGACGCAGGCAGTCAAAACTCATTTTGTAATTGGCGGTGACCAGAACGGGCGATGAATCATCCGGATGACCCAGAGCATAAAGGCCGGGATCAATCGCGTAGTTCATTCTTCCCGCCCCCAGACGGGCCTTGATTGTTCCCCATCGGTCCTGACGCGTCAATATGGACGATACTTTCGGTAAATTGCCCGCGGGTGTGGAAAACGATCCGGAGACGAAAGACTGATCGAGGCGGGGAATTGCATCGATCGCGTTTGTTGTGGTGTCCCCGCTGCAACAGCAACTTGCTTGTTCCTGAATAATCGGAAACTCAAATTTGCCGTCCGGGGCCAGGCTTTTCTTATTTTCTTCCATCGTTTTATCCTCGATATTATTTACAGCAATCGCAAACACCTGCCGCGTTTTTTATGGCGGTGATAAAATCCTGCACAGCCTGTAGAATATTGTCTTTTTTCTCCGCGGGCAGATAAGATGATACTTTGTTAAAAAAATCCGTAAGACAGAGTTGAACGCTTCGATGAATTTCCCTGCCTTCCTTTGTCAGGGTGAGCACAAAGGCCCTGGAATCGAGGCCGGACTTTTGGCGCGCTACCAGGCCTTTTTGTATCAGAGGATTGACCAGACGGGTCGTCGTGCTTTTTTCCACGGAAAGAATCCGATGTAAATCGGAAATATTCAGTTCTTTGTTTTTCATCACGGCGTCCAGAATGACAAACTGCTGAAATGTAACATCTTTACAAAATGCCGTATCCTGCCGGCAGCATCGCGTTGCCTGGGAAAGTCCGATGAACAGGTTCATAAACTCATCATAATGCAGAGCCGTCTTTTTCATATTGGTTGTAATATACAACCATATTTTGATTTGTCAAGAAGAAAGGTTTCCTTGCAATTATTGCGTTGACACAAGCGGGCCATTTCCTTATACTTGCCCGCATAAAATTTATGAAAAGGAATAAAATATGACAATTAATATCAAAACCGAAGAACACATCCTGCTGATTGAAGTTGACCGGCCCAAGAAATACAACGCCCTGACGCGCGAGATGTATTCCAAACTGGCGCAGGCCTATTACAAACTGGATACGGATGATAATTTATGGGTGGGCGTTGTTTACGGCACCGGCCCGCATTTTACATCGGGTCTGGAGCTGACCGACTGGGCGGATGTGTTTGGTGGCGGTGCGGGTTTTTCCGTGGACGAAAAAAGTGAAATTGATCCGTTTTACATGGTGAGTGAGAAACGCTGCAGCAAACCGATTATCTTTGCCGTGCAGGGATATTGCTATACCTGGGGAGTGGAGATGATGCTGAACGCGGATATCCGCGTGGCGGCCTCCGATACGAAATTCGGCCAGTTGGAAGTGCTGCGCGGATTTTTCCCGTGCGGGGGCGGCACCATTCGGCTAGCCAGGGATATGGGCTGGTCCAACGCCATGCGCTATTTGCTGACCGGAGACACATGGAGCGCCGAAGACGCCTATCGCATGGGGCTGGTGCAGCATGTGACCGAACCGGGAAAGCAACTGGAAGTGGCGATGGAGCTGGCGCGGAAAGTGGCAAGCGCGGCGCCGCTGGGCGTGCGTAAAATCCTGAAAAGCGGCCGCCTGGCGGAAACGCAGGGCGAACAGGCCGCGAAAGATGTTATTTTCAAGGATGTGGCCGAAGTCATGAAGAGCGAGGATATGCAGGAAGGTCTGCTGTCTTTTATTGAACGGCGGAAAGCGGTGTTTAAAGGAAGATAGTTTTCAGGGTTCGGACGGCAAAGAGAGTTTTAAAATCGAAATGGATATGGCAGTAAATGAACGACGGCTTTGTGGAAATCAGGGTCCTGGAAGGGTGCGTATGAACTCAAATCAGGCAAGAGAGCTGGAAATCTTACACGGAAGTTGATTCTTTTCATTTTGCGCCTTTAATTTTCAACAGGAGGAATTGAATATGGCACACAGTAATTGGTTGTATCAAACGCGGGACATCTCGTTCCAGATTAAAGAATGGCTCGGCATGGATAAGCTTCTGAGCCTCGACGCTTACAAAGACTACTACGGGATTGACGACATCGATAGTTTCCTCGATGTGAACTTCAAAGTCTGCCGCGACGTGATGTGTCCGGCCAACAAAGACGCCGATGAACCCGGTGCGAAATTTGTGGGCGGTAATGAACATGCGGTGGTGACCCCGGATTCGTTCAAGAATGTTTATAAGACCGTGATGGAGGCGGAACTGGGCCCCCAGTTCGGTTACCGCGGCGAAGGCAAAATACCGCTGTGCTGGTATGCTCCGATCCTGGAGATGCAGTCTGCCGCGTCGCCGTCAATTGTCATGTTCTGGTGCCTGACTCAGGGCGCCATCACCGTGCTTCATGAATTTGCCACGCAAAAACAGCAGGACCTGTTCATGCCCAAGCTGCGGACAGGCGAATGGGGCGGCACCATGGGGCTTACCGAACCTGGCGCAGGCTCCGAGGTTGGCGCGGTTAAGAGCAGGGCTGTTCCCACGGATGTCCCGGGCAAGTATAAGCTCACCGGCACGAAATGCTTCATCTCTTCGGGCGACCATGACCTGGCGGAAAACATTATCCACCTGATGCTGGCCAAGACGCCGGGCGCCAAAGAAGGCACCGCCGGCATCTCCTTGTTTATCGTGCCCAAGTTCTGGGTCAACGACGATGGCTCTCTGGGCGCCTGGAATGACGTTACCACCATGGGCATTGAGCACAAGCTGGGCATTCACGGCTCGACGACCGCCACCCTGTCTATGGGTGAAAACGACAACTGTTACGGCTGGATGGTGGGAGAAGCGGAAGTGAAAGACGGACGCGGCATCGGCATGAAGCAGATGTTTGCCTATATGAACGAAGAACGTCTGAACACCGGATTATTCTCCCTGGGATGCATAGGCTCCGCCTATTACTCCGCTCTGGATTATACCAAGATCCGGGTGCAGAGCAAGCATTCCACCAATCCCAAGGGCCCCAGTGTTCGAATCATCGAGCACGAAGATGTCCGCCGCATGCTGTTGTCCCAAAAATCCATTCTGGAGGCCTGCCGAGCCCTGATTTACCAGTCCTATCTCTACCGCGATCTCGCTGTCGATGCCGCCACGCCGGAAGAGAGGGCATATTATGATGACATGTTTGCGATCAACAACCCGCTTTGCAAGGCCTATACGTCCGACATGGCGAGGCTCTCCACCGGAGATGCAATCAACTGCCACGGCGGCTACGGCTTCACGGAAGAGTATGCCCCGGCGGAACTGTATCGGGACGTCGTGATCTACGGGATCTGGGAAGGCACCAACTTCATCCAGGCCCAGGACTATACCGGCCGCAAGTTCACCATGAAGGACAGCGCGCCTTTCAAAAAGTGGGTGGCGGAAATCGACGCCTTCGTCGCCGGCAAGAAGACCGATGAATTTGCCGCAGAGTTCGCGATGATGGCGGATGCCATGGCTGCTTTCAAAGATATCGTCGATATGAATGCCGCCTGGACAACAGGCGACAAGCAGATGAAACAGCTCTACGCCACCCGGACGCTGCATGCAGGCGCAAGAGTTTACTGCGGCAAGTTGCTGCTCGATCAGGCGCTCTTGGCGGCAGCTCGGCTCAAAGAGCAAGGTGACGTCGATGCCGATTTCTACAAGGGCAAAATCGCCGCGGCCAGGTTCTATGTCATGAATCATGTTCCGGATATCTTCGGATACGAAAAAGCGATGAAGTGCGGCGACCGCAGCGCCATTGATATCCCCGAAGAAAGTTTCATGTAGGGGGAAACTACTGTGCCCCTGTAAGGTCCCTCCCTTGAGGGGAGGGATTCCAGGGAGGGTGAACTCTTTACATCGTCATTCCCGACCTGATCGGGAATCCAGAAAAATGATAAAAAGGCTGAAGCGCGTTGCGCTTCAGCCTTTTTATCTTATCGGAAAAAATATAATGCGGATGGTTCTACTAATTTCCGATTCTGAACATGCAATAAATGGAACCGTTCCCATTTATTCTTCAACTACAGTTCTTTAGATGATAGTTGGCCGATTGATATTTTGGATGTCCCCTAGTTTGCCCCTGAAAGGAAGAGCAGATGAAGAAGATATCGACAAAATTGACTTCTCTCTATCTTCTTATTCCGGTTTAGTCTGGCGTAATGGCGATGCTTTCCATGGTGGGTCCCAGCCATCTGACTTGATAATTTGCACTATTACAAACCGGCGATGACATGACATAGTCAGTTAAATATACTGTCTTTGCTGAAGACGGGTTGCCCGGCCATTCGAAATAGCATGTACCGGAAATTCTTTTTAAGCATGATGTGCTGTCCCAGGTGTGCGACTCTCCTTTATCGATCTGATAGCCAACCTGGTCTACATTTACATTAATCGCACACCAGTGAAAATTGTTTGAAGAAATTTTATTGCTGACCTTGTAATGTTTGATCTGATCGGCAGCTTCACCAAGACCGTGTCCCGACAGGAACAAGAGAATGGCTAGAATGACAAAAAACGTGATTTTCCCTTTGGTCTCTTTAAGGTTACAAGGCGTTGTCTTCATGGTTGCTCCTTTTTTCATTTTTTCTCCCAACCCTTTCCTGTTCTGACAATCAGGTTTTAAAAATGAGAGGGGTCAGGTCTGCCGTTGACTTAAGATATTGGATTTGATATGCGTGGTATCTCGATTGATAAGATTCTGCGCATATTATGAGGTTTCCAATGACGAGACCATTGAGGATACAATATCCGGATGCCTGGTACCATGTGATGAACCGTGGCCGCCATCAGGACACCCTGTTTCACGATCGTCAGGACTATTCAGTATTTCTTGACCTGCTGAAGGAATCAGGTGCGTTATGGAAAATCAAAATAGCAGCGTACTGCCTGATGACCAACCACTATCATTTGTTAATTCAAACCCCGCATGCGAACCTGGATCGCTGTATGCGTCACATCAACGAAATCTATACGCAGAGATTTAATAGAAAGTGCCATACGGATGGCCAGTTATTCCGTGGAAGAGATAAGGCAGTCCTTGTAGATGCGGACAATTACTTGCTGGAACTTGGAGTGTCCATAAGTAAGAACAAAGAGGGGGAAGTCGGGAAGGTTCAAACTGACCCCTTATTCCTCTCTTATTCACTTTATTCTTAATGCGACTGGAGATACTGGACGGCAGACTGGAGTTCAACGTCTGTTCCGCCGGCGTAGGCCATTACATTGGCGTAGGTTTTCGGTACCCGCAGGCTCGGCGCGATCCCTCCGACACCGTTTCGGCTGTCGATCTGCACCTGACCGCTCTGATCCAGCGACCTGCCGTAAGGATAACGAATTTGATGGCCTTCCGGCAGAAATATCTTTCCGCCTGTCATGCCAAAAGAACCGTTCGTGCCGTGGAAACCGACCACTTGCTTACCCAAACGTTTCAGGTGCATGGCCGGCCCTTCTCCGGAACTGATGGTCGCGGGATTGACGAGTACGGCAACGGGACCCGCATAGTACGGGGCCTGAGGCTTGATCCAGAGTGCGTCCGTCCACGTTTCATTGAGTTCATCATAGGTCACGATGGTGAATTGACCGTTGCGCGTATCGTAAAATGCCGTCCGTTCGTAAAAAGAAGGCTGGTTGTAAAAGAAACCGCACAAAGCGGCGGATGCTGAATCCGCTCCGCCCACATTGCCCCTGAGGTCGATGATAATGCCGGGCACGTTTGCCGCAACCAGAGAGGTCATGGCCTGTCGGAATTTTTCGACCAATTCCCCGGGATCTTCTTCCGTGGCGACGAGAATATAGCCGTACCCTTCGGGCAGGACTCGATACTGCACAACATCATCGATCTGAGCCTGTGTCAGTTCCGGTGTGAATGTGAACCGGGTCAGTCCGCTCAGGGCATCGTCCACCGCAGTCAGCGTGACGGTCAGGCCGGCTCCACCCGGATTTTTAAATACGACCGAGACTGTTGCGCCCACAGCCGCACGGGTGAGAAGGGCCGCCTGCTGAAGCCTGTATGATTCGGTGGTGGCCGTCGGGGTCGTACATCCCCCCGCGGTCGTGCCCGGTTTGAAAAGCACGGTTGAATTGGGAGAAACGGCGTTAAGCGCTGTCAGGATGTCTGCGCCGTTCCACTGCAGGATCTGAGCGCCCGCCATCATTCCTGCCAGGGCCGCAGGCCCCCCTGGCGTCACTACCGCCGCGATCACCGTTCCATCGTCCAGTTTCACCAGAGACAGACCATAACTGCCGCCGATCTGTTGATGCATGAGGGCTATGGGAACAGAGGTGGAAACAGATCCGAACATGAGATGCCCGTCGGCAATCGAATGAACATAATCATGCAGCGCCTGGTAGTAGGCATTGGCATTCGCCGATGCCTGGGCGGCCTGCACGCGGGGTAAGAACTGGTTATACAGGGCATTCCAATCGATCCCCTTCCATTGGGAAAACGCATATTCGGTTGAGAACTTCTGATGGGCGGCAGTAAACGCATCCGTCCAGGATAAGGAACTGAAATCAGCAGTGGGGGGAAGCCTGAAAGGTTCGGGATTGCCTCCCGAACAGCTGACCAGGAAAACGAGCAACGCAATAGTCGTGAGCACATGCATGAAGCGGATGCGCATAAAAGCCTCCGGTTAGGTACACGATCGAATTGGCAGGTTTTAGCAAGTCTGTCGATTTCTTGTATAAAAAAAACCTGTCGGAAGCAAGCGCATTCTGATTCCTTGTCCTGACCCCTTGTCCTTCTATCTTCTTATTCCGGTTTAGTCTGGCGTAATGGCGATGCTTTCCATGGTGGGTCCCAGCCATCTGACTTGATAATTTGCACTATTACAAACCGGCGATGACATGACATAGTCAGTTAAATATACTGTCTTTGCTGAAGACGGGTTGCCCGGCCATTCGAAATAGCATGTACCGGAAATTCTTTTTAAGCATGATGTGCTGTCCCAGGTGTGCGACTCTCCTTTATCGATCTGATAGCCAACCTGGTCTACATTTACATTAATCGCACACCAGTGAAAATTGTTTGAAGAAATTTTATTGCTGACCTTGTAATGTTTGATCTGATCGGCAGCTTCACCAAGACCGTGTCCCGACAGGAACAAGAGAATGGCTAGAATGACAAAAAACGTGATTTTCCCTTTGGTCTCTTTAAGGTTACAAGGCGTTGTCTTCATGGTTGCTCCTTTTTTCATTTTTTCCCCCAACCCTTTCCTGTTCTGACAATCAGGTTTTATGTTCTTGCCTCCACATTTTCCATATGGAAAGCAGCCTGCATGCCGGCGGCATGTTAAACAGGATTAAAGCATATTTTCAAGGCTTATTTTATCCCGGAGATTTCGTTGGGCCAACATTGCGGGCAAGGGGGTGGATGGGGGAAAGATCAATCGGTCATACAGCTCTCTAATGGTCTAACCGCCTCTGGATACCGGCCTTCGCCGGTATGACGACGGAGGGATTGGTGCTCATTCCGTCAACGGAGGGGATACAAGGAGGGGTGAAACAGGAATGAAAAAGGGCGGGGTGATCCCGCCCTTTCTTTTGTGAAATTTCCCGACTGCTGAAGCCGGATGTCTGAATTGCGTCTTGCCGGACTATTTTTTGTGGCCCGTAATAAAATCCGGCTGGATGAAGGCGGGGTCGGGATAGGTGTAGAACCCCTTCCGGGTTTTCTGGCCCAGTTCGCCCCGCTCGACATACTGCTTCATGTACTCGGCATTCTTCAGAGCTCCCTTGCTGTTGTTCCGCATGGCCCAAAATTCCGTGATCTTCCAGACCGTGTCGAGGCCGACGCTGTCCATCATGGCGAAAGGTCCCATGGGAGATTTGGTGACGCCCATCCAGGCCCGGTCAATATCCGCCGGGGTGGCAATCCCTTTGGAGGCCAGGGTCTGGGCCTGCTGAAAGAACGACATGAGGATATAATTAAAGACATAGCCGAAGCTTTCCTTATTCATCAGGATAACATTAAGACCGGTGCGCTCCGCGAAATCCTTGACCGCATCCACCGTTTCCTGTGATGTTCCGGCGTGGGGCATAAGATCGACGATGGTCGATATCCGGATGTCATGGAAATGAAGGGCAAGCAGTTTGTCGGGTCTTCCCGTCGCCTCGGCAAACATGGAGGGCAGCAAGCTTGATGTATTCGTGGTAAAGATGGCGTCGGGCGGGCACAGTTTATGGAACGTGGCAAAGACTTTGCCTTTCAGCTCCGGATCTTCCGGGACGGACTCGCTGACCAGATGAACACCTTTGGCCGCCGTCTCCGGGTCTGCCGTAAAAGTAAGTCTTTCCAGGATCGCAGCCGCTTTTTCAGGGGCAATCCCCTGGGATGCCGCTACGCCGGGCGCCATCTTGACGATAGACTTTTTTGCCTTTTCCAGAAATTCTTCCTTGATATCGTAAACGACGACGTCGCAATCGTAAAGGGCGAACTGCGTGGCAATCTGCCGGCCCATGGTGCCCGCGCCGATAATCAGAACTTTTTTAATATCTTCCGCTTTCATTTTTTTCTCTCCTTGAATATGCGCTGATCATGATGAAAACCTAAACGATCCCGTGTCCGCCGTCGATGTAAATTTCCGTTCCGGTCATGAAGGCCGGGCAGGTTGCCATGAAGAGGACTGCGGATTGCAGTTCATCCAATTGGCCGAGGCGGTTCATGGGGATGTTCTTTTTAACAATGGCCTGCCCGAGCTCCGAGGCGAAGAAATCCTTGTTGAATTCCGTCAGGAAGTAGCCGGGGCAAAGGACGTTGACCTGGATGTTGTCCCGCATCCATTCCAGCGCCATGACGCGCGTCATGTGGATAACGGCGGCTTTGCTGGCGCAGTATCCCGACATGCGGGGAGAGGCGATCTTGCCCGCAAGCGACGCGATATTGATGATGCTGCCTTTTTTGTTCTTGCTCATTTCCCGGGCCACCGCCCGGCAGACATAGAAGATGCCACGAAAGTCCACATTCATGACATCGTTCATGTCGTCGTCCGTCATCTTCAGGATCGGTTTTTCACTGCCGGGGACGCCGGCGCTGTTGACCAGAATATCGATCTTGCCGAATTTTTCCACGATTTCGGCGATAACGGCATTGACGCGCGCCGAGTCGTTGACGTCCATGGATTTTCCAATGGCGGCAACGCCGTATTTTAAGGCGATATCCGCCGCCGCGGCTTCACAGCCCGCCAGATTCCGGGCGACAATGGCCACGTCAGCCCCCGCCTCGGCATATGTTTCGGCGATTTTCAGGCCGATTCCCTTGTAGCCTCCCGTAATAACCGCTGTCTTTCCCTTGAGAGAAAACAGCCTTTCCAGTAATTCGTTTCCCATATTTATCTCCTTATTCGATGATGCCGGCACACCGGAAGTCGCCGAAGGGCAAGCGGCAAACGGCGTGCCGGCAAAGGGGGTGGGCAATTGAGTTTATCCGTGCATGCTTCAACTTTTTATTCCCGCCAGAGTCTTGACAATCTTCTTGCGCGCCTTGATGTCATACTGCGACGTGATGGCGATCTGCTCCATGATGGGAGATCCGCCGCCATGGTAATTCCCGTAGTTCATCACGCCGGCCATGGTGCCGATGGTGTAGTCGCCCAGGGTCATCCAGAACTTGATCTGGTCTTCCACGGGAATCTTGGGATTCCGGTTGAGGTATTTCTCTAGGACGGCCTTCAGGTCGGGATGGGTGAGGTCGCCTTCATAGGGGAAGGTGGACGGTATGCCGCCGGCGATCCGGCAGATGAGTTCCTGCTCATGAAAGACCGCTTCACCCGTCAGGCAGCGGCCGACGTTGCAGTAAATGGAGTTTGGGATGTAGCTGCCGGGTCCGTAAGGACACATGCCGACACCCGGGATGATGACTTCGGGCTTGCCCATGCTGGAGGCCGTATAGCCCGCGGCATAACCCAGTTCGGACACCTTGATGATCTCTGCCAGCATCTCTTTGACATGAGGCGTTTTCTCGATGCCGTTGTATTCCGCCGCCAGTGCCGCGAGACCCAGGAAAACATCCCCGATGGCGGGCTTGCAGCCCGAATAGCTGTGGCGGTGGAAGAGGGCGAACAGCAGGGCGCACATGCCGCCGTGGTCGTTTTCGCCGCAGAGGAAGACGCGCTCCCAGGGAACGAAACAATCCTCGAAGATGATGTAAGAATCCGAGTAGCCGATGTTCATGCCGCGCATGAAGTGCTTTCGTTGATACTGGCTGTGGATGGAGACGACCTGCTTCATCCCTTCGTAATCGGAGGGAACGGCGAAGGCCACGGCGTATTCCTTCTCGTCGGGGCCCAGGGCGCGGGTGGGCACCACCAGGATCTCATCGGAGATGGAAGCCTCGGAGATGTGGAGCTTGCAGCCCCGGACGACGATCCCGTCGCTCTTCTTTTCCACGACATGGACATACATGTCCGGGTCCGTCTGCTCCTTGGGTCGTTTCAGGCGCTCACCCTTCATGTCGGTCTGGGCGCAGCTTCCCACGAGATCTTCCTTTTGGAACCGTTCCAGCCATTTGAGGAAATTCTTGTGGTATTCCGTATTGCCGTTGTTGACCTTGTCGGACTCGAAGGAGGCGGCGTTGACGGCGTTCAGGGCGTCGGTGCCCATGCAGCGCTGGATGCACATCCCCGCCTTCCGGCAGAGAGCCCGGGTCATGTCCTGCTTCTTGTGAAGATCGTCCGTGTTCTGATGAACATGGCAGAAGCGGTTGATGGTTTCTCCCGTCAGATGGGATTTAGCCGTGCAGAGGTCTTTCAATTCCGGGTCGTTGACGGCGTCAAAGGTCAGGCCCATGACGTTGAGCACCGGCGCCTGGATTTCGTCGTCCCGGTCCATGAGGTGTCCGTCATGATAAATGTTTCTCCTCATCTTCCGGAGTCCTTCAATGTATTGTTCTCTTGTTCTCATAATGTTACTTCCTTTCCTTGGTCAGGTGTTTATCTTGCCCGGAAGCCCTGGTTATCAGGCCCCGGATTCTTTTTTCTCTGTTTCCCCGGCCTGCTGCAAGAGATCTCTGAGGACCTGCGCGTCTTTCAGATTCAGTCGCAGGGTCAGGCCCGTTTCTTCTTTCTTCACTCGGATTCCCTCCAGAATGATTTCCATGAGAGGGTCCAGGAGATCCATGATATTTGAGTTCTTTGCCGATTTTCCCTGGAAATGTTTCTGAATAAAGAGATGTTCGATAGTGCCCAGGAGCATGGAGCGAATCAGGTACGGATTGGTGTCTGGTCTGAATGTTCCGTCCGCGATGCCTTCGCGGATACTGGTAAGAAGAATGTGGGCCGCTTTGCGGATGGTGGCGTGCGCGCCGGTCTGGCGAAACCGCTTATTGGGTGTGAGCTGCAAAAGAACCAGGGCAGAATAGTCGGGATTGTCGCCGTAGATCTGGACATAGCCGTGGAGGATCGCCCGGATTCTGGACTCGGCCCCCTTAATATAAGGAAGAACCTTTTCCAGTTCGTCGATCCTTTCAACAGTGACCTTCTCCGGAATGGCAAACATGAGTTCTTCTTTCGTTCCGAAGTTCTCATAAACGGTGGCTTCGGAAACGCCGGCCTTCTTGCTGATTTCCGCAATGGTGGCGTCCTGAAACCCCTTTTGGGCGAAAATTTTCAGGGCGGATTCCATGATCCTGTCTTTTCTGCTTTTGTTTTTGCCCGTTTCCTTCATTGTCCAATCTCCTTATCGGCCATTCTGTTTTATGCCATATTGAGACGTTGGAATTATTATGCATAAACATAGTTAAACTGTCAAGTATTATTTTATATCATAGTCTCACTATGTAAATGAATAAATAAGCGTAGTATTACTTTAAGGCGACTATTAGATATGTCATTGAAAATCATTCAGGATTTGCTGATTGTAACAACTCGGGCTGGTTCAATCATGATGATTGAACCAGGATTTGCTGATCGTAAAAGCTTTTGACAAATTGTCTAAAGCCGGGTAAGTGCTTGCCATGATTAATCGTTTATTTATTACCCTTTGCCGGTTCAATCAGCATGATTGAACCGGCAGGAGATCACGCATCATTAAAACGGAGAGTTAACCGGGTTTGAAAAATGATATTCCAGACCGAACTCCGATAATTTTCCATCGCACTCAAAACCAGTATTTCAGGAGAAGAAACATGAAACAGGCGAGATGGATTTTTTGTATAGTCGTTCTTTTGCTTTTAATCTTTCCGGTTGGCGTGGGCATTTCCGCTGAAAACCCACCGCTTGCCGACGGGCTTTACGCAAAAATCATGACCTCTAAAGGGGATATCCTGATCAAACTGGAATTTGAGAAGACACCCTTAACGGTGACCAATTTTGTCGGTCTGGCCGAAGGCACTAAGAATTCCAACCGGGGCAAAGGTGTTCGTTTTTACGACGGGCTGATTTTCCACCGCGTTATTCCGGATTTTATGGTTCAGGGTGGTGATCCGGATGGAAAAGGCACGGGTGGGCCCGGTTACACCTTTCCCGATGAGATTTATTCAACGCTCAGGCATGATGCCCCGGGCATATTATCCATGGCCAATTCCGGTCCGGATACCAATGGGTCTCAGTTTTTTATTACGCATACCAGAACACCCTGGCTGGACGGCAAACATACGGTCTTCGGTCGCGTGATCGAAGGACAGGAAGTTGTCAATTCCATTCTGCAAGGGGATACCATCAAAACCATTCATGTCATTCGGATAGGTAAAAAGGCCGCTGCCTTCAAAACGGATCAGGTTTCCTTTGAGATGTTGCTGCTGGCCAACGCTGTACAAAAAAGGTGATGAACGGGAACGAGAGGAAGTTGCCTTTGCCGGTGCAATCATGATGATTGAACCAGCTAGGAGATTAATCTATTTTGAGATAACTTATCATGGCAGCAGGGGATGCGTTATTATTGACGGTCGGTGCAATGATTATTGAAAGAAGGGAACATGGTTGAGAAAAACGGAATAGAGATACGCCACTCTTATACATGGGAAATCAGGGAGGCGGTGGCGCGCAAACTGGTCCCGATGTTTCTTGCTCTGTTCATCCTTGGTTTCTTACTGATCATGGTTGAAAATATTCTTGAGGGATTGCCCCTGTGGATGATTGCGCCGGAACTGTTTGCCATCATTGCCTCCATGGCGGCCTATCTGTTTTATTACAAGGGCAGATTTCTATTTGCCGCGTGGTACATCATTGCCATTATCATATTGGCGCTTGTCGCCCTGGCATTGGCCTATGGCAGTTTTCGCACGGTTGGCGGGATTCTGGGAACGGCGTGCCTGATTCTATGGCTTGCTTTTTTTACATCAAAGCGTTTCATGATAACGGTCGTTATTCTGATCTGCATTGTCGGTAACGGGTTTGTCGTGTATCTGAATCTGTCCGGCGTTCTCACCGAGAAGTTGCTGCCCAATCCCCGGGCTGCTTACTTTGTGGCGGCCTTTTTGTTTATCCTGCTTGCCATCGGTCTTCTTCGAGTCGTGCGCTACCTGATGGACACGGTCGGCGAAAGTCGGACGAACGAGAAACTTTTAGAGGATTCTTTAAAAAAACTTAAAGAAAGCCAGAGCTTTACCATTCAGGCCGTAGACAATTCCCGACAGCTTTTTTGCTGGCTGACTCCGGACGGAAGTCTCCAGTTTGCCAATGCCACTGCGTTTAGGATGGTTGGATGCACGTCGGAGTCGGTTATTGGCAAACCCTTATGGGAAACCCCGTGGTTTGAGAACAGCCGGGTGGAACAGGAAAAAATCCGGCAAGCCATAGACGGGGCTTATGCACAAAAGACCGAGGTGCGGTATGCTGCGTTTTTTTTCAACGCCGGAGGGGAAAAAAGGGAGTTCGATGTACACATCCGTCCGATCTTTGACAGTAATGGAAGTATCACCATGCTCATCGCCGAAGGCGTTGATGTGACCGAGGAACGCGAAGCAGTGTGCCGCCAGCAGAAACTGGCGGAACAACTGCATCAGAGTCAGAAACTGGATGCGATAGGCCAGCTTGCCGGCGGCGTGGCTCACGATTTCAACAATGTGCTAAGCGGTATCATGGGCGCCGCCGACCTGCTGAAGACAGGAAGGCTCAGGCAGGAACAATCGGAAAAATACATCAACATGATCATTTCCTCAGGGCATCGGGCCGCCGATCTTACAAAGCGTTTGCTTGCCTTTGCGCGTGCGGGGGCCAGCTCAACAGCCGCCATTGATCTCGCTTCGGTCGTCAACGATACCGTAGCGCTACTCAAGCAAACCATCGATAAGAAAATCACGGTTTCCGTGAAAAACGCGGCATGTGAAACACGCATTATCGGAAATGATTCTCTTCTCCTGAACGTCTTGATGAACATAGGGATTAATGCAAGCCAGGCGATGCCCGATGGGGGAGAGCTTGTATTTACCATGGAAAATCGTACCCTCGATGCGGAGTATTGTGCAAACTCTTCCTTCAATATCGCACCGGGTGAATTTGTCGAAATTTCCGTTCGCGATACAGGCTCCGGAATGTCCCCTGAAATCATTTCACGAATTTTTGAACCCTTTTTTACGACAAAGGAACCGGGAAAGGGCACCGGCCTCGGTCTTTCCGCCGTCTATGGGACAATCAGGGAACATCATGGCGCCATTACCGTTGCTTCTGAAGTTGGCAAGGGAACGGACTTTCATGTTTTACTTCCGGTGCAGCAGAATACATCGGTCGGAGTTCCTGATGAGGAACCGGTTCCGAAAGGAGAGGGAACAATCCTGCTGATTGATGATGAGGAAACAATCCGCATCACGGCGGGTGCAATTCTTGAGGATCTCGGTTATAAGGTCATCAGTGCGGATCACGGAGCCAGTGGCATTGATATCCTGCGTAAAAATCCGGTCAGGTTCGATCTGATTATTCTTGATATGATGATGCCCGTGATGAACGGAAGCGAGACGCTTGTCCGGGTGCGTGAGATCAACAAAACGGTTCCCGTAATCATTTCGTCCGGATTCTGGAAACCGGAGGATGTGGAGATGATGAAAGCACAGGGCGTTGCGGGTATTCTTCGTAAGCCGTTCCGCATGCACGAACTGGCCGAAAAGGTCCGCGAAGCGATGGTTCCTTTGCCGGGCGGAATATCTGAATCATAGATAGGAGATCACATTCATTGCCTGTAAAGACACTGCTCATCACGCCGCCCTTTACCCAACTCAATACGCCGTATCCGGCGACGCCTTATTTAACGGGGTTTTTGAAATCGCAGGGCTATGACGTGTTTCAGGCCGACCTCGGTATTGAGTTGATCAATGCCATTTTTTCGCGGGAAGGTTTTCAAAAGCTTTTTGACGCAATTACCACTCCGGCAATAAAATATGACAAAAGACGTCATGCCGGACTTGATGCGAGCCCTATAGGGTATCCGGCATCCAGTATATTCCTGGATTCCCGCCTACGTACCCTGAAGGGCACAAGCGGGAATGACGAACGTTATTGCCAGGGGAATAATCAGTCCGGCAAAAAGCTTTCCAAAAATTCCCTTCACATCATCAAGAATCAAACTAATTACATTGAGACCATCGAGCAGGTTATGAGTTTCCTACAGTACAGGGACAATACATTGGCCCCGCTTCTGTGCAATGAAACATTTTTGCCGCGGGCTTCCCGGTTTGATTCCATGCCTGATCTGGAATGGGCCTTTGGAAACGTCGGGATGAATGATAAAGCCAGGTTTCTGGCAACACTCTATATCGAAGATGTCGGCGATCTCATAAAGGACGCGGTAACGCCCTGGTTTGGTTTCAGCCGGTATGCGGAAAAGCTGGGCATGTCGGCGCATTCTTTTGCGCCGCTGGAGCAGGCCTTAAAGCTGCCGGAAAATATTCTTGATGTCCTGCTGCTGGAATTGCTCCAAAGCCGTCTTGAACAGGTTTGTCCTGATGTTGTCGGGATCACCATACCTTTTCCCGGAAATCTCTATGCGGGATTGAAATGCGCTCAATTTATCAAAAAACATTATCCTCAAATTAAAATCGTTGCCGGTGGCGGATTTGTGAATACGGAACTTCGCGATTTGTCGGAACCGGCGATCTTTGATTATGTGGATTTCATTACACTGGACGATGGCGAACGCCCGTTCTTAAGCATCCTTGATTTTCTCCAGAGTGAAACGGATGAGGAGGAGCTTCTGAGAAACTTCCCCGCCCCTGGTGGGCGGGGATTGAGGGGAGGGGGCAGCTTTTGTTTTCACCCTCCCCCTGCCCCTACCCTAAAGGGCACGCGTCCCGTCAAGGGAGGGGAGACGACAGTTTCTTCTATGAGTAACGATGGCGCCATACATTGCGGTCCGTTGCTCACCAGAACGTTTATCCGGATGGATAATGAAGTACGGTACATCCATGATGAAAAGGCGTCGGATTTTCGTCATGCCGAAACCGGCTGCCCGGATTACTCCGATCTTCCCCTGGATAAATATCTTTCGCTGATTGAAATGGCCAATCCGATGCACCGCTTGTGGAGCGACGGATGCTGGAACAAGCTCACCCTGGCTCATGGCTGTTACTGGCATAAATGCTCTTTCTGCGATACCTCGCTTCCCTATATCAGGCATTTTGAGAGCGCTCCTGCATCCGTCCTGGTGGACCGGATCGAGCAGATGATTGCTCAAACAGGACACTGCGGTTTTCATTTTGTGGATGAGGCCGCGCCGCCAGCGGTTCTCAAAGATGTGGCCAAAGAATTGCTGAAAAGAAAAATGGGGATTTCCTGGTGGACCAATATCCGTTTTGAAAAAATGTTTACCGAAGACCTCTGCCGGTTACTGGCGGCCTCCGGCTGTATTGCCGTAACCGGAGGGCTGGAAACGGCCTCGGACCGGCTTTTGAAGTTAATGAATAAAGGCGTGACCATCCGGCAGGCGGCGCAAGTGTGTGACCATTTCAGCAGGGCAGGCATCATGGTGCATGCGTATCTGATGTACGGCTTTCCGACACAAACCGGGCAGGAAACCATTGATGCTCTGGAGATTGTCCGGCAGTTCTTTCACGAGGGGCTTATCCAATCCGCTTTCTGGCATGAGTTTACTGCCACGGTTCACAGCGACGTGGGGAAAAATCCGAAAAAATATCACTGTACCATCGTTGATCCTCCCGCAGCTGGATTTGCCAGAAACGATCTTGTGCACATGGATTCCACCGGTTGTGTTCATCAGGATTTTACAAAGGGTTTGAACAAAGCGGTTTATAACTTTATGCATGGCATCGGGACGGACATGCTGATTAAGGACTGGTTCGATTTTCCGGTGCCGACAATTTCGGTAAAAAGAAATTATGTCAAACAGGCGATCAAGGTTCACAAATACTAAAAATGCGAGGAATCTGTTCTTGATGAACTCGTGAAAAGTCAGATAAACCGTCATTCCCGCGAAGGCGGGAATCCAGTGATTGTGGCATGTGCTGGATTCCCGCCTTCGCGGGAATGACAATGGGGCCAAATTGATTTTTTACGAGACCATCCTTCCCTGCGCATTAGCAATGTTGGATGACGCCATATAAGAGGATTTATGCAGATATTTATTGATGCGGATGCGTTTCCGAATGGAATCAGAGATATCCTGATCAAGGCCTCGCAGCGTTTGAATTTGCCGCTGATTTTTGTTGCCAATAAACCGCTGCGCCTGGAAAAACTGTCCAACCTGTCTTTGATCCTGGTTCCGGAAGGGCCTGATGTGGCCGATGACCGCATTGCAGAAGCAGTGCGGCCGGGCGATCTGGTCATCACAGCCGACATTCCGCTTGCCGACCGCGTGGTGGCCAAAAATGCGTTTGCCATGAATCCCAGGGGCACGCTCTACACCGAGCACAATATCAAAGACCGGCTGGCCATGCGTGATTTGCTGGGTGAATTAAGAGATAACGGTACGATCACCGGCGGTCCGGCCGCCTTCAGTAAGAAAGACCGTCAGGCCTTTGCCAATCAACTGGACAGCTTTCTGGTCCGGCAACTCAAAATCGAAAACACAAAGCAAGGCAATCCTGTTTCCCGAAGATGATGAGAACCTCCCCCTGCCCCCTCCAGAGGGGGACAATAAAGGTGTGTTACACGCAGGCGCACCACCTCCGGCGCTTCGCGCCACCTCCGCCACGTGTGCCCTTTAGGGCAGCGGAGGAGAATAGGGTTGGTGTTGTTCCCCGTTAACTGGCAGTATGTCTTTTGTCCCTCGCCGGCGGGGGTGCAGGGGGTGGTAAACTCCTGCTGATCGAACCACCTGAAGCACCCTTTTGTGTGACATGATAAAACGTTATTCCAGGTGAAGAAGTTTAGAAACCGTGGATATCAAAAACCGCAGCCCGTGACGGGCTACGGCTTTTTGATCGGTATGGTGTCTGACAAATCTCAATAGAGAGACAGCAGCTGGTCTTTATATTTGGCGAGGACGTTGGCTCTTTTGAGTTTCATGGTCTGGGTCAGCATGCTGTTGACGACGGTGAAGTCTTCCGCGGTAAAAAGAAACTTTTGCGGCACTTCGTAGCCGCCGAATGACTTTCTGACCTGCTCAATGATTTTCCCGGAAAGGTAGTTCTTCAGCTCTTCGCTTTGCAGCGTTTCTTCCGGGGTGTCCTTGACCCATCCTTTGGTTTCCGGATCGTCTTTCAATGCGGCAAAGTCGGGAACAATCACCGCCACGTTGTAATCTCTTCCTTCACCGTAGATCATGGCGTTGGCAACATGGCGCATCAGCTTGATTTCATTTTCGACGCTTTCCGGATGCACATACTTGCCGTTGGCCAGTTTGTATTCGTCCTTGAAGCGGCCGGTGATGTGCAGAAAACCGTCTTCGTCGAACCAGCCGCGGTCTCCGGTGCGAATACCCGTAAAGCCGTTCCATTTATCCGGCATCATGAATTCTTCGTTAAGCCCGGGTTTGTTGAAGTAACCCATCATGACCTGTGGCCCGTAAACGCAGATCTCGCCGTCGGGGCTGTCTTCTCCCACGCGGGATTTGTCGATCACGACATATGTATGCTGGAGCGGTTTGCCCACGGTTCCCAGCTTATTGCCGAATTTGGTGCAGTTGAGGGTGATGCCGCCCGATGTTTCGGTCATGCCGTAACAATCGTAGGTCGGCTGGCCGATGTCCTTGAAGAAAAGAGCGATTTCCGGTTTTAAAAGGGCGCTGGAGTTGACGATAAATTTCAGATTGCCGCCGAAAATGGCGCGGACCTTCGAAAAAACCAGTTCATCATAATCTTTAAACTCTTTTGATTTCTGGGGCAGATCTCTGTTTTTGGCCGCTTCCTCGAGTGCCGCGTCGAAAAATTGTTTTTTCACGGGATCGGCATTTACGCCCTTCATAATGGCGTCGTAAATTTTGGTGATAATCCGCGGAACGCCGTTAATGGCCGTGGGCTTTGATTCCTGAACATTTTGCATGAATTTATCCAGCGCTTCGATAAACGCAATCCCGCCTCCGAAGGCCATATAATTGTGCAGATCGCAGTTTTGTCCGTAAACATGCGCCCAGGGCAGGATCGAGATCACCTGCGCCGTTTCGTCGAGATCGAACGTATCAATGCTGGACCGGGCGGCCCAGGTGGCATTGCCGTGGGAGATCATGGCGCCTTTGGGATCGCCCGTTGTGCCGGAGGTGAAAATAATATGCGCAAGGTCCGACCAGTGAGGTTTGACGGAAGGAACGGGATTCTTCCTGCCCGTTTCCTCCAGGCTGGAAAGACTGTTTTCGCCTTCGCCGTAAACAACAAAGATCTCCTGGAGCGTGCCGATTTCCTGCTTGAAGCCTTTAACTTTTTCGTAAACGCTCTCATCGCGGACAAAAAGGAATTTGATTGCCGCGTCGGTGATGATGTATTTCCAGATTTTCGGGAGTTCCTGCAGGTACATGGGAACGAATGCTCCGCCCAGCCCATGGACGGCCTGCTCGCAGACGAACCACTCGACGCAATTGTTGATGATGATACCGGCTTTGTCGCCTTTGGTAAAACCAAGTTTTTTCAAAGCACCGCGGAGGTTGTCGACCCGCTCGGCAATTTGCTTGCGCGATAGCCATTCATACTTTCCGGCTTCCGGATTCTTGGTGCCCAGGAATCGGATGTCCGGAAACTTGGTTACACTTTGCTCGAATAAATCAACCAGGTTATTCGGGTAGTCATAAACTGTATTCGGGTCCATATCATCTCCTTAAAATCTATCTAGAGGTAAGTCTTCCGCCTTCTTGGGGAAACGGGCGTCTGCAAAAAAGGCCACTTCATCCACTTGAACATTTTGAACCTTCTCTGGTCAATTATTACTCCGACGGCAATATATGACCATTTTTGTCATAACCTTGCAGGTCACGCGTTCCCGCGAAGGCGGGAATCCAGTATTACTAATATGTCATGGATTCCCGCCTTCGCGGGAATGACGGGTTGTGTGTCTTTTTACGAGACCATCAACTTTATAAACGCTGGAACAAAGGCAGTCAATTTGATATGTTGGATTATGAATAATAATGATTTACGGGTAAACCAGGAAGACAGTATTGTTTAGAATCATCAAACGGCGCAAGCGGACAGGATTTTCCGGATATGATATAAGTTATTTATATAATGGAGGATATAGAATATGAACCAGGGCGATAAGGCAGCAGCAGCTATTTTATCGGCATTTCCAACGGTGGAATGTTTTACATTATTCTATCAAAATAAGGATAATACACCGATCTGTGATTCGTTTGTTGATTTTGCCGTCAGAAACGGTGTCATCCCTGCACCGGATACTGAAAGCCTCGAGCAGTTCATCCGCACCCATACGGACAAGACGTTTAAGTTCCAGTTAACCGGCGATATCACCTTTGAGGAGCTGTTAAGTAAAAAGGAAGAAACGCTGAACCTGAATCTTTCCTTGCGGGCCCTGTGCAATCGAATCAATGCCATTCTGACAACACACCGGATTACGCTGCCGCAGGTGACTCATTCCATGCTCATGCGGCTGAAAAAAGAATCACTGGATACGGACTACAAAATGAACGTGCTCAGAAGCATCGCTTTCTGGCTGGGCTATGAGCGGGCGGAACTTTCCCGGAAATGGAACTTTGAAACACTGGTCAAGCTGTTTCCCGAAAGCGGCGCCTCTCAGAAATCCGACGACCACACCGAAGGCGTGCGCATCGGTTTTGCCCTGACCAGCCGCGGCGAAGTCATCGATCATGAAATCATCGGCTGGCTGAAAAAAAACATTAAGAGTTACATCACCGAGGCCATCGGCCATTTCCTTTACGGCAAATGGGGCAAAGTCAAGGCCTATGACATTACGACATTGTATATCGATTTTCCGAAGGAAAGGGAGGGCGGCAATCTTGTCCATTACATGGAATGCCTGAAGAGCGCGGTGGCCCTGGCGCACCAGATCGCCATCCGCTGGCCTCTTTCCAAATATTACAGCAAGAACCGGTTTCTCTCCATCGCCATTACAGCGGGAGAATACGGGGTTCTGGAAAATCATCTACTGTCTCTTTTGAACACCAGCCTGCCGGATGACCCCATGATCCGCATATCGGATTATGCGCGCCATGGACTGCTGATTAACGACATCCATGTCATTCTTTGTCCGAAACCCGTGGAAGCCAGATTGTTCAACGGAGAATCTCTGCCGATCTGGTGGATCACATCCCTCTGGACGACTCATTATTTCGATTTTGTCTCTGAGTTGCTCCATGATGAGACTTTACAAAACACCCCCGCTTCGATTGAAAAACTCGACCGGCTGCTCTGGCCCATGGGAAGCCAGAACACCGCCGCAGGCCATGCGGGCGACGACAACGCCATTGCCACTTTTTTCAAGTATCCGCATCATTCTCTGCTGGGCGTGGAGATTGCCAAGACGCTCTACTATCGCAAACGCTGCTCGGAAGCGGCGGAAATCCTCCGGATTGTTTTGTCCATTAACCCGCAGGATCTGGTGGCCCGGACCCTGCGGATGATGCTGCTCCGCAACATGGCGCTGGATACGCCTTCTCACCGGACGGCCGCGGCTGTTTTTCGCCAGGCTATCCAGGAAGCGGACAACATCCGGGAACATTGCGATTTCCACACGGAAGATTTCTACTGCGAATACGCCATCGTCTATCTGGCCCAGGCCATGTCGACCGTCCGGTACATGCGGACTCATCCGGAGGTCCGTGCCGATCTTAAAGAGTTTGAAAAGCTGCAACAGGCTGTCTATCAGGCATTGGATCAGGCAAAACTTCTTTTTGAAAAAGGGATGTCCGTGTCTTCTTCCGGGACCCGCTCATCATTCCTCTTGAAAATTGCCGCCGTGCTGAAAACGATGCTGGAGGCCGATGCGGAACTCTTTGTCAATCCGGCCAAACCCATCACCGGCGGCGCCGATATTTTTCAACAGGAATCGATGGACGTGCAATGGCAAATCGGCTATCGCCGCAGTGAATTACCCGTCCAGAAGCAGGATGAACTGGTCGCAAAAATCACGATTCAGAAAGGTACCATCTATAACGCAGCCATTTCCCTGTTCAGTTATCAGCCGACAACCCTGTTTTGCAATGCCGTGGCCCTGTGGGATTTTCTGCCGGTCCATACGGTACTGATGGCTAAAATCGTCAGGGAAAGATTAACCCATGCGATAGACATTGCCAGGCGGGCCGAGGAAGAAAAGGTTGGCATTTATGCTTTTACCCGCACGTACAGCGAAATAATTCCGGCGGATGTTTATATTGAGCATATGCAAAAGGCGCTGAAAATCATCGACGAAGAAGTCGGCGGGGATTTGACCGGCCGTGAAGATTCGGAAGTCATCACGAGCCCCGCGCACGGCAGGCCGCCGAAACTGTTTACGCTGAACTTTTGAGCGGTTCTTTAGATTACCGAAAGAAGCTGCAAATACAGACAGAAGGCGAAGGGAATAGTGCAGGAAAAATCATAGCTGATTGAATGAAGGTTGATTGGTATATTGCAGCACATTCCCAATAGTGTAAAGGCCCGCTACCCGAAGCACCCCTGGCCGACGACTCATGGAACACCGTTCCGACAAAAAAGACAAAAGGCAGGCTCCAAAAAGAAAATAATTAAGTGTTATATCCCCAGAACTCTCCCGAATTCTGTCAGGAATCATTCCTTAAGGATGTCCCTCTGTTTCTACCGGCAGGTAACATCCGCTGACGCGCGCCAACCTGTTTCCTAATTCTCCGTAATGGTTACCGCAGTACCAACGACATTAAATTGAATTGTAAAAAAAGAGTCGTCCTTACAGGCGGAAGTCAATGTTCTGCAGGGGGACATTTTATCAACATTGCCATCCGGGGGAGAAACAGATGAAACGCATACTTTAACCGGAACCTCAGGGATACCATTCTGATAACCCCGATACTTCTCCCCGAAATACAGCGTCGTACCGTAAGAAAGTGTATAGGATTTATAGTGCTTACTGGCTCCGGTACTCACGTTTTTTGCTTTGACATCAAAGGAGACGGTTTGGGAAGTTGATGATGACACAAAACGCCCTTGGCAGGCATTATTCTGCGCATGCAGCGGACTGGAAAATCCGAACAAGAACAACGAGGAAACAGCAAGGCACAGAAACGGCAGCTTGAAGCGGAACATAGTGTTTCTCCTTTATGGAGGTATTTATTACTGTCCCGAACTTTTTCTTAGCTGAAAAGAAAAGTACGTACGCGGAGAAAATATGTCTTATGTTCATCTGGTTATCAAGTCTTTTCTTTGTGCATACAGAGGGACACTATTAACTACATGCCAATTTTAACGCGTTGTCTTCGGCAATTTGCTTGCCACGGACAACGGATTTACTGATGGCCGGAAGGGATATTTCCAGCCTCCGGCTCAGACTGGACATGGAAACACCCAGTTCCCGAACCGCCCAACATGAAATAAATCTTCTCGAAAAATAAATCTGTCCCCTTTTCCTATCCTTCGTTGTGCCCGTGCCGGGCATGAGGGTTTATTAGTCAGGGCTCTTGACAAACTCCAGACTCTCCCCTGGACAGTCCACTTTGCCCCTGGTGAATGCGCAGACCACCCAGTTGCACAATAAACTCGAGACACTCCGACACATACTTTACATCGTCCGGGGACTTGATTGCGTACGCACACTTACAGGTAACCACAGTCCAATTATATGCCTCGGCAGCCAAGGCTGTTCCGGTCGTTGATTTCCCCGATGCCGGATTAAGGGAAATGATGTTTGGGTGTGAGCTGGTCCACTCGCAGCGACTGTAAGGATCGGCGGTAAGCCTGACTTGGTTGCCAGATAGTTCTACCTTAATTTTTAAAGGTCCAGGAGTCTGTCCAAAGGACTCTTGAGAGGATAATTGCAGGGTTATTAAAATAACAACCGTCCAACAGATCATCGCCAATATTTTTTTTGTTCCCTTGCTTAATCCTTTCATTTTCGCCTCCTGTTTGTGTCGTATTGATAAGAACTTCCTTTTTGTTGCCGGCAGTATAAGAAACGTGCTCTGGTAATTCGGGGGACATAACACTTAATTATTTTGACCGATGCGGGAAATAGTTTTAGAAACCTTTCTTGCCTAGAATATCACGAATCGTTGCAGTTGATTATCCTGACCATATTACTAAGGAATCATAAATTAACAGCGTACCTCTGCTCCCTATTTTTCTCTTGCAAGTAGAGTGCACCGTTTAATAGATGGTGATTGAAAAAGTAGTAAAGGCTTTATAGTCCATAGGTGAAGGCGACAGGTAACCTTCTCCTCCTACGCAATTACGATCGTTCTGTTTAGTTTCTGTTTTTGGAGTCCCCAAATAGTCCTTGAAGCTGCAGGTTGCCTCGATTCTAATAAGGTTGCATTTAGAAGAGGTGAGCGTAGTACTAATTTGTTCGCCAGCCTTGAGGGAGGAGATTGTTTTTGAAGCTTTGACGCCGGCGCCCGTTCTGGCGTCTATTTTTACAGAGCAAACGGAGGCAGAATTGTCTATGGGACTGAGTGTAAACATGTTCATATTGTTTTTAAAAGAAAAACTGTAATTTTCAGCCGCTGCGCTGCTTGCCAGAGCAAATACACTGAGAACTGCCAAGATTAAAATTAAGCGTAATTTTTTCATAAACTATTTTCACCTTTATTTTTTAATATACAACTCTTAACGACATGGTAATATGAAGGAAGTCTTTACCTGTCAAGAAGTATTTGAAATTTTAATGCAGGCTTGCCTTCCTTCGTTATCCCGGTATCCTTATCCTATCACAAGGTAATTCGGGAAACATGACACTTAATTCTCTAAAGATTGGTGAATATATCTGGATGAATAACTTGCGGAAAATGACGATGTTCATCGTGTGAGAAGGTCAACGAGAACTGGACGTCCGGCGGGTGATTGTGAATTTGAGAAGAAGATCGGAAAGCTGACAGGGTGTATGCTTCAACGCAAAAAACCCGGACCTAAGAAGAAACAAAGAGATTGAATTAAGTGTTGTGTCCCCCGAATTACCGATCTGAATCCGGTTTTCTTTATTTTCTGGTTGGTCTTTTGCGGGCACATCTGTCTTGTTTCAAAAATTGAGTGATGTTTTTTGCGAACGTCAGGATTATTGGCTTATCGTCTTAGTTTTTTCCCAAAAAAGCACATAATATTTTCCGCATCCGTCTCTGCAGCTATTTACTGCGTTTGGCAGGTTTGGCATGTTTGTCTCGCACCAGCGTTTGCAATCCTGCCTTAACGTATTGCTGGCTGCGTTGTTTTCAACGCAAACATATATTGTCGAGGCTGAACAATTTGGAACAATATCTATATTTGTGTTGTTGAAGCTGCCTGATGCGTATTTATCATGGATGGGGGCAATGACGAAAACCAACACAAGAACCAAAACGGCGCCAATAATCGCGCCCAGGATAACTTTGAACAAGTCTTTCATAACACCTCCTGATTTAATCATAGAAATAATGTGGGTAATTCTGGGAACATAACACTTAATTATTTTGACCGATGCGGGAAATAGTTTTAGAAACCTTTCTTGCCTAGAATATCACGAATCGTTGCAGTTGATTATCCTGACCATATTACTAAGGAATCATAAATTAACAGCGTACCTCTGCTCCCTATTTTTCTCTTGCAAGTAGAGTGCACCGTTTAATAGATGGTGATTGAAAAAGTAGTAAAGGCTTTATAGTCCATAGGTGAAGGCGACAGGTAACCTTCTCCTCCTACGCAATTACGATCGTTCTGTTTAGTTTCTGTTTTTGGAGTCCCCAAATAGTCCTTGAAGCTGCAGGTTGCCTCGATTCTAATAAGGTTGCATTTAGAAGAGGTGAGCGTAGTACTAATTTGTTCGCCAGCCTTGAGGGAGGAGATTGTTTTTGAAGCTTTGACGCCGGCGCCCGTTCTGGCGTCTATTTTTACAGAGCAAACGGAGGCAGAATTGTCTATGGGACTGAGTGTAAACATGTTCATATTGTTTTTAAAAGAAAAACTGTAATTTCCAGCCGCTGCGCTGCTTGCCAGAGCAAATACACTGAGAACTGCCAAGATTAAAATTAAGCGTAATTTTTTCATAAACTATTTTCACCTTTTTTTTAATAGACAACTCTTAACGGCATGGTAATATGAAGGAAGTCTTTACCTGTCAAGAAGTATTTGAAATATTAATGCAGGCTTGCCTTCCTTCGTTATCCCGGTATCCTTGTTTAAGTTGCCCTATAGTTTTCTCTTATCGATCACTCTGCTGGCCTTGCCTTCGGAGCGCTGGATAGTTTTGGGTTCCACCAGTTTGATTTTGGCGGTGATGCCCAGGTAGTCTTTCATGTCTTTTTTCAGTTGTTGTTCCAGCTTTTGCAGGGTTTTGATTTCATCCGCGCCGGCAAACTGCTGTTCCGACAGTTCCACCTGCACTTCCAGGGTATCCAGCGTACCTTCGCGGTTCACGATGAGCTGGTAATGCGGTTCGAGGCCGTCGATGCCCACCAGCACGGCTTCGATTTGCGAGGGGAAGACGTTGACGCCGCGGATGATGAGCATGTCGTCGCTGCGTCCCATGACGCGTTCCATCCGGTAATGCGTCCGTCCGCAGCGGCAGGGCGCGGGATTCAGCCGGGAGATGTCGCGCGTCCGGTAACGGATCAGCGGGAAGGCTTCCTTGGTGAGCGTGGTGAAAACCAGTTCGCCTTCAGTGCCGGGAGGGAGCACTTCGCCGGTTTTCGGATTAATGGTTTCCACCAGGAAATGATCTTCAAAAATATGCATGCCGTCGCGCGCTTCACTGCATTCCATCGACACGCCCGGTCCCATGATTTCCGACAGGCCGTAGATATTGAAAGCCTTGAGGTTCAGCTCTTTTTCAATTTGTTCGCGCATCTGTTCGCTCCAGGGTTCCGCGCCGAAAACGCCCACGCGCAATGACAGCGAGCGCATATCCACGCCCATGGCGCGGCCCTGTTCGGCCAGGTTCAGCGCATAGGAAGGTGTACAGCAGATGGCCGTGGGGCCGAAGTCCTGCAAAATGGTGATCTGGCGCTTGGTGTTGCCGCCGGACATGGGGATGACGCTGGCGCCGATTTTTTCCGCTCCGTAATGAGCGCCCAGGCCCCCGGTGAACAGGCCATAGCCATAGGCGTTATGGATGATGTCGTTTTTGGTGAGGCCCGCGGCCACAAAGCAGCGTCCCATCAGTTCCGCCCAGGTGTCGATGTCGCGCCTCGTATAGCCGACCACGGTGGACGCGCCGGTGGTACCCGACGAGGCGTGCAGGCGAACAACGTTGCTCATGGGTGTGGCGAATAGCCCGAAAGGATAATTGTCCCGCAGATCCTGTTTAGTCGTAAAGGGGAAACGCTGCAAGTCGGCAAGCGACCGCAAAGATTCGGGTGAAACCCCCGCTTTGTCAAAAGATTTTTTATAAAAACCGACGTTATGATAAACCCGCTGCGCGACCTGCTGGAGTCTTTTGAACTGAAGGGCTTCCAGGGCTTCCCGGGGCAGTGTTTCAAATTCTTCATTGTAGATCATGGGTTGTAGTTCTCCTGAGACGAAATATTTTCATCCCTATAGCATAAACTGAAGTCAATGCCAAATGAAAGCAGGCCGAAATATTTTGGTTTGATCGGAGACTGAAAGATCTATCCGGAAATGGTTTTTTCCGGGGAGGTGCGCTGCCGGATGAGCTTTTTTACGAAAACCTCTTCCCGCTCCATTTCCTCGAGCCGGTCCGTGATGTATTTTTTTGCCTCTTCGTGCTGGGGAATGAAAATTTTCTCCAGGGCGTTGACCCGCCGCTGCACTTTTTTCAGTTCCCGCGACAGCATAATGATCGACTTGGTCATGGTCGCGTATTGCGCTAAAAGCTGAAGCGCTTTTCGTGATTTTTCCCTGGCTTCATCATAGGTGGCGGTTGTTTGCGGGAGCGTGACGGGAGCATGGGGAGCCTTCAGGGCAAGCCGGAAATTCAACAGCTTCATTCCCATGAGTTTGGTGAATTCCGTGTGCAGGAAATAGCTTCTGGGTTCCAGAGAACTCTGCAAGGTTATAACATCAGAACCCATATCAACCGCCGCGATCCGATAGGCCGCGTAAAGCCCGTTGATCGCCTGCTGAAAATCAGATTCCAGTGCTTTGATTGCTCCAATCTTCCGGACAATTTCCAGCGCCAGAATCTCGCGTTTCTGGTTGAGAAGGTCGTAGCCTTCATAAGCGAAAGAAAGGTCTTCCTTGAGTTTCCGAAGCGATGATTTGGTCGGGGGCAGTTCAATTTTCGGCATTACGCGCCCTCCGTTTCCGGCATGTAGTAGCGTTGAATATCTTCGCGGTTGATGCGGTACAATTCGTCTTTGGGAAGCAGCGAAAGCATCCGCCAGCCCACGTCCAGTGTTTGCTCAATGGAGCGGTTTTCTTCATAGGCTTGACGAAGGAAGATTTCCTCAAACGCAGTTCCGAATTTCAGATAAGTTTTATCAAGGTCGGAGAGTTCTTCTTCTCCCACAATCGCGGCCAGCGAGCGGATACGTTTGACTTTGGCGTAGGAAGCGAAAAGCTGGGCGGCCACCTGGCCGTGGTCCCTGCGCGTCCGCCCTTCGCCGATGCCGTCCTTCATCAGCCGGGAAAGGGAAGGGAGGCCGGCGATGGGCGGGTAGATGCCCTTGTTGAAAAGCGCCCGTTCCAGAACGATTTGTCCCTCGGTGATGTAGCCGGTCAAATCCGGGACAGGATGAGAAATATCGTCGCTCGGCATGGTGAGGATGGGGACCTGCGTGATGGAGCCTCTGCCCCCCTTCAGACGGCCTGCGCGCTCGTACAGGGCGGCCAGATCGCTGTAAAGATAGCCGGGATAGCCTTTGCGGGAAGGGATCTCTCCGCGTGAACTGGAGAGTTCGCGCAGGGCTTCACAATAATTGGTCATGTCGGTCAGGATCACCAGAACGTGCATGCCTTCCTCAAAGGCCAGATATTCTGCAAGCGTCAATGCCGTGCGCGGTGTGACCAGGCGCTCGATGGAAGGCGAGTCGGCCAGACTTAAAAATATCGCCGAGTGCGTGAGCACGCCCGACTCCTCCAGAGAATCGATGAAAAACCGGGCCACGTCGTATTTCACGCCCATGGCGGCGAAGACGACGGTGAACTCTTCTTCAGCGGTCAGAATCTTCGCCTGCCTCGCGATCTGGGCGGCGATGCGGTTGTGCGGCATGCCGCTGCCGGAGAAGATCGGCAGCTTCTGACCCCGGATGAGCGTATTCATGCCGTCAATCGCGGAGATGCCGGTCTGGATGAAGTCCCGGGGATATTCCCGGCTCCAGGGATTGATCGGCAGGCCGTTGACATTCATCATCCGGTCCGTGATGACCTGCGGCGCTCCGTCAATGGGGCGGCCGAGGCCGTCGAAGACGCGGCCCAGCATGCTGCGATCCACGGGAATCTCCAGCGCTCTTCCCACAAAGGTGACCCTTGTCCCTTTCACGGAGAGTCCGCTGGTTCCCTCGAAGACCTGGACGACGGCTCTTTGTCCATCGATCTCCAGGGTCTGGCCGGTTCGCATCTCGCCTGTGGCGTCGCGAATCTCCACAATATCTCCGTATCCGACCCCGGAAACGCCGTCCACGAAGATCAGCGGTCCGGAAATGCCGGACAGGCTGGTGTATTCAATTTCTGCGGACATTTTACACCTCTGTTAACGTCGCTTTCAGCGCGGCGAGTTCATTTTCCAGTCTCTTCCGGTACGCATCTATTTTCTCAAGTGCGCCGTTCGGTATTTCGGATTTCAGCCGCACGATTTCCGAAACAACTTTCAGCGCGGCAATGTCTTTCACATTCAGGCCGCCCTGAACCTTTTCCAGGCCTTTACGGTAAAGCAGCAGGAGGCAGGCAAGCATTTTGAGCTGTTTTTCCGGACTACAGAACTTGTCCTGGGGATCGAAAGAGTTCTGCTGCAGAAAAGCATTCTTGATGGTTTCGGCGCAGAAGAGAATATACTGCTGGGCCATGGGGAGCGCGTCGCTGCCGACCAGTTTCACCACCTGCTCGAGCCGGTGATCTTCCAGCAGAATATTCATCACTTCATTGCGCGTTGCCAGCCATTCCGGATCGAGGTTTTTCCACCAGTCTTCGATATCGGTGAGGTATTCCGTATAGCTGTCGATCCAGCTGATGGACGGATAATGCCGGGCATCGGCCAGCGTCTTGTCCAGAGCCCAGAAGCATCTTACAAACCGTGACGTATGCTGGGTGACCGGTTCGGAAAAGTCCCCGCCGGGCGGAGATACCGCTCCGATGATGGTGATATCGCCGTCCCGACCGGAAAGCGTTTCCACACAGCCGGCGCGCTCATAGAATTCGGCAAGCCTTGTTCCCAGGTAGGGCGGGAAACCTTCTTCCGCCGGCATATCGCCCAGACGGCTCGAGAGCTCCCGGAGCGCTTCCGCCCAGCGCGATGTGGAGTCGGCCATGACGGCCACACTGTAACCCATATCGCGGTAATATTCCGCGATGGTCACGCCGGTGTAAATGCTTACCTCGCGCGCGGGAACCGGCATATTGGAAGTATTGGCAATCATGACGGTCCGTTCGATAAGCGGCCGGCCGTTTCGCTCATCGATCAGTTTCGGAAAATCCGTGAGAACGTCCGTCATCTCATTGCCGCGTTCACCGCAGCCGATGTAAACGATAATGTCGGCGTTGCACCACTTGGCCAGGGCGTGCTGGGTCATGGTCTTTCCCGTACCGAATCCTCCGGGGATGGCGGCCGTGCCGCCTCTGGCAATGGGAAAAAATGTATCGATGACTCTCTGGCCTGTGATCAGCGGCTGGAAAGGTTTCTTTCTGTTGCGACTGGGGCGCGGTTTCCGCACCGGCCAGTAGGCGGCAAGTTTCCCCTGATAGGGGCCAGAGACGGTATCCACCGTGTAAATGTCGTCTTCTATCGTGTAGGCCCCGCGAGCGACGATACCGGTTAATCTTCCGGAAACGCCCGGGGGAATCAGCACCCGGTGAAGCACCAGCGGGCTTTCCTGAATTTCGCCCACAATGCCGCCTTCCTTCACGTCATTTCCGGGTTGAAGAAGCGGTTTGAATTCCCACTTTGTTGATGTGTCCAGCGGCGAGAGTTTTATCCCTTTCTTAATATAACTGCCGCACGCCTCGGAAATGCCGACCAGCGGCCGCTGAATGCCGTCGTAGATATTGGCGATGAGCCCCGGCCCCAGAAGGACGGAAAGCGGCCGGCCATAGGAGATCACTTCGTCGCCCGGTTTCAGCCCCGTGTTGTCTTCATAGACCTGAATGATGGCGACATCTCCGGCAAGCCGGATGACTTCGCCGATAAGCCGGTCTCGCCCCACTTCCGCGATGTCGAACATTTTTATTCCCCGAAGCCCTGTGGCCTTGACGATGGGGCCGTTCACGGCAATCACTTTTCCTGTCAGTAAATCGTCCACGTTCACTCCTTAGCGGTCAGTTGCAGGGGATTTAACTTTTCCCGTCGCGGGAGTGATCCGCCAGAATCTTCATGACCTTTCGGCGGATCAGACCGGATTTTCGAAAATAGATTCTTTCCAGTGTATTGTTGAAGATGCGTCCTCCCTCTTCATCGATGACCAGGCATCCGCCCCACCGTATCGAGGGGTCGCTCTTGATGACCGGATGATCATGCCTGCCTGCGGCCTTACAGGCCATCTGAATGTCCTGCTCCCGAAAGAGATCTTCCGCTGCCAGCCTGACTTCGGCTCGGCCGGGAATATCTTTCACGGCATTGACTACAGCGGCGAGGAGAAATTGCGGATAGCGCGGATGCTCCCGAATTCCTGTCATGACCTCATCAATCAGGCGATTGATGAAATTTTCCACACCCAGGAGATGGAGTTTCCGGCGCTCCAGAATCATTTTATTTTCCAGTCTGGAGAGTTCCTGCTGGATTTGCGCGTCCGTTTCCGTCTGCATCTGTTTGCGGAAACTTTCGATTTCGGTCCGGGTTATTTCATCAAGGCGTTTGATTTCCTGAGCCTCATTTTCCAGGATGCCGGCAATCGTTTCCTCGGATGCCTGTTTTATGGAGCTTTCCAGTGTTGTCTTGTCCATGCCCTGTCCTTCCTGTGCCATTACATGGAGATGCCCAGCGCTTCCGATACGTAACTCATCGTTGACCTGCGGAAGCCTTCCCGGTCATCCATGCCGGGGATTTCAATGATTACCGGGCCTGGCAGGTTGAGGTTGATCTGCGCGATGCGCTCCTCAAGTCCGCAAGCCAGTTCATTGGTGATGAGCACAATCCCGGCATTTTTTTTGCCGACTACTTCGTTCAGCCGGGTTTCCGCGCTGTCCGGACCCGAAACCACGCCTTCCGCCCCGGCCAGGCGAAACGCGCTCACCGTATGCATGTCTCCGATCACGTAAATTTTTTCCATATTACAATTTATTCAGGATCATGATGGCGATAATGAGGCCGTAAATGGCAATCCCTTCCGCCAGTCCGAGGAAAACCAGGGTTCTGCCCATGAGCTCCGGTTTTTCGCTCACCGCGCCAATGGCCGCTGAGCCGATTTTGGCCACCGCATAGCCGCTGGCCAGACAGGCGACTCCCACGGCCAGCCCCGCGCCGATGTAAGCGAGCCCCATCGAATCCTTGAACGCCCCGGCCGGTCCTCCCTCGGTCGCCCACGCCACAGTGGGAAAGAGACACCAAACGGCGCACAAAAGAATTGCCCCGATCCACAAAAACGACAGCTTGTCTCTGGTCATCTTACACCTCCGATGTTTTTGCCTTTAATGTAAACGGGGAGAAAGCAACCCCGTCTCCTTTGAAGAACTTGCTGAAGAACTCGTAGTATTCAAGACGCATGGATTGAATGCCGCAGATCAGGCCTTCAAAACCAATGATGAAAATATTTCCAATGATAATGATCATGACAGCGCCTGCGGATTTCAGGGTGGGGTCGGCCATGCCGGCAAGCGTGAAAGTCACGATGCTCAAGCCCGCGTGAGAAAGCGCGAAAGCGCCTACCCGGATAAAGGAGATCGTGTTGGCAAACAGGCCGAGGGCGATCTCCACAATGTCCATGATCGTTTCGATGATATATTCCGAAATGCTGTGCGGTTTTGGTCTGGAAAAAAGCAGGGGACCGAGGACGCCCCTCAGAGCAAAGATTGCGAGAGGTGCGATGAGGAGAGCGCCTGTGATCCATGCAGCGGGAAACTGACCCGTCCTTTGATATTGCAGCGCTGAAAGCACGGCGGCGACGTAAAGGACCAGAATGGCAAGCCCACGTTTCTCCAGAAGGGCTTCGGTGTAATCCGCGTTTATAAAACTGTTGATGATGTTGAGACAAAAACCGATGATGATAAACACCACCCCCATCATAATGGTGATGAAAAACAGGCGCATGATATGCGCAGTGGGGTGAAACCAGAGGGCGGGCAGTATTTGTTCGCTGGAAAAAACGCTGCCGTAAAGAAGGCCGCAGACGGTCGCCGAGCCGCCGCAGGCCAGAAGAATTCCTCCCGCCTGTACGAGCTCATCCTGAAGCTTTTTCCGGCCGTACTTTCGGAGAAATACTCCGCTCAGCATAAGTACCAGTCCCTGGCCGAGGTCGCCGAACATCAGGCCGAACATCAGAACAAAAGTAATGGCCGTAAGCGGCGTGGGATCCATCTCGCTTCCGGACGGCATGCCCATGGTTTTTACCAGCAGTTCGAAAGGTCTGAACAGCCGCATATTCATCAGGCGAACCGGGGCATCCGGATCCTTCTGCTCGGACATAATAAATTTGTTTTCGCAGACGGTCTGCATGATCCCGACAAGCCGCTCTCTTTCCCTTGTGTCCATCCATCCCGTGATGAACATCGCCTGGGCTGAAAATACGGACAGGCGCATGGCCTTCAGCATTTCTTCATAAGCCCGGTAGTCGCTGTTGATCTGTTTGATCGCCTGTCCTTTTTCCTCCTTCAGACGCTGGACACAGGCATCAAGCGCGTCACTTCGTCGCCTGAGCGCGTCATCACGCTTTTGCAGCGTTTCAAGCGGAATTTGACGGACTTCGTCGGATCGGTTGGTAAATCCGATTTCTTTTAGAAACTGCATCATGTCGGCAAAATACTTCGGCAGGGCCATGCCGAATACATAGTGCTCTGTCCGTGAAATGATAAACCGCTCATATGGAGGGACAGTCCAGTCGGCATTTTCCACCGTGCCGAAAACGGCCTGAACGATCCGGGCATTTTTGATCATTCCCGAATCGACGCCCATCCGGTTGAACGCCCCGGTATATTGAATGTTCCGGGCCAGAACGTCACGGGCCTCCCGAATCTTTGCCTGAAGTCTTGCCGTGCGCTCCAGGGTTTTCTTTATTTTAAAAACAACCGCTTTGTCTTGATCGGCATTGACAAGTTTTGTCGATGGGACGGCCTCGTCCGGCTCAAGTTGCAGGGCATTGAGGGCATAGAGGCTTGCCGGGAGGATCTCCCGGGTCAAGGCTTCTTCCTGCTGAAGTCCCGCGTCCGTTCCGGAATCTCTTTCCTGAAAGCGGGCCAGATGGATGAGCCCCGCCTGACCCAGCGCGAGATAGACTTCATGGTAGAATGCTTTTTCAAACGCAATGGTAATCTTCCGGATGTCCGATTTGATAAACATTCCCGACCTCACGCTTCACAGATCATTTTATTGATGATCGCGTCGGCAGACAAACCGAAGCGCCGGCCATCGATAATCCGAAACAGGTTCCGTATCTGATAGAAGAGAAGCCATAGATAACAGACAACGCCATAGATGGCGTGGAAATCCCGGTGAAACATGGAGGCAATCCAGGTGTAATAATGCTGCTCCAGATGCTGCTCGATATCCGCGACCGAAGGTTCCTGTCCGGTGTCTTTTCTGATTTGTTCAAGACGCCGGTCGAGTGTTTCCTGTTCCAGACTGACCCGATACCATACTTTGCCGCCATAGAGATTGTGAATCCCTGCCATGTATCGCCGGATTTTTTCATCATTGAAATGATAATAAGCTTTCAGCCGGTTGGACCAGATCAGCGTCAGGACAGCTATCCGCTTGAGCATCATTTCCCGGAATTCTCTTGCGGCCGAACCGGAAAGCAGGTCTGCGGAATGGTAAAGGGTGCCGGCTGTGCAAATGTCCAGATAAACAGTCAACTGCCGGTAACTGGCAATGGTTATGAATTTCTTGTCCTGATACCTTTCGCTCAAAATCGATTTGATTGCATCCAACGATAATTTCTCTTCCAGCAGCCCCTTGTCCAGACTGGCGAAGGGACTGATGTCATACCACTGTGCCGGAGTCTGACGGCCCGCGGCTCTGGCCAGAAGAATCCTGGCGTTGTGCGTTTCGTATTGACGGAGATTGGCAATGAAAAACGGCATATATTTTTCGCAGGCCGGAGCCAGGGTGATGACCGGAGCGATCTGCTGCCGGAAGAGCATTTCCCTGGCCCGGGTCAGATCCCGGATGCCGGCGATGTTGCCGGGAATCGACTCCTGTTCCCTGATCATCAGGGCGTAGTCGCGCAGTGAAAAAAGGCGGCTTCTCATGGCATGAATGCGGGCGTGAAGATAAGGTTCATCGGCAAAATTTCGCATCGTTTTCTAGCCCTCCAGCAGGATGGAAAGGATGTCTTCCTGGATGGCCTTATTCAGGGATGAATCCTGAAAAAGGCTTTCCCGGTCATGCTTCGACGCGGCGGAGACGGTCTCGGATTTTCTTTTTGCTTCGGCAATCGTCTGTATTCGTCTGGAATTTTCAGTTGATAATATCTGGTCGCGCCGGAGTGCTTTCTCTTCTTCAAGAGCGCGCTTGTGTTCTTCAATCCGTCCGGCGGAGTCCCGCTCGTTCTGCTCGACCGCCGCTGCGCATTGCCTTTCGATCTCTATAATCCGGGTTACCACGGCATCCATACAGATCGTCCCCCGTTACGGGTAAAGGGTTGATGAGAACTTTTCTTCTTTGATAATTATTATAGGGCTCGCAGCGGTATATGTCAATGAAACAAAGGAGAATGCATGCCGTTTTGCGGTTTCCGGTTCATATAAGCTGATAACCTTTTTCCCGGATTAATCGGACACAGGCTTCGACGACCGCATCGTCATAAAGGATTCCCTTGTTTTTCTCGATCTCCTGAAGGGCTGCTTCAGTCCCCAGGCCGGGACGGTAGGGTCGATGGGAGGCCATGGCTTCCGCCACGTCCGCCACAGCCATAATACGGGCTTCCATGAGGATTTCATCGCCTTTCAGATTTCGGGGATATCCCGACCCGTTCATGCGTTCGTGATGCTGATAAACGATTTCCGCCAGCGGCCAGGGAGATTCCACATCCTTTAACATATCGTATCCGCTTTGAGCGTGTACTTTAATCAGTTCAAATTCAATGTCCGTCAGCCTGGTGGGTTTCGACAATATCTCCGCCGGTATGGATAACTTTCCGATGTCATGGATCGAACCTGCCATGCGTATTCCTTCAATTCTATCCGGAGACAACCCCATATCCCCGGCAATGGCGCAGGCCAGATCGGCAACCCGGGACTGGTGCCCCGCCGTATAGGGATCTCTGGCCTCCAAAGCGGATATCAGAACCTGAATGGTGGTGGCAAACGCTCTGTTCAAACTTTCAAGAGTCTGCTGAAGTTTAAAGTCCGCCCGCCTGCGCTCGGTAATGTCTCTCGACACGCCGTGAAGTCCGGTTAAGTTCCCCTGATCATCGCGAAGCCCGGTAATGTTCGATTCCATCCAGCGTATGGAGCCGTCCTTGTGATAATATTCCAGTGAGATGGTAATGCTTCTGTTCGGATCGGCATTTCCCGTTTTTTCCAGGTCAAGTTCTCCGGACAACGTCTCCGATACTAAGGATAAGGAAGCCGGCGTCAGTTGTTCCCTGACGGTCTGACCGATTCTTTCTTCCTGAGTGAAACCAAGGACGGATTTTACAGACGGACTGGCATAGGTTGTCCGCAAATCCATGTCCATCGTCCATACGATATCGTTCATCTTATCGGTTAGAAGCCTGTATTTCTTCTCACTTTCCCGTAACGATTTTTCCGATAACAGTCGTTCGGTTATGTCGCGCGAAACATTGGCCAGCAAAACAGGAGCGCCCGTGACGGTATCCTTGATGGGAAAGGTTATCGCATGGACATGGGTCAGTTCGCCTGTTTTAAGGTTGCGATACTGCAGATCGCCTTCCCAATGATTGCCGGCCAGCAGCTTTGGCATGATTTCCTGCCGGACTGTCTGATGAAACTGCCGGGGCATGACATCCATGATGGTATATTCGCCGACTCTGTCCGGATCAATGCCCAGCATTTTGGCGCCTGCCTCATTGAGGAAGATCATCTTTCCATCGGGTGTGATAATATTTACCAGTTCGCTGCTGAATTGAACAACCGACGCGAGTTTGCGGATTTCCTCTTCCGCCTGCCTGCGTTTTGTGATGTCTTCCAGGTGGACCATGACGAGATCGGGGGGGACGAACGCGAACGTGACCACGACAATCTTGCCGGGCATAAAATGCTCGGAGATGGTTTCCATCCTGAGGATTATTTTTTTGTCAAAACATCTCTGCATGTTTCGTAAAACATCCTGACGACTTTTATAAACTTCGGAAGCCGGTTTTCCGATTAAAGCTTCGCTTTGTCTGTTCATAAATTTCTTTGCTCTATCATTGAAGCCCGTCAGGATGAATTCATTCTCCTTTCTTTGCCAGGTAAACGTAGGGATGGGGTTGCCGTTATACTGTTCTCTGAAACGGTTTTCACTTTCACGCAAAGCCGCTTCCGCTTTTCTGCGCTCGGTGACGTCCTTGATGGTTCCCATGAACCCCAGAGGATTGCCTTGCTTGTCGCATCGAACGGTTGCGGTGATGAGCGTATGAAGGATCGTGCCGTTTTTTCTGCGTAAGTCAACCGGAAAATCCTTACTGTAACCGCGTTCCAGAATGACAGCAATATGTTTTGTGCGTTCTTCCGGTCTGATGTAGAGATCCGGAATTTTTACCCGCATGAGTTCGTCTTTGCTGGAGTAACCGAATAATTCAACGGCTGAATCGTTCATGTCAATCCAACTGCCATCCAATGAAGTGATATAAACGCAGTCCCGTGATGTTTTGAAGAATGTCCGGTACTTTTCTTCACTTGTTTTCAATTCCTCTTCGGCGTGTTTCAGATCGGTAATATCGACCCACTGACATACCACATTGTTCAGTTCGCCTTGATCGTTCAGTATCGGGAACATGGATACATCAATGTACACATCATGGCCGCCTCTGAAGTCGCTGATGCCGGAATCTGCCGCTTTCCATGGAATACTGAAACGAACAGGTTCCTGTTTCTCGAAGACAGTTCTCACCAACGGCATAACGCCTTCATTTTTCAGATTTGCATCTTCGAGGACATTGTACTTGCCGATGATGGCATCTTCCGTAAGATTCAGCGCCTTACACAGGGAGTGGTTTACCCTTACAACAGTGCCTTCCCGGTCGGAGATCCACATGGCAAAAGGACTCATATCAATGACCATATCGAGCAACGCCTTGGCTGATTTAATTTCGTTCTCCGCCCGCCTGCGCTCGGTGATGTCTCTGAAAATGCCGATGAGGTATTCTTTTCCGTTTAACGTAATTGCTGAAGCGCTGATATCCGCGAGAAACACGGTTCTGTCTTTTTTCATCACGGAAATATCGTGAGCAATGGATATTTCTCCGCGGGAGAGCTTTTTGAATTGTTCTGTAACGTAAGAAACCGATTTCGGAGGATGAATGTCGGATAAGTCCAGTTTAAGAAGTTCCTCCCGTGTATAACCCAACATATTGCATATGGTCTTATTGGCGATTGAAAATTTTTTGTCGTTCGACCGCGCCAAAAGAATTCCGTCTGATGCGGAATCAAATATGGTTCTGAATTTCAGTTCGGTTTCTTTAAGGGTTTCCTCCGTCTGCTTTTGCTTTTCTTTGATTTGCGCCTCTTTGAGTTCCCTGGCGATGGCCGGGCGGAGATGCGACAGGTTGGATTTCATGATGCAATCATGAGCGCCTGAAAGCATACATTCCACGGCAGTTTCTTCACTAATGGCGCCGGCGACAATAATGACGGGAGTATCGATATTGGTTTTCTTGATCAGGGCAATCGCCGAGGGGGCATTGAATTTCGACATTTGGTAGTCGCAAAGGATGATGTCCCATTGCTTTTCTTTGAGGGCTTTTTTCAATGCGGCGGCAGTTTGCACCCGTTCATACACCGGATGATATCCGCTCTTTTTAAGTTCACGGATGGTAAGCAGAACATCATCTTCCGAATCATCAATCATCAATACCCGAAGCGATTTATCCTTCATGGAAAGGCCCTTTTTATTTTGCAAAGAGGAGGTAAAGAAAAAGGGTTCATGAAAGGCGGTTGCCCCTCATGAACCCTTAAATTTAAGCGGTTGGCATGCTTGTGAAGACGCCGCGCGGATCAACCTGCGTACGGATGATCTTCAGGGCGTCATCCGTGATCAGCTTCGTCTGGGGGATTTCCCCTTCAGGCTTGAGAAGCTCAAAACCAGTGAGTGATTGCGCTATCTCGAAAGTAACGCCGGGGGTCAGGGATTTGACCCGCATGCGTCTGCTCACCGGATGAAAGTCATAGACGCCCCACGGGCTGATCACGGCGGAGGGGCCGTTGCCGATGAGACCGGCTTCCTTCCGTGAGTTGCCGCCGGTCAGATGTCCCACGGAGGTAACGAAATCAACTTTCTCCGGAAATTTGTCCGGTGTCTGGAGTCCGACCAGAACCATATTGCTCATCAGCGAAGAAAGGTCGTTATTGCCGCCGCTGCCCGTCAGACGGACCTTGGGATGGTGAAAATCTTTGCCGATCATGTGAGTGTTCACGTTGCCGTACATATCCACCTGGGCAAAGCCTAAAAACCCGATATCGACATAACCGTTGTAGCATTGCGCAAAAGAATAGGACATTTCCATGATGGTGGGTGATTTGCGCCAGGTAAAGGGGCAGCCGACCGACCAGGGCATATCACCCTCAATCGGATCCTGACCTCCGGATTCATAGACGATGGTAATATTGGGGGCATGGGTTTTTTTGGCCAGAATTCCCGCCACCATGGGAAGTCCGGTTCCGATATAAACGATCGAATGATCGTGGATCTGCTGCGCTATAATATAAGCCAATGTTTCGAGAGGATTGGCCGGTGCGTTTAAGTCTCGCATGTTTTTCTCCTTTCTTAATAGTAGAGTCCTGAATCATGCTTCAGGGTAAATTCCTCGTAAGAGAAATCAATGTCTTCATTATCGCCTTCGGCGGCCTTGGTCTGGCGACGGGCTTCGGCAATCCACTTTGCCCCTCCCAGTTTTTCGACGAACTCGAACTGATCTTTGACGCCCATAATCCATTCGTCAAGAAATGCCTTGGCGTTTTCATCGTTTGCGGTGGCAAAACGCATACACTTTTCCCACCATTGCCGTGGCCAGTAGTAACATCCGGGCATACTGCCGGGAAGCGCTCCAAAAGGCATTTCGACTACGGCATCGGCATAAAAGAACGGAATGATCTGCCCCTGTTTATTGTAGCGGATATCGTTTTCGGGTACGATCTCTTCCGCCGTGATGATGACTTTGCGCGCCGCGGCGGCCACCGCCAGGTCGTTAACGGCCGGACCGTAGATATAGGCGTTGCCGTACTTGTCTGCCGCGTTACAATGGATGATCGCCACGTCAGGGTATAAAGCCGGAACGAACACAACAGGATCCTTATCCGCTTTGAAGGGATGCTGTATGACTTTGAGAAAAGGATTGTAGCGCACAAGATCGCTGCCGAGCATTTGTTTGCTCAATACACCCGGCGTACCCAGTTGGGCGGCTTTGAACCCCTGAGCCATACCGCCGTGACTCCACTCGGAAAGAATCGTGGTCTTGCCGGCCTTGAGTGCGCGGTCATAAATTTTATCAGTCCCGCGCATTTCAGCTCCGGTGTACGAATTGTGGGAATAGGACACTAATCCGTAAAAGATAAAAAAACTCTGATTCGTATTGGGTGATCCGATCATCTGCATATTCTTTCTGCCTTGCCGGATGATCTCATGAAAGGCCTGGTGGGGGGTTCTGACGTAAGAAAAACCGCCATCGGTGATAATGTCGCCATCCTGTACATAAGTCGCAACCGCCTCGCCAATCGTCATCCGTTTGTCTTTCTTGGCGTGTTCCTTTTTCGAATGCGCCTCGCGCGCCGATTCGAAATCGATCAAACGATCCAGAACGGATGTATCAGTCAGCCGGAGATTCTCGACTGCTTCCTGATTGTAAAGATATTTCGCCATCTACATATTCTCCTTAATTTATTTACCCTGTGTCCCCACACATTACCGGTAATAATTTACTCTTCCGGATCATCAAGGTCAAGCCTTATCTTGGAGCCTTATCTTGGAGGGAAACGCCGGAATTTTTGTCTTGACTTTGTGAAGAGCCGGTTTTACAAAATCAGATAAAAATACACGTCGGAAAATGAGGGAAAAAACATGAAATATGCAAAACATGTGATTGTCTTAGCTGTTTTGGGAATGGTTTTGTTTTACCCAACCTTTAACAAGCCGGTTTTCGCTGACGAAAAAATTGTTGATTTCATCCTTAAAGCCTGTCCGGGCGGACCGGCTTTGTCTATTCCCGACGATTTTGTGAAATCGGGCAATGATAATCATGGTTATCTCCACGAAGGTTATATCGACGGTTTTAGGATTATCTGTCGGACAAAAGGCGGTATCATCCAATCTTTGCATGCGCAAAAACAATTTAATACCGGGGACATGAGCGCGGAGCATACCTACAACGATATTATAGGCAGCGTGCTTTCCAAATTGCTCAAAAAATATAATGGAACCCTGGTCAACGAAGAGAGCCGGGGAGAATCAACCAATAAAGTGCCTTATGATTACGGGGAATACTGCTATTATACGACGTTGAAAGGATCCGGTAAGACGATTAAGTCCAAAGGCTATCAATTGGGGTTCTGGTATGACCTCGGTGTCTGGAAGCGATGCGATAACTATGGCTATAACGGAGCAAATCCGGGAAATGTCATCCTTGAATTTCGGCCAAGCAATTGAAGGTTCTCCGGGGAGATGAAAACCGGTTTCGTCTTGACACTGATTGGCAAATTAAGTATGTTACAGCCAACATTGATCTGATTGGAACTTATACGTTAATAAAAGGGTATTCTTATGAAAAAGGTTATGATTTGTCTTGTTTTTGCGTTTTTGGCCGCTTCTGTCCTAACAGCTTATGCCCAGAACAAAATTACCGCAAAAGGCAGGGCCGCCAATCAGAAGAATGTTGATATTGCCTGCGGCAGGGCTCTTGACGAAGCGCAGCGCAATGCGGTGGAACAGGCGACGGGCGTTATGATTACCAGCACAACCAATGTGGAAAATTTCCAGGTGAAGATGGATCGTATTCTGTCGGAATCGAAGGGATTTATTAATCATTATAAAATAAAATCCGAAAAAAAATCCGGGACGGACTGTGAAGTGGAAATTGAAGCGGATGTCAGCGTGGGGAAATTACGCGACAAATTAACGGCCGTCAATCTGATCATGGCGCGCAAATCCAAGCCGCGGGTCATGCTGGTTTTTAAAGATGCTGTTGCCGAAGCCACGATGGCCAAATATCTGATTAATCATAATTTTAAACTGGTTGACGAGAAAATATCCAGCAAAAACAGAGATGATGATCATCTGCGGGACGCCTCGGAAGCAAAAGCCATCCGGGAACTGGCGCATCAATATGGAGCCGAGGTGATGATTGTCGGAACCGTTGAAGCTGACAGCAAGTCCTCTACCATTTACGGTGTTGAAATGAATAAAAACACCGTTGTTATTACCGGCAAGGTGATTAACGGAGATACCGGGGAAATCGTTACGACGGCCAGTGAAAAAAAATCCGACAACAAGATGCCGGGGGATTTCAAATCTTTAACGGAAGAAACATCAACCAAAGTGATCACGAAACTCGTCGATGACGTGCTGGAGAACTGGTCGAAAGAATTGTCCAATACCGCCACGGTCAAACTGTTTGTTTCCGGCCTTGATGACGAGATTCTGGAGGATTTCAAGTCGGCGTTAAGCGATGAAATAAAAGGCGTTAAAGATGTCAACGAACGTGGCTATGCCAACGGCCGGGCGGAATTTGATTTGGAAGTCGAAGGCAATGCGCAGGACGTAGCCCGCGATCTGAAGAAAATAACCGTCAACAAACGTAAAATAAAAATTAAAACAAGAAGTCAAAATAGAGTTGAGGCGATTTTACAGCGCTAACTCTAAAGATAGCGGACGAATTATTTCGGGGAGGAGACCATCATGAAGAGCGGAAAAACATCTATAGCGATGATATCCATTATTATCCTGTTTATCCTGGCAGCTTGTGTAGGGGTCAATGAGAGTTTCAAGCAGGGTCAGAATTTTGTTCGAGATAACCGCTGGGAAGAAGCGGTCATTTATTTTGAAAAGGCGGTTAATGAGGAGCCTGATAACCGGGAATATAAAGACGCCCTGGCCGGAGCCAGGCAGCAGGTCGCCAGGGTGCGTTTGGCGAAGGCCAAACAATCCTATGCGTCGGCCGGGGAAAACTTTGTGGCCCTTGAGAGATTGTCTAAAGAAGCAGACGTCCTGTTGTCCATGGCTCCGAACGATCCGGATGTGAAAAATTTTCACGCGACGGTCAATGGGAAAATCAACGGTTTAAAAGAAAATTTAAAAAACCTTTACCAGCAGTCGGAAGCGGATATGCAGCGGGAAGACTGGGGTGCCGCCATAAATAAGCTGAAGAAGGTCAATGAAATTTTCCCCAATTATGAAGATACCGCCAACAGATTAAAGCGCTGCCAGTCGGAAGGCATAAGATTTCTCTATCAGCAGGCCATCGATTCAGGCAAACAGGAAGACTGGAAAGCCGCCGCAGACACCTTTAAGACGGCCATGGAGATTAACCCTCATTATCTGGATGTCTCCAAACAATATCGGGAAGCTCTGCAAAAAGATAATTCCAAATACTATGTGACGCAAGCGGTCAAAGCCGAGGCCGCCAAAAAATGGGATCGAGCGGTGCTGCTTTATGAGAAAGCAATTGATTATCCTCAGGCTGATCCCGGCTTGAGCAAAAAACTGGAAGAGTTAAAAGTGAAAGCCGGTAATATTTATTTTCAAGAATCCGTTGCTCTCCTGAAAGAGAATAAGCTTTACGGTTCTTTGAAAAGGATCGAGTTGGCCAGAAAATATTCGGCGGCCATACAGGATAGTCCGCAGTATGCGGAACACACAGCTCAGCTTTTTGCCGCCTTGGTGAAAAGGGCGGATAAATATGTCGAAAAGGAGATGTGGGGAAACGCACTGGTCTGGCTGCAGAAGGTGGAAGCGTTAAGTCCTGATTATCCCGAGTTGTTCCAGAAAATGAATGATGTCAGGGATCCGATAACTAGGCGCGTTCGAAAATCCATCGCGGTCTTTGATTTTGGCGCCCCCAGTACGGAAAAAGACGCAGGGAAAATAGCCGCCAATAAATTAATCGCCTTTCTCCATAAGAATGCCAGTGTTGATTTGCGTATTATTGAAAGAGAAAATTTACAATCTATTTTGAGGGAAATGCAGCTCAGTCAGACCGGCCTGGTGGATATCAAAACGGCCCAAAATGTCGGTAAGATGCGCGGCATCGATACCTTCATCATGGGAGACGTTTTGCAGTTTGCGCATAAATACACCGACAATCCCAGCGTTAACCAGGTCAAAGTCCTGGTGGATGAGGAAGATGTCCGCAATCCGGACTTTTCCGACTGGTTGATGATTAATCCCAAGCCCACGGAAGAGGATATGAAAAACGCTCCGCCGCGGACCATCAAGAAAAAGAACTATCAGCTGATATCTTATAAGCAGGGTGTCGCCAAAATAACCGCCATGCTGGAAATATCTTTCAAACTGGTTGATACGCAAACGGGTGAAATTATCGCCAACACCGTTTCGGGCAAATTGATCAAGGAAGATGAATATCAGGATGGTTTGCCGATTGCCAAAATTGCTCAAAATCCACTGGAATTGCCCACGGAAACGGAAGTGCTTGATGAATTAACCAATGAGAAGATATCGGAAATGGGACGCAATGTTCTTAAGCATTATCAGAGCCTGGAAGTGGAATATTTCAATAGAGGCCAGGATCTGCAGAAACGCCGTAACTATGAGGCGGCTGTCGAGAAATACGTTGATGCTGTTTACGATGAAAAATTAAAAGGCATTACCACGCCGATTTCCAAAAAATCATTGGAATTAATGGAAATGCTTATTCAGCATTATTAAGATTGCCCGATGTTCAGAGTAGTGTGACCGGAGACTTGCCGATGCTGAAGAAAACGATTCTGAGCGCAATTTTAATATTTCTGGTTCTTTTTACGGAAGCAGGGATCGTTGGCGCCGGCGAGTATAAATTGTCTGTGTTCAATTTCGTAACCATGGATATGGAAGCGTCAGGACTGGGAACAAGCGTTGCCAACACATTGATCAGCGCTCTGAAAACAGATCCCTCCATTTCCATACTGGACCGCAAGGATCTGGAAACTTTTCTCAATCTCAATGACCTCCAGCAAAACGATCAACTGGATAATGTTGTGAATATCGGCTCCCGCCTGGGACTTGATTTTATCGTGGTCGGTTCCGTTTCTTCGAAAAGGGGAGCCATCAGCGTTAAATGCAGTCTGATTCAGATCGATAAGAAAAAGGAAGTTTACCGCACCGGCGCCAGGGCATTTGGAGAATCGGCGCTGACGGCGGAAATCGGAAAGCTCGGTTCTTCATTAATAGGAGTGTTGACGAAGAATGACCCCGCGGGAACAGGAACTGCGGCAGCGGACGCGGAGGGTGCGGCCACGGTCAAATTTCCCGTTAATTTCCAAAAGTTTCCAGGGAACAAAAGAATAATCCTGCGCTGGCAGGCCATTCCGGGTTTTGCCGCCGCCGGGTATGAAGTTTACCGGGGGCTTAATCAGAATGGCCCGTTTGCCATGCTGGGGCAAACCGATAAAACGGAATATCAGGATCAGGACGTGGAAAGCAGGATCGAATACTATTACAAAGTCAGGGCTTATGACAAATTAAGCCGGTGCAGTGATTTTACACCCGTCTTATCCGCCCGTACGGATTTTGCGCCCAATCCCCCCATCATCCTGAAGCTGGAAGGGCGTTCCAAAAGTGTTTTAATGGCCTGGGTTCCCAGTCCAATCAAAAGCGAAGATACGTCCCGGCCGGCCGGCTATAAAATTTACCGGTCTGAAGATGAGTATGGGGCTTATCAGGAAATCAATACGCTGTCATTCAATGATCTTGCGGGAAACGAAGAAGGAAAAATATCTTATCGGGTGACGGCATTGCCGGATGGTCAGACGTATTTTTATCGTATTTCCGCCTTTAATGAGAAGGGCATTGAAAGTGACTTATGTAATCCCATGAAGGGGACGACACTTCCCCGCATTGCGTCAGTCAATATCACCGGTGATTTAATACGCGAAGTCTTGTTGAGTTGGGACGGCGCTCAATCTTCCTTTGCCGTGGCTTATAATATTTATCGCAGCCTGAAAAATGACGGCGGCTTTGTGAAAATAAAGAAGATCAAGGCATCGGAAGACGCCCGTCATCAATATTCGGATGTTGACGGTTTGATGGACAAGATTAAATATTATTACTATGTAACCGTCGAAGATGATTTGGGTGCGGAAACCAGCCCGTCGCCTGTTGTCGCCGCCGTGACAAGAGATATCCCGCCGCAACCCCGGAATTTTGCCGCCCGCGGCGGGCTGGTCAAGAAAGTTGAACTGACCTGGGAGCCGGCCAGTCAGGAAGAGGTCCTGGGTTATAACATCTACTGGTCTCTTATCAAGGACGGGCAGTATCAATTGCTCAGGAAAATCAGAGGCCGCGAAAACAGCAGCTATCTGGATGAGTCCCGCGGTTTTGAACGATTGGAAGACGGCAAAAATTATTTTTACATGCTGACCGCTTATAATAAAGTCGATGCGCAAAGCAAACAGGCCGTTGCCCATGCCGCAACCAAACCGAAGCCCGGACGACCGGAAAATGTGCGGGGAAAATATGAAGCCGGGAAGGCGACCCTGTCCTGGCTGCCTAATAAGGAAACGGATATTTCCCATTATGTTGTTTATGAAAAAACCTTTACGGGCATGGAAAAAATCGCTCAGGTGCCATCCGCCGGGTATTCCGGCGCTTCTATTGCTCCGGGAAAAACCAGAATCTACAGGGTTGCCGCGGTTGACAGCAGTGGTCTGGAAAGTGAAGCCAGCGCGGAAATTACCGTTTCAGCCAGGGAATAATCGTTTTTTTATCCCTACCGGCAGGGGGAAGATGCCCTTGTTCTGTCACCGGATGAACGCCGCGCCGCCATAGGGAAAATCATTGAGCTCAAGAAACGGGGATTGCCCATCCTGAATTCCTCGGGCAGGCTGCGGGCCATGACGGACAACCGCTGGCGCTGCCACGATGATGTTCTGGCCAATGTTGATCCGGACGGCGTTATCACCAAAGACTGCTATGTGAAAAGCCGGGGAGAGATCCGCTGCGCTACCTGCGGATTCACGCCCGTCGCCGAAGCGTCCGGCGCGCTGGACCTGATTCCCGGATCGCTCCGGGCGGGGTGGAAATTGTTTCTGAAAGGCTAATGTTCGAAATCGGAAGGATATTTTGAATAGTAGTGAGAATTTTTCCAGGCTTTCTTATAGCCTTGATTGATTTTATAAACAGCAAACCAGTTTGTCGCTTTTTTGATATTAAAAAGTGTTTTAAGTAATCTTATTTGATAAGCCGGAAATGCATAAAGTCTTTTTTTAATATAATTGTCTGCAGTATAAATTAGTTCCGGAGTTGATCCTTTTAACAGATGAACAATATATGAAAATCTGTATTTATCCCAATCGGAAGGATAATTCATATAAAGAAGACGATCTTCTTTTTTTAATTGCTCAATAAAGTCAGTGCCGGGGATCGGTGTGAGCAGGGAAATTTGAAAAATATCAATTTTTGATTTTATGAAAAATTCACTTAATTGTTTATAATATTTTACGGATTCATAATCACTTCCAATGATAAATGCGCCCAGGACGGCAATTCCGTATTTATGGAAAACATCAACAACTTTTTTATAATTATCCACTCCGATCTTGATATTGACGCCTTTCTTAAAGGTGACCAGTGAATCAGTCGTAATGGTTTCAAATCCGATGAATACGCACATGCAACCGGCCTGGGCTGCTAAACGAACAACTTCTTCATCATCGGCGGCATTAATGGACGTTTGCATCCACCATTTTTTGCGGAGTTTAAGCTTAATCATTCCCCGAAACAGTTCTTTGGCGCGTTCGTATGCTTCTTTCCCGTATCCGATTAAATTGTCATCTAAGAAAAAGATATAATCACTTTTAATGCTTTCAAGTTCTTTTAAAATGTCATCAGCTTTTCTTTGACGATATTGCTTGCCTAAATATTTCGAAACGGAACAAAAATTACAGTTTAAAGGACATCCTCTTGATGTTTGAACCGTCTGCCAGAAATAATTATGATTAAATAAATCCCTGCGTGGAATAACATTGAAATTTGTTAAATCAACAATCCCTCCATGATATTTTCTTAAAAGAGCATTATTGTTAAAATCTTGAATTACTTTCTCCCAGATGTTTTCCGCTTCGCCTATTACAACGGCATCGGCAAACTGTAATGCTTCATCAGGGAGCATGGAAACATGTATCCCTCCCAGAATTACTTTAATGTCCTTTTCCTTATAGATTTTTGCTATTTCATAGGCGCGATTAATGTTGCTTGTAAAGGCTGTAATTCCTACCAGATCAGCATCTTCGAATTTAAAATCATCAAAATTTTCATCCAAAATTTTGATTTGCCAGTCGGGGGGGGTTAATGAGGCAATATATGCAAGGCTTAGTGGGGGAACGGTAGTGGCCTTGCTTAATAAAAAACCGCTTTTATGGCCTACAGGATTTATTAACAGTAGTTTTTTCATACTAACGCTAGTTTGCTTATCAAAATAATTTTATATTAAACTTATTGAAGTTCGTGTTAACAAACACTCACTTTTGCGCAGACTTCTTTAAAAAAGCTATGTAACCTAGTACACTGTATTTTATTGACAGACAACACTTTTTTTTATATACAATACAGTTAAAGAAACAAGTAGTGATGCTGAAAAGTTTACTTCGGAAGCGGATGGGAGAAAGTTCTAGTGGATTCAGCGCCTCTATATAACAGCCGCATTGTCAACACCTACATAAAATATATCCAAAAGTGTTATCCGCATATAAATGTTAATGAGCTATACAAATCCGCGAAGATGGAGCCGTATGAGGTCGCGGATCAGAATCACTGGTTTACGCAAGAGCAGATCAATCTGTTTCACAAAAAGCTCGAGGAAATGACCGGTGCGGCTAATATTGCACGGGAAGCCGGGCGATATGCTTCATCTCCGGAAGCCATCGGCATTATGCGACAATACGTCCTTGGGATGATAAATCCCACCGGGGTATATGAACTCGTCAGTAAAGTAGCTCCTCAATTTTCACGATCAGCAAAATATGAATCAAAAAAAATAAATTCGGAAACCGTTGAAATCGTGGTTACACCGAACGAGGGTGTCCATGAACAGCCTTTTCAGTGCGAGAACAGACTGGGGCATTTTGAGTCAATCTCTCTGGTATTCGGCAATGCGATTCCCAAAATTGATCACCCCGAGTGTATATTCAAAGGCGGAGAGCGCTGCCGTTATACAATATCATGGAAAAGAAATCTTTCGTCTGCATTGAAAAAAGCCAGAAATATAGCCGCCCTTTTGCTGGCAATGGTCAGCGCAATATGGGTAGCGTTCTTTTCGGTGTACACGTTTGTTCATTATTTGCCCGTATTAATAGCTGTTCTTTTTCTAATCATTCTGATTAGCGACCATCAGACAAAAAAAGAGCTCAGAAACAGTATCATAAATCTTGAGCATTCGCGCGATGATCTCATTAAGCAGATGGAGATCAATTATAACAGTTCGCAGATGGTTCAAGAAATAGGAAACACTATAAACAAATATATGAATCTGGAAGAGATTCTTGGGAACATAATTCAGGTGCTGGAAAAACGACTTGAGTATGACCGATGTCTGATGATGTTTGCAAATAAAGAAAGAACGCATTTGGTTTTCAAGGCAGGTTTCGGATATAATGATAAACAACTCGGGATAATCAAAACAACCGAATTTAATCTGACCAATCCTGAATCGAAGGGTGTTTTTGTGACGGCGTTCCGGGATCAGAAGCCTTATCTGATCAACGATATCAACGCCATTACGGAAAAGCTTTCTCAAAAAAGCCTGAATTTTTCGGAAGATATGGGATCCCAGTCGTTCATCTGCTGTCCCATTCTTTCCGATACAAAATCCATCGGCGTACTGGCCGTTGATAATTATAAAACAAAGAAAACACTGGTCAAAAGCGATCTCAGTCTGCTCATGGGGATAGCCTCTGTCCTGGGCATAAGTATCCGAAACGTCGAGTTGTACGAACAACGCAATCGTCAATTCAAATCGATATTAAAAGTGCTGGCGGCGAGCATTGACGCGCGCGATCCTTATACCGCGGGCCACTCCGAGAAGGTTACGGAATATGCATTGGGAATATGCCGGGAAATGGATATACCTGCTGATTATACTGAAATAGTGGGTGTTGCCGCCTCGCTGCACGATTACGGCAAAATCGGGATTTCGGACGCGTTGCTTAAAAAAGAAGGGCGTCTTACCCCTGAAGAATTTGAAATTATCAAAACACATTCCGTTAAAACAAGAAGCATCCTGGAACAGATTGATTTTCACGGTTCATACAGTCTTGTCCCTGAGATTGCCGAAGCGCATCACGAAAAACTTGATGGAAGCGGTTATCCGCGCGGATTGAAGGGTCATGAAATTCCCTTCGGCTCCCGCATCATCGCCGTCGCTGATTTTTTTGAGGCCATTACGGCCAAGCGTGTTTATCGCGATCCCATACCCTTGCCGGAAGCTTTTAAAATGCTGCACGGGGAGTGCGATGTGCATTTCAGCCGGGAGATTGTGGAAGCGTTTACTAAATTTTACACGACAAAGTATAATTACACAATATGACATTAAAAAACAGGTCAGAATATTTTTTCAGGAGGACACTAAAATAGGTTCACAGACATATTTAATGGAAAACGATGAAGAGGAAAAAAGGCTTGATGTCAAAACTGATCCCGATGCGGTGAAAGAGCAGGCCTTATGGTTTGGTGTCGGTCCGGGAGCAAGCGTATTGGACGTGGGATGCGGTCCCGGGAAGACAACATCTCTGTTGCATGATCTGGTTCAGCCGGATGGAAAAGCTGTCGGAGTGGATATCGCGGAAAGCCGTATTCATTACGCGCATTCATTTTACGGCGCGAAAACCGGCATAGACTTTCATGTCAGGGATGTTCGTCAATCCATGAAAGATCTCGGGCAATTCGATTTTATCTGGGTGCGCTTCCTGCTGGAATATTACCGCGATGAAGCATTGGATATCGTCAGGAATATCAGCGCCAATCTGAAGCCGGGCGGGTTTATGTGCCTGCTTGATCTCGATTATAATTGCCTCAGTCACTGGGAAATGCCAAAGGCGCTGGAGGCTATTGTCATAAAGTCTATGCTGCGTGCGCATGAAAACTATAATTTCGATCTTTATGCCGGCCGTAAATGCTATGCCCATCTGTATGATCTGGGCTTTGAAGACATCCGCGTACACATTATGCCGCATCATCTGATTTATGGAGAACTTCAACCTTCGGACGAGTTCAACTGGATGAAGAAACTTGAAATTGGGACTCAAAAAGCCCCGGATATATATGGTAATTATCCGGGGGGCGGCAAAAAGTTTCTGGCCGATTTTAAAAAATTCTTCAAAAATCCGCGGCGCTTTACCTATTCGCCTCTGATTCTTTGTCAAGGGAAGAAACCCCGGAACAAAGAGATAAAAAAATAGTATTGTCAAAAATTTTTCAGAAAAGAATAATATCGTAGTGGTTTGCATCAGCGAGGTTCATGATGAAGTTTTTCCAAAATTTCAGACATGCTGAGCAGCAAAATGTCGTTAAGCGTAATTCTCCGCCTCGTTTAATGGAGCTTATTAAAAAAACATGGCAGGCTAAAGATGATTGCGATAATATTTTCGTTAACAACAGCGATAACATAACGCAATCCGATGTTGAAAATCTATCAACAACAAATTCAGATATCAACTTTCCGTTACCGCCGTTTCAGGCCGCATCACGCGAGGCATCGGATCATCAACGGAAGAGTCCCGATGACAGCACTGTCAAATTCAAGTATGATCTTTCATTCAAGAAGATCGATCATCGCATCGTGAAGGCAGCGCTGACCGCTGCGCCGAAAGTTAAGAAAAAGGTTATTATAAACCTTATCAATCATCTCCATTTTACCAATGAACGGGTTTCTGTTCATGTTCAGGATAAAATAACCGGCGAAGAATTTCTTCAACAGGGAGAACCGGGACCCTATCTTGACGATACGGTTCAGGTTCGATTTGTCGATCCCGAGGCGTTCAGCCTGGAACGATATAAACTTTTAAATCTGGTGATCGATGATCGCAAATCGCTGATAGTATTTCCAATTGATTTACTGTCCATAACCGGGAAATCGCTTGTGCTCAAATTGCCCGATATGGCGCATTCCTACGGCAAACGTCAGGCGATGCGTCACGCCTGTGAAGGCGTTGACGCTGAAATTATACAGGGAAAGCTCAACGTTCACGGTGTGCTGGAAGATATTAATCCCCATGATTTGCGGGTTTCTATTGATATTCCGGAAGATATCAATTCCGCCAATCCCTTATTTTTAAAATTGAGTCAGGATCGTCAAACATATTTCATGGGTCAATGCCGGATGGTGCGCAGCGACAATGAAGGTTCAAATATTATTCTTCAGCCGGTGCATAATAATCGCCCGGTTTTATCATCCCGTAAATATCCAAGTGAAAGGGTAAGGATAAGCCCTCATCCGGTTATTAACTTTATTCATCCTCTTTGTGGTCTTGCCGTTCAATGCAAGGCTGATGACATTACAACTTCAGGTTTTTCTGTAACGGTTCCGAATGAAGAGTCTGTTCTCATTCCGGGCATGATCATTCCGCAATTGACACTTCAACTGCCCGGCATGTTAAGTCATCTGAATTGTGCGGCTCAGGTGATTTACCGCCTGAAGCAGGACAAGGATTCAGTAAGATACGGATTTTATATTCTGGATATGTCTTTAAATGAACAAAAACGACTCTTCGACGCCGTAAACAAAGCCGCCGATCCGCACGTCAATTTAACCGGCAAGGTGAATATGGATTCCATCTGGGAACTGTTTTTTGACTCGGGGTTCATCTATCCCGACAAATACGGTATCATCAGTTCCTTCTCAGAAACGCTCAAAGAAACCTATCGTAAACTCTATGAAGAAGGTCAGGATATCTTCACGCATCTGACCTATCAGGATCAGGGACAGGTTTATGGTCACTTATCCATGATCAAAGCCTATGAAAACTCCTGGCTCATTCATCATCTGGCTGCTCGTCCCATGAGAGGGAAGGGCGCCGGACTTAAGACACTCAATTATTTCATAAACTATCTGGATTGCCTTTATCGTTTGCCGGTTTCTTCCAAGACCATGCGCTATAATTTCTGCTATTACAGGCCGGAAAATAAATTTTCCGATTATTATTTCGGCGGTGTTTTCAGAATTTTTAACCGGCGTGAAATATGCTCCATGGATCTTTTCGGTTATATGCCGATGTCAATTGAACCAAAGGCAAGCATTCTTCCCGACCCCTGGAGTCTGGAAAATTTTTCTAAAAACGATCTGATGCTCATGCGGGAATACTATAAGGGCATTGGCGGAGGAATGATGCTCGACGCCTATGCTTTAGAGTGCCGGGTATCGGAAAATGAATTATCCGGAAAGGTTTCCGGCATGCCGGTTGGCGGTAATCGCAGCAATATAATGAGTATGTATAATAAGATAGGGTTAGAACGTGAGAGCCGGGTTTATTCCGTTAGACATCATGGACAAATCAAGGCGGCTCTGATTGTAGATACTTCCGATCTGGGCGTCAACATGTCCGAACTTCTCAATAGCATCAAGGTGCTGATTATTGATAAGTCCATCCCGTGGTTGATATTGCGGGATGCCATAAGCATAGTCGGCAAAGTTTATGGCAGCGAGACGATTATGGTGTTGATTTATCCCTTCAATTATCTGAAAGAACATGGGGTGGAATGTAAAAAACGTTACAATCTGTGGGTGCTCAATACCAATCTGGACAGTCCTGAAATGGATATCATTAAAGACCGTGCGAAAATCTCAAAGAGAAAGTTTATCACCGAAAAAATTGTCAAAGAACTGGCCGGAAATTGTCTAAAGAGGTTATTGGCAAAAATAAAAAAACAAAAATAGCCAAATTACACATCCCAAATGAAAATCACGCCGCTTGTCGGGAAAATCCATTCCCTGTTGGAAATTTTAATGTTGATGGATTTGTCTTTAATGGCCGTAATGGACGCCTGGGGATTCTGCCCGGCAAAGAAGCTTTCCGCACGGACGTTTTTCAGATTGGCGCCTTCATAGTGGAAGTTGATTTCCAGACCGCGCGTCGGATACAGCAAATAAACGGGGAATGTCCTGTTTTGCTTGGCTTTCTTGGTGAGAATCTCGATTTCGATTTTCACTTCTTTATTGATCTTCGATTTGAGCTGATGGCTGCCGCACCAGACTTCATAGCCCCGGTCCGTCTTTTTGGCTTCAATGATCGGAATGTCCTCGCCGTCGATGCGCATTTTTTCCACGGTGAAATCGCGTTCAAGCACCAGATCATCCCCGCCGCCGAGAATCCAGCGGTATTCGCAATGCTCGTCTTCAATCAGGGCCGCAAGCTGTGTTCTGTCGGAGGCGCAACCGATCATGAAAATGTCGCTGCGGATCGTTTTTTTGTACTCGACGTGGGTTTTCAATTGAAAATAGGCATCCGTGCGCTGCCGGTCTTCGCCGGTTTTCGGCAGTTGCGAAATGGCAATGTCATAACGGAAACAGGAGCGAAGTTCGAGTTGCCGGTCTTCCTTCCCGAAGAGGGTTTCAAACATTTCATAGTAGATGGCGTCGCCGAGTTCTTCATTGCGGGTGCGGGTTTGCAGGCAGTGGCGGATGATATTGTCGATGCGCGCAATGGACTTTTCTTCGCCGGGCACGAAGATTCTGCGCAGTCTCGGTTCCACCGCGTCGGTTTTTCCTTTTTGCAGGAAAACACGCGGCGCGCGTTTGCCCAGCGCGCAAAGCACTTCGTAGCTGATGGTGCGGGCCTTGCCGGCGATTTCATTGGCGCTGATATATTCGCTTCCCTGTCGCCCCAGCAAAACCACTTCATCACCCACCGCGCAGTCGGGAATATGCGTCACATCCAGAGTGCACATGTCCATGGAGACCCGGCCGATAATCGGCGCGCGTTTCCCGTGAATGAGCGCTTCGCCCGTATTGGAAAGGATGAAGGGATAGCCGTCGCCGTAGCCCACCGGAATCGTCGCCACACGGGTTTTGTCTTTTGTGATATAGGTCCGGTTATAGCCGATGCCGTAACCTTTGGGAAATTCCTTGACCAGAACGATGGTTGTTTTGAACGACATGACCGGCGCGAGCGCGGCTTTGCTGCGGGTTTCCTCCGAGGGATAAATGCCGTAAGTCATAATGCCGGGACGCGCCATTTCAAGTTTTAATTCCGGGTAATTCAGGATTGCGCCGCTGTTGTCCATATGCCTGACGGGAATGTCGATGTTCAACCGCTGCAGTTCAGCCAGCAGACCGGAAAACAATTGCCACTGCTGATCGTTATAGGCTATCATCGTTTCGCTCGATGCAAAGTGGCTGAACAGACCCTCCAGTTTGACATGAGGCAGGGTTTGAATGTGCCGGATCAAATCAATGGCCTCGCTGTGCATGGTGCCGCCCCGCCCCATGCCGGTATCGACTTCCACATGCACGGATAAGGTCCGCGAGGCGCGGGCCAGTTGTTTTTCGAGAGCGCTGATGAACGCTGTGTCGGAAACGGACGGCGTGAGATGGTATTTGATGATGTCGGGAATTTCCGAGAAGGTGGAAGGCCCCAGAATGATAACGGGCGCTTCAATGCCGCTTACCCGCAACTGAATGCCTTCGTCGGCGTTGGCTACGCCCAGCATCCGTGCGCCCGCGCGCAGGGCGGCATGGGATATTTCGATTGCGCCATGGCCGTAGGCGTCGGCCTTGACGGTCTGCATGAAATCAACGCCGTTGCCTGCCAGCCGTTTGATTTCCCTGAGATTGGCGGTAAAGTTGTCCAGGTCCACTTCCACCCAGCTGCGGTATTTTTGCGGATTGCTGAGCATTATTTTTTCGTCATCACGAATACGCCGTCCCAGGGTTCGGTCGGCGGATGTTCCTTTAAATTTTTGCACCTTTCGATATACATTGTTGCGGGGTAATCGCCGGGCCGGATGGCCAGTACATTCTGGAATGCGGCAATGGCCTCATCCCACTTGCCTTCCCGGTAAAGCGCCAGCGCTTTTGCAAATGCGTCAATCAGGGCTTTGAAATTCGTTTCGTCTTTCTTTTCACCCAACAATTCGTAAATCATAACGGGTTTGATTTTGCCTTTGACGCGCACGCCGTCCAGTTCGCGGCAGCACATGCTGTCTTTCACCACATTGTACGTAAATTCACTGATGATGATGTTGGTGCCGTATTCTTTGTTGGTGCCTTCCAGTCTCGATCCGAGATTGACCATGTCGCCCATGACCGTATAATCAAAACGCATCTGCGAACCCATGTTGCCGACGACCATGTCGCCGGAATTGACGCCGATGCCGATATCAAAAACGGGGCGTCCTTCTTTTTTCCATTTTTCCTGCAAGATGTGCAGTTCCCTCATCATTGCCAGGGCGGTGAGGCAGGCCCGACGCGCGTGGTCCGGCTGGTCGAGCGGCGCGCCGAATACGGCCATGATGGCGTCGCCCATGTATTTATCCAGCAGGCCTTCCTGCTCGAACACCTGGTTGGTCATGGCCGTCAGGTATTCATTGAGCAGAGCGACCAGCGCTTCCGGCGTCAGTTTTTCAGACATGGTGGTAAACCCCCGGATATCCGAAAACAGGACGGATAAATCTTTCTTGTCGCCGCCGAGTTTGAGTTTGTCCGGGTCTTTGAGCATTGCATTAATGACGGAGGCGGTCAGATAGTATTGAAACGCGCCGCGGATTTTTTTCTTTTCCCGTTCTTCTTTAAAATAATGATAAATCGTGATTCCCAGATAGATCGTGGCCATCGTCAAGAACGGATAAATCAGATTCATCCAGATGTTGAATTTAAAGAAGACGAAAAAATTGACGGCCACAAACGCGGCGATCAGCAAAAAGGCCGCAAGCATTCCGGTTACGGGCCGCAACCGGGGAACCAGAAAGCCGATCAGCAACCCGAAAAAGATAATGGCGCAGATGTCGAAAAAGAGGGTTAAAGTAGAATGGGTGAGGAAGTTCCCGTGCAAAATATTATCGATGACCGTGGCGTGAATTTCCACTCCGGGATAGGTGGCGGAAAAGGGCGTTACCCGCAGGTCGAATATGCCGGTGGCTGTGGCGCCGACCAGAACAATTTTGCCGCGAAACGTATCCGGCGGGAGTCTTCCGGAAACGATGTCGGCAATGGAATAGTGGGGAAAGGTCCGGGCCGGCCCCAGATAGTTAATCAGCAGTTGCCCGGATTCATTTGTGGGAACGAGAATATCGCCGATGGCAATACTTTTTGCGCCGTAGGGTTCCAGATTCAGGGACAGGGCCGGAAAATCCAGATAGGCCTGCACCAGTGAAACAGCAAGGGAGGGATAATAATTATTTTTAAAAGCGACGACCAGCGGCGTCCAGCGGTAGGATCCGTCCCTGTCCGGCAGCATATTGAAATAACCGCTGTTTCGTGCGGCGCTGCTGATTACCGGAATATTTGTTTCCGGCGCGTAAGGGTGAGGCAGATAAACGTCGCTGGGCTTGTCTGATGTGGAGTTGACCATCGCGTAGCGGGAATTTTCCATCCGTGTTGCATTTTCAGCAATTCGTTCCGGCGTGATATGCGCCAGTTCCTTTTCATTCCCCTTGAGAGAAAAGTGAAAAAAGTAGCCCAGCGTAACATTTTTAGCTTTTCGAATGGAATCGGCCAGGATGGCATCCGTGTTTGCCGCCCCTCTTTTCTTCTGCAGCATTCTGATGACGCCGGGGTCGGAAATTTTGTTTTTCTTCATTTCGGCGGTCAGCGCGTCAATGGTTTTCAGATTTGTATTGATATCCGGTTCGGAAAATATAATATCGAAGCCGATGGCCTTTGCGCCTCCTGCTTTTAATTGATTCACCATCCGGGCGATTGTCGTCCGGGGCCAAGGCCAGCGTCCCAGTTCGTTAACGCTTTTTTCATCAATGACGGCAATGACGGTTTCATTGCCCGGCGCAAGATTGCCGCGTGAGATGATGCGCAGATCCAGCGTTTTCAGCTCCACCATGCGCAAAAGCTGAAAATCAAACAAAAACAGCGTCAGCGCAATCAGAATGACAAAAATTGTAATCTTCAGGGGGGTAATCCGCAAAATTGCCTTCAATTTTTGATTCATATGATGTTATTCCTCCGGTAGAAAAATCATACCAAAGTGCGGTGTAAAGTCAAGCAGTCCTTTACAGGCAACGATAGACGCTTTTACGGATCATCCGTTTGCCGGATGTTTTAACGGATATTGCGTAATGCGTAAAGAAAAATAAATAAAAATTCAATCAGTGCTTGAAAGAAAGATATTTTTGAATTAGGATGCGGCATCATTAACAGATGGTGGAAGTTAAAAATCCATAAATAACGGGGGAGGGAATGCAAATGTCAAAAGTAGTGCCGGGTGATGTTCTATGTTGCGAAGTGTGCGGACTTGCGGTCATCGTCGATGAAGAATGCGGCTGTGCGATAGCCGAACTGATCTGCTGCGAGGAACCGATGCAAAATAAAGGTCCCAAACCGCCGAAAAAAGTGGTTGCCGCTCCAAAGAAAAAAGCGGTTGTGAAAAAGGAGACACCGGCAGTCAAGAAGCCGACCGTTAAGAAACCGGCAGCCAAAAAAGCGCCGGTTGCTAAAAAGTCAGTTCAAAAACCGGCCGCCAAAAAGAAAGCCGCCAAAAAATAACCGGGATCGATCATTCCGGCCAGGGTTGAAAGCCTTAAGCCCCCAGAAGAAAGGGGTTTGATGGCTTTTATTTTCTGATGGCCGCCGGCAATTTTTGCCGTATTTTTTAATCCATAGTAAATTTTCATGAAAAAAGTTGTCCATCAAAATGCCGCGGATGCGGCTGATCTTCTCCCGGTGAAGAAAATCGGCAGAGAGAATGTCTGGTGTGACAAGTTTGGTTATTTTATCGATCTGGATGCCTGCGCGGCACGGTCTTATCAGAAGAGCGTCTGCCGCCGTTGTTTTGCGACACGGATTCAGTTGCCGCTGCCGTTTGATTGAGTCCATGAGCATTGATGCGGTGAACTGTAAAAACAAGTCCGGTCACTGTCAATTGCAAAAACGATCATTGGCGTTGCCGGAATAATATGACTTGATTTTACGGGAAATGGGTGTAGGTTGAAACCGGTTCCGGAAAGAACCCGGACAAGAGATTTAAAAAGGAAAAAACATGAGCATTAAAATCCAGGAATCATTTAATTTCTATTCACATCTGTCCGGCGTCATTGCGGCGGTTGTCGGCACGGTATTTTTAGCGCTGGTCGCCTGCTATTCGTCCGCGGCGTTGATTACCTCCCTGATCTATGGAATATCCGTCGTGTTTCTCTTTTTAGCGAGTTCCCTGTACCATGCCTTTAAGAAAGAGGAAAATGAGCTGTCCTTCTGGCGAAAAATGGACCGTTTTGCTATTTTCTGCATGATAGCGGGAACCTACACTCCTGTCTGTTATATGTTTCTGGATGGTTACTGGCGCTGGGCCATGATTGCGATTCAATGGGGATTGGTTGGATTCGGACTGATTTCTCAACTATTTTTCCCGCGGGCGCCCAGAGTTCTTTATGCCGTTATTTATTTTGTCATGGGCGCGCTGGCGGTTATTCCGATCAAACAGATACTGTCGTACATGACCTTCGTGCAGGGTTTTTTGCTGTTTGCCGGCGGAGTGTTTTTTACTTTGGGCGGTATCATCTATGCGACCAAGAAACCAAAGCTTGTTCCGGGAATCTTCAGTTTTCATGAACTTTTTCACATTATGGTTCTGATCGGCGGCGTTCTTCACTACGCGATGATTTACATCGTTTATGTCGAAAAGGCCGTTGTTTAGAGGCGCTAAAGAAAGATTGTGTATAAACCGGGTTCATTCCGCATCTGGATATAATATCTAGCCAAAACGATGCTCATTTCAGCCGACGGTAATCAACTTGTACAACGGGAATCCCTGCTTTTTAAAAGGGATTATCATCAGTATTTCCTCGACGGGGAAACCAAGCCCCGTTATATCGGAGAACCCTATCTGCTGCATCATCCCGGAACCAATCGGGGCGTGCTCCTGATCCACGGTTTGCTGGCCGCGCCGGAAGAGGTTCGGGAATGGGCGGATTTTTTACATGCCGGCGGATATACCGTTTATGCGCCCAGACTGGCGGGTCACGGGACCTCGGCGGTGGATCTGGCTTGCCGCAGCTATGGCGATTGGGTGGATTCCGTGAACCGGGGGTATGCCATCCTGAAAACCTGCTGCGAGCAAATTGTTGTGGCCGGTTTTTCAACCGGCGGAGGACTTGCCCTTTATCAGGCCGTCACCAGGCCGGAAGCGTTTGCTGCCGTGATCTCCGTCAGCGCGCCCCTGAAGTTTAAGAGTGTTTCTTCCGCTTTTGCAGAAGTTCTGGACCAGTGGAATGTATTGCTTCGCGCCATGGGCGTCAAGCGTCTGCGCAGGGATTTTGTCGCCAATGATCCCGACAACCCGCATATCAACTATTTCCGCTGTCCCGTGCGGAGCATTGTTCAGGTTAAGGCAATGATGAAAAAAGTGTCCGGGGCGCTTCCCACTTTGTCCATGCCCGCATTGATCATTCAGGCCAATCAGGATCCCAAGGTAGAGCCAAAGAGCGGCAGGAGCATCTATGACCGGATCGCCTCTCCCGATAAAAGGTATCGTGAAATTTCTTTCCATCTTCATGGCATCGTCAGAGGCGAAATATCCCGCGATGTATTTGCCGAAGTGGAGGATTTTCTGAACCGGCTGTCCTGGCGATAATGCCGGAGCCTCGTTTTTTTAACGACGGCCTGATGGGCTTACAGAATGGACCGTTTGCCGTTATAACGTTCGGTGTCGTAATATTTGTCCACATCAATGAGATTGAGGCGTTCGGTGACATCTTTCATGGGAACTGACGTGATATTGCCGTGGCGATAGCTGACCATCCTGCCGAAGTCCTCGTTGACAATCATATCCACGGCGGCAATGCCGAACCAGCGCGCCATCAGGCGGTCCCGGGCGGACGGCGCTCCTCCCCGCTGCAGATGGCTCAAAACGACATACCGGGTTTCCAATCCCGTTTTCCGTTCGATTTCCTGTGAAAGATAGGCGGCAATGCCCCCCAGCGACCGGTGACCGAACTGATCAATCTTGTCGTCTTTGCAGAATTCTTTATTGGCGGTCATGGTCGCGCCTTCGGAAACAGCGATAATGCTGTACTGGACCTCGCGGCCGCGGCGCTCTTCGAGCAGGGCGCAAACCCGGTCTATGTCAAACGGGTGCTCGGGGATCAGAATAATGTAAGCGCCGCTGCATTCGCCGCCGTGCAGGGCAAGCCAGCCCGCGTGCCGGCCCATGGTCTCGACCACGAAGATCCGGTTGTGGGAACCGGCGGTTGTCCGGAGACGATCAATCTCTTCCATAATGATATTCACCGCCGAATCAAAACCCAGTGAATAATCGGTGCCCACCAGATCGCCGTCGATGGTTTTGGGGATGCCGATGGTTTTGATGCCGCGCCGGTGGAGTTTAGCGGCCACGCCGAGAGTGTCCTCGCCGCCGATGGCCACAATGACGTCGATGCCGAGCTTTTGTATATTTTCTATTACCTTGTCGGATGTGTCGTTCTTCGGGTTGAAAGGGTTGGTCCGGGACGTGCCGAGATTGGTTCCCCCGTAACGGTCCCAGGTGCGCACATTCTCCTCCTCCAGCTTCACGGTGTGCCGGGCCAGACTCTCCGGACTTTCCGGATCGACCGCTACAAGGCCTTTCCACCCGTCTTTGATGCCGATGACGTCGAACTTGACGGAACGTTTCACCTCGAGACGACGATCAAGGGCCGTTTTGGTCACCCATTTGATCGCGCCGTTGAGCCCCGGACAATCACCGCCGCCTGTTAAGACCGCTATTCTCATGACCCTTTTCTCCAAGCAGTATCAATTATAGTGGCACCGCCCGACGCTCTGGGAACAACCCATGTGCCCGGCTGGTGGATGAAAACACACCCCTGCCGCCGGTTTTTTTGCTCCGGTGGTAAAAAAACGATCAACTCATGCAGGCTTTCCAGGCGGGCGACCGCGGGTTGAATCAGCACGGGCGATGACATCGCCGCGCCGTTATTGGACGGCGGTTTTAGCTGCTTCCAACGTGTCGCATGCGGGGATCAGGGCGATAAATCCGGAAATGGTGAAAACGTCTTTCACGTTTTCCCGAAGTCTGGCCATGCACAGCTTCCCGTCGCGCGCTTTCATCTTTTTAGCGGTGGTGAGAAATATTCTCAGGCCGGCGCTGCTGATATAGTCGAGTCCGTTCAAATCGAAAATCAGCCTTGTCCCCGTCTGTTCAAACCATTGGTTAAGCTGTTCTTCCAATTGCGGGACGGATACGGCGTCCAGCCGGCCCCGAATCTCAAAAACGAATATATCTGAATCCTGTGCAACAACAATTTCCATTTTTATGGCTCCTTTTTATGATGGCTCGAACCTGAAAAGCGTTCGGTTGGCGGAAGTATAGAAAGAACTTTGATATCTGTCAATGAATTTTCAATGAGCCGCTCACAAAAAAAAGTTTCAATCCTTCAGGTAAGATAAGCTTGCCGTTTGAATGATTGCTGAAATTGTGTTAAGCGGTTACCGATAATTCTATCAATTTGTTTTTTCTAAGCGGAGATTGGGCGGATGAGTGTCTATGAATACGTGGCATTAGATGAAAAAGGACGCGAACGGAAAGGGTTTGTGGACGCCTCCGGTGTTTCCGCGGCCAGGCAGCAGTTGCGTGAAGAAGGGATTTATCCCGTCCGGATTTCTCAGGCCCGGGAAAAGAAAAGCTCCGCCCTGACCGGCGCGCTGGAAATAGGATTTCTGCAGAAGGTTTCGGCCAAAGAGATATCGATCTTTACCCGCCAGCTCTCCACGCTGCTGGGCGCGGGCATTCCGCTGGTGCCGTCATTTTCCGTTCTCCTGGCGCAGACCCGGAATCCGCTCCTGCAAAAAATGCTGGCACAGATCCGGGCGGATCTGAATGAAGGCAAAAGTCTCACCTCCAGCATGGAAAATTTTCCGCGCGTCTTTCCGCCTTTTTACATCAACATGATTAAGGCCGGTGAAGCCTCCGGCGCCATTAACCTGGTTTTGGAGCGCCTGGCCGATTTCAGTGAAGGCCAGCAGGCGCTCCTGAGCAAAATCCGTTCGGCCCTCGCCTACCCGCTGATCATGTTGCTGGTCGGATCGCTGGTCATTTTTCTGCTGATGACTTTTGTGGTTCCAAACATCACGGGGATTTTCAGTGATGTAAAACAGGCGCTGCCGCTGATCACGGTGATTTTGATCGCCGTCAGCAACTTTCTGAAATCCTTCTGGTGGCTGATTATTCTGCTTATTTTTTGCGGGATTGCCGCTTTTAAATATCTGACGGCGGGAACCGAGGCCGGGCGGCGCTTCTGGGATTCCGTGCGCCTCAAGGCTCCGGTCTGGGGTTCGGTGAATCTTAAAATCGCCATTGCGCGGTTTGCACGGACGCTGGCGACGCTTCTGCAAAGCGGCGTCCCGCTTCTGGCAGCCATGGATATCGTCCGCAACGTGGTCAATAATATTTACATCGGCGAGATCATCGCCCAGGCAACCCGCGACGTGGAAGAAGGGCAGCCGCTGGCCGCGCCGCTCGCGGCCAGCGGTTTCTTCCCACCGATGGTTACGGAAATGATCGCCGTGGGAGAGCAGAGCGGAACGCTGGAGAAAATGCTCAACCGTATTGCCGTATCGTATGAAGCGGAAGTGCAGTCCGATGTCATGGTGATGACATCCCTGCTGGAACCGATCATGATTCTGATCATGGGATTGCTCGTCGGCTTTATCGTGCTTTCGATATTGCTGCCGATTTTTGAAATGAGTCAGCTGGTAAGATGACGCATTAACATAAGGGGTTGAAAATGATGAAAAACAAACAAAGAAAAAACAGGGATAGCGGTTTTACGCTCATCGAATTGATGGTGGTCATCTTCATTCTGGGTTTGCTGGCTGCCGTCGCCGTACCGCGTTTTATGGGGGAATCAGACAAGGCCAAGCAGCAGACGACCCGGACGCAGATTGAAATGCTGAGTAGCGCCCTCAAAATATATAAACTGGATAACGGCAATTATCCAACCACCGAGCAGGGCCTGAAAGCGCTGGTGGAGCTTCCCGCCAGCGGGACTCTGCCCAAAAACTGGCGCAAGGGCGGATACCTGGAGAAAGGCAAGGTGCCCAAAGACGCGTGGAAAAATGAATTTATCTATGTCTGCCCGGGCAATCACGGAGATTTTGACATTACATCCCTGGGAGCGGACGGAGAATCGGGCGGTGAAGATTTTGACAGAGACATCAACAGTTGGGATGCGGAATAGCCGGGGATTTACGCTGATTGAACTGGTGGTTGTGATGGCCATCATCAGTATGATGTTTCTCCTGGCCGTGCCGGCTACGCGCGACGCCCTGACGGTGAACGACCTCAAAAAAGCAACCCGGCAGTTCATCGGTCTTGAGCGCCAGCTGCGCGTGGATGCCGTGCGTGAGCAGGTTGACTATATTCTGCATCTGGATATTTCCCATGCAACCTACTATGTGACCGAGTCCGGCATGACGCCGGAAAAGCAGGATGAAGTTAAAAAAAATGCAAAAAAGCTTCCTGACGGGGTTGCCATTGCGGACATTGTGAACCATAAAAAGGAAAAGATTACGGACGGCATTGTAAAAGTAAAATTCGGCAGAAATAATATCGGTGCGCCTCTGGTGATTCATCTGCGCGAAGATGAAGAGCGCATGACGCTGGTGATGAATCCTTTTTTAGGGGTGACGGCCGTCTATGACCACTATGCCGAGATTTCTCCGGATGACGGTTTAGGAAAAGATGCGGCAAAATAAAGAAAAAACGATGTTTCAGAAAAAAACCGGCTTTACGCTGCTGGAAGTCATGATCGCCATGGCCATTCTGGCGATGGCTCTGGTGGCCGTTTTCCAACTGCAATCGCAGAGTATTTCCATGGCCGGCGAGGCGCGCTTTAAGACCACGGCGTCGCTTCTGGCACAGCGTAAAATGGCCGATATGGAAGCCGGCGCAACACTTGCCAATCAGGATCAAAAGGGCGATTTTGCGCCGGACCATCCCGAGTATGCCTGGACGACCCAGGTAACGGACACCCAGATAACCGGACTCAAAAAAATTGAGGTCAATGTTTTTAACAAAGCATCGTCCCGGGAGAGCAACTATCAACTTATCCTCTACAAGACCAGCGGGATGTGATTAATGTCTGACAGACCGTTTGTCCCTCATTCCTGTTCGCGTGGCTTTACCCTGCTGGAGATTTTGATTGCCATCGCCATTCTGGCCGTTGTTATGGCCACAATCTATGCCGCCTACAGCGGGACGCTGACGGTGATCAAGGAACTGGATGACGACTCGCGCGCGTATTCCATGGCGCGGATGACGCTGGACAGGATGAGCAGGGATTTGTCCTCCCTGCAGCGCTTTGAAGATGGTATTTTTCTCCAATCTAAAAAAAGCACGATAGGCAGCCATGAGTTTACTTCCCTTGCTGTCTGGTCCGCGGCGCACCTGGCTTTTGGGGAAGACGAACTTCCCGGATCTCCTTCGTTCATTACCTATTTTGTCAAGGAAGACAAAAACGGCGGTTTTTCACTCTGGCGTTCCGATGTCGCGGAAACCAGACCTTCCCCGGATCAGAAAGCCGACGACGGGATGATGATCTGTCAGAACCTTCAGGCCATCAACTTTAAATATTACGACGAAAACGGCCGGGAAGATGATTCCTGGGATACCACGTCTTTATCGGATACGCAAAAAGGCAAGCCTCCCGTGCTGGTTCAAATTGAACTGGTTTTGGCAAACGTCCGGGATGTTGAAAAGCCTTACAAGTTCATAACCAGGGTATTTCTGCCGGTGAAAAAATGAAACGGTTCAAAGATATATTACGCAGGGATTCCGGCGCTGCCTTGATTACGGTCATCCTGATCATCAGTATTCTGGTGGCCGCCGCGTGGGAGTTAAACCGGTCGTCGCGCAACGATGTCTATTCCGCGTCCAATTTAAGCGATGGGATACAGCTCACCTGTATTGCGAAATCAGGATTTTACGGAGCGGCGGCCCTGCTTACCAATTCGAAGAGTGACTATGAAACCCTGCGCGACGATTGGGCCCACGCGGAGGATTTGTCCGCCCAGTCCAAATCATTTTTCCCCAAAGGCCGTTTTATCGTGAAGATTGAAGACGAAGAAGGAAAAATTCCGCTCAATAAACTCGTGACCGACGGCGTGGTGGATACAAACATAGAAGGTGTGCTGTTGCAGCTTTTAAAACAGCCGGAATTCAAACTGGAGGGAAACCAGGCGGCGGAAATTGTGGATGCGATCATCGACTGGCTTGATGAGGATGAAGCGATTCACGGCATGGGGGCGGAAAGTTCCTATTACGCGACCTTGAATCCTCCTTATTCCGCAAAAAATGCGCAGTTAGATTGCATTGAGGAATTGCTTATGATAAGAGGCATTCATTCTAAACTTTTTTCCGGGACAAAGGAACAACCCGGTCTGGGGCAATTTGTGACAATTAACGGCACAGGGGTCATCAATATTAATACAGCGCCGAAAATGGTTTTGCGCGCCCTTTCACCCGATATTACGGTCGAAATGGCTGATAAAATGGATGAGTATCGCAGACAGGAAAGCAATAATCTGTCTTCTGACAATTGGTATAAAAATGTGGCCGGTATGAGTGGCGTGACGATAAACCCGGCGTTGATTCACGTGGCAAAAAGCAACTATTTCCGGATTTACGCAACCGGCGTAGATGATAAAATGGAGCGGCACATCAGCGGCGTCATGCAAAGATCGCCTTTTAAGATCTTGAGTTGGAGGCAGGAGTAATGCCGGAAACGATTCTCGGTCTGGATATCGGGACCGAAAACATCAAAGCTGTTTTGGCGATTCCCAAAGGTCGGGCGGATGTCCGCATTCTCGCCGCCGAAACCGTGCGGCTGGAAGACGGCGTTGATCTGGAGGCCGCAATCAAAAAGATTGCCGAAACGATCCTGCCCCTGACATCGTCAAGGGTCCGTTGCATGGTGTCCCTGCCGCCTTCGGATGTCATGTTTCGTCACGTCCGTCTGCCTTTTCATGATGACCATAAAATCAAAAAAACCCTGTCTTTTGAACTGGAGCCGCTCCTGCCCGTCCCCATCGAGGAAGTCGTCGTCGATTATGTGCACCTTCCCGATGAAGGACTGCTGGTGGCGGTCTGCGGAAAAGAAAGAATCCGGAAAATCATTACGGCGGTTGAAAAGTATTTAGGTAAAGTATCCGCCATCGACATCTCCACGGCCGCTCTGGTGTTGCCTCTTCTGGAGCAAAAAGCTTTAGCCGGATCGGGACTGTTGCTCGATATCGGCGCCTCTTCCACCTGCTCTGTGTTTTATGAAAAGAACTCGCTGATCCAGATACGCTCATTTAGCTTTGGCGGAAACACGATCACCCGCGCTCTGGCCGGTGATTTGTCCTGTGATGTGAACGAGGCCGAACAAATGAAGATCGCGGGCGCGGACGCCGCAAGAACCGACGGGGCCACGGCCGCCTGCCGTGAATTTTGCACTTCGCTTATGAATACGTTGGAATTTCTACGGCTTAACGATACGCTGCAGAGCGCGCCCGCGCAGATCATGGTCACCGGAGGCGGGTCCTTGTTTAAACCACTTCGGGATGAACTGGCCCAAAATATCGGCGCGCCTGTAACGGTCCTTGATTTCAGCGGATCCGGGCGGTTGGAAATCGACGAAAAGCTGAAAGGGAGCTTTTTGCCACCCATTATGAATACGGCGCTGGCCGCCGTGAAAAGGGCTTCTCTTTCGCGCAAGTCTTTTAATTTCCGCCAGGGAGAATTTGCCCCCAGAAGCGTCCCCGGCAATCTGAAAAAGCAATTGCAGTGGGGAGCGATGATTGCCGGAATTCTTTTGCTTCTGGCGGCGGTTGACCTGTTTCTGAATTATCGATGGCAGGCCTCGCAGGCCGCCGATATGAAAAGCCAAATCAGCATGATTTTTAAAAAACATTATCCGCCGTCCGCCGCCATGGTGGATCCGGTGCAACAGTTGAGAACCAGGCTTGCGGAAGACAAAAAAATGTATGGCATGGATGACGGCGCTTCGGGAGTCACCCCGCTGGAGGTGTTAAAAGACCTGTCCGGTTTGATTCCGCCTGCGCTGGATATTATCGTCACCCATGTGCATTATGAGAACCGGAACGTGCTGCTCAAAGGCGAGGCAAAAAAAATCGATGACGTGACGAACGTTAAAAATGAACTTTTGAAATCGAAATATTTCAAAAATGTTATGATCGGTTCAACGGCTCTGGCCAGGGAAGGCGACAAAGTGAATTTTGATTTGAGGATTGACCTGCGATGATCAAAGAATTCTGGGCAAAATTGGATGCCAGACAGCGTTATCTTGCCGTTGTCTGCACGGTTGTTGTGTTTCTTGCCCTGACGCTGAATTTTGCCGTTTTCCCGCTTTGGGACGCGACGACCAAAATGAAGAAATCCGTTGCGACCAGCTCCAAAAAACTTGTTGAAATGGCTGCAATCGACGCTGAATTTGCCGTTCAGGACGCTAAAATATCCCGGATTAAAAATGCGATCGCCTCGCGGCGCGCCGATTTTACGCTGTTCTCTTATCTGGAGAAAAAAGCGTTTTCGGCCAATGTCAAGGGCGCCATCAAGCAGATGAATTCCATGCAGGGAGCCAGATCCGCATCTTTTGATGAAACCCTGATCGAGATGAAACTGGAAAAAATAACGATCAGGCAACTGGAGGACTTTTTGTATCAGGTCGAATCGCCCGCGGAGCTGATTAAAATAAAAAGAATCACGATCAACAAAATGAAGGAAAGCCCGGATTACATAAGCGCCCAGCTTTTGATTGCCTCTTATACGCCGGCCTCTCCGGGTGCGGGGGGCCGGTGAAAACCATGCGCTTTTTGAAGAATAAAGCCCTCTGGCTGATCCTGTATGCGATCACCGTCACCGGCGTCTTTTTATATCTTCTTTTCCCCTCCTTCCTGGTTTTGCAACGGCTGGAGACTGCCGCTGTTTCCGCCGGATGGGTTCTGGAGGCCGGGTCGTTGAATCCTTCATTGCCTTTGGGCATGAAGCTGAAGGATTTAACGGTCCGTTCCGCCCGGACGCCGTCTGCCGCCCTTTTTCAGGGCCAATTACTGGATTTGCAGTTCAACCCGGTTTGTATTTTTCAAAAAAGCAAAACCGTCCGTTTTAAAGGCAGGGCATACGGCGGCGGCTTTGACGGCCGCGCAGGTTTTGTATTCTCTGAACGAAAATATGCGCCCGCTGAATGGAAAATCAATTTTCAGAACATTGATCTGGCCCGATACAATTTGACCGGCTTCACCTTATTCAAAGGAATAACGGGCCCGGCGCGGGGTTCCGCGTTTTATGTTCAGGACGACGCAACCAGCCGATCTCCTATCGGGAAATTGTCCCTCTATCTGGGACGGGGCGCTTACCCGTTGTCGGAACCTTTTCTGGGAGTAAGCAGCATCGAGTTTGACCGCGGCGAGATGCAGGCGCAATTGAAAAACGGCCGTGTGACGCTGGACAAGTTAGACTTTTACGGAGCGCGGATGAATTGCTTTTTAAATGGGGAGATCCAGCTTGCGGACCGCGTGGAGGAAAGCCGGCTCAATTTAAAGGGCGTGCTGGAGATTGCCGGCAGAAGTAAAATCAAGATAAATATTACAATAGGCGGAACGCTGGCCAGTCCGGCATTTCGCTATATTTAGCAAAACAATGCGGTTGCCGCGGGGCCAGAAGACGTGAAGACGATGGGAACAAATATCATTCAGATGATCAGGAAAGGGTGGGAGCGGATTTCCGGCGTTCCGGCCGATTTATCGGCGCTGGCGGACGTTGCAAAGCCTTTGTTGATTGTCTGTGCCGTGACCCTGGCGTCTTTTCTTCTGGTCGATATCTTTTATAAGCTGGTCGGTTTTCAGATTGTCCGGCATCCGTCTTCCGGAAAAAGCCGCCCGGTTGCCGTTGAACCTCTTTCGGGACAAGGGCATCCCGCCGAACACTATCATATCATCACCGAACGTAATTTGTTTCAGACGACCCTCAAAGCCATTGTTGATAAAAACGCGGGCGGGAGCCTGCAGCCCAGCGAAGAATATACGGCCTTTGATTTAAGGGGGACGATCGCCGTGAATCAATCGATGGGGTATGCCATTGTTGAAGAAAAAGGCAAAGGCAAACAGAAGCTCTACCGCCTGGGCGAGATGATCGGTTCGGCCAGACTGGTTCGCATTACCCGCAGTACGGCTGTTTTGAAAGATGGAGAAAAAGAGTTTGTGATGAAGATCAAGGAAACCCCTGAAGGGGGCTTGGGACGCTTCGGAAGCGGCATCGCCATCAGCAAACAGGAGGCAACCCAGAGCCTGGGGGATTTGAAGTCCGTTATGAGCCAGGCGATGGTCAGGCCTTTTCTGAGCAAGGGCGTTCAGCAGGGATTTGTTGTTACCAATATTGCCCCCGGCAGTCTTTATCAAAAAATGGGGTTGCAGAACGGCGATGTCGTCACGGATGTCAATGATAAGAAATTGGAAAGCGCCGACGATCTTCTACAACTGGTTAATGTAATGCAGGACGGTGGAAGCATATCCGTCAATCTCACGCGCAACGGCAGGCAAGAGACTATTAATTATTCTTTTCACTGAAAAGGGCCGCCCGGGAGGGCTGATTGACCATGTATGCCGCTTATTTTGGTTTAAAGGAAAATCCATTCAACCTGTCGCCGGAACCCGGCTATCTGTTTTTGAGCCAGCAGCATCGCGACGCGCTGAATTATCTGATATACGGCATCAAGGAGAAGAAAGGATTTGTCCTGATTTCCGGCGGCATCGGCACGGGGAAAACCACTATCTGCCGAACCCTGCTTAATCTGCTGGATGATTCGATCGAAACAGCCCTGATCTTCAACACGGGGATTTCCGATGTCGAGCTTCTGGATGAGATCGTCCAGGAATTCGGCATTGAAATGCCGCGGGAGGCGGGAACGAAAAAAACCTATGTTGACGCTTTAAACCGGTTTCTTCTGCAAAACTTTGCCGCCGGGAAAACAGCGGTGCTGGTCATTGATGAGTCGCAGAATCTTTCGCATGGCGTTCTGGAGCAGATCCGGATGCTTTCCAATCTGGAGACCGAAAAAGAAAAGCTGCTGCAAATCATTTTAATCGGCCAGCCGGAAATCAAAGACACGCTGACCAAGCCCGCGCTCCGGCAGTTAAACGAAAGAATCACGGTGCGGTATGACCTGAAGCCTTTATCGGCGGGAGAAGTGGTCACCTACATTGACCATCGCCTGACGGTTGCCGGCGGACCCGGAAAAATCCGGTTCACGAAGGGCGCGCACCGCCTGGTGTTTGATTTTTCGGAGGGGATTCCGCGCCGGATTAACGCGCTTTGCGACCGGGCGCTCTTGATTGCCTATACAAAAAATGTTGTTAGGATTGACCGTAAAATTATCCGCGCGGCGGCGCGGGATATCGGCAGCGAGTATTTCCAGAAGACCGTCAGCCTTGGCAGAAAATGGTGGCTGCGGCTGACGGCTTAAAGCCGCCGGAATTTCTTGACCCGTGGAGAGTTATGAGCTACATAAACGACGCTTTGCACAAAATACAGAAGGAAAAGGAATCGTCCTACGCGCTTTACGGAGACGTTGTTTCGTCCGCGGGAAAAAAGCCTGATGCGGGAAATAAAAGGGTTTTAGCCGCAGGCCTGATCGCCGTCTTCTTCATTGCCGCAGGCCTTGCCGCATGGCGTTACTGGTCGCACGATCCTGAAACTCCCGGAGTTGTAAAGCTTGTTCAAGGTCCGGTCGTTGCCGTGGCGGAAGTTGCCGCGCCCCTTCCCGCAAAAGTTAGCAAGACGCCCGCGACGGACAAAAATCTCCTTGCGGAGGAAAAGTCAAAAAAGAAAAACGCCGTCATGGCGGAGAATACGATGAAGCAGGACGCATCGTCCCAACCGGCTTCGGACGATGGGGAAAGCCTCTTCGCGCAGGCCTTGCAAAAGCAGCGCGATGGGAAATTGGCGGAAGCCAAAGAACTCTACAAGAAGGTTATTCGAAAGGACCCGCGCCATTTCCAGGCCTTGAATAATCTGGGCGTGGTTTATCTGAAGCTGAAAACATACAAATGGGCGATTGTCCGTTTAAAAGACGCCATCAATGTAAAACACAATTATGTTGATGCGCATTATAATCTGGCCTGTCTTTACGCGCAAAAAAATGATACGCCGCAAAGTCTTTTTTACTTGAAAAACGCGGTTAATTTTAATCCGGAAGTCAGGCAATGGGCGGCGCAGGACGACGATTTAAAAAATCTCGCCGATCTGCCCGAGTTCAACAAAATAGTGCAGGCAGGGGATCGGTAAAATGACATTCAGGAAGAACTACATGGGGAATTTGATATTACACATGGCCCTGGCGGCGGTTTTGATGATGGGCGCAATGACGCCCGGATGGGCCGCACGAATCGATGAAGGCGCACCCGCCAAACCGGCATCCGCCATGACACAGCCTTTGACGCCGGCCGGGCCGAAAGAAAAGTCCGTCGTGAATGACCGGGAAAAGAAAACGGGGATGACGGGTCAATTGTCGGCGCCTGTCGCACCGGAAAAGTTCGCGGCCGTTTCCGCTCCTCCGCAGGCGCCCGATGCTCCCCGTATTGAAGGCAAAGCAGGCGCGCCCCGGGAAGTCCAGCCGTCTGAAACCAGACCGACGCTCCCGGCGCCGTTTGACCGGCGGGAAACCATTTTGCGCAAAGCGGAAGAGAAGCATTCCGTCGGGAAACCCGCCGCGTCCGCGGCAAGAAAAACGTCTGATAAATACGTGACGCTGGATTTTGATAATGTCAATATTGAAGTCTTTGTAAAATTTGTCAGCGAGCTGACCGGCAGGAATTTTATCATCGATGAAAAAGTCAAAGGAAAGGTTACAATTCTTTCTCCCCGGAAAATTCCGCTTTCCGATGTCTATAAGGTATTCCTGTCGGTTCTGGAGATCAACGGTTTTGCCACGGTTCCCGTGGGGGATATGATCAAGATCGTTCCGTCGGCGGTCGCGCGGGAAAAGAGTCTGGAAACGAGATATAAAAAGGACAATGCAGACTCAGACGACAGAATGGTCACCCAGATCATCGCGCTGGAGCGGGCCAATCCCGACGAAGTCAAGCGCGTGCTGGATCCGATCATTCCCAGAACCAGTTCGGTGCTGTCCTATCCGCCCTCGGGTATTCTGATCATTACCGATTATCTGTCCAACATCCGGCGGCTGCAGGAAATTGTCAAGGCGCTGGACGTGGAAGGCGCGGGCGAACAGATTACCTACCTGCCCCTGCAAAATGCTTCGGCGTCGGAAGTGGCCAAGTCTCTGTCAAGTGTTTTCCAGCAGCGCCGGCCCAATGTCATGCCGATCAAGATGGTGGCCGATCCCCGAACCAATTCGATGATTATCCTGGCCAGTGTCGGCGATACGGAAAATGTGCGAAAACTGGTGGCGATGATGGATAAAGACGTGCCCCGCGGCGAATCCAATATTCAGGTCTTTCGCCTGCAAAACAGCATCGCCGAGGATCTGGCCAAGGTGCTGAACAATATCATTAAAGATACGAATGCGGCCGCCGGCGCCGCCGGCGCCGCGGTTATGCCGAAAATCGGCGCCGCGGTTGTGTCCAAAAATGTTCAAATTGTGCCGGATAAGGCCACGAATACGCTGATCATCATGGCCGAACGCGAAGACTATAAAGTTCTGGAGAATATCATCAAGCAACTCGATGTAGCAAAGCCGATGGTTTATATTGAAGCATTGATTATGGAAGTCAAGGCCAACAAAGACTTTAAACTGGGTGTGGAATGGAGCGGCGTGAAAAGCACGGGGCAGGTCATGGATATCGACGGAAGCGGATCCGCGGCCTTTGTCAGTTCCGGCACCGGTGTCCTGTCGAGCCTGACCAGTACCATCGATGCTACAACTAAGACGGCAACTCTTGGTTTACCCAGCGGTTTTTCCATGGGGATTATCGGCGCGGGCATTCAAATAGGAAACGTGATTTTTCCCAATATCGGCGCGATGGTCCAGGCCTACAAGTATGATTCCGACGTGTCCATTCTTTCCACGCCTCAGCTTTTGACCCTGGATAATGAAGAAGCGGAAATCAATGTCGGCGAGAATGTGCCTTATCTGACCCGGCAGGACTCGACGGCATCTCAGACGACCAACGCCGTCAACTATAACACCTATGAGTATAAAGACGTCGGCGTGATCTTGAATATTACGCCGCACATCAATCATGAAGATTTTGTGCGCCTGAAGATTTCCCAGCAGGTCACCAAAGTGAAGTCCGGTGCGGACAAAGCCATGCCGACCACGTTAAAAAGAACGGCCAAAACCACCGTTGTCGTCAAAGACAACAACACGATTGTCATCGCCGGCCTGGTCGGCGACAGCACGGATGACAGCACCAATAAAGTTCCCCTGCTGGGCGATATTCCTTTTTTCGGCTGGTTATTCAAAGCCAAAACCGTGAGCCGGGAAAAAACAAACCTGTATGTCTTTCTCACGCCGCATATTGTCCGCACGCAAAAGGATGCCGCTAAACTTTATGAGGAAAAGAGGGCTTCCATGGGCGAGGTGGTGGAAGGGATCATCAAATTGAATGAAAGAAAACAGGAAAACTATCCTGTCGTCATCAAAAAGCCCGCTGAAAACGACGCGCAGGCAAACCCTTAGCCCGTCAAAGGCAGTTTTGCTTATGTCCACAATGATGAAAGCTTTGAATATTTTTGCAGGCGATGATCAAAAAGCCGGCGTTGCTGAAGCAAGAAAAGGATCGTCTCTCGATGAAAAATTGCTGGCCGCGGATGTTCCTTCCGAAACGCTTGCTGAAGCGCACGCCGCCAAAGGCAAGGGCGGCGCCGGGTTCTTTGAGCTGTTGATCCGCAAAAAAGCCATTGATGAAATCCTGCTTTTGCGTATTTTGTCCGATCATTTCAGCATTCCCTTCTGGCCGGAACTGCCGATGGAGAGCATTGATATTGATTTTACGCAGAACGTTCCGATTGCTTACCTGAAAAAACACAAGATCGTGCCGGTTATCACCGCCGACTCCCGGGTGATCGCCGTGAATGATCCCGTGAATTTTCAGCCTGCCGACGATTTGCGCCTGCTTCTGCGGATGCCGGATCTGCCGGTGGTTCTGGCGTCGCATGACGCCATCATGGCCGCGATAAACCTGGCCTACGATATGAGCCGCTCTTCCGCCAAGGATTATTTTGAAGAAATCAATGAAACGACGGCCGACGACCTGATTTCGGAAATCAGCGAAACCGCCGATCTGCTCGATGAAACCAGCGATGCGCCGATCATCAAACTGGTGAACCTGCTGGTTGCCGGCGCGATTAAGGATCGGGCCAGCGATATTCACGTCGAACCTTATTCCGGCAAACTGAACATCCGCTACCGCATCGACGGCATTTTGTATGACATTCTGAGACTGCCACGCCGGATTCAGTCGCCGCTCACGTCCCGTCTGAAGATTATGGCCAAACTCAATATCGCCGAAAAGCGTCTGCCGCAGGACGGCCGGATCGAATTAAAGATTGCCGACCGCCTGGTCGATGTTCGCGTCTCCGTTTTGCCCACGGCTTTCGGCGAGAGGGTCGTGCTGCGCCTGCTGGATAAATCATCTGACATCCTTTTGCTGTCGGATCTGGGGATGCACGACGACCGGATCAGCATGCTTAACCGCCTGATTAAATCGCCGTACGGCATTCTTCTGGTGACCGGTCCCACCGGCAGCGGCAAGACCACGACCCTGTATGCGGCGCTGTCCACCATTAACCGGCCGGAAATCAATATCATCACCATTGAAGATCCGATTGAATATCAGATGGACGGCGTCGGACAGATTCAGGTCAATCCAAAAATCGATCTGACCTTTGCCGCCGGACTTCGTTCCATCGTCCGCCAGGACCCGGATGTCATCCTGATTGGAGAGATCCGCGACCGGGAAACCGCTGAAATTGCCATCCAGTCGTCCCTGACCGGCCATCTGGTTTTCTCGACGCTTCACACCAATGACGCGGCCAGCGCCGTGACGCGTCTGATTGATATGGGGGTTGAGCCGTTTCTGGTCACCTCGTCCGTTGTGGCGATTATTGCGCAGCGTCTGGTCCGCGTTCTTTGCCCTCATTGCAAGGAAGTTTATATTCCCGATGAAGAAACCCTGTCCAACCTGGGGCTCAGTTCATCGGTTTTGAAGAATAATACCTTTTACCGCAAAAAAGGCTGCAATCTCTGCATGCAGACGGGCTTTCGCGGACGGTCGGCAATTTTTGAAATTCTGATTGTGGATGACAATATTCGAAGAATGGTTCTGAAAACATCCGACGCCAATCAGATCAGCGAACTGGCCGTCAAACAGGGCATGATCACGCTTCAGCAGGACGGCATTCAAAAGGTGCTGGCCGGCGTTACGACGACCGAGGAAGTGCTGCGTGTAACAAGATCCCTGAGCCGTAAAGATGATATCGTTCAGGAAACCTGAATTATCCGCCTTCAGTCTGAAAGCTTCCGTCTGTTCACTTTTTCCACATCTTCCGGGGTATTGAGATTTTTAAAAAGGCGTCCGTCCGGGTTGAACGGCCGGATCTGTTCTTCGCCGATGGAAAGGACGCGCATGTCGCGATAGAAGCCGGTGATTTTGAGTTTGTCCAGCAACAGCAGTCTTTTGACGGAGGGCAGGCAGTTGCGCGAGTAAATCGCATGCAGGGGTTGATACCCGTCTGTCGTTTCCGGGACGATCACGTCATGTTGATCCGCCTGCGAGACGAGGTAATCGATAAAGCTTTTGTTCAAATGCGGCATGTCGCAGGCGCTGACAAAGGCGTAAGGATTTTTTGAATAGAACAAACCTGTGTAGATGCCGCACAGCGGTCCTTTCCCTTTGTAAATATCGGTGACAACGGCGGCGTCCGTAAATTCGATGTAAGAGAGAGGATCATTCGTGACGATAATGATTTCGGCGAATATCCCGCGATAAATTTTCAGCATGCCGTCAATCAGGCGGACGCCGTCAATTTCCAGAAACGCTTTATTGGCGCCCATGCGGGAATTTTTGCCGCCGGCCAGAATAATCCCGCTGATATTGGTTTTCCTGTCTGACAATGTCAGCTCCTGAATGAGGTGTCATTTCCCTGATTTATTTTTCCTGATGAACAAAATGGCCCGATTTTCCATCCTTATCCATTTTAACTTGCAGGACATAAAATGTTTTCTGGTGGATTTCACCCTCTTCATCCAGTGTGATTTCCCCCAGGGGTGTCATGTACGATCCGCTGCGGATGGCGCGATTGAGCTCTTGACGCGCCGGATCGATTTCCATCCGGGCAATCTTTTTTCCCGTTGTCTGTTCCACCTTGCGCAGGCCCTCTACGATGACCTGAACGGCTGCAAAGGATTGGGCGGCGAATTGCGACGGGTCTTTTTTCATCTGCTTCCTGTATTGCTTCACGAAGGCCTCGTTCACAGGATTCTTCGCAGCCGGGCTGTAGGCCTGGGCTACGATAATGTCATGGCAGTCCTTTCCGCAAACCGGGAAGAGATTTGGTGAGTTAAAGCCGTTGCCGCCTGCGATCATCCCTTTGTATCCGTTTCGACGGAGTTGCCTGACCAGGGTTCCCCCATCCACCGCAAATCCCGACACAGTCACCAGATCAACCTGAGCTTTAAGCACTTCCTCGACCTGAGAGGTGAAATCCGTATCCGTCGTCCTGAATTTCTGAATGGCGGCGATATGGAGGTTAAGCGATTTGGCCGTCTTCAGAAACACTTCTGATTCCGAAACATGCAGGGCATTGTCCTCGGCATAAAGGATGGCCATCTTCCTGATCTGTGGATTCATTTTTAAGGCGTGCGTGATGACGGGGGGAATCACCAGGGTATTCGGCGAGGAGACGCGTCCGATATACTCGCCAATCTGCGGGATTCCGGAAACCGTATCGGAGGGAGCAAGAACAGGAACTTTTCTGCGATTGGCCACGGGACAGGCGCTGAAACACTGTTGGGAGAGCGTCGGACCGACGATACCGACGACCTTGTTTTTTTCGATCAGATTCTGAAAGGCGTCGATGGCTCCCGCTTCGTCGGCACCCGTATCCCGGGAAACAATTTTTACGGGGGTTCCATGGACGCCGCCCCGGTCATTACAATATTTTTCGGCGATTCCGGCGCCGATCATCTGTTCTTGGCCATAGATGGCCACATTACCTGTCAGGGCTACGCCGATGCCAATGGGAATTGGAGATGCCGCCTTGTCCGCACAGGCCGGGCTCACGCAAAAAACAATGAGAAGCGCCGTTAAAATGCTTTTTTTCATGCAGCCTAGAAATCCTTGAAATCATCCTTTTCGAATGGAATGATCTCTTCCGGCCGTGCTTTATGGATCGGGGCGCGTCCGGAAGGTTTTTTTGCAATATCAGGGAGCGAACGACCGGAGGCCTTCTGCGCCGTCTTGCGGGGAGTGGCGGTTGTCTGCACGGGTTTGAACTCTTTGACCCCGGCCGGTGAGGGAAGTTCCTTCGACGCAACGGCCTGTCCCTGAATGATCACCACCAGTCGCTGGACAATTTCCTTCATTTGCGTTGACTGGGCGTTCATCTCCTCCGCGGCGCTGGCTGATTCTTCAGCCGTTGAGGCATTCTGTTGGGTGATCCGGTCGAGTTCGATGACGGCCTTGTTGATCTGATGGATTCCCTGAGACTGCTCGGCCGACGCGGCGGCGATTTCCCTGACCAGTTCCTCAACCTTCCGGGCAATATCCACGTTTTCCTGAAAGGCCGTCCGGGTGAGTTCGGTCAGATCGCTGCTCTCTCTGACGACGGAAATGGTATTTTCGATAAGAGAAGCTGTGTTTTTAGCCGCTTCAGCCGACCGCTGGGCAAGATTGCGAACTTCGTTGGCAACCACGGCAAATCCCGCCCCCGCCTCTCCCGCACGGGCCGCCTCGACGGCCGCATTCAGGGCCAGGAGGTTGGTCTGAAAGGCGATTGCATCGATCGTCTTGATAATTTTACCGGTCTCCTCACTTGTCCTGGTCACTTTCTGGATCGCCTCGGCCATATTGTTCATGTGCTGGTTGACTTTGCCTACGATGTCCCGGGTTTCGGCCGTGAGGATCTTGGCCTGGTTGGCATTATCCGCATTGCCCGCCGTCATGGCGGCCATCTGCTCCAGAGCGGCTGACGATTCTTCAATAGCCGTTGCCTGGGCTGAGGCGCCTCCGGCCAGGTTTTCCGTGGCGGTGGATGTGAGGTTTGATGCGCAATGTATTTCGCCGGCCGACTCCGTCAGTTCATCGGCAATTTGCTGGATTTGCGATATTAATTTTTTCCCTATTATAACGATATTGGTAATGAGGATCAGCATTGCAAGGGGTGTCGTTATGACGGTTATCCACCCTAAACCTACTGACATGGCCCGGCCGGCGACATAGCCTGCGAGAATCGCGGTGCTGACGCCCGGGATCAACCACATAAGCAGCCTCACGGTTAATGTATTTCCATAGATGTATCTAAGAATAACGGTCATGACTGCTCCGGCAATGAGGTAAGTGGCTAACTTGATGGCAGACTCAATCAGTATATCCATATTTTTTCTCCTCTTCGTGAATAAAAGCCAATTCAATGATTAAAATTTGCTGATGCTATACTGAAAGGTATCGTGAGTCAATAAAATTCAGGGTAAATGACCTGAGATACCTTTATTGACACAGGGTTATTATTCTTATAGTTTGTTCCTGATAAAAAAAATTAAACAAACGCTGAAGAAGGAGACATCATTGCTGATCAATCAGGTTTGGCAGCCGCTTCCGGGAACACGCCAGGCGGAAATATATCCCTATATCCGGAAACCCGATCTTCTTTCATCGAATTCCTGTCTCATTCGCACGCCGGAACAGATCATTCTGATCGACGCCGGCGCGCTTCCCGCGCAGACAGCCGATCTGGGACGCATTATTAAAGAATGTCAACAGGAGCGCTCCCGTCCGGTCATGATTTATCTTACCCATTGTCATATTGATCATTGCCTGCAGGTTGGCAGCCACCGGCAGATCGTGACGAAGGCTGCCGTCTGGATTGCCATCCAGGACGAAGGCGCCGATTATTTAATTGAGGGGGATCGTCAAAAAACCATTGCCGAACTGTATGGAACGACTTTTCCGGCCATGCAACCGGATATTCGTTTGTTGACCAGGCAGGACCGCAAGAGAGGAATGCCCCGTCAAATCAATATCGGGCCGGGCGTGCTTTTGACGCTACGGACGGACAGGGTTCCAATGGATCAGGGACATCTGTTCAGCAGGCAGACTATCTCCATGGGCGGCGCCGATGAGCTTTCGATCTACCAGGCGCCCGGACACAGCCCCGACAGCGTCTGCATCCGTGTCGGTGAAATTCTTTTCATCGGTGATTTGCTGGCCGCGGCCAATCCGATGGTTGCCGGCATTTCCGGCTGGCATCGGGATGATCTTATCGATACCCAGCGGCAGGTGCAATGGCTTCTGGAAACCCTGCCGATCCGCTTCTGCTATCCCGGGCACGGGGGAATCATTCCGGTCGATAAAGCCCGCGACATATTGCGTCGGCTCCAACACAAGACAAACCGTCTGGGCGACGTGACGGAAATGAACGAGGAACGCCTTTTTCAGATTACGGATTATGCGCTGGAGATTATCGATGAAGCCGAGGAAGTCTTTTCAGCCATTGCCGGCCGGCTTCTTTATGTGGCTTATCAGCTTGAGCAATTGGAGGAAGAAGACGCAGCCTCTCGCTGCCGGCAGGCGATGAACATGGACGAGATTGATGCCTGCCTGCTGGCATTCCGCAATCTCTGCCGTTTGCTGGACACGGGGAAAATACGCCGCGTGGAATTTGCCCACGGCGCTTTGGCTATTGTTGAGAAAATAAAATCTCTCTTTGATCCCCGACCGCTCGGCGCCATTCTGCCCCAGTCGCTGATCAACAGAGGAACAGGTCTGCTTCTTGATTTTATCGGCATTGCCAGCGGGCGACGCAACCTTGAGGAATTTATTCCGGCGGATGTCAATGCGTTGCTCGAAGATGTGGCGCGGGCATGGCGGTTAACTCCCCACCTGGATGCGTCCGTTATGGATGATGCTGAAGATTATGAAAAATATCTGGCTGCCCTTGTTCTCCGCATCGGCCACGAACCTGCGGCCAATCGTCCTGCATTATGTTTCGCGCCTCTGAAGAGCATGCCGTTTGTAAATTTCGCCGCCGGCCGTTTTTTCGATACGCTGCTGACTTTTCTGGACTGGCTGAAACAGTCTGATCCGTCATCCATCGACATGTCCACGGGCGGGGACCAGGATCATTATTTTATTACAGTGACACCGAAGGGACGGGACAATTTATCGCCGACGCCTCACGAACAGAAAAAAATCAGTTCCTTCGTTCGCCGGTTTCGCATGTGCGGTTTGCTCCTGAAGTCGGGAAAAGACGGCTTCCGGTTGACATTTATCGGGGACCAGGATCAAAAGGAGTAATTTGTTCCCGATGGGTTGCGCGGGAAATTTTCTGAAAAATGAGTTGATTTCACTTTCAAAAACACTTAATAAACGCGTTCAAGTGCGTTGAACGATGAAACAGACGGTAAAATTCCGGCAACATTAATTCTGAAAACGGGATTTGCACATTAAAATTCATGAGATAAGGAGAATGTTTTATGGAAATCAAAAAGATTTGTGTTTTGGGCGCTGGTTTAATGGGGAACGGGATTGCGCAGGTCTGCGCTCAGGCGGGTTACAACGTTGCCATGCGCGACATCGAACAGAGATTTGTTGACGGCGGCATGAATACCATCAAAAAGAATCTCAGCCGCGACGTGGAAAAAGGAAAGCTGGCGAAGGATCAAATGGAGGCGATCCTGGGACGGATCACACCGACGCTGGATTTGAAGGAAGCCGCCACCGATGCGGACATCGTTGTCGAAGTCGTGATCGAAGTGATGGACGTCAAGAAAAAAGTTTACGCCGAACTGGAAGCTGTTGTTCCGAAGCATTGCCTGTTTTTCACGAATACGTCGGGACTGAGCATTACGGAAATGGCGGCCGTGACGGCAAGGCCGGACCGCTTCATCGGCGCGCATTTTTTCAATCCCGTTCCGGTCATGCGTCTGCTGGAGCTTATCCGCGGCCATCAAACCTCCGATGAGACGCTGGAGATCGCCCGCGCGTGGGGCAAGAAGATCGGCAAGGAAGTGATCACGGTAAAAGAAGCTCCGGCATTTGTCGTCAACAGAATTCTCTGCACGATGCTCAACGAGGCCTGTTTTGTTCTGGACGAGGGACTGGCGTCGGCTGAAGATATCGACAAGGCGATGATGCTGGGATGCAATCACCCGATCGGTCCGCTGGCGCTGGCCGACATGGTGGGCAATGATACGCTGCTGCGTGTTGTCGAAGGACTGCACCGCGAACTGGGCGATAAATACCGGCCCGCGCTCATCTTGAGAAAACTGGTCCGCGCCGGTAATTTCGGACGTAAATCAGGCAAGGGTTTTTACGATTACAGCAAAAAATAACAGTCTTCCGGATGTGGATGGATTATTTTCTAAGCCGTTGCGGCGGATAAACACTTGTGAAAAGGAGCGGCAGTTATGGATTTTGAGTTGACCGAAGAAATGAAAATGCTGAAGGAGATGGCCTATAAGTTTGCCGTGTCGGAAATAAAGCCGGTTTCCCAGGAATGCGATGAGCATGAGAAATATACGCCGGAAATTCGCAGAAAAGCGGCCCAAAATGGTCTGGTTGGCGCGTGGATTCCGGAAGCCTACGGCGGGTCGGGCGCCGGAATTCTGGGTAATGCCATCATTACGGAAGAAATATCCAAAATCGACATGGGCGTCAGCCTGAATGTTGTTGCCTCAGGCTTCGGCTGCGAATCCATTCTCAATTACGGCACGGAAGAACAGAAAAAAACCTATCTGCCTCCGATTTGCGATGGGACGAAAGTCTGCGCCGGCGCTTATACCGAACCGAATGCCGGAACGGATGTCTCCGGTTACAAAACCCGGGCGGTCAAAGACGGAAGCGACTATGTGATTAACGGCAATAAAATGTTCATCACCAACGGCACGGTTTGCGATTTCATGGTGGCCCAGTGCATCACCAACCCGGAAGAAAAAAAGCACAACAGCTTCAGCCTGATTATTGTTCCGGCAGACGCCAAAGGCATCACGCGCAATAAAATCCACGGGAAAATGGGCATTCGCGCCAGCGATACGGCGGAAATCGCCTTCGAAGATGTTCGGGTTCCCCAAACGAATCTGGTGGGAAAAGAAGGGCAGGGGTTTCGCCAGCTCATGCACTTTTTCGACATTACCCGCGTGATGGTTTCCGGCCAGGCGCTGGGAATCTCGGAAGCCTGCCTGGACACCAGCATTAAATATGTCAAGGAAAGAACGGCCTTCGGCTTGCCGCTGGGTTCTTATCAAATGACACAGATGAAGCTCACCGAAATGGCGATCCGCATTGAAGCGCTGCGCGGCCTTGTTTATAAAGCCGCGTGGTTGATCGATCAGGGGAAACCGGATTACACGCTGGCTGCGATGGCGAAATTCTATGGCGGACAAACCGCCGTGTTCTGCGCCAACTATGCCGTGGAACTCCACGGCGGCTACGGCTACATTGAGGAATATCCCGTGCAGAAATGGTATCGGGACGCGAAAATTCTGGAGTTGTACGAAGGCACCAAAGAAGCCGAGATCATGACGATCGGCCGTGCGCTGCAAACGAGATAACTTGAGGGCACCATCTTTTTACTTCAGTGTAAGCGATCGGGGAAACTGTTTAAGGTCATCCCTGATCGCTTTGGTGTCGTTTACTCCGACGGAGATTAATTTTTTATCTTTAAAAGCGCTCACTCGATAGGTATTGGCAAAATCCGGTGATATTCCCCAGTGCACCTCATACTCGTAGGCTGGCGTGCCGTCGTTCAGTTTTATTTCTCTTCCGTAAAGTGTCTGGCAATTTACGTTGACCTTAAACATTTGCTGAAGAAACAAACAAAAAAGCTTCGGCGTATCCTTCAGAGTCGTCCCCGCAGGATATTTACTGAGGTCAGCAACATCTGCGATGAATCGGGTTGAACCTGATTCTTTATTCATAACGATGGCCGGGATACGAATATCACCAGGTTCGCTGCAATATTTGGGAACGGTTACCGTAAAATCCGGTGATTGATGAACAAACAATTCGGTCTTGATTGCCCGTCCGGCGCAGGGGGACTGCCCTTGCTGATCACTCGGGACAAGGGACCCGTCATCACAGATATATAGCATTCTTTCTCTAATTCCTTCCGGCTTTACCCACTTCAGTTCAGGATACAGCGGCCCGAAAACGTTTTCGATCTGTGTGTGTCCATACGCATCGGCAAAATCAGGAAACGTTCTGCCGGCAATGGTTGTGTGCGGTTGAGCAACGGATAGCTCTTGAAGGGATTGGCGCATATCTGACATAAAATCATGCGTCTGTTGGTTGGCGATATAAAATCGGGCGAACAACGCCCGGCTTGTTTGATAGGAAGCCATCGGGTAGGCTACAATAAACACAGTTAATAATATTGAGGCCGCCCCATACCAGGGAGAGTCAGGCGATACACGGGAATGAACAGGGTATCGCGAAATGATCAAACCGGCGAAGATTGCCATGATCACAAGTTGATCGATATGATGGCGCATTGTGCCGGGACCGGGGAATGCTATGCCGCCGCGTCCAATAAGCAGCATGGCGTAATTTATGGATAGAAGAACCAGTAAAACGGCAATCGGTACTATATTGCCGGGGCGGCGCCATATACAGAAAGAGGCCGCTCCCAACCAAATGGCGCCGGACACATATGTCGACCAGAGTTGGCCGATGGGCAGGAATAACAGCAAACTGCCGAGATGAAGATTATAATAGAAAACCAACATCAGGACGGCAGATATTCCATATGATGTCATCATGGTGGGTACACATGTTAAATACCAGGCCAAATAGATCATCGAAATTGCCGCCGTCACCATACATAATTTTGTTCCTGCCTTAGAGACGCGTCGCTCCATAAAAGCAAGACACATTTCAAATGATGCGAGCATCAACGGATAAAGCAGCGCCCTCTCCAGGAAACCGAAGGCGCATATTTGCATCGCAACGCATAAAAATGCGTCGCGGCCATTTTCCCGTTCGCGGTATCGAAGATAAGTTAAAAAGACGGCGGCCTGAAGCAAGAGGTTGGGCAGCCGATGCATGGCCGAGCTCCACCAGATCAGATTGTGAATCAACAACGGGCTTGCGCCAAGCATTAATGTAATGATCCAGGCCGCCTGTTTCGACGTCAACCGG